>Ga0335073_10000320_pt1 | contig 62565 bp, 54 predicted proteins | sample Lox_Sample_22_FD_207093 | JGI IMG/M metagenome (GOLD analysis project Ga0335073, IMG submission 207093) | Soil microbial communities from Loxahatchee National Wildlife Refuge, Florida, United States - Lox_Sample_2.2 | ecosystem: Environmental > Terrestrial > Soil > Wetlands | place: USA... | reverse complement strand
GGGCTATTCGCGGCGCGGAAAAGCATCGCATTCGCCCAGGGATATGCCATGATGACCCCTGTAACCGCTATCGCCGCCAGGGGCAAGCCCAGCCAGAAACCGGTCACTTTATGCCAGTTGTAGTTCCGCGCGCGCCCATGCGCGTCGAAGCGCGGCACTATTCCTCTGCGAAGCGTGTGGCGGTTCCAACGCCCCGGCATCCATAGAGTGGCTCCCGAGACCAGCAGAAAAAGAAACAGGAGCGTCACCGCGCCCTTTACCGCCGTCGCCGTGCCGTGGCGGGCATTGCTCAAGCCAAACCAGCGATGCGCCGCTGTCATTTGGGCAAAGAACGCGCGCAGCCGCGGCGATACCGGCCCTTGCACTCTTCCCGTATAAGGATCCGCGAAGAAGATGTCGCGATTCGTGGTCTGCATCTCGACAGGCGACGACTGTCCAGGATGAATCGTCACCGCCTCCACCGAAGCGCCAGTTGCTGACTCGGTGTCGGCAATCAGGGTCGCGAGCGGAATTCGGACTGCACCGGAAATGACCGGCGAAGCATCACCGTACCGCTTGTCCATCGCATGCAGAATCGGGCGCTCATAGGCCAGCAACGCCCCGGTCACAGAGAAGAACAGGACCACGCCCCCGATCAGAACGCCGGCCCCCAGGTGCAGCCAGAAGAGAACTCGCCGCACGCTCTATACCTCGGCCTGCTGGCGCGGGCCTGCGACGCCAGTTTGAAGATGACACTTCGGGTGATCCATTACGCAAATCTCCATCTGATGGCTAAGAGCCACCAGGATTGATGTGGCGGGCCCGTTAAGAACAACGGTTGTGTTGCCGAGAACGCGCGGCAGGAACTGCGACAAAATGTGACACTTGATCTGAATTATTCGTGCGAAAAGCGATATCCGACCAACTCGGTCTTAGTTATATATACGACTGGTTTGGTCGTATTGCAAGCTCCTGAAGAGCCAGGAGCTCTCCGACCCGAACGCTGTGGCCGTCCTGGGCTTGGCTTTATCCGCCGCAGACAGCCCGGCGGTAGCTCTCAAGCGCGCTGAGATGGTCCCGATCGCATCGCAGGCCGATATAGCCATCCGGCCTTATAGCGAGCAGCGTCGTCCCTTCGAGGCCGGGCATATCTGACGCAGCGTCTTCGAAGCGTCCGATGTCAGATGGCAAATCAGGATGCCGCCGAAGGCGTACGCCGCTTCAAACAGCGACGAGTCCCCGGCGAAGTCGCGCAAGGCAACGTGCAGCTCAACAAACTCCGCGACATCTGTCGCCGCTCCACCCAGCAGCACAAGCGTGTGTCCCGGCCGCTGAGCGACTTCGTGAAGCCAGCCACTCTTTCTGTCGGCACGTCGAACGGCAATCCTGTCCGGCAACCGATGCCCGGGAGAGAGGTGTCCATCTGCATTGCCGACGACAATCGGCGACCCGGAGTAATCGATATTCAGTTCCGCTTCGGCCACCACTTCATGATGTCGCGTCTTCGGATCGGCAATCATCTCCCTGATCGCGTGATCGCGGCTCTCACGTTTGATCGGATCTGTTGTCATGAACAGCCGTTCCGTGTCATCACCGGATCGCGTCACGAGTTCCGCCGCCGGCCGCCGCTCGCTCTCGTAGCTTTCCAGCAGCGCAGGGTCCGCCGTCCCGTGATGAACGAGCGCAAGTTTCCACGCAAGGTTGAAAGCATCCTGCAGGCCGCAGTTCATGCCGTGTCCCTGGGATGGCGAGCAAACATGCGCTGCATCGCCGGCAAGAAATGCCGCCCCTGCACGATACCGGCTCGCAATCTTGGTATGGCAGTGGAATCGCGTCGGGTTCTCCACATCGACAAAAGATGCGAACGGCGCATACGCACGCAGTGTCGAAGCCGCATCCTCGACAAGATCCGATTCCGCCGAGCTTGGCCTGAGGTAAACCCGCCAGCGATGACCGGGAAGCGCAGTCAGCACCACCGCCGGATCGTCAAGATAGACGAAGTTGCCTTCGAATGACTCTCCCCAGCCTCGCACCGTCGTGTCGAAGACCGCCCACTCCTTGGCCAGGGCGTGCCCTTCAAAGCCGATACCGCTAAGCTCCCGCACCGCGCTGTGGAGGCCGTCGCATCCCACCACCCACCGCGCCTCCACCGAGTAGCGATCACCCTCGCGTTCGATCTCTCCCACCACACCGTCATCATGCCGCGTCAGCCCCACCAGCCGCGACGACCGGTTCACTGCCCCGCCCTGCCGCTGAAGATACTCCGTGAGAATCGACTCTGTGACCTCCTCCGACAGTCCGACATTGAACCCGTAAATGCTTCCGCAGGTCGCGAGATCGAGCGTGCCGAGCACTTCGCCGTTGGAGTGAATCTTGATGATGCGCTGTTTGCAACCGGCGTCGAGAACCTTCGGAGCGAGACCCAGTGATTCGAAGATCTGCATCGACCGGCGATGCACCACCGTAGCCCGGTCCCAGTGCTGGGGTGCTGGCCGCGCATCGATCAGATGGCACGGCGCGCCGCGCCGTTCCAGCTCCGCAGCGAGCAGCAGCCCTGTCGGACCCGCGCCTGCCACCAGAACGGCCGGCTTAGCTTTCATTTGCCTCTGCCAGACGAGCGAAGAATGCTTCGTCATCACCTGCGTTCAGATCAACCCACGCTTCGTCCGTCAGACCGCCGCGCCATTTGAGAAACGGAACGGCATCGGGTCCCACCGGATGGCGCAGCTGCCACGTCCCGCTTTCAGCAATCTCCAAAATCTTCTGCGCGACCACAGACGGCGGAACTGGATTTTTCAACGCTCCGTCAAACAGGGCGGCGAAACGCGCACTCTGCCCGTAAGCAGTTTCGTTGGACGGGCTCTCGATCCGCCGTGCCATCGACGTATCGATAATGCCCGGCTCCACGATCGCCACGCGAACATTGAATGTCTTCATCTCACCCGCCAGCCCTTCACTCAGCGCTTCCAGCGCCCACTTCGACGCGGTGTACGGAGTCAACGGCGGGCACGAGAGACGCCCCGCAACCGAGCTCACGTTGATGATGCAGCCGCTCCCGCGTTGCCGCATCTGCGGAGCCAGTGCCTGAATGCAGCGCAGAGCGCCGAAATAGTTGGTCTCCATAATCGCGCGGAACCTGGCCAGCGGAAGCTCTTCTACGGAGCCCACTGCTTCTATGCCTGCATTGTTGACCAGCACATCGATCGGACCATTCTCCGTGACTATCGCCGCAATGCCAACGCCGACCGCTTCATCCGAGTCCACATCCATCTTCGAAACCGTAACCGGCAGCTTCTCTTTCGCGGCCGTCTCCGCCAGCGCAGGCGATTGCGACGGATTGCGCATCGTGGCGAACACCCGATGGCCGGCACGGCCAAACGCCAGCGCCGTCTCCAAACCGATTCCCTTGCTCGTTCCGGTAATCAGTATCGATGCCATGCTTTCTCTTTTCTGGGGGTGGCATAGTCCTACCTGTGCCAGGTAGACATTGCAAGCGGGAAATCTCTGTGCGACCTCTTAAAATACGCGGAAGCGGTCTTCTGCTGTGTCCGCAACCAGGAGCGCATCATGCTAAGAAGGACATTTCTCGCTGCGACCGTTGCACTTCCCAGTGCCCTCGTCCATGCCCAGTCGCAGATCACGCGCGTGGATACGAAGCAGGGGCGGCGCGCCTCTTCAGAGTTCTGTCGTCAAAGGCAAGGACCTGCCCGCCGAGGGAAACAGTCCGGGAGCGAAGGCGCGGGTCCACTTCAACGGTCCCACGAAACAGCTTGCCGCCGTGGCAACCGGCATGGTAATGCTCGAGCCAGGCTCGCAGCCCCATCCGCCTCACCGTCACCCTGAAGAGGAGTTCGTCATTGTTGCTTCCGGAACGGGCGAAATAGAAATCAATGGCCTCACCACATCTGTCGGAGCGAGAGACATGATGTACGCCGAAGCCAACATCCTCCACGGAATCAGGAACACCGGCTCAACCGTGATGGTTTTCTACTTCACCAAGATATTGGGGACCAGTTGACGCAAGAGTTCCTGATGGCGGCCCATTCAAGCCTTCTGTTGGCTTGAGTGGATTGGCTCATCCTTTTACATTTGTCATCCTGAGCGCAGCACACCGTGGGGTGCGGGGACCTGCCTTTACGTCCCTGATGGCAGCACAGTCAGCCTGCCGCTGGCTTGAGTGAGTTGGCTCATTTCTTTCGGATGTCATCCTGAGCGAAGCACGCTAGGGGCGTGCGAAGTCGAAGGACCTGCTTTTAAGTCCATGACGGTGGATTTTTGAGATGTGGGAACCAAGCCCAAATAGCTCCCGCCTCGCAACACGAGGCCGGTCAAAGCCCTGGACTTTAACCTTAGAATACGTCCGATACAAACCCTCGGGCAAAGCTCACCGGGAACTCAGTGAGCACGTTGCGTTGTGGCGACAGTTGAGAGTTCGCGCTTTGGAAATCCCAGAACACTAGCCGACATATCGGCACCGATCTCAACGCTCATCTATATAGAGAACAGCCAGTCTCTGTCACGAATCGGCTTCACGTAAACTCCGGCTATGCTGCTCCCAATAGAAATAGAGCAGCACTCCGGTCTTTGGTCAGCTCGCCATAAACTCAGCATCGACCGGGATCTGAAGGGCATTTGCAAGCGCATTTGTCTCCGACGCCATTCCGACCACCGCGACAAATTCACTGTACTGAGCAGCGCTCAAGCCCTTCGCGCGGGCGCTGGCCGTGTGGGAATGCACGCAATAGCTGCAACTGTGTGTCGTCGACACGGCAATATAGATCAGCTCTTTCGTCAGCGGATCGAGTTCCCCCGGCTCGATCATGATCGCCTTGATGCTCGCCCACGTGCGTTCCAGTACCGCTGGCTGATTCGCCAACGCGCGCCAGAAATTGTTCACGAAATCCGATTTGCGCGTTGCGCGTATATCGTCGAAGACGGTTTTGACGCGCGGATCAGCCGCGACCTCTTCATCCGTCCAGAGCTTAACGGTTGCCATTCTCGTCCTCCAAGATTTGAGGCCACCGGTGCTAAGTCGGCGCCCTGTCCAAGGTACGGGCGCGCAATCCGCAGCGCAAATTCGCTCCTGTCCACGGGAACGCCCTGCCGGGGGGGGGGGCGCGCCACTGTCATAAGCCATTCTTCAGCTACTCATCCTCACCGGAGACAGCCTGTGAGCGAAGGAACGCGATTTGCCTTGTTCTTGAGCGCCGCCTTGCTCCTGGCGCTTACTCCCGGACCGGGAATTCTTTACGCGTTGGGTCGAACCCTCAACGGAGGACGCCGTGAAGGCGTGCTGTCTTGCCTCGGCACTTTTGTGGGAGGCTCGGTTCACGTTCTGGGCGCCGCTCTGGGACTCTCCGCCGTCTGGGCAACTTCCGCGACTGCCTTTCAGGTCGTCCGCTACGCCGGAGCCATCTACCTCGTCTATCTCGGAATCACCATGATCCGCAATCGTGATCTCAAGCAGGAGTTTGAAACCGAGACACGCAGGAGCCACCAGCACGTGCTCCAGGGGATCACCACCGAAGTCCTCAACCCCAAGACCGCGCTCTTCTTCCTCTCCTCCATTCCCCAGTTCGTCTCGGTCAGTCGAGGACACGTGACCCTGCAGTTCCTCCTACTGGGGACAATCTCCGTTGCCTTGAACACCCTTGTCGACCTGGCGGTCGTCGTGTTCGCCGGCACTCTCGCGCGGCAGCTCAAAACAACCCCAGATTCAATCGGCGCCAGCGAACCGCATCCGGCGCCAGAATGATCGGCCTCGGAATCTACGTCGCGGCATCCAGATAGCGGGCACGTTTTCCTTGGCCGACAATTTCGCGCGATCCTCTAAAATAGATATAGAGAGACAAAAGCCCCCCAGCTATCGCTACCGAACAAATTGTACTGACAAGGCCGGAAGGAGTTGTAAAGCTCTTTGAATCAGATCTTTACCCGTAAAGACTCTAGTTTCAGATCTTTACCGCGACCAGCGTCGACAACCACCTAAGAATCAAACGGTTACAGGAATCACGCAAGGTAGACAGGGGGAGAGGGGCCCGTCACGGAGCCGTCAGCGTGAACTTGTCCCTCACCTCGAGCCCCAGCTTCGAAGAATGAAACGGGTTCGTCACCCGATACATCGTCGCGTCCGCCGTCTTTCCGTGGATCGCGAAGACTAAGTAGTGATAATTCGGGTGCGTGTGCTCCTGGTACCGATCGTCCGGCCCGCGCAGGAATACCCGGTACGGCAGCGCCCCGCCCCCACCCGACACGATGTAGCTCACACCCTTGCTTTCAAAGCGCTCGTAGTTGTGAATGTGTCCGTTCACCACCACCAGCTTGGCATGAATCTGCGGTGCCTTCGACAGGATGAACTCCCTAAGCGACAGCTCACCGGGATTCGGCAGGCTGGCCGCCACCTGGCTCTGCAGATCCGCATACAGCGGCATGTGCGACACAAGGAAGACAAAGTCCGTCGACTTTGGCAGATGATCCAGCTGTGCAGCCAGCCAGTCCCGCTGCGGCGAACCGTCGCCGTATGACTCCGTGCAGTCCAGCGCGAACAGGTACACGTTCCCGATCTCGACCGAGTAATACAGATACCCCTTGAGTTCCGGAAAGGTCGCATCGAAGTTGCGCACACCCGCGTCCCAGCCGCCGACCACATCATGGTTTCCCAGCGCCGGATATACCCGAAGCTTCTCCTCCGTCCACGCCTTGGTCTCGTCGCGGTACACCTGCCAGTCCGCCGGATCCGCCCCGTGAAACGGCAGATCCCCGGTCATGAAGACCGCGTCCGGCTTCTCCCGGGCGATCTGCTTCACCAGGTACTGGCGCACCTTCGGGTTCGTATCCATATCGTTGGACAGGTCCGTGAACCGGGTGTCCCCGTACGCCACGATCTTGAGCGCCTGCCCCTCCGCAATACCGGGGACGGTGAACGTCGGTTCATCCATCGGCGGCTGGGGAGAATGCTGGGCCCCCGCCCCCGCCGCCACAATTGCAAGAAAAATAGCGAGCCGGTAGAGCTTCCTCATGCGCCCGATCCGCCGCCTACAAAATGCACGACCTCAAACCGGTCGCCCGTCTGAATCGGAGTGGCCGACCACATGGCACGGGAGACAATGCTTCCGTTGTGCTCGATGGCGACCCGGTCGCCCTTCAGCTCAAGGGCTCCGATGAGATCCGCGACCGTCGCCGTAGCGGACAGATCCGCGAACTCACGGCTCTGCCCGTTGATGATGAGTTGCATGAGTTGAATGTACCAGCAGGAAAGGGGAGGGCTGGGGGAACGATCCGGACTGGCGGACTGGGGGGGGGCGAACAGGTCTTTAGCGCACTAGGTGCCAGAGCTCCCACCCGGCGACGCCCATCACCATCAGCACCGCGTAGAACACCATCGCATACGCCAGGCCGCGAAAAACACCGATCGGGTTTTCCTGATAAATCTCGTCTGCAAATCGCTCTTCCCGGCTCAGCGCAAGAGCGAGCGCGATCTTGGAATCAATAGATGCTCCAGCAGCAGGGGTAACCATGGCCTCAATCCTCCGTCACCCCCTGTATCGGACGAAGGTGTTATGTCCTTGAGAATTAACCGCTGGAAACCCGTTTCTGTCTCAGCCTGGGACAGCGAAAAACGCGGTGGCCCATTTCGGACCGTTTTCAGCTTCAACTGAAGTCGAGCTGTACTTCGTCGATATAGCACCACCCCCACGTCTCTCCCGGTTCAACCGAGCGCATGACCGGGTGTTTTAAGGCGTGGAAGTGTTTGGTTGCATGCTTATTCTTCGAGGAGTCGCAGCAGCCCACGTGCCCGCACTCCAGGCACATGCGCAGGTGAACCCACCGGTCGCCCATCTTCAGGCATTCCTCGCAGCCCGTGGTCTGGGGCTGCACGTTATGGACATGGTTCAGGTGCGTGCATCTCGGCATAGTGTTATTGTCCCGCCTTCACCGCCAGCAGATCAACTTTCTCGATCGACGGCGCTTCCGACAGTAGCTCTGGAGCCTTCGCCATCAGCGCAGCCGCCACCTTGCCGGAAAGATGCGCATCGCGTCCCGAGTCGCCGGCGAAGGTGTCAAAAATGCCGAACGTCGAAGGTCCGATCTGCAGCGCGTACCATCCGATTGTCTCCGGCTCGGCCTGCACCAGCGGCACCGCACTCTTCAAAAACTCCGCCAGCTCACCTTCCTTGCCTGCTTTGGCCTGCAGCATGACCCACAGTGCTACCTTCTCCATCGCTCATCTCCTATACAAAATTTTCGCAACTCTGCACTTGGACGCGTCAAATGTCGCACGCGTTACGTTAAAGCCCTGCAAAACTTGACTCTTGACAGTCGAAAAAATACAGTCAAACAGTAGTCGTTTGGCGGTATTCTTCTGAGGCCAGCAAACTCGCTATGCAGACTCATCCCTACACTTGGAACTACATTCCTCTGTTGATACAGATCGTCGTAGCTGTCGGAATGGGCTGCAGTATGGTAACGATGTCGTACTTCATTGGCCGCCATCGCAACATCAAGGCCAAGCTGGAAGCATACGAGTGTGGAATCCCAGCCGAAGGCGACGCGCGCGGCCGATTCTCGGTCCGTTTCTACATGGTCGCCATGCTCTTCATCCTGTTTGACGTTGAAGCAGTGTTCATCCTTCCCTGGGCGGTTATCTATCGGCAGCTGCCCTCCATCACCGGATCACGCCTCTTCGGTTTCTGGGAGATGATCGTTTACCTCGGCTTCGTAATGGTGGGATTCTTCTATATCTGGAAGAAAGGCATTCTCAACTGGGCAACCGATAAAGGCGATCTGTAGGACAAAATGAACGCTACCCCCGGCAAAGACGCTGTTCTTGAGGCCCACGCAAACAACCGGGCAATTATCCCCCTTCTTTCTTCCCTTCCGGATTCCATCACCAACGCAGAATTCGACCGCGGCGAGCTTACGCTGACCATCGCCCGCGATCAGATTCGCGCCGCTTGCTCCACCGTGCAGACGGCAGGATACAACTTTCTCGAGACGGTGACCTGCGTAGACTGGTATCCGAGCGAACCACGCTTTCAGCTGACCTATCACATTCTTTCTCACGGCTTGAAAGAGCGAGTGCGGTTATGCGCGATGGTCGACTCCATCGATCCATCCATTGACAGCATCACGCCGGTGTGGCCCTCTGCGAATTACTATGAGCGCGAGGTGTGGGACCTCTTCGGTGTGCGCTTCCACGGGCACCCCAACTTGCGCCGCATCCTTATGCCCGATGAGTGGGAGGGGCATCCTTTGCGCAAAGACTATCCCGTGGAGGGGTACCGCTGATGGTGGAATTCGTTCAGACCTCGACACTGCTTGAGCCCCGGCCTGTAGAGGGCTCAAAAGACACGACGATGGTCGTGAATATGGGACCGCAGCACCCGTCGACCCACGGCGTTCTCCGCCTGGTAATCGAAATCGACGGTGAAACGGTTCTCAAAGTGGTCCCAGACATAGGGTATCTCCACACTGGAATCGAGAAGACCTGCGAGGCGAAGTTCTATCAGCAGGTTGTCCCCCTGACCGACCGCATCGATTATCTCTCCCCGCTTACAAACAACCTCGTCTACTGCCTCGCCGTCGAAAAGCTGCTCCAGATCGAAATTCCGCCCCGTGCGCAGTGGATACGAGTACTCCTGAACGAGCTGACCCGTCTTAACTCGCATCTCGTCTGGCTGGGCACGCATGCGCTCGACATTGGCGCGATGACTGTCTTCCTCTACACCTTCCGCGAGCGTGAAGAGATCCTCCGCATTTTCGAGCATGTCTCCGGTCAGCGCATGATGACGTCGTATTTCCGCATCGGCGGCCTCGCGCTGGAACCGCCGCTCGATCTGTTCAGCTGGATTCAGAAGTTCATCAAGATCCTTCCCGAAAAAATCGACGAGTACCAGAACCTCCTCACCGGCAATCCCATCTGGATCGGCCGCCTCAAGGGAGTGGGTCATCTCAGCGCCGAAGACGCCATCGCCCTCGGAGTTACCGGACCGCCGGCTCGTGCATCGGGCATCGACTGGGACTTGCGCCGAGACATGCCGTATTCGAGCTACGAGAAGTTCCAGTTCAAGGTACCCGTTTCGCGCGATTGCGACGTCTGGGCCCGCTACCTCCTCCGGCTTGAAGAGATGCGCGAGTCCATCAAGATCTGCCAGCAGGCCCTTGATGGCATGCCCGAAGGCGACATCAAAGCGGACGCTCCCAAGGTTGTGCTCCCCGATCGGGAGAAGATGAAGACTCAGATGGAGTCGCTCATCTATCACTTCAAGATCGTCACCGAGGGATTTGCCGTTCCCGCTGGTCAGGTCTATCAGGCAGTCGAAGGGGCACACGGCGAGATCGGCTTTTACGTAGTCAGCGACGGCACTGCAAAGCCTTACCGAGTTCACATGCGCTATCCGGGTTTTGCGACGCTGCAGGCTCTACAAACCATGTGTCAGGGACGGCTGATCGCTGACGTCGTCGCCGTCATCGGATCCATTGATATCGTTCTCGGGGAGATCGATCGATGAGTCCCACATCCGCAGAGACGCGTGTACTCGCCGAGCTGTGGATCTCTTTTGTAGCTCTCATCCGCTCCTATGTAGCGGCGCACGATCTGAGTAAACCCATCACTGAGCACGCCTTGGTTGACGAAGGCGAAAACGGATGTCTCACCCTTCGCGGCGAAGGTAAAATTCTCACTTTGGATTATGACCCAGCAACCGGGTCGGGAAATTGGACCGCCTATGAAGACGATCCTGGGCCCGAGCGCGTGCTCGAGCACGGTGAGTTCACAATCGGCGAAGACAGTTTGGTAGCACTGAGCGATCGCCGCGGCAAACTCGAGCTCGAAGTAGCTGCTGAAGCATTCACCGCAAAGGTTTTTGACGAGGAGTAAGCGTTGGCCACCCAAACAACCATTTTTTCGCCTGAGCTTGCCGCGCGTTTCGACAAGCTGGTCACGCTCTATCCGTTGCGCCGCTCCGCCCTCATCCCCATGCTGCTCTATGCCCAGGACGAGGTTGGGTATATTTCCCCGGCAGTAATCTCGGAAGTCGCCGGCCGCGTCGGTGTACAGGAAAATGACGTCCTCAGCGTACTCAGCTACTATTCCATGCTGCGCACCAAGCCTATCGGAAAATTCAACGTGCAGGTCTGTACCAATATTTGCTGCATGCTGCGCGGCGGCAACGAACTCTTTGAGCATTGCAGCAAGCGCCTGGGGATAGGGCATAAAGGAACGACCGCCGACGGTGTCTTCTCGCTGGAAGAAGTCGAATGCATCGGAGCCTGCAGTTGGGCTCCAGCAGTTCAGGTCAACTACGACTTCCACGAGAACCTGACGCCGGAATCCATGGACAAGATCCTCGACCAGTATCGGGAGAAGGCGGGTAAATAAATGGCATACCTCACAACCCATCCCGATGTGGTTCCCGTAATCTCCTCGCGCTTCGGCAAGGGCGCGACCTCTATCGATAAGTACATCGAGCTTGATGGCTACACTGCCGCGCGCAAGGCGATCGAGATGGGACCGGAAGCCATCATCGCCGAGATGAAGGCATCCAATCTTCGCGGCCGCGGCGGCGCAGGTTTCCCCACCGGCATGAAGTGGTCCTTCGTGCCCAAGCAGTCGGAAAAGCCGAAGTACATTCTCGTCAACGGCGACGAGAGCGAGCCCGCAACCTGCAAAGACCGCCTCATCTTCGAGCACGACCCGCACTCCGTCATCGAAGGGGTTATCATCGCCGGCCTCGCCGTAGGCGCGAAGATGGGATTCATCTATCTTCGCGGGGAATACCGATACCTCCTCAAGATTATGGAGAAGGCCATCGACGAAGCCTACGCCAAGGGATTTCTCGGAAAGAATATCTTCGGCTCAGGCATCGAGTTCGAAGCCGTCTCGCATACCGGCGCAGGTGCCTACGAAGTCGGCGAAGAATCCGCCCTCATGGAATCGCTCGAAGGCAAGCGCGGTATCCCGCGCATCCGCCCACCGTTTCCTGCCGTTGTGGGCCTTTATGGCGGCCCCACTGTCATCAACAATGCCGAAACCCTTGCGACCGTCCCGCACATCATTCGTATGGGCGGAGCCGAATACGCCAAGATCGGCACCGAGCGCAATGGCGGAACACGTCTCTTTTGCCTCAGCGGACACCTCGAAAAACCCGGCGTCTATGAACTCCCAATGGGCTACAGCCTCAAGAAGATGATTTACGACGTCGGCGGTGGCATCCCCGGCGGCAAAAGACTGAAAGCCGTGGTCCCCGGCGGATCATCGACTCCCATCCTTACCGCCGACGAAATCGACGTCGGTATGGATTTCGACCAGGTCGGCAAGGCTGGATCGATGCTCGGCTCGGGCGGCGTCGTCGCTCTCGACGAAACTGTCTGCATGGTCGAATTCGCCCTGCGCACCATGAAGTTCTACCAGCACGAGAGCTGCGGCTGGTGCATTCCATGCCGTGAAGGCACCGACTGGCTCAAGAAGTCGCTCACCCGCCTGCATGCTGGCGGCGGAGTCGACAAGGACATCGATAACATCCGCTACCTCGCCGAGAACATGCTGGGCCGCACCTTCTGCCCGCTCGGCGACGCGGCGGCGATGCCCACCATCGCATTTGTAAAGAAATTCCGCAAGGAGTTCGAAGACCACCTGAACGGCAAGGGCTGCCCTTACCACCATTCGCTGGAACACGAAGCAGTACTGGCATAGAAGCGAGGAAAAGAGACACGAATGGCTGACGTAACCTTCACCGTCGACGGCAAAAAGCTTACCGCACCTGCGGGAACGCCGCTTATTGAAGCCTGCAAGGCGGCCGGCATTGAAGTTCCGGCCTTCTGCTATTACCCGAATCTTGCCCTCCAGGCCGCATGCCGCATGTGTGTCGTCCGCATCGACAAGATGCCGAAACTGCAGACCGCCTGCACTACCGTCGTCGGCGAAGGTATGGTCGTCCACACCGAGACGGATGAAGTGAAGCAGGCGCGCAAGGCCACCGTCGAACTGCTGCTCGGCAACCATCCTCTGGACTGCCCGGTGTGCGACGCCGGGGGAGAGTGCGAATTGCAGGACATGACCTTCAAATACGGTGCGCACGAATCCCTTTACATCGAAACCAAGCAACACCGTGAAGAACAGAAGTGGTCGCCCGTCGTCTACTACGACCGGCCCCGTTGCATCCTCTGCTATCGTTGTGTCGCCGTCTGCAGCGCAGGCATGGATGTGTGGGCGCTCGATGTCCAGAACCGCGGCGCTGGAAGCGTCATCGCACCTAATCAACAGGATCACCTCGACTGCGAAGAGTGCGGCATGTGCATCGACATCTGCCCTGTAGGTGCCCTGACCTCCGGCACCTACCGCTACAAGACGCGCCCGTGGGAGATGAATCACGTCGGCACTGTGTGCACGCACTGCGCAGACGGTTGCAAGACCACCCTCGGCGTTCGCACTGCCGACGACGGCATCGAAATCATCCGAGGGGACAACCGGGATAAGAGCGGAATCAACGGCGACTTCTTATGTATCAAGGGCCGTTACGCATTCGATTTCGCAAATCACAAAGACCGCCTGACCAAGCCGCTTGTCCGCCAGCCGGACGGCAAGCTTGCACCTGTAAGTTGGGAGCAGGCCCTCGACTTCGCCGCCAAAAAGCTCCTCCAGGTTCGTGACAGCCGCGGCGGCTCCGCCATCGGCGTCATCGGCTCCAATCGCACCACCAACGAAGAATCCTACCTCCTGCAGAAGTTCGCCCGCACGGTCCTGCGCACCAACAACATCGATCACCACCGCACCGCTGATTACCCCGCCTTCGCCGCCGCCCTCAAAGGCCATCCCGGACGCGAAGCCTCGCTGCGCGACTTTTACGACGCTCCAGCCATCCTGCTCCTCGGCAACGACCCGACCAATCAACACCCGGCGCTTGCCTGGCAGGTTCGAAGCAACGTCCGTCTGCACCGCGCCCGCATCTACGTCGCAAACCACTCTGATATCAAGTTGCGCCGCCAAGCCAAGGCAGCAGTCGAGCTTCCTGCCGACGGGTATGCATCTTTCATTTCCTACCTCGCCGGAAACGACGGCGCCTTCGCTGGAAACGACGCAACCGCGGCCTTCCGCGATGCCATCCGCAAGGAAGAATCGCTCGTAATCGCTTTCGGCTCGGAATTCCGCGGACGCGACATCCAGGCCCTCGTCGACTTCGGGCTCTCGCTGCCCAATGCCAAATTCGCGTGCCTCGGAGACTATGCGAATTCCCGCGGCGCTGCCGACATGGGCCTCTATCCCGACTTGCTCCCCGGCTACGTCCCCGTCACCAACGCCGCTCCCTTCACCGATGAGTACGGCGAAGCCCTTCCCGCCCAACCGGGTCTCGATCTCATCCAGATGCTGGATGCTGCCGGCCAGGGAGACATCTCCGCACTCTATGTCATCGGCTCAAACCCCGTCTCGCGCTACGGCATCGACCCTTCGGCCCTGAAAAACGCCTTCCTCATCGTGCAGGACATGTTCCTCACCGAGACCGCCGTCCTCGCCGATGTCGTCTTCCCCGCCGCCAACCTCTACGAGAAAGCCGGCACCGTCACGAACACTTACGGTGACCTTCAGCTCGTCAAGAAGGCCGCTGACAAGTCCGGCGTACGCACCGACTTCGAAATTATCGTCCGTCTCGCCGACAAGCTTGGAGCCGACCCGAAGCAGCTCGTTCCCTTCGGTAAGGGCGTCCGCGCCGACTTCGGACAAACTCGCGGAGCCCAGTCGGGCGAGGCCGACCGTCATGCCGTCTGGCTTTCGGCAAACAACCTCGAGCCAAAGCTCAGCCCCTTCGACCCTTTTGCCATCCTCGATGAAATCCAGCGTCTCGTGCCGGCCTACAATGTCCCGCGCCTTAACTTGCTCACCGGCAATGACGAACATCTGAAGTCCGATCTTGTCCAGATCACCCCCGGCGCAACCACGGGCCGGCGCGACCTCGTCCTGCCGTCCAATGACGCTCTCTACACTTCCGGCACGCTCGGCCGCCACAGCGCCAAGCTAGAAGAAGTCGTTCAATCGCACACTATACTCATGAAGCCCGCGGAAGCAGCCGCCGACTAAAACGTAACTCTGCACGAACGTATTTCGGGAAGGCCTCGTGGAAGTAAACATCTGGATTTTTCTACTGGTGAACGTGCTGAAGGTCATCGTCGTGACGGTGCTGCTTCTCATGTGCGTCGCCTACACAGTTCTCCTCGAGCGCAAAGTCGTCGGGCGCATTCAGAACCGCTGGGGACCTAGCCGCGTCGGTCCATTCGGCCTCCTGCAGCCGCTGGTTGACGGCCTCAAGCTCTTCCTCAAGGAAGACCTGATGCCCACCGGTGTCTACCGTCCGCTTTACATCCTCGCTCCCATCATCGCACTTGCTTGCGCGCTAATGTCCATTTCGATGGTACCCTTCGGAGCCGACGTCCGCTACAAAGGCATCGACCTCTTCCAGATCTCCGACGTCAACATTGGCCTGCTCATCCTCCTCGCTATTACCGGGGTCGGTGTCTATGGCATTGCTCTCTCCGGGTGGGCATCCAACAACAAGTACTCGCTGCTTGGCGCACTTCGCGCCAGCGCCCAGGTCATCAGCTACGAGCTCGCCCTTGGCCTCTCACTCGTCGGCGTGGTTCTGCGCACACAGTCGCTTCGACTGCGCGACATCGTCAACGTCCAGGCCACGCATGGACTGCTCACGTGGAACTTTTTCGGCGGCTTCCAGTTCGTGGCTTTCTTTATCTATCTGATGGCCGCCTTCGCCGAGACCAACCGCGCACCCTTCGACCTGCCCGAAGCGGAAAGCGAACTCACCGCCGGCTATCACACCGAGTACAGCTCGATGAAGTTCGCCATGTTCTTCATGGCCGAATACGCCAATATGATCACCGTCGGCTGCGTCGCCACGCTACTCTTCTTCGGCGGACCGACCAGCCCCTTCGGCCATCTCTTTCCCACATTCGGCCCCGTAGCAGAAGCGCTCCTATCTATCTTCTGGTTCGCCTCCAAGGTCTTCTTCTTCCTCTTTCTCTATATCTGGGTGCGTGGCACGCTGCCGCGCTTCCGTTACGACCAACTCATGGTATTCGGCTGGAGATTTCTGCTTCCGCTGGCAATTCTGAATATTGTTGCGACCAGTCTCTGGCTCGCCTATCGCACACCGTAACCTGATTTACAATCGTCCTTCGGTGTACTGGACCCTTTCGTTGTTCCGTGTAGTCGAGTGAGCGAAATGCATCTGGTTCTGTTCTTCATCTTTGCGGGCTTGTGCGTTGCAGGAGCGCTGAATCTTCTCTTCCAGCGCCATCCGATCAACTCCGCCCTTTCGCTCATCGTGGTGATGAGTTCCCTTGCTGTTCTGTACCTCCTCCTCGGAGCCGAGTTCCTCGCCGCCGCCCAGGTCATCGTTTATTCGGGCGCAATCATGGTGCTCTTCACCTTTGTCATCATGTTGCTCAACGCGGGCCGCGAGGAACGCACGCACGGCAGCAAGGCAGCCTATCTCGTTGGATTTCCCGGCGCAGCCGCATTACTGGCTCTGCTCGTTTACATATTTCTCTCGTATCGTGGCCCGCTCGGCGATGCCGTCCTCGGAAATTACCTTGTCACCACCAGCGAACTAAGCAGAGTCCTCTTCCACGGACTCCTGCTTCCCTTTGAGGTCACCTCGGTCCTCATTCTCGTCGCTATCCTCGGCGCGGTTGCGCTCGCGCGAAAGGAGCACTGAGACATGGTGCCGATCTACTACTACCTCATCCTTAGCGCGATCCTCTTCTCTATCGGTGTCGGCGCGTTCCTCATCAAGCGCAACATCATCACCATCTTCATGTCCATTGAGCTCATGCTCAACGCTGTCAACCTGTCCTTCGTCGCCTTCGCGCATCACTGGCATCAGGTCAGCGGACAGATCTTCGTCTTCTTCGTCATGGTCGTCGCCGCAGCTGAAGCCGCTGTCGGCCTGGCCATCATCATCGCCATCTTCCGCACCCGCGCAACCCTCAACGTTGACTCCGTCGACCTGATGAAACTATGACCGGATCCCTCAATCTCTGGCTGATACCGCTCGTCCCCTTCGCCGGATTCCTGGTGAACGGTCTCGTCGGCCGCAAGCTGCCCAAGGTGCTTGTGTCCGCCATCGCCCTCATCTGTACGCTGATTCCCTTCCTGCAGGTCGCAAAGATCTGGTTCCAGTTATCCTCCATCACCACACCCTACATCGAGCACCTCGGCACCTGGATATGGACAGGAGCTTTCCACGCTGACTTCGACCTTCAGCTGGACCAGCTCACCATGGTCATGCTGCTCATCGTGACCGGAGTTGGCTTTCTTATCCATATCTATTCGGTCGGGTACATGGCTCACGAAGAGGGTTACTGGCGCTTCTTCGCCTACCTCAACCTCTTCATGTTTTTCATGCTCACACTGGTCCTGTCCGAAAACTTCCTGCTTATGTTCGTCGGCTGGGAAGGTGTGGGCCTCGCGTCGTATCTGCTGATCGGCTTCTACCTCCTCAAAGATTCCGCCGCCCGCGCCGGCATCAAGGCCTTCGTCGTCAACCGCATCGGCGACTTCGGCTTCCTCGTCGCCCTCTTTCTGCTTATCGCCCACTTCGGTACTCTCAGCTTCAATGAAATCTTCACGCGTATCGCGCAGCATCCCGCGTGGCAGGGCGGAATCCTCACCGCGATCGCGCTCTTCCTCGTCCTCGGCGCCACCGGCAAATCCGCCCAGATTCCGCTCTACGTCTGGCTGCCCGACGCCATGGAAGGCCCGACCCCTGTCTCGGCGCTCATCCACGCCGCCACCATGGTCACCGCCGGCGTCTACATGGTTGCGCGTACCCATCCTATCTTCGAACGCTCACCGCTCGCCTTGAGCGTTGTCGCATTCATCGGCGCCATCACATGCTTCTTCGCCGCGACCATGGGCCTTGTCCAGACCGACATCAAGCGAGTCCTCGCCTACTCGACGGTCTCCCAGCTTGGATACATGTTCCTCGGCTGCGGAGTCGCCGCCTACTCAGCCGGAATCTTCCATCTCGTTACGCACGCCTTCTTCAAAGCGCTGTTATTCCTTGCTGCGGGCTCAGTCATCCACGCCCTCGGCGGCGAGCAGGACATGCGTGTCATGGGCGGCCTGCGCAAGAAGATTCCCATTACCTTCTGGACGATGACCATGGCGGTCTTCGCCATCTGCGGTTTTCCGCCGTTCGCCGGTTTCTTCAGCAAAGACGAGATCCTTTACCAGGCGTTCATCTGGCCCCATGGCGGCAAGATTCTCTGGTTCATCGGATGGGTGACCGCAGGCCTGACCTCCTTCTATATGTTCCGGCTCTGGTACCTCACGTTTCTCGGTGAGAGCCGCGCCCAAACGCACGAACTCGAGAAACAAGGCGCGGTTGTTCACGCCCGCTCGGATTCAAAGCTCGTGATTGAAGCCGAGCACACACACGCGGTCCACGAGAGCCCCTGGATCATGCTGGGTCCGCTCGTAATCCTCGGGACTCTTTCCGTGATCGGTGGTTTTATCGGTGTTCCCGAAGCAATGTGGGGACATGATGAACTCGGCCATTTCCTCGAGCCTGTGCTTGGCTCGGTTCCTCATCCACCTGGAGTAAGCTCAGGCCTTGAATGGGTCTTGTCTGGTGCGGCGGTGGCAATCGGCCTGCTCGGCCTGCTCGTCGTCCATTTCATGTACAAGGTGAAGCCGGAGCTCCCCGCGAAACTCGCAACACAGCTCCACGGCCTCTATGCGCTCCTGCTCAATAAGTATTGGATCGACCAGCTCTACGGAGCCGTCATTGTCACCCCGCTGTTGCTTTTTTCGCGCTATATCCTTAAAGCCCTTATCGACCGCGGCATCATCGATGGCGCAGGTTTCGCCGCTGGCGCAACCGCGCAGGGATTCGGCGCCATCGCGCAGCGCATCCAGTCAGGAAATATTCGCTCGTACGCAGGTTGGCTCGCCGTTGGCGCAGCCGTCCTGCTCATCGCTGTCTATTTTGGATTCACGGCGCACTTTTTGCCCCAATAACGAGATGCATCAAGGAACGTATCCGTGTTGACCGACTCCATATTGACGCTCACGACATTCGTGCCCACCGCCGGCGCAGTCGTCGTGGCGCTGCTGCCCCGCAAAGGGCGCGTAATCCAGTGGTGGACCCTCCTCGTCTCGCTCATCACCTTCGGCCTGACTCTCCACCTACCCTGGCACTACATTTACGGCAAGCAGGGCTTCCAGTTCGAAGAGTTTTATCCCTGGATCGCCAGCCCGAAGATCGGCTACCACCTCGGCATCGACGGCATCTCCATGTGGCTGGTCGTACTCACCGGCTTCCTCTCCGTCATGGGCGTGCTTGCATCCTGGAACTCCATCGAGAAGCGGACCAAAGAGTTTTATTTTCTTTTCTTAATTCAGCAGACCGCCATGATCGGCGTCTTTGTCGCACTCGACATGTTCCTCTATTACGCCTTCTGGGAACTTTCGCTGGTGCCCATGGCTATTCTCATCGCCATCTTCGGATCCGAGCGTGGCCCGAAGACGGCCCTCAAGTTCTTCAGCTACACCTTCATCCCGTCCGCACTCTTCCTCTTCGCCATCCTGTGGCTCTACGCCAGGACCGGCACCTTCGACTACGTTGAGTTGCAGCGCGCCCTGACCAGCAATCCTGCTCTCTTCGCTCCGCAGGCCCTCTGGTGGGTCGCCCTCGCATTCCTCGTCGCCTTCGCCGTCAAGGTTCCCGTCTTCCCGCTTCACGGCTGGCTCAGCGACACAATCTATGAAGCCCCTGTGGCCATGGCCATGGTCGTCGCCGGGAAACTCGGTCTCTACTCCATCCTCCGCTACGTCCTCGGCCTCTTCCCCACTCAGGCGCGTATCTTCGCCCCGCTCATGATCGCCTTGGCGGTCATCGGCATCCTCTACGGAGCCTGCGTCGCTCTCGCCCAGACCAACATCCGCCGTCTTGTGCCCTATGCGATGTTGAGCGCCCTGAGTTTCTGCATCCTCGGCATCTTCTGCTTCTCACTCTCCGGCCTCGACGGCGCGGTCTATCAGATAATCAACGAAGGACTCACCGGCAGCGCCTTCCTGATCCTTGTCGGCTTCCTGCACGAGCGCTACGGCACCTACGAAATCAGCCGGTACGGAGGTCTCGCCGCCCGCCTCCCCAACATGGCCACCTTCTACGTCATCACCGCGCTCTCGCTGATAGGCCTGCCCATCCTCAACGGCTTCGTCGGCGAATTCCTCATCCTCAGCGGAAGCTTCGCACCTCATCGCGGCTGGGCAGCCCTGGCAACTCTTGGAACCATCCTCAGCGCCGCCTACATGCTCTGGCTGATCCAGCGCGTCTTCTACGGACCCGAATCACCCCTGGTCACTGACCACGTCGCGCCCGACATCATCGGCCGCGAGTATGCCGCTCTCGTTCCCATGGTCCTGCTGATGTTCGCAATGGGCGTCGCCTCTCCCTACTGGATGCGCGCCATCGACGAAGGCGTTGCCGGCCTCGCCAATAGCCCGCATGCCAATTCCGCAACTCACACTGTGACAAATCCCACCCTGGCGGAGAAGCGATGAACACCACGCCTGACATCCTTCGCATTCTCCCCGAGGTCATCCTCGCGATCACCGGCGTGCTCATCATGCTGATAGAGCCGGTTCTGCCTTCCACCACCAACCGCAAGTCCATCGGATGGTTCGCCGTCGTAGGCGTCCTGGCTGCGCTGGCGGCAAGCCTCTACCAGTACCAGCTCCCTTCGGGCACTGCTTTCTTCGGCTTCGTTGAATCCACCCCGTTCAGCATTTTCTTCCACGTCCTCATATGCGGAATCGTTCTCGCTTCGCTCCTCATCGCGCTCGACGCTACCAGCGCAACCACCAGCGGCCTCGGAGAATACTTCGCCCTGGCCTGCTTCGGCACGGTGGGCATGCTGCTGATGACCAGTTCAGACGAGCTGCTGCTAATCTTTATCTCTCTCGAAATCTCGTCTATCTCCACCTACATTCTTGCCGGCTTCCGCCGTAAAAGCGTCAAGGGACCTGAAGCTGCCATCAAATACTTTCTGCTCGGCTCCTTCGCCACCGCCTTCTTCCTCTACGGAATCGCTCTCATCTTTGGCGCCACCGGAACCACGACGGTTTACGACATCGCCGCGAAGCTGGGAGCAAGCCCGACGCCACTGCTTGCCGTCGTCGGCCTCGGCATGATCATCGTCGGTCTCGGTTTCAAGGTTTCCGCTGCGCCTTTCCAGGTCTGGACCCCCGACGTCTACGAAGGCGCGCCCTCACCTGTCGTAGCGCTTATGTCGACAGCGCCCAAGGCCGCCGCGTTCGCCGTGCTCCTTCGCGTTCTCTACGGAGCTCTGCCCGCCCTGCACAATCATTGGATCCCGATCGTCTGGTGGCTCTCCGTACTCTCCATGACCATCGGCAACCTCGGCGCGCTCCGTCAAAAGAATGTTAAGCGGCTGCTCGCCTATTCCTCCATCGCCCACGCCGGGTACATCCTCGCCGCTTTCGTCGCGCTCTCGCCTGACGGAGTCGCCGCCGCCAGCTTCTACGTCGTCACTTACGCCGCCATGAACGTCGGCATCTTCGCCGTCGTCAGCCACGCCGGCGGATTCGACGACCACCTCGTCCTGATCGACGACTATCGCGGCCTCGCCTATCGCTCGCCGCTACTCGGCGCAACCATGGCCTTTTTCCTCATCTCCCTCATTGGAATCCCCTTCACCGGTGGCTTCTTCGGGAAGTTCTACGTCTTCTCCGCCGTTCTGCATTCGGGATACACCTGGCTCGCCATCATCGGCCTCATTAACAGCGGCATCGCCGCCTTCTATTACCTGCGCGTGGCCACCGCCATCTACTCCAAGGCTCCGGACTCATCTCCCATCGCCTCCGTTCCCCGAGCCTCCACTTCCCTGCTCTTTGCTCTGTTCCTCACCGTCGTGGCCACGCTGATTCTCGGTATCGTTCCTGGAAGAATCCTGGCCATGGCGAAAGCTGGAGCCACCGCTTATCCCTCGGTAAGTGCCCCGGCTCCCGAAGCCACCGCGCAAACCACGCACTGAGTACGCAAACACAAAGGCCTCCGGATTGCCGGAGGCCTTCTGCCCTTCTGAAAACTCGACCCTGCTCTTACTTCACCAACAGGAAGATGATCACCAGCGTGAAGAGCGTAAGCGACTCGATCAGCGCCAGGCCAAGGATGAGCAGCGTCTGGATGCCGGCACGCGCTCCAGGGTTGCGCGCCAGCGCCTCAACGGCAGATGCCGTTGCCTTGCCCTGGCCGAGGCCGCAGAGGCCGGCTGCGATGGCCATGCCAACGCCGGCGCCGATGGGCGCCAGGCTGATGGTTCCGCCGCCACCTGTTTGAGCGAACGCCGGCACGGCCATACACAGCACCGCGAGCGTCATGAATACGTACTGAAGTTTGCGCATTTCTTCTCCTGCTTCCCTTATGAATTGCCGTCAGTGGGTGGTTGAGGCTCACCGTGCTGGCCCCCTCACGCTCACGGCCGGGCTGCGGCGGCGGAAGCGTTCCGCCCAGCCGGTAACCTTTAGTGCTCGTGCGCGACCGCCAGCGACAGGTAGATCATGGTCAGCAGCATGAAAACGTAAGCCTGAATCACGGCGACGAACAGGTGCAGTCCCAGGAAGATCACAGGCACACCGATTGGGATCATCGAGAAAAACACCAGCGTCAGCAGGTCGCTGGCAAACATGTTTGCATAAAGACGAATGGTCAGCGACATCACGCGAGCCAGGTTCGAAATAATCTCAATGGGCCCAAGCAACCATGAAATCCACCAGATCGGCCCCAGAAATGTCTTGGCATAACCGACAACTCCGTTGGCGCGTAAGCCCTCCCAGTTGTAATAGAGAAACGTAGGAATGGCGATTCCCAGTGGCACCGCTGGCGCCGCGGTCGGCGTCTCGAGCCCCGGCAGCAGCCCGACCAGGTTGCAGCTCAGCACGAACACCACGATCATGGTCGCGTAAGGCACAAAGGGTTTGTAGCCGTGGCCGATGATCGAGTCCGCCTGGTTGCTCACGAATTCGTGGGCCACCTCTGCGAGATTCTGCGCCGTGCCCGGCTTCTCCACGTTGAGCGTCATCCTCGTGATGAGGAAGAAAAGCACCAGCACGAGCGCCACAAGCAGTTCGAGCGTGAGAGTGTCGTTGATCGGCGCCTTTGGATACGCAACATGAATGCCAAGCGAGCCGAGCAGGGTGACCAGCGGCGCGGCAAAGAGGTGGTTGAGCAGTCGCGTGAGCGAATGAATAAAATCGTGCATGATTCCTGCAATTTACGGATTTAATTCTACGGACTTGCTTCTTCAGGAGCGCGATTGCCGCGCGACGTCAATCAGGAGGCCAACCGCTACCAAACCCAGTCCTGCCACAAGCGCGTAATACGGTCCTCTGAAACACTTCAGGGTAACATAGATCACTGCCGCGGCGAAGCCAAGTCGAAGAAAAAACATGGTTAACACCCAGGCTGTCGACCGCGGAGGCTGTTGTTTGTCGAGCTTCGCATTCATCAGCTCGATCAGCTGCTGCCACTCGTACAGACCCGTCCCTGACACCGCCGCACCCGCGAGCAGCTGAACACCGGCCTTCCAACTCGACAAAAAAGTCAGCAGCCCGAAACCGAAAACCGCCATCGCCACCGTCAGCTTCAGCGCCCGGCGTAGCGTCGCCTTTAGGTCGGCGTCAGAGAAATCCAGCAGTGACTGCGTCTCGGTCATCCGCTCTTCCTGCCCGCGCTCATCGCCTGTCGCACCGCCTCAAACAACCCCGCCGCAGCGCCGAACAGCAGCCCGACGATATAAATCCAATGCGTGTGCAGCCATTTGTCGAGCAGCGCCCCCGCCGCCCAGCCGATCAGTACCGCCACGGGAAGCACAAACGCGATTTGCAGCAACCGCTCCGCCTGTACAAACGTATTCAGCCCGTCTCTTGCTCCGCCGCTTTGCGATTTGCGCTCCGGATTGGGACTAGTTTCACTCATTACCTTGCCTGTTATACATCAGCGCAGGCTGCCCATGCCCGTTGTTGAAAGCTATACTGGCAGGAGCCAAATTCATTCAAGGAAGCCCAGTGTTCGAGTCAGAGTTCGAGCGAAACCTCTTCGCTCTCCGCCAGGCAAAACTCCAGCAGATCGAGGCCCTCGGCCAGCCCGCTTATCCCAATTCCTTCCGCGCCACGCATTCCATCAGCGGCCTCCGCAGCACATACGACAGCGCCACGACCGAACAACTCGAAGCCGAGCGCGTCAATGTCTCCATCGCCGGACGCATCATGGCCATCCGCGCGCAGGGCAAGGCGGGGTTCGCGCAGCTCCAGCAGAACGGCGCGCGCCTGCAGATCTACGTCCGCAAAGACGCCGTCGGCGACCAGGCCTTCGAGCTGTACAAGCTCCTCGACCTTGGCGACCACATCGGAGTCTCCGGCTATCTCTTCCGCACCCGCACCGGCGAGCTCACCGTTCACGTCGAAACCATCACCTTCCTCGCCAAGGCCATGCTCGCCCTGCCCGAGAAATACCACGGCCTCGCCGACGTCGAGCTGCGCTACCGCCAGCGCTACGTCGACCTCTTCATGAACACGCTGCTCAACGAAGGCACCCCCGCCGAGACCCACGTCCGCGACATCTTTATCAAGCGAGCCAAAGTTCTCGCCGCCCTGCGCAGATTCTTCGACTCGCGCGGCTACGTCGAAGTCGAAACTCCCATGATGCAGCCCATCGCTGGAGGCGCAGCCGCGAAGCCATTCACCACGCATCACAACGCGCTCGACCTCGACCTCTTCCTGCGGATCGCGCCCGAACTTTATCTCAAGCGCCTCGTCGTCGGAGGCATCGACCGCGTCTACGAGATCAACCGCAACTTCCGCAACGAAGGCATCTCCACGCAGCACAATCCCGAGTTCACCATGCTCGAGTTCTACCAGGCTTACGCGAACTATTGGGACCTGATGGACCTCACCGAAGAGTGCATCAAGTTCGTTGCCCAGGAAGTCAACGGAACCACCATCGCTCACTTCAACGGCAACGAAATCGATTTGTCAAACTGGCGCAGATACTCAATGGTTGAAGCGACCCGAGCATTTTGGCCCGACACAGCCGGTCCAAAACCAATGACCGAGGATTTTCGCGATAAGGGTTCTTTCCTCGGATGGATCGAAAAAGTCATATCCCAAGAGCAACTGTTGTCGGATGATTTTCAGAAATCAGAAATCAGACCGGCATTTGTTCAAAAAGTGCTTGGTCAGCAGGTAGAGGTCAATCCTAATGCAGCTTTGCTTAGCGCATTAACGCTCATTTATCGACATCTCTATCGAGACGAAGTCTCGCTAGGAGCGGCTATTGCTAATACTTTTGAAGCTGTCGCCGAACCCCACCTCATCCAGCCAACAATCATCTACGACTTCCCTCTCGCCGTCTCGCCGCTCTCCAAGCAAAAGCCCGACGAGCCCGACTGGGTGGAGCGCTTTGAGTTCTATATCGGAGGATTCGAACTGGGCAACGCCTTCAGCGAGCTCAACGATCCCGAAGAACAGAGAAAAAGATTCGAGCAGCAGCTAACCCAGCGTGAACGCGGCGACGACGAAGCACACCAGATGGACGAAGACTACGTCCGCGCCCTCGCCTATGGCCTGCCGCCCACCGGAGGTGAAGGTATCGGCGTCGATCGCCTCACTATGATCCTCACCGGGGCCAGTTCTATCCGCGATGTAATCCTCTTCCCGCTCCTGCGTCCGCGCAAGCCGACGCCCGAATCCCAAGAGGAGCAAACAAAAGAGGCATAGGCGCCGCGCCGGCGGCGAATCACTCCCCGAGCAGCAGCCTCTGCGTCGAAATCGCCCGCCCCGTCTTGCCGTCGCACTCGATCAGCGTTGCCGCCATCCGGGGATCGCCCTTCGCCGCTTCGAACTTCCCGGGCATGTTCGACAGAAAGCGCTGCAGCACCATTTCCTTCTCCACGCCGATCACGCTGTCGTAGGGACCGCTCATGCCCACATCGGTCTGATACGCTGTCCCGCCCGGCAGCACGCGATCATCCGCCGTTGGTACGTGCGTATGCGTACCCAGCACCGCCGTCACCCGCCCATCGAGATACCACCCCAGCGCCGCCTTTTCCGACGTCGCCTCAGCGTGAATATCAACAAGGATTACCTTCGCCTTAATCCGCTTCAACAACGCGTCCGCTGTGCGAAACGGATCCTCGCTCTGCGCCATGAACACGCGTCCCTGCAGATTGACAACCGCGTATGTCTGCCCGGTCGGTAACTCACCTTCATAAAATCCGTATCCCGGAGTGCCCGACACAAAATTTGCGGGCCGTATCAACCGTCGCGGACGCTCATCGCTGTCTTCCGGTACTGACTGTATGTACTCGATAATCTCCCGCTTATCCCACACGTGATTACCCGTGGTCAGCACATGCGCGCCCAGATCGAACAGGTCTTCCGCGATCGCCGGCGTGATCCCGAAACCGCCTGCCGCATTCTCACCGTTGATTACCACCAGATCGACGTTCCGTTCAGCAATCACGTGCGCCAGATGCTCGCGCACAATGCGCCTTCCGGCGCTCCCGAAAACGTCCCCCACAAAAAGAATCTGCAAAGTCCTTCAGTCTCCCGCGCCTAGATCAAGAAACTTCGATGCTATACCGTTTTCCTTCGAAGAGTCGCAATCACGATGACGTTTTCGAAACCGTAAATTCAAGTTTCCGCATAGTGATCGGCAAAACCTGTGTTAGCGTGGCATCATGGCCATCAATACCCGATTCGCCACCGGCGTCCACGCCCTCGTCTTGCTCGCTGCCGAACCGGATGTACTGCAGACCTCGGAGGACGTAGCTCGCAAACTGAACACTAACCCTGTTGTTATTCGTCGAGTATTCTCGCTTTTGCAACATGCGGAGTTAGTTGAGAGCCAGAAAGGTCCAAACGGCGGCTCAAGACTTGCGCGTCCTGCAAAAGAAATCACCCTCAGCGATATCCACCGTGCCCTCAACTCCGGAGATCTCCTTCACGGAGCAGCCTTCTCCGGCACGCAGTCCAAAGTCAGTGCAGCCCTCCAGCAGATCTTCGCCGACGTCTCCCGGGCCGTCGAAAAAGAACTCGACCAGACCACCCTGAGCCAGCTCGTTAAAAAAGTCACCAAAAAACCCAAACACTGATCCCCAGTCTCAGACCAGCAAAATCTCAGTCTCCTCCGCATTCCCATCAACCGGGAAGACGCACACTTGCGCCTTGCCACCGTCGCAGCAGTAGCGATGCAATCACAATCAGCGCCAGCGTCAGCCCGGTCCACAACCCGGACAAACCCCACTTCAGCTTGAAGCACATCACCGCACCGAGTGGCAGTCCGAACAGCCAGTACCCCGCAAAGTTGGTCAGCATCGGGAAGCGCGTTTCGCCCATCCCGCGCAGCGCGCCCGTAGCAACCGTCTGACATCCGTCGAATATCTGGAACGCCGCCACAATCATCAGGATGTGAACACCCATCGTAAGAATGCGCGGATCCCGGCTGTAGATCTCCATGATTGGTCGCGGAATCACGAAGAACGCCACCGCCGCCAAGCCCATGAAGGCGACACCAAGGCCAATAGCCATCCATCCTGCTCTTCTCGCGCGCGCCGGATTCCCCGCCCCAATTGCATGGCCCACCGCAACTGCCGCAGCCGCGGAAATTCCCAGCGGAACCATGAACGTGTAGGCCGCACAGCTCAACGCAATCTCATGCGTTGCCAGTGCGACTGGATCAAGATGCGACGCCATGATTGTCACTGCTCCGAACGCAGCAACCTCCAGCACCACCTGGAACGCGGCAGGCACGCCGAGATTGAGCAGCACCCGAACGCGAGTCCAGTTCGGACCGGGCCAGTGCGCAAACAGCGGATGCCCGCGCCCGCGCTCGTGCCTCCATGCGAAATACACCAGCACCGCGGCCATGTAAATCCGCGAGAAGACCGTAGACAGCGCCGACCCCGTCACTCCCAGCACCGGCATCCCCAGCTTGCCGTAGATGAAGATCCAGTTGCCCGCAAGGTTCACCAGATTTGCCGAGATCAACGCAAACGTCACCGGCCGCACCAGACCCACTCCCTGCAGATAGCGCCGAAACCCGCCGTACACCAGCAGTGGAAACGTGCCCCAATTCAAAATGCTCACGTACGCCCGCGTATCGAAGCCCACCACTGGATCCACGCCACGCACAGTGAACAACGGCTGGGCGACCACAATGAACAGCATCAGCAAAGGAGTAAACGCGAGCGCGATATACATCGCCTGCGCCAGCCAGCGATGACAGTTATCGAAATCCTTCGCGCCCCACGCCCGTGACACCATCGTGTCCAGGCCCAGCAGCAACCCGATCCCGAACAATGACGGCGCATAATAGATCGCGTTTCCTAACCCCACCGCGCCAATCGCTGCCGGACCCAGCTTACCGACCATGATCACGTCCACGACCGTCATGGTCATCCAGCCAATCTCGGAAAGCGCCACTGGAATCGCCAGCGCGAGCAACGCGCGAAGCTCCGCGCCGAGATTCACGCGTCCATCATGTTCGTCAAAAACATGCGTATCGGGATGTGTCTCGGGAACCTGCATACAGATAGAAACAAGCCAAGTCCTCCGATTTTACCCGCAAGTCCTGCGGCGAACCGCTGTGTTAAATTCAAGATAGCTGTTGCTGGAGAGATGGCCGAGTGGCTGAAGGCGCACGCTTGGAAAGCGTGTTTAGGGGAAACTCTAACGTGGGTTCGAATCCCACTCTCTCCGCCAGACCTAAGTACTAATAACGTAAATCGTTTACAAGTTAGTTCCCGAACACTCTGTTGCACTCTGCGAACGGCATCCATCTACAAATTCCCCGTACATGGATGAGCCCGATCAGCTCTTCGATAATCAATACTCCAGCGGAATTCCGTAGCCGAGCAAGCCAACTTCAAGTCCCGGTCTTATCCCGCTCACTCGTCAGTTCATCCAGCCGCGCAAGAAGCTCGACTGGAGGAATCGGTTTAGCGAGAATTTCGAAATCGTAACCTTGATGCCGGGCCGCGTCGATAAGATCGGCCGTCGAAGTCTGTCCTGACAAGAGCAGGATTTTGCAGACGGGCAGGATTTTACGGATCTCAATCGCCGCGTCTATTCCGTTCAGCCCGGGCATGAGCACGTCACTGATAAGCACATCGGGGTGCAGTGCCCTCGCAGCCTCGACAACTTGTTCGCCGGTGTAGACGGCGGTGGCTTCGAATCCATTGTTGTGGAGAATTTTGGCGAGGGTGTCAGCAATCACACGTTCATCATCCGCAACGAGGACTTTGAGCTTCATTGACATTTTCCCCGCCCGACCAGCTACTTCCTCATTGGATGGTATGCCGGATTAGAGGGGATGCCGGGGCCTTTGGCTCCTTGTCGGCTGCTACGGCATCCGCCAGGTTGCCACCCAAACGACGGCTTCAAATCGGGCACAAGAAAGTGGAAACCGCCCGAGCGGAATTTAGCCAATGCGGTCCAAGATGTTGCTGAACCTCTCCGCGATGCACAAGCTCCATCCCATCTGTAGATTCTAGACCCCTTACATACATCGCTTTCCATCCAGGACGAGAGATGATCGTCCAAGATCGCAGGTTACTAAAGTTCCACATGACCCGGAATAGCTGAACCTTTGCGTTATTTTCTTCTCATTTCATTAGGAACTAAGGTAATTATTTGGTAACACTCCCATCCACTAGGAGGCCATACGATGGTTGGAACTCAGATTCCGCTATCAGGCCACTACGACTATCGCCTGGTTGCTCTCTCTGTCTTTATATCCATCCTTGCTGCTTATGCTGCCCTCGACCTCGCGGGCCGCGTGACGTCTGCCCGCGGCAAGGCGCGCTTTTTCTGGCTCAGCGGCGGAGCACTTGCCATGGGCACCGGCATCTGGTCCATGCACTACATCGGCATGGAAGCCCTCCGGCTGCCGGTTCCGGTGCTCTATGACTGGCCAACCGTGCTCATTTCGATGCTGGCAGCGGTCGTTGCTTCAGGCATCGCCCTGTTTGTCGTGAGCCGCAAGACTCTCGGCGTCACGTCAGTCATTGTTGGCAGCATCACGATGGGGAGCGGTATCGCTGCGATGCACTACATCGGCATGGAAGCGATGCGGCTTCCTGCGATGTGTCATTACTCCATCCGTCTCGTCGCCCTGTCTATCGTGCTCGCTATTGTGATTTCCGGAGTCGCACTCTTCCTCACCTTCCGGTTCCGCGGTGAAACCACAAACTGGGGTTGGTGGAAAGGCGTCAGCGCCCTGACCATGGGGGCGGCGATTCCCGTTATGCACTACGTCGGCATGGCTGCGGCGACTTTTATTCCTATGCCCCTTGTAGCCGCCGAACTGCACCACGCCGTGGAGATTTCGGCTCTGGGCATCGCGGCAATAACTCTCGTGACACTCGTCATGCTGGGGCTGGTCTTCGTGCTGTCTATCGTTGACCGTCGCTTTACGCTCCAGGCTATGGAACTGCGAAGCGGCGAAAAGCGCTATCGGCAAATTGTGGAAACCGCCTTCGATGCCTTCGTCGGCTTTGGCCCCTCGCTCGTTGTCGAGCACTGGAACCCACAGGCCGAGCGAACCTTCGGCTGGACTAAGAGTGAAGCCCTGGGCCGTCACCTCGACCAATTCGTCATGCTTAACCGGAAAACCGACGAAATGGGCAAGACCTTGCGCGAATTACTCGACGAATGCGGACCTGCGGAAATGCAGCGTCGAATCGAAATCCTGGCGCGTCACAAGGATCGCCACGAGTTCCCCGCCGAGATGGCGATCTCTTCCGTACGATCCGGCGCTGTGCAGATGTTCGCAGCATTTGTGCACGACGTCACAGAACGCAAGCAGGTGGAGCGTGAACGGGAGGCTGCCAAGGAGGCTGCTGAGGCCGCAAGCCAGGCCAAGGGAGATTTCCTGGCCAACATGAGTCACGAAATTCGCACGCCGCTAAACGGTGTGATTGGGATGACCGAGCTGGTCCTCCAGACAGAGCTCACGCGCGAACAGAGGGATTATCTCGATACAGTCCGCTTTTCCGCGGAGTCGCTTCTGTCGGTAATCAACGACATCCTCGACTTCTCAAAGATCGAAGCGGGAAAGGTGGAACTTGAGGAGATCGATTTCGATCTCCGCGAATGCCTGGAAACGACCCTGCGGACCGTAGCCTTGCGCGCCGATGAGAAAGGACTCGAGCTCCTGTGCGATGTAGATTCCGCTGTGCCGAATGTCTTCCGTGGAGATCCGAATCGGCTGCGTCAGATCGTTGTGAATCTGGTCGGCAATGCGATCAAGTTCACGCCTGAGGGTGAGGTTGCGCTGAAGGTCACGACTGCCCCGCCCAAAGGCACTCGGTATCCGCTGCATTTCGTGGTATCCGACACGGGTATTGGCATTGCGCCGGAGAAGCTGGAGAGCATCTTCCACTCCTTCAGTCAGGCCGACACCTCCACCACCCGTGAATACGGTGGGACTGGACTCGGGCTCACCATATCGCGCCGCTTGGTGGAGATGATGGGCGGGCAGATTCGCGTTGAAAGCCAGGTCGGTAAGGGATCCGCTTTCCATTTCACGATCGAACTTGAGTGTGGCGTGGAGTCCACCCTCAGCAGGACCGGATCTTCGCATCAGGGAGTTCTGACGGGGACGCGCGTGCTGGTGGTGGATGATAACCGTACAAATCGGCGCATCCTCGAACGTCTCCTTGTCGGCTGGGGAATGGAGCCGCAGTTGGTGCCGGATGGACAGTCAGCACTCGCCATGCTGCAGGCTGCGATCGAAACCGGCCGGCCCTATCAGCTGATCCTCACTGATATGCACATGCCCAAAATGGATGGCTTCGAATTAGTGGAGCGCATCCAGGGTGAAGATCGCACCCGTATGCCCACCATTATGATGCTCACCTCCGGAAAACAGCACGGTGACGCCGTGCGCTGTGAGCAGCTGGGAGTCGCCGCATATCTCCTGAAGCCAATCCGGCAGGCGGAGCTGCGAGAAGCAATTGCACGGGTGTTGGGAGCTATGGCGGAAAATCGGGAGACCCAAATGATTACCAGTACCGTGTTGGAGCACAGCCGCGACACCAACGCAACGCTAAACGTGTTGTTGGCAGAGGACAATGAAGTAAATCAGAAACTGGCTACCCGATTGTTGGAAAAGCGCGGCCACAGCGTGGTTGTCGTGAAGAATGGTCGCGAAGCTCTGGAGGCAATCCGGAAAGCGAACTATGACCTGGTTCTGATGGACGTACAAATGCCCGAAATGGACGGCATCGAGGCAACCGCAGCACTGCGACTCGCTGAACTGGAAACCGGCCTGCACCTGCCGGTGATCGCGATGACCGCGCTGGTCATGAAGGGTGATCGTGAGCGTTGCATTGCGGCTGGCATGGATGGCTATTTGCCCAAGCCGATCCGTTCACAGGAGCTCGACGAGGTGTTGGACAATTGTGTGGCACGGAAGACGCGCAGCACGGGATCGGCAGAGCTGGCCTCGGTACCGCCACCAATGAATCTTCAGGAAGCGATTGATGCCCGCGAATTGCTCGAGAGGGTCGGCGATGAAAGAGATTTCCTCGCGGAACTCGTAAATACCTTCCGCGACGACTTCCCAAAACAACTGGAGACCATGACAACGGCATTGAAAGACGGCAACGCCACACAATTGACTCTGGCGGCGCACTCTCTCAAAGGAGCACTTTCGAATCTCGCCGCCCCCAGAGCGGCTGTGCTGGCAGCAGGAGTGGAAGCCGCGGGCAAATCGGGGAATTTCCCCAGTGCTGAGATTGCGTTGAAAGACCTGAGACCCGAGCTTGCACGGGTAGTCGATGCCTTGAATGCGCTCTGTGAGGAGATCGTGCAGTGAAGATTCTCGTTGCAGACGATGATGCGATTTCTCGCATGATCATGGAAAGGATGCTCCGCCAGATTGGGTACGAGGTGACGTCGGCCGAAAACGGCCGCGACGCCATGGAAAAGCTGCTGGATAAAGATGGCCCCCGATTAGCGCTGCTGGACTGGATGATGCCGGAGTTGGACGGACCGCAGGTATGTCATCAACTGCGGACGATGCACGGGCGACCCTATGTTTTTGTTGTCTTGCTGACATCCAAGGACTCCCGAGAAGACCTCGTGGCGGGACTCGACGCTGGCGCCGACGATTATCTGATAAAGCCGTGCAATCCTGCGGAGCTGAAGGCGAGATTGCGCACCGGCCATCGGATCTTGCGACTGGAAGACACCCTGGTAGCTGCACGCGAAGACATGCGTTTCCGCGCAACCCACGACGCTCTGACTTCTTTGTGGAACAGGGGAAGAATTCTGGAATTCCTCCACAGCGCCCTCCAATCCTCGGAGTCGGCTTCAATCCTCTTGTGCGATATCGATCATTTCAAGCGAATCAATGATCTCCATGGACATCTGACGGGCGATGCGGTGCTTCGCGAAGTGGCGGCGCGCTTACGTGGCGCGGTACGAGCAGACGATGCCATCGGTCGTTACGGAGGCGAGGAATTCCTGATCGTGCTCAACGGGTGCGATGCGAAACGTTTGCCCGACCGGGCCGAACAAATTCGTCGGGCGATAGCTGAGGGCGACCCCATCATGGATGGCGCGACGGCGGTCAGTGTGAGTATTGGCGCAATTGCGCTGGACCAGGAAAATATTTCGCTCCCGATCGAAGCAATACTAAGTCTGTCCGACGCAGCACTCTATCAGGCGAAGGCAGAAGGTCGGAACAGAGTGGTGATTGCCGATCGTCTCGTCGTGACTGAAGCAAATTAGTCGCTCTAGCAGAGCTGCCCCCTGTCACATATGCACATTCCCGGCTGATCTCACTCAGTTATCCCGAGTAATCGCCCTGCCCGCTGGAATTTAAATCATCGACAAGAGACTGCATTAAGTCCGCGACATTGGCCTGCCGCGCCAGACTTGCGCTCTGTCCAGCCCATAATGCAAGCAGCTCCCTTTTGTCGGCTTTCTGCGCGGGCAACGCCAGACTCCTCATCAGAGCGCGCTGTAGCGGGTATGGCAGTATTTCTACACCTGGCTGATTCATCGCCTTGAGCAATTGATTCTGGACACCTCGTGCGAGCCGGCCTGTGAATCCCCGAGTGAGTGCGGTACGGCTGGCCTCGCCGCTTAGGATTGTCTCGCGATGTAGAGTGCTTGCTCCGGACTCCTCACAGGCCAGGAAGACAGTGCCCATTTGCACCCCTTCAGCGCCGAGCGCGAATGCTGCATGAATGCCTCGTGCGTCTGCGATTCCGCCCGCAGCCACCACCGGGATATTTACCCCGTCGGCCACCCGCGGAACCAAAGAGATGGTTCCGGTGAGCGAGTCCTCAGCGGAGCGCAGAAAAGAGCCGCGGTGGCCGCCAGCCTCAAAACCGGAAGCGACAACCAGGTCGACGCCGGCCTGTTCGATAGCGCTTGCTTCTTCGGGAGTAGTGGCTGTGCCGATTGTGACGATACCTTGCAGGCGGGCCTCGTCCAGAATCTCTCTCGAAGGTATTCCATAGATGAAAGAGAAAGCGGGAACCTTCGCATCGAGAAGAACCCGAGCCTGGTCTTCAAAGCGGGTCGGCTTGTATGCAGAGAAGGCCGGTCGAACGCCGCCGACAGCTTTGATGTGCGGCATGAGAGGAGACAAGGCACGTTCGAAGGCTTCCGCATCCGACGTAAAGGCTCCCTCGTCCTCCATTGACACCCAGAGATTCATTGCAAAAGGCTTGGAGGTCAGAGAACGGATCTCCGCGATGACATCTTGAATCGCCCCTGGTTCCAGACCGTGAGCTCCGAAAGAACCAAGCCCCCCGAAGTTTGAGACTGCCGCCGTAAGCCGCTGCGCTGAGAAGCCTCCGAGCGGCCCTTGAATAATCGGATATTCAATCCCAATCACACTCGATACACGAGTGTGATTCCATCTCGAACTCGATTTTGCCATAAGAACCCCGGAGAAAGCGGGACGGGCCGCCTCGGTCAGCCTTCAACCTCCAGAACAGCTTCCAACTCAACCGGCATGCCCAGAGGAAGGCTCGCCATACCGAGCACTATGCGAACGGAAGTCTTACCTGCGCCAAAAACATCGCGAAACAACTCTGAAGCAGCGTCCGCAACCTTTGGATGATCCAGGAAGTCTCCTTCAGTTGCAAGATAGACGCCCAGGCGGACGACCTTCGTCACCTTATTGAGCGAGCCCAGATGCTCCTTTGCCGCCGAGAGAACGTTGAGCGCAGCGATCCGTGTTGCCTTTCGGCCCTGCTCAGTGTCGAACTCCTTGCCGAGGCGGCCCACGAACTTCACTTCGTGACCAATCACCGGAAGCATACCGCTGAGAAAGAGAAGATTCCCCGTCTGCACAGTCTCGACATAAGGGCCAAGCGGAGTGGGGACCGGAGTGAGTTTAATGCCGAGTTCCTGCAGCCGGCGCTCTGCGCTCACCGGCTGCGAACCCTTCGGGCTTACCACTTGCCTGAGTGCGCACCACCATCCACGTGCAGCACCTCCCCCGTCACCTGACGAGCCTCAGTGAGATAGACAACCGCGTCCACGATATCCCCCACGTCCGAGATTGTACCCATCGGTGAGAGCGTCTTCAGAAACTCCTTCGGATTGTTTTCGTGAAGCGGCGTATCCACAACGCCCGGCGCGACCGCGTTGAAGCGCACCTTCTCCTTGGCGTATTCCGTCGCAAGGCTGCGCGTGATCGCCTCGATGCCACCTTTGGTGATCATCGGCACCGACGCTGTAACGCCCGCGATGGGGTTCACAACCATCGACGTGGTGATACTGACCACGCTGCCGCCAGACTTCTGTGCAATCATCTGCTTGACCGCCCCCTGGGTTACGTAGAGGAAGCCTTCAAGGTTGGTGGATGAAAGCGCTTCGAAATCCTTCTGGGTGTACTCGGTGAATGGTTTTGTAAAAAAGATACCGGCATTGTTCACGAGGGCATCAATCGACCCGAACTTGCTGATCGCCGTCTCGACAACCTTGGCGGCTACGGCGCTCTCACCGATGTTGCCGTCCACCAGCGCGAGCTTGTCGGACTCAGTAAACGCGCCCGCCTTGCTAATGTTGCGAGAGTTGGCGACTACGTTATAGCCGCGATCCAGGAACGCCTGCACAACGCCCGCTCCAATGCCTTGCGATGCGCCGGTTACGATGACTGTCTTCTGTTTGCTTCCCATGTCAGCCTCCTTAGGCTGTAACGGCTTTGCTGCCGCACACAACAAGAGACTCCGCAGGCGATTATAGAGATGCGTCGTAAATTTCAATCAGTTGATCGGCACAGGCTATGGTAGTTAGGTGTAGCACGCTCGCTTTCGTATAGCTGGCAACTCTTCGTTAAGAAGCTCGAGGAAAGACTTCAGAACGATCGATGGTTCCTTCTTCGGCCATGCGGCGACCAGGTCGATTCGAACGTCATCGGGCTGCAGGCGAAAGAACGCGACGTTGTCAGCACGCATGTTGCGTGCCGAGGCTGGAACAATGGCAACCCCCTCTCCCGCCTCCACTGTGGCGAGGACCGTCTGCATATTATTCAGTTCGTTATGCAGATTCGGCGTGAAGCCCTGATCCTTGCACACGCGGATGATAGCGTCGAAGGCTGCCGGCGAACTCGCCCGTTGGAAGATAACAAAGCGCTCGCTTGCAAGATCCGCAATGCGAATACACTTCGCTTTCATCTTTCGGAAGTGTGGCAGAGCTACCAGCAAGGGTTCTTGCAGGATCACCCGGGTGATGAAGTGCGAGCTTCGATCGTTGGAGAGTACGCGCGTAAATCCTATGTCAATCTCGCCTCGATCAAATGCTGAATCCTGGCCGCGCGGCACATTCTCTTCGAGATGAAGAGCGACACCAGGATGCCGAGCTTTGAACTTGCGCAGAAGGTCGGGCAGAAACACGCAGGTAGCCGCGCCGATAAGGCCGATTCCAAGCCTGCCGAATTCTCCTTTCGCCGCTCGCTGCGCCGTAGCAACCGCAGTCTCCGCTTGGGCCAGGGTCTTGACAGCTTCTTCATGGAAGGCCTGGCCTTCACGAGTGAGCCTTGCAACACGTCCTTCTCGATAAAAGAGCTTGATGCCAAGCTCGCCCTCGAGATCCGATACGGCCTGGCTGATCGAAGGCTGTGTCACATACAGGTGGCGCGACGCCTCGCGGTATCCCTTCCATTGCACCACTGCTGTGAAGTAGCGAAGATGTCTCAGTTCCATCTGATAGGCGCTCCCTATCAGCTCATTTAATCCCCTTCTCCTCCACTTGCCAACCGCTGCGAGTGGGCCCTACTGCATCGGTTCCCACCTGCCGTAGCCCGTCAATTGTTTGCGCAGATGCCCGAGCGCATCAATGGGGCAAGTTCCGTAAGGTTCTGTTTGAGCGCGTAGGCGCAGGCTCCAGCCTGTCGCGCCGCGTTGCGCAGGTCTTTGTCGTCATAATCGGTCACCATCACAACACAAGCTGTGGGGTTGTATTCGCGAATCTGCCGCGTGGCCGCCAGTCCATCCATCCGTGGCATCCGAATGTCCATCAACACGATGTCCGGCTGATAGTCCTTATAGGCCGACAACGCGTCCGAGCCGTCAGAACATTCCATACGACGCTGGCGGTCTCAAGTAGCGCGCGTCGCAACAGACGGCGAATGGCCGCATTGTCATCAACGATCAAAACTGTCATTCTGCTTCCTATACTTCCCTCAAAACTCAGCTTTAGAAGAGCCCGCCTTCTACGGCGATACCTTGTGCCAATACGCGGTCGCATATCCCTGGGCATCAACTTCTGCGGAATGGATTACCATCGGCCTCCGCCCATGGCATGCCCATGACACCGTAGTCTCGTGTCCGGTCACCACCATCGGCACAAACTGCGAGTCCGGATTTTGACGGCAGTAGTCGATAATCGGCTGCGTAGGCTTCTTGCTCGTGATCGCCTTCGAATCGCACGGTATGTTCGCACCGTATTGGCACGCGAGAACTGCTCCGTTCGCGCAGCGCCACTCCATCATCTTGCCTTGGTCAGGCTTCATATTCAGCTTCTCTGCCATCCAGACGGGCAGCTTCGGCCCGGTATAGCGCGCATCCGGCTTGTCGATCGTTTTCACGGCCTTGCAATAGGGAACGGGATCGGAATAGGTCTGGGCCATCGCTGGAAAACCCGCCGGCAGAATTCCGCACGCAAGCATGATCTTCAGCAGTTTCATAAGGCAGATTCCTTTCTTCCATCGTTAATGCACGCAATTTCGAGCCTACGGGAGCGCGCCGGACAATACTATAGGGGCTGCTACACGCAGCCTGTGTGGTACCACATGGGTGCCCTGATTCTGCGGGAGATAGCTGCCTATCCTGACGCTGATTCTTTGATTGTTAGCCGATCCCGTCGCGTGTATTCTTCGCCAGAGAAAGCGGACGCTGTCCAGGCCTGCGCCAGGGTTCTGCCATCGGATGGTAAAGCAATCGCAACCGCACACACTGCTTCGCCAACTCGCGTACTTCGCCTGCTGGTTTGTCCTGCTCTGCGGTGCCGCTTCCGCGGCCGCCCAATATCGTTACGACGTCTGGACCGCCGACAATGGCCTTCCTCAGAACATCGTTCGCGGCATCTACCAGGCCCCCGACGGCTTCCTCTGGATCTCCACATTTGACGGCCTCGTCCGTTTCGACGGGGTTCACTTTGTAATCTTCAACAAGAGCAACACTCCCGGCATCGACTCCAATCGGTTTGGCGCGATGTACGGCGACCCCCCTGGCGATCTTTGGCTCAATACTGAAGGCGGCGGACTAACGCGCTATCACAACGGCGTCTTTAAGACCTTCGGCACCGGTCAGGGACTTCCCGCGAAAACCGTCCGCGCCATAACCGGAGACGGCGCCGGCCATGTTTGGATCCTCAACTCCGACACCATCGAAGCCTGGAACGAGACACGGGGACGTTTTGTCGACATTACTCCTCCGGAACTCAAGACTCGCTATGAGGCGTTTCGCTGGGACAACGCTGGCTTCTGGGGTTGGGATGAGCATGGAATTCACTGCTTCATTAATGGCCGATTCATCACTTATCCCATGCCTCAGGAGATCTCCGGACCTTCGATTTGGGTCGCTGCACACGATACCTCCGGAGCCATCTGGATCGAAACCTTGGACCACCGCTACGTTAGGATCGGCTCTGATGGCACGGCTTCCCACTCCAGCACCTCGGCATCAACTACCTACGTTGACGGCAGCGGACATTCATGGACGCTGCAGCTTGGCGATAAGCTTTATCGGCCCCTAGAATATCTGAACTCTGGCCAGACCGCAGCAATCCAGTTCGATTTTCTTTACGAAGACCGTGAGCGGAATCTCTGGCTGGGAACAGAGGGGCAGGGACTGTATCGACTGCAGAGGCAATCGATCAGCGTCTATTCGAAGCAGCAGGGACTCCTCGATGACAACATCTATCCTATCTTTGAGGATCACCTCGGCGCCATGTGGATCGGCGCCTGGACAAAGGGCCTCAGCCGTTTCTACAACGGCAGGTTCACAAATTTCACCGTCGCCGACGGAGTTCCGGCAAGACTCATCACAGCAATCTATGAGGATCGCGACGGTCTCATTTGGGTCGCCGCGCACGGTGGACTTTCCGTCTATCAGGATGGCCGCTTCCGCAAAGTTCTTGAGCCTGCGATTCCTGCCCGCACCGTAGTCCAGGCTATTTTTCAGGATCGCGAAGGCACCCTCTGGTTCGGAACTTCCAACGGCTTGTTCTCCCTCAAGGATCACCAGACCCGGCTATACACCATGAAGGACGGTCTCGCCGTCGATGATGCCCGCGTCATCATCGAAACTCGCGCTGGCGATCTCTGGATCGGCGGATACGGCGGCCTCACCCGTATTCACAACGGCCAGTTCACGCATTGGACAGAACACGATGGCTTGCCCAGTAACAACGTTCGCTCGCTTTACGAAGACAGTGACGGCGTGCTCTGGATCGGGACTTACGATGGCGGGCTTGGCCGCCTCAAGAATGGAAAACTCACGCGCATCACCATGCGCGACGGCCTGTTCAACAACGGCGTTTTCCAGATTCTCGAGGACGCCCGGGGCAATCTCTGGATGAGTTGCAACCGCGGCATCTATCGCGCCAGCAAGCAGGAGCTGAACGACTTCGCAGACGGAAAGCGCAACGCCGTCACGTCGGTCGCTTACGGCAAAGTCGATGGAATGGCGAACGTCGAGTGTGACGGAGGGCTCTGGCCCGCCGGCGCAAAAGCGCCCAATGGGAAATTGTGGTTCCCCACGCAGCAGGGCATCGCCGTCATCGACCCCGCGGCCGTCTCCTACAATCCGCAACCGCCCCCGGTCGTCATCGAATCCCTTCTCATCGACCGCGCGCGCCCCGGTGTCACTGGCCGGCCCTCTGCGGGTCCCCGCTGGCGCGGAAAACCTCGAAATTCAATACACAGCTCCCAGCTTCATCAAACCCGAGCAGATCCATTTCAAGTTCAAGCTGGAGGGGCTCGACTCGAACTGGATCGACGCCGGGTCCCGCCGCATCGCCTATTACTCCCACCTGCCCCCTGGAAGTTACGTCTTTCACGTCATCGCCGGCAACAGCGACGGCGTATGGAACAACGAAGGAAAAAGACTCGCAATCACCGTCCTCGCGCCTTTCTACGAAACCTGGTGGTTCGAGTTGATTGTGCTCATCGGAGTCGGTGCGCTCGCCGCCCTCGCGTGGAAATATCGTGTGGCACCACTCGAGCAGGCACAGGCCGTGCAGCAGGCCTTCTCCCGGCAATTAATCGCTTCACAAGAGGCCGAGCGCAAGCGCATCGCCGCCGAAATGCACGACAGCCTCGGTCAACGCCTGATCGTGATAAAAAATCTCGCTCTCTTTCTTCTGCGTTCCAGAAAGAACGTCGCCGCATCGTCGCCGCTCGCTGCTTTCACTGCTTGATCGCTCGAGCCGAGGATGTTGAAGAGCCCGAGCAGAAGAATCGCGACTAGCAACGCGCTTCCCGTAGCTATGTTTGTGGCCTGTAATTTCTTCGCGTCTAACTCCATAGGAATGTCCATCCGTTTCTCTTTGTGTGTCGTCGCTGTGGTTTCAGAGCTATCCTTCGGGCCGCTTACCGCCGGCGGCCACCGGAGCTGTGCGGAGCACTGACGTGCCGCGGACGCGGGTGCTGCTGGGGCCGCGGTTGGTGCATCGCTGCAGGATGCATGCTCGCCCGTCCGCGGTCGGCCGCGGCGCGATCGCGATTGCCGTTGCCGCTCATGTAAGAGCGCGGCTGGTTCGCCCGTGAGTTGTTGCGATCCAAGCCGTTGTTGCGCTGATCGCCGCGATCAAAGGCGCCCTGACGCTGGTCACCGAAGCCCCCGGCATTATGCTGATTGCTGTCGCGATCGTGCTCAACGCCGCCATTGCCGCCAATCAGGCCATGGTTGCCGTTGTTGCCGCCGTTCGGCTGGTCGTGGGGATTGGTGCCCGGCTTGTCCTCGTGCCATCCGCCATCGGGACCGAAATAACCGTTGGGATGATAGGCGCCGTTGGGGCCGTAATGCGTATCGTCTCCTGGCTTATAGTTGCCGTCGGGATGATAGGTCCCATTATTGCCGTACCATGCGTGGTTTTCCGAACCAGTCGCGCCACTCGCATGGGCGACGTAACGGTTGTGACTATTAGGACCCCACGGGTGATAGTTGTTGTAGTTATTGGTTGTCCGATTGATGACGGTCTTATTGATGTAGGTGTTGTGGTTGTAGATGATGTTGCCGCCGCCACCACCGCCCCAGTTGCAGCCCCACGCGCTCCAGCCCCATCCGCCGCCGACGAAGCCGCCTCCGCCGCCAATCACCGCTCCCACCGCAACGCCCGCGGCGAACGATACTCCTCCCCCCACCACGGCCACCGGGGGCGTATAGGCGGGCACAACGTAGGGCGCGCCGTACACAACCGTCGGGTTATATTGCGGAACATAGACAACCTGCGGATTTGCCGGCTTGATCACGATCGTCGACGGGCTCTGCTGAACAACCGTTACCTGTGACGTCGACTGCAACGATCCCGCAGCCTGCGCCCTGGCGCGCATCGTCTGGACGGCAGCCATCACATCCGACTGTTGGCTGATGAACGCCTGCCCCAGGCTCGATGTCCATGAGAGATTCTTCGCCAGGTCGCTCAGTACAGAGGGAAACTGCGTGAGCGCCTTCACGCTCGGATCCCAGTTCTGCTGATTGACTGCGTCAACCAGGCTCGTTCCCGTCAGGGGCTGGTTTTGCGCCAGCCAGTCGCTTGCAAATGCAACCTCGTCGGGATAGCCCGCCGCTGCGAGAACCTGCGCCACCAGTGCGTCAGGATAGAGGGCGATCGGCGCCACCAGGGCGTCGAGTTGATCTGCCGACTGTAGTGCAACGGCCGGCGCTGAAGACGTTGTGTTCGACGACGAGTCTTGTGCCGCGGGAGCGGGCTGAGGGGCGGCCTGTGACTGAGCCTGCTCCTGAGCAAGTGCCTCAGCCGGTGCGCCCGCCAGCAAGAAGCTCGAGCAGACCAGCATCGATAAGAGTTGCGTCATCCATTTCGCAATCATTTATTACTCCGATTTGAGTGATGATTCGCCGGATTGCGAATTGAATTTCAATCCAGCGTCGGCTGCGTCTGCATTCAGCTTGGAACCGTGGGGATCGCAGGAGCGCAATCGTCAAGAACGAGAGTAGGGCTGATATGACGTAAACAAAATAGAGGGCACTACACGAAGGCTGTGTGGTTCCACACGGCTCCGAAACCCGGCCCAGGCGCCTCCCGAAGGGGTGAGCTATGCGAAAAGTCAGACGCGGCAAGCCACAGGAGGTGCCGCTCGAGCAGGTTGCACCACCCCGATGCAAGCTTCCCTTTCTTGTTTCACCCGCATCAGAACTTAATAAGCACGGCATTCAATTGACAGGGCACGCCTGCCAGTCGGCGCATCGCAATTCGTACAGGGACACTGCAGTGAGTCCCTTGCGTAGCTCGGGCTAGGCCGATTGAAGCAGCTACGCGTTTTTAGAAAGAGCAGTGTTGCCATTGACGCGTCCAGCTCTTTCGGAGTGCGCGGGAGCGGATTGTCCAGCTAACCTCAAGCCCGCCGAAGGTCAGATGATAGCGGCGAATTACCCAAGGAGTTGTATATGAAGTTTTTTTCTGCAAACATCGACAGTCTTCGCAAGCTCTATATCAACCAGCTTCAGATGTTGCTATCGACCGAACAGCAGATCACCAAAGCCCTGCCGAAGATGATTGATAAGGCCACCGATACCCAGCTTCGACAAGCCTTTCAGTCGCACCTGCAGGAAACGCAGGTTCATGTTACTCGCCTCGAAGACACCCTGAAGCGAACCACCGGCAACGCAGAATCGATCAAGTGCAAGGTTCTCGCGGCCTTGGTGGATGAGGCGGAAGATATGATCAAGGACGCGTCCGACGAATCCGTCCGCGATGCCGCTCTGATCGCCGCCGCCCAGAGAGTTGAACATTATGAGATCGCCACGTATGGTGCGGTCCGACAGTTTGCCCGGATCCTCGGGGAAGCTTCCGACGCGCAAATCCTCGACCAGACCATTCGGGAAGAAGGGCACGCGGATCACCTGTTGACCGAAATCGCCAACCGCGTAAATCCATATGCCGAGAAAGCTGCTTGACAACAATCGCGGCCTGGACAATCTGAGTCAGGCCGCGGTTTTCCTAAGGCCGTTTCTGGTTGCGATCGCGAAGACAGACGCCTTCCGAAAAATGATGCGACCAGCGGCTCCGGTGCGATCTGAATCCGTGATCTACGTCTTCATTCTTGCCGCACCCCACCTGCCTGCGGCAAGCTGACAGTCCTCGTTCATCGGCTGAAGTCCACCTCTGTATGCGTTGGCGCGAACCCGAGCGAATTGGCAGGCTCCGCAGACGGTAGCACCGTGACCTTGTAGCGGCCTTCCGAGACCGGCGACACGGTAGCGCCTTTGATCGTGCCTACCTTCCACGGCGTCTGAATAAAGAACACCGTATTGCCGGAAGCATGTACGTCCGCATTAATGTAGAGCTTGTCGCTCCGAAGATGAACCTGCGTGATCTTGATAGCCGTGCTGGTGTCCCCGAGCTGCGGCGTCGGCTGCTTTGTGAACAGCGAAACACCGCCCGCGAACTGGATATGACAACGGCGCCCGCCTGACGGAGCCTCGATCTCCACCCTCACATGCTCGTCTTCGGAAAACACTTCCGGCTGTGCAGTCACTGAGCGGTCGTCACACTGCGCTTCAATCCGTTCGGCCCCCATCGGAATCTCCGGTTCGAAAACAACCTTTGCCGGCGCGCCCTCATTCCTTACATCCAGATCGACCCCATGCATATCCTGGCTGACTTCAAACTCGAGGGTCGAGTGTGGCAACCGAATGTTCTCTACCGATGTATGGCCCCAGTTTGCAGGCAGGTGCGGAGCGAAGACCACTCGGTTCTGACTGCCGTCGACCTTCAGCCCCAGTAGTCCGGTTACCGCGGCATCGAGCAGGCCGGCCGACGACCATGTCTGTTCCGGTACCGACTCGGTTTGTTCGTGATAATAGTTCCCTGCCAATACCTCATGAATATGCCCCAGCGAGTCGAGACTGTCCCACCGCCGGATCGCGTTCCATATCGCGAAAGCTGTCGTTGGCCTGTGCTCCTGCCAGAATGTAGTCGCCGTACCAGATGTCCCCAGAGCCCAGACGCTTCCCTTCCCGTACGAGTTTGGATCGTAGATTGACGAACGTGCCGCGATTGCACGTGTTCCCCAGTCTGTCTGAAAATCCGACGACGCAATCTCATCCAGAAGCTCATCCGTCTGCTCTGGCGAAAAGATCCTCTGAACGATCGCCTCTCCCGGACCGAGTCTCCATCCAAAAAGCGCGCGTCCAGACTTCGTGTGGCCCTCAGACCAGAAGTGGTGCTCCGAATCCCAGTAGCGGGTGGCAACCGCCCCTTTGGCCTGCTCACTTGCCTTCCGTGCATCGTCTACAAGCTCCGGATGCCCCGCAAGCGCAGCCAGTGCAGCAAAGCTTTTCGCTGCCGCGACCCAGCTCGACGACAAGCTCAAATCATCGTCTGGTCTGTCCTGCTCATCGCCTCCCTCTTTGTCCGCGGGAATATGTGGCAGATGATCGGACACGCTGATCAGAGATTGGCAGTACCTGTAAGCCGCCGCGATTGACAACCAGTGGTTGGTCGCAAATGCCGTGTCGCCCGTGAGCTCCACATATCGCGCCACGGTATTCAGGTAGTCGAAGCTGATATCCACATGCACATACATGTAGGGATACTTCTTCCAGTCCATCAATCCCGCGCTCTGCGAAAGTTCATGCCAGATCATCCCCGTCTTCGGATCCTGGTACTTGATGATGAATGTAAGTTCCTCGCGAGCCCGCGAATACTCCCCCGCAGAAAGCAGCGCGTTGGTCGCAACCAGGCCGTCGCCCGCAAAAAACCAGTCATACTGCGGCCTTCGCGCATCTCGTGAAGGACCGTAGCCCGCGACCATCCCGCATCCGAGCTGCGGATTGCACACCCAGGCCTGATCGAGCGCGATCTCCGCCCATTCCAGCGCGCGATTCACGTCTTCGTCGGGAGTGCGAATCCTCAACACACTCTGCGTCAACTCCGCATAATGCTTCGCCGCCTGAGCTTCCAGGTCCGCACGATGCGCGGCTAGCTCCCGAATCGACGCCGTCGGGTCCTTGGAGTCCTCAGCCGCGGCAGCGACGTAGACGGTCGCCACTGCGCTGCTCTTCGCCTCGTTCGGCTTGGGGCGGATTGAAAACGCAAGCTCGCCCGTCGTACGCAGGGCGCTGTTGACCGTCGTGTCGTGCCTGACGATCTCGGGCGAGGCGACGCTCGCCGAAAATCGGCGCGTCGGTTCGGAAAGGACGTAGCCCGGCAGCTCCTCATTCCACTCGGCAAACTGTCCGCCGATCGCTCCCGGCCACATGAGGTTGAGCACTGGAGTGAAGTGAACCTCAATATCGACCGGCTTTCCTTCCACTTCGTAACTCAGGATCGCCCCTGCTTGTTCAAGCGGCGTGAAGAGCACCTCGCGAACGATAAAATCCGGACCTATATAGACGCGGGTCACCGATTCGGGTCGATAGATCACCCGCCTTAAGAGCCGGCGTCCGTCCATCTCGCTCGCGGCTCCCTGAGACACGAAGCCGATTCGGTAATCGCTGAATATCTGGAACGGGTATGCCCAGACTTCCAATCCTGTTTCTGGATATCCCATGATCACCGCGCGGCGTCCGTGGACAGCGACAAATCGCCGCGGTCCAACCGCATCGGTGCTCAACCTCAACTGATCGCTTACCGATGGTTCATCCGCATGTGACTGCTGCGGCGCGCACGAAGCCCATGCAACAACACATATCAGAAGCGCCATCTGATAGATTCCGACCCGCAACGCCCCGCGTCCTCGATGTAATCGCAGCTCTTTCGTGCTCCTGCACTGAGTCATGCCAGGCCGCCGCGCTCCATTCCTTGAATCGATTCCTGTCCGCTGCATTTAGACAATAGCAGCGCGCCCGAGCCGCCTGTGCCCGCGCCCACCAAAAAATAAGGCATGGCGGACTCGGGGTTCCACCATGCCTCGTGGGTTAGTGTCTAAAACTGGAATCGTGCACCAAACTGCAGGCGGCGCATCGAAGTTCCATCCTGTGACGAATAGGTTCCTTGAATCGTCCCCGCATTCTGAACACCAACGCTGTTCAGGTCCTGGCAGTCAATGCAGGAATCCGGGTTGGCAAGGTTCACGTGGTTCACAGCATTGAATGCCTGAACAAGCAACTGCAGCCGCAGATTCTCGTGCAGGGTAAAGTTCTTGGCGAGCGATGCGTCCAGGTTGACCAGACCGGGTCCCCATAGAGCGTCGCGCCCAATGTTTCCCCATGTCGCTTCTGCTGGCCGCGAATACGCGCCGAACGTATTATTTGCCTGCCCCGGCGACTGCAGAATGTACGGCGAGGGCTTGATGTACGGAACATAGCGGCCCTGAGCATTGTACGAGCCTTTCTTGATTCCGAAGCTCCCGCCGGGGACCTTGTTCAGGAAGCAGGCATTGTCATTGGCGCCCACATCGTTATCGAGCGAGCAGTTTGCGTAATTGGTGTTGAACGGAATGCCTCCGTCGATCGTCAGTGACGCATTCAACTGGAAGCCGCCGATAATCTGGTTCATCCAGCCGGGTACTCCTGAGCCGATCAGCTTATCCCGTCCAAACGGCAGATCGTAGTTGCCGGCAAACACAAACTGGTGCCGGCGGTTGTAATAGCCGTTGCCGCGGCCGATCGTCGGATCGATCAGGAACTCGTACGATTCGTGCCCCAGCGCATGCGACCACGTGTAGTGAGTCAGGAATTGCAGCCCCGAACTGAACCGCATGTTCAAGACGATCTGCAGCGCGTCGTAGCTGTTGTCCGCAAGATTCGCCATGTAGTCGATACGTTGCGTCCAACCGTGCGGGACACCCCATTTCACACCAAGCTCGCGCTGGGCTGTGCCGTCGTAGTATGGAGAGCGCTCGGGAACGGTATAAGGTGCACCCGTCTCGGGATTGATCTTGTTGAAGCCGTTAAGCGTCTGTTCGTTCGCGTTGAATGACGGCGACGACTCAAACATATTGTGATACGAGTGGCTGCCCACATACCCAACCTGCAGCGACATGGTGGAAGTCAGCTCCTGCTGCACCATCACGTTCCAGCCGGCAACCGTTGGCAGCCGCACTTTGAATGGCCGCGCGATCTGGTAAATCCCATCCGGCAGCACATAATTGCCGTCCGCTGGTATCGGCGGGAAAGTATAGCCCGGAGGTCCCTGCGCCAGGTTGAAGACCGCACCGTAGCTCGATAGCGGGTTCACGCTCTGCTGGATCTGCGTTGGGAATGATGAAGTGAGTACGCCTCCGAATGTATCTCCAGCCCACCCCTGACCGTAAACGATGCCGTAGCCGCCGCGGAACACAGTCTTGGGAAAGACCTGATAGGCAATCCCAATGCGTGGCGCGAACTCCTTGAAATTATTCTTGACGTTAAGATTCAGCCCGTTCGATCCATAACCGGCGATATGCAGAATGCCGGTATCGATGTTCAGCAATCCGCCCGCGCCCGTCGCCGTGAGCGACTCAGGAGTGTACAGCTCCCAGCGAAGACCGTAGTTGATAGTGAGCTTGGGGGTTGCGCGCCATTGGTCTTGAGCATAAGTAAAGAAACGGTTTTGTCTTGTCTGAGCGGTCAGGTTTGAAGTCTGGGTGCGCCAGAACGTCGTGGAATCCCCCAGGAGAAACGTGGCAAATCCGACGCCCGGAGAAGCGACTCCCGTCGCGCTCGTTCCCGAGGTTCTGGGTGCGGAGAAAAAGAATGTGCCGGAGCGCAGGGCATTACTTGCGATCGAGATGGTGAAGTTCTTGCCGTAGCGATAATCGCCGCCGAATCTGATGTTGTGGTTTCCGAGCTGGTGCGACCAGTTGTTCACGAACTGATACTGCGCCGATTTCTGAGAATTCGGGTTGGCCGACGTTCCGTACTCAATATTCTGGCCGTTGTTCGCCCCGTTGCTCGGGATGGAAACGTTGATCTGCGGCAAGCCGCCATACAGAGACAATGGCGTCCCATTGCAATTCGGAATGCCGAGATTGTTGCAGAGCGGCTGGTCGAAATCCGGACCCTCCGTATCGTTGCGGATTCGGTAGTACCCGAAGCGGAAATCAGTAATCCATCTCGCCGACACGACGTAGTCGCCGCCTCCCGCGATGCTCTGATAGCGGAAGGAATCCGTCCCCGCAAAACCGCCTGCGCCAAAGCCCAGACCGCCGGCTGCCCCAAAGAACGGATCGCCCGACAAATCTCCGCCGAAGTATGTATATCGCCCAAACAGATGCAGCTTATCTCCCAGCTTCGTGTCGCCACGTATATCCCACTGGTTGGTATTGAAAATCCCCGAGCCGGAAGCGGAATAGTTATTCGTCACACTGTCTCCGGGCACGTTGGGCCCGGGCAGCAATTTGAAGAAGGCAACCGCCTGTGGCGAAACGTCGGAGGCAGGGATGATATTTCCCGGATAAGGCGTTCTTCCTGCATTCGAAGTGTCATTGAGAGAATTCGGCTTGTAGATCTGGCCGATGGAGAGGTAGTCGCTCAGATCGCAGTCACCACCGGAGGTGCAGGTGCTCAGCGCACGAGCCGTCGGAACAGTCGTCAGCGTTGCCGTGCCGGTCTTTTCACGTAGACCCTGGTAGTCCCCGAAGAAGAAGACCCTGTCCTTCACTATGGGTCCGCCGACCGATCCGCCGAATTGATTGTGCAAAGTCGGAGCCAGATATTTTCCTGTCAGAGAATCGCGCTCTGCGTTGGCAAATGGATCGCGCGCCTGCTGTGCGTCCGAGCGCCGGTATTCAAATGCTGAGCCATGGAAGGAGTTGCTGCCCGACTTGGTTTGTGCTGTTACCAGACCGGCAACCGCTTTGCCGAACTCTGCGTCGTAATTCTGTGACGTTACCTTCATCTCGGAAACCGAATCGAGATTCGGATTGATCACCGCGACTCCATTCAGCGGGTCCTGGTTATCGGTTCCATCCAGTTCATAGCCGGTGGCAAACGGCAGCTGGCCGTTGACCTCGATCGATTGGCTGCGCTGCGGATTGCCGCTCCCCTCGCCCGGTCCCCATCCGATGTAAGTTGTGCCCGGCGTCAAAAGCTCAAAGGCGGTGAAATTACGGTTCAGATTGGGGAGGTTTTCAACTGCGCGGGCATTCAGAATGGTGCTCACTTCGGCTCGGTCGGTCTCCAGCAGAGGCGCCGCCGCCGTCACCTTGACCGTATTCGAAACGGCGCCGACGGCAAGCTGCATATCGACCTTCGGAGCGGTGTCCGCATAGACAACCACGCTGTCGGTCGTGCTTTTGTTAAAGCCGGTGGCTTCAGCCTCCACCCGGTATGTATCCGGAATCAGGTGCTGAACCCGGTATTCGCCGCTGCCGTTCGTCTGCGTCGTGACCGACGTATTTTTGCTGATGTCCGTCACCGTCATCGTCGCATTCGGCACTACCGCGCCGGTGTTGTCGGTGATCGTTCCGTAAATCGATCCATACACAGCCTGCGCATTAGCTGGGGAAACGCTGATGAGCGTCAGGAACAAAGCTGTCAGTACCGATAATGCGAAGGGGAAACGAAAGTTCCTGCGTGAAGGCTCCTGTTTTTGACTTGAATCCTGCATGACCTGCCTCCTGAATCCTCAATGGCAACCATTCAAAGAGAGCCCGCGCGAGTGATGAGACTTTCGCCTCTCCTGGTGAAGGCCGTGAATCAACACCGTGTAAATGCTTTCGTGAACCGGCAATAGCAAACAGTCACCCTTAAGGAACTACCGGACGCCTGGGTCAACGCATCTGGCGCTTCAAGACGTGATGCCGGCTCCTTTGGCCGGTCTGAGCGTCCTTGCCTTAGGCCACCGACAAGCATCCTCGCTTTCATCAAGCAATGACAAGGCTTTTACGGTGATTTGACCCCGTGAAATCACGTGTGAAATACTCCGTTCTTACCGATGGCGGCCCCTGATTTAGCTCCCGAAATCAGTAGCGCGGTGCAGGGAGACACGCGATGGGTCCTGATCGAACGGATTGCCGCGAGCCGGCACCTTAAGTCGTCTCCCCGCCTGCGCGACTTTCTTTTTTACGTAGCCGACTGCGCGATTCGCGAGGCTCCTGAAGAAGCGACTGAACAGCAAATCGGCATACGCGTCTTCCAGCGCCATCCCGGCTACAACTCCAGCGAAGACAGCATCGTGCGAACTCACGCGCGCCTGCTGCGTCAGAAGCTCGCCGCCTACTTCGCTGAGGAAGGCATCGGCGAGAAGTTCATCGTCGATATCCCCAAGGGACACTATGTCCCCGTCTTTCATCCCCGCTCCGAGGCGGCCGCCGGCGTAGCCGACATCAAGTCCGCGCCGGTCATCGTCAAGCCGTTTCCGCTCGACCACAAGCCTCCGCAAAAATGGATCGCAGCTCTCCTGCTTTTGCCGATTCTTGTGGCCTGCGGGTTTCTCGGCTGGCGGCTCTGGGTCCGATCGGCGGCGCCTCAATCAGCGGTCGAGAGGTTCTGGAAGCCTTTTTTCACCGATGATCCGCCGCTGGTGACTTACAGCAATGCCGTCTTCGTCGGCGATTCCACAAACGGCCTGCGCTACGCTCGCCCTCAGGATCAGGAAACGCTGCAGGCCACGGCCAATTTCGTCGACACCTATACGGGAATCGGCGAACTCGCCTCGGTTTACGCACTCACCACTCTGTTCGACGCTCACCAGGCGCACTTCATCCTCAAGCGCAGCCTTCTCATGACCTGGGACGAAGCCAAGGCAAAGAACCTCATTTTTATCGGATCCATTGCCGAGAATCCCTCTCTGCGTGTGCTCCAATCCACGACCGACTTTACCCTGACCGCAGAACCCGACTTCGCCGGCTTCATCAACCATCATCCGAAACCCGGCGAGCCCGCGGTCTATTCCCGTCCCGAGCACCCGCTGACCCGCGACTATGCGGTCCTTGCACTTCTTCCCGGCGTGCAACCCGGCAAGCGAATGCTGATCTTCAGCGGTTTGACTACCTTCGGAACCCAGGCGGCGGTGGATTATGTGTGCCGCCCCGACAGCACGGCCGACCTTCTCAAGCAGATCACCGGACCCAAGGGCGAAATCCGCCCCTTTGAGGCTCTCTTGGAAACAACAATTGGTGGCGGCGTCCCTCTGCAAACTCGTCTCGTCACGATTCGCGTTCACTGATTGTCAGTTGGCCGGCTGCAGCTTCAGTTGTTCCTCGGCATGGATCTTCGACGCGAGGTCGGTCTCCCGCTTGGCCTCATCTTCCTGTCCGAGCTTGCGATATGCCTGGGCCAGCAGCGTGTGCGTGATGAAATTTCCCGGATCCATCTTCTCCGCGTGCTTCAGATACATGATCGAAGTCTGGGGATCCTGTCTGTGCAGTAGCACCTTTCCCATCTGGATGAAGGGACCGGTGCTTGATGTATCGAGCGAAATCGCTTTGGTCAGGGCTTCCTGTGCCTCCTGAAGCTTTCCGACCCGTGTGTAGACATCTCCGAGTCGGTCGTAAAGCGGTGCGTAGCTGGGGTTCAGCTTCCGCTCCTCTTCAAACTCCTGCATCGCATGGTCCACGTCCGATTTGAAGAGATACACCTCGCCCAGCAGAAAATGCGCCAGTGGCAGGCTGGGCGAAATCTGCAGCGCCTTCTTCGCCTGTTCAGCCGCCAGTTCCTCTAAATTCGCACGCATCAGCATATTGCCCAGCAGAAGATACGCAGCGCCGGAATCGGGAGGCACCTGAAATTCGATAGCGAAAGCCTTGCGGGCATCGTCATATCGCTGCGAGTTCATGTAGCAAAGGCCGAGCACGTAGTTGGCATCGGCATTGGCATTGGGCGTCCACGTGCGAACACGCTCGAGATATGGAATCGCCGCTGCCGGCTGGCCGAGTCGATAGAGAGTCAATCCCTCCATCTGCACCGACTCGGCATCCTCCGGGTCTTCCTTTGACGCAGCAGCAAACGCGCGTTGAGCTTCTTCGAGCTTCCCCGTTCGGTAATATGCAATCCCGAGTTCGTGCTGCACGCCCTTCACCGGAGGCTGCACCGTCGACAATTGCTGCAAAATTGCAAATGCCTCCGGTATTCTGCCTTGTTCGAGTGCTTCATGCGCTCGAGCCAGCGATTGTTGAGGAGTTTCGGAGGGTGGGGTTTGGCTCAACGCAGTCGAGGCCAGCAGGGCCACAAGAAGCGGTAGGATACGCATTACGCTCTAAGCATACTGCGAGCGCAGGAATCATGACTGTCCGGCCCCCTTTCCCCATCCTGTTCTGCGCCTTCTCAATCTTCTTTGCATGGCACTCCTCCGCGCAAGCGCGCAGCGGCAATCCCGCGAAGGCGCTGACTCACCCTTACCCGGCAACCTCCAGCCACCCAGGGCCTGCCTGGTTCGTCAACGTCGCGCCAGAAGCTGGACTCACCATGCAAAACGTGAACGGCGATCCCGACTCAAAGAAATACATCATCGAGACGACCGGCAGCGGAGTCGCAATCATTGACTACGACCGTGACGGCTGGCCGGACATCTTCATCCTCAACGGCGCATCGCTGGACGAAAAAGGGGCTGCTGCCAAACCCGCCAGCCATCTGTATCACAACAATCACGACGGCACTTTTACCGACGTCACCGCCTGGTCTGGATTGGCGGGAACCGGCTGGGCACAGGGCGTTTGCGTAGGCGATTACGATAACGACGGATACGACGACCTCTACGTAACCTACTGGGGCAAAAATCGCCTCTACCACAACCAGCGAAACGGAACCTTCAAGGAAGTCGCCGAGCAGGCCGGCGTAGCCGGCGACGGAACAAAATGGGGAACCGGCTGCGCGTTTGTCGACTACGACCGTGACGGCAAGCTCGACCTGATGGTCGCCAACTACGTTCAGCTCGACCTGAAGACCTTACCCAAGGCCGGCGAAGGGATGACCTGCATCTGGAAAGGCACGCCGGTGATGTGCGGCCCGAAAGGCCTTCCCTACACGACCAACATCCTCTACCACAACCTCGGCGGCGGAAAATTCGAAGACGTCAGCAAGTCGAGCGGAATTACTAAGACCAACGGCCACTATGGCCTGAGCGTTTCCACGCTCGATTACAACCGTGACGGCTGGCCCGATATCTACGTCGCCTGCGACAGCACCCCCAGCATCCTCTATCGCAATAACAAGGACGGAACCTTCACCGATGTTGCCCCCGACGCAGCCGCTGCGTATGACGAGGACGGCCACGAACAGGCGGGCATGGGCACCGCCGTGGGCGATTACGATGACGATGGCTGGCCCGACATCTTCAAGACCAATTTCTCCGACGATCGATCCTCGCTCTACCACAACAACCGGGACGGAACATTCACCGAGAGCATCTCGGACGCGGGCCTCGGCCTGAACACGCAATACCTGGGATGGGGCGCAGCTTTCCTAGACCTGGACAACAGCGGCTGGCTCGACATCCTCGCCGTCAACGGCCACGTGTATCCCCAGGTTGACTCCGCACGCCTCGGCTCGTCCTACAAAGAGCCGCGCCTGCTGTACCAAAATCTCGGGAAAGGAAAATACAAAGACATCAGCAAGGATGCCGGTCCCGGATGCACTGAGCCGGCTTCCAGCCGGGGCCTCGCCATTGCAGACCTGTGGAATGAGGGCCGCATATCGGCTGTAGTCAACAACATCGACAGCAAGCCGATGCTCCTCGTAAATCTGGCCACAAATTCCAACCACTGGCTGGGAGTCATCACGCAAGGCACGCGCTCCAATCGAGATGCGATTGGCGCTCGCGTGACCGTCTTCGCCGGCGGGCGGAGCTGGGTTCAGGAGGTCCGCAGCGGATCCAGCTACATCTCAAGCAGCGATCTTCGTCTGCATTTTGGATTGGGAGCATCCACCTCAATCGACCGCATCGAAGCTCTTTGGCCAAGCGGTCTTGAGGAAACCTTCTCCGCACCTGGCGTCGATCGCTTTGTCACACTCGTCGAGGGCAGCGGCGTACAAAGGCGCTCCGTCAAGTGACAAACGAGCATCTTCTCAGCGCGTAACCTCCTTGAAAAAGACCAGCTCAGATGATTCAGGCAACGGCAGTGACACCCGAACACCTTTGCTTATCAACTCTCTTCCGGAGACCGTCTCGTCGCTGGAACTGCCATCGTGGAAGGTCAATCGATAATCAGCATCCGGCCGTAGTCCCCGCAACACATACGAATGGCCAGCCTCTTCAGGCGATGTTCCTCGAAACGCAAACAGCACTCCGTTGCGTCGCTCCGCATCGAAGTATTCCATCCCGTCCCAATTCACGCCATCCGGCCTCGCCGAGACGTGATAAACATCTGCATTGCGAATCAGCGGCCGCAGGCGCTCCTTGTAAAGCGCTAGTGCCTGCCGCGCCGCAACGTGCTGCTCCGGTGTCCACGTGGTCGTATCCAGCATCAGCGTGAACCAGCCCATCATGCCGCTGCGCAGCACATATAGAAAGTTCTCAATCTTGGGCGTCGGCCATTTCTCAACGTACGTCTCCAGCATCGCCGGAGGTAGAACATAGCTGCTGTCGTAAAAGGCACGCCGGTTTGAAAGCGGATCATAAGCGTCCGATATCGAAAAGTAGTCGCCGTGTGCGGCACTGCCGAAATCCACCATCCGCCCGCCGTCATTGCATATTTCCAGCAACAGGTTCGGATACTCCTGTCGAAGCCGCGAGTAGATCTCGTAATACGACCGCGTCGCATGATAGCTCACGTCAGTCGAGTTTGCGCTGTCTACCCACAGAAATCCCGAATCCTCATATCGCCTGATGTTTTCGGGATCCGGCGGAGCGTGCGGATGATCCTTGCGATCGCATCCCTGCGCAACGACGTAACCGTCATGCTCCAGCATGTCCAGGTGATAATCCTTCACCACTCGACTTACCGTTGCCATCGCCCAGTCGTGGGCTTCCGGAACTCCGAGGTCGATGGTGATTCCTTTGAAATCATCGCCCTGTTTCCATCCCGGCGGCGGATCGGTGATGAGCCAGTCGCGCGTCTTCGGATCGTTTACATACAGTGAGCCCGGATGCGAATCCATCGAAGCCTGCGCCCAGTCCATCCACAAGCCGAACTTCAAGCCCTTACTGTGTGCGTAATCAGCAATCGCCGCCAGACCGTGAGGAAACTTCTGCGGATCTGGATACCAGTCCCCAACTCCCCGAAACCAGCCGGCATCGAGATGGAACATCTCAAATCCCAGTTCCGCAGAGTCCTGGATCATGTTGCGCGCCTGCTTCTCATTAATCGCCATGCCGCTGCCCCAGCTGTTATTCACCAGCAGCGGATAGTCAGGATCGCCCACAGCCGCCCGATTATTCAACACCTGCCGCACCCAGCGCCGAAGTGTATTCGCGGCGTCGTCAGCGTCTCCGCGGTATGCGCCCAGAAACACTGTCGGCGTTTCGAAGCTCTCGCCTGCTTTCAGTCTTGTTCGAAAAGGTCCCGGCTCCGGATTCAACCCCGCAATTCCTTCGAGCGAATCGCCATTGCGCCGCAGCGTGATGCGGGTCCGTCCGCTGAATTCGATTCCCATGTACCAGCCGCCCCCGTTCGCACCGCCGCGATGAATAAGCGCAAATGGAATCATCTCGCGTTGTTTTCCCGGCGGCGGATGAGCATAAGTGCTGGACTCTCCCGTCCATTCGAAACCGTCGCTCATCGCGTTGCGATGTGTGCCCTCCGCAGATGGCCCTCCCGCCCCCTTCTCCACCCAGAGGTCTTCGAGCGCCGTGGCCGCGGGAATCCTCCAGTCAACCTGCAGGCTGTCCTGCAAAGGAAGCCATATCTCCTGCCCGCTCAGATTCTCGATCCGAACCGAGTGTTCAACCGGACCGTGCGACGCGCGTGCGCGCCAATCCCAGAAAAGCCGCAGCCGCGGAGACGTTGAATCGTAAACGAACTCAACGCGCGAGGGTCCACTCTGGCTCGCAGCCCGATTCAAACTCCAGTGGATTGTTTGCCTCTGTCCGCCGGCCTCAACAAAGCCGATCAACTCGTCGGGCTTCTGCCCCGCCCATACAAAACCATCCGGCCCGCTTAGCTGCAGCAGCCGCGGCGCGTCCACTCCGGCTTGTACAGTTACTGCCGTATCCGCGGTTGCAATCTTTGCCGTCTTAATCTCGAGTTCCTTAACCTCGAGTCCCCGGACGCCGATTGCACTCAGCAGACATACGCACAACATACCTCGCAGCTTCCACATCTTCTCGTTTCACCTTCTCTACAGGACACAACTATATCTACCGCAGGTTGTAGCGCCCTTGTGGAGCCGACGCCACACACTGCGGCGCTGCCGTTCTCACCCTCAATTCCACAAAGGCCCCCTTTTCCGTGCCCGTCGATCATGCGACCATAGTGCAATCTCGTCTGCACACCACCCGGAAGAAATAAACGCGGAGGAAATGAATGCGCTGCCGTTCCCTGCTTAGCTGTTTCGGACTTCTGCTCTTCGCCACCCCGGCATTCGTAACCGCTCCCGCGCAGATTCCCACACCCGCCTCCGTCCTCGGCCACAACCCCGGAGACGATTTCTACCTCGCCGACTACGACGACGCCATCAAGTACTTCCACGCGCTCGCCGCCAGCTCCGACCGCATCAAGATGTTCAAGGTCGGCAAGTCCACCCGCGGAGAAGACTACGAGATCGCCGTCATCTCCTCGCCCGACAACCTTGCCCGTCTCGACGAATACAAGGCCACCGCCCGCAAGCTCGCCGACTCCCGCAGCCTCACCGATGCCCAGGCCCGCGAGCTCGCCCGCACCTCGAAGGTCATCGTTCACATCGACGGCGGACTTCACTCAGACGAAGTCGCCGGGGGCCAGCATTCCATCCAACTCGCCTACAAGCTCGTCTCTTCGCAGGGCGATCCGCAAATTGACGCCATCCTTAACAACGTCATCCTCGTCCTCTGGCCTACCCTCAATCCTGACGGGCAGAACATGGTGGTCGCCTGGTATCGCCGCAACCTCGGCACGCAATTTGAAGTCAGCCCCATGCCCTGGCTCTATCAGGAATATGTCGGGCACGATAACAACCGCGATGGCTACATGCTCAACATGACCGAATCGCAGGTCGTCACCCGCGTGGGGCTCGAATACAGCCCGGTGATCTTCTATTGCCAGCATCAGACCGCGCCCTTCCCGGCCCGCATCTGGATCCCGCCCTTCGCCGATCCCATCTCGTCCAACATCAGCCCCTACATGCGCAGCTGGCTTAACGTCGTAGGCACGCAAATGTCCGCCGCGCTTCAGGAACAGCATCTCCCCGGAGCCATCTCCCAGGCCGAATACGATAACTGGTATCCCGGCTTCCTCGACTTCACCAGCGTCTTCCGCCACGAAATTTCCTTCTTCACTGAGACCGCTCTTTACCGCTATGCCACGCCGCGTTTTTACACTGTCAACGATTTCCCCAAGTCTTCGCAGGATCTCAAAGCTCTCACCATGTACACCGACCCGTGGCAAGGCGGATGGTGGCGTCTCAGTGATGCCGTCAAATACATGGTCGCTGGCTCCATGTCCGTCCTCGACACCGCCGCGAAATACCGCGAACAGCTTCTGTACAACCGCTGGCAGTCCGCGCACGACAACATCGAGCACTTCAAGCACTCCGCGCCCTACGCCTACGTGCTCCCCAATCCTCAGTCCGACACGCCCGAGGCCGCTCTCCTCGCGCAGAAGCTCATAGATAACGGACTCGAAGTGCACCGTGCCTCACGCAGCTTCCATGCGAACGGGATCGACTACCCTGTCGGCTCCTGGGTTGTCCTCATGGACCAGCCTTTTTCCGGACTCGCCAAGGAGCTCTTCGAACCGCAGCACTATCCGCAGGCTTTCTTTGACGCCAACGGCAAGCCCGAGAAGCTTCCCTATGACGTCACCGGCTGGACCCTTCCCATGCAGATGGGCGTCCGCGTCGACGCCGTCACCGATCCCGTCACCGAGGATCAGCGCTCCGCTCTGGAACTCGTCCCGAAGATTGATCAGCCCACCGTCAGCGTTGAAGGCGCCGGACCCACCTTCGTTCTCAGCCACAAGCCCAACGCCAGCTTCATGGCCGTCAACGAGATTCTCGCCGCCGGCGGTACCGTGGCCTTCTCACGCGACCCGGTTCAGACGGCCGAAGGTCTCGAGAGCGGAGCCTTCCTCGTCACCGGCATCCGCCGCGAAAAGTTGCTCACCATCGTTCAGAAATACGGCGTCGGAGCCGTCTCAATATCACGCGGCCCGCAAACCATCGCTATCCACAAAGCCCGCGTCGGGCTCTACCGTCCCTGGGCTCCCTCCATCGACGAAGGCTGGACCCGCTGGATCCTCGAGAAATACGGCTTCGAGCCTGAAAGCATCTACAACGCGGGCATCAAAGCCGGCAATCTCCGCGCCCGCTTCGACACCATCATCCTCCCCGACATGTCGAAGACCCAGCTCACCGACGGATTCAAACCTGGTCTCGTTCCCAGCGAGTACGCTGGCGGCATCGCCAATGATGGCGTTTCCAATCTCCTCGATTTCGTTCGCCAGGGAGGCACGCTCGTCGCCTTCAATCAAACCTCATCCTCGCTCATCGATCTCTTCGGGCTCCCTGTCACCAACATCCTCGCCGGCGTCAAGCCCGACGAGTTCTTCTGTTCCGGGGCGCTTCTGCGTATCGAGCTCAAAGACTCCTCTCGCCCATCGCTCTACGGACTTCCCGCCGATCCCATCGTCATGTTTGAGCGAGGACCCGCCTTCACCCCCAAGGCCGGCTTCACCGGAGCCATCCTCGCGACCTACCCCGCAGGCGTCAACCCGCTAGAAAGCGGAGTTCTCCTGCACCCCGAAAAAATCGAAGGCCAGGCCGCGGCCGTAGAAGTCGCCTACGGCAAAGGCCACATTTTTCTGTATGGATTCAAACCACAGTGGCGCGCACAATCTCACGGCGCATACAAGTTCTTCATGAACTCGCTCTACCGCTACGACGAGCCGGCATTCAGCGATGTCTCTGTCGCCAAAGCTGCCCCATCAGATAAAAAGAAAAACAAACCCGCCGCCAGCGAAGATGACGATGACGACGACTTCAATCGATAGATTCGTCCAGATCAGTTAGAACCACGTGAGCCGATAGCCCGCCGTCACTCAAGTCCGGCACTTAGCCCGGCGGATCCCGCTACGCCCGAAGCCGACTTGCTCTCTGACGGAATACCGGGCTGCGCATCGATTTGCGGATCGAACACTGCCGCATGTGGATCGGGATGAAATCGCCCGCCTCCGCCCCAGTAGACGACCAACAGACCTGCCGTAATCAGCGGATGGAAGCACGTGATCGGCACCACGTATCGCTTCCTCTTCAACAGAGCTTCCGCCACGCCGTCCACCGACTTGCTTCTCGGAATCGTGCCCGGCACCTGCTCGATCACAAAATCCGCAGTCTCCAGGTCCGGATGCTTCTTCTCATACTTCACCAAGGATTTCGCCGCATGTTTCGGAGTCATCATTCCCGCATCGGCAACGAAATTTCTGCGTACGGAATGCGGATAGTAGTAATTCATGACATTCTCAGCAAAGTTGGCGCAGTTATTGAAGAAGAAATTGAAGTGGCTTTTGTTCTGCCGATCGTTGAAGTCTTGAATCAGCTCATCGTCCTGTGCTTTGCTCGTCTCCACCGCAAACCCATAAATCTTGCGGTCATACGCCGATCCCACTAACTGGATCCACTCCCCGGTTGGAATCTCCTTCTTCGGATCATCTGGGACCAATGCCATCAGATGCTCGCGCCGGTATCCGTCCCGCAGCCTCGTCTCCAGCCCCGGGCTTGCAGTTGCCGGAATTTGCGACGCATCATCCACCGCGTAAAGATAAGGGATCAGCGGAATCGCCAGCCAATCGTAACCGTCGATGTGGTGATATCGGCTCAGTACCACGCCATTCTCGCCCGGCAGGCACCGCCGCAACTCCGTTGGCGACTCCGCGCATACATCGCTCAAATAAATTGCCGCATGACCGGTCGGCGTCATCCCGCCAAAATGACCAAACGGCTCTTCCAGCAGCAGTGCAGCTTCCCGTGCATGTGCGCGGGCGCCGGCAAACATCGCAACCAGGCCCAGAAAAATTAAACGCCTCAAGCTTCGTCCTTCCCTGAGCTTTAGTTCCTGCAAAACGTACTCACCTCCATAGGATTCCGAATACACTGCGAGCGCCGTATCCGCACCGCGCGAATATCTGAATAGACCCTAAGTTCTTGGAAACTATGCGCCAGTCGCGAAAGTTTTCTGTGCAAAAATCAGCGCACTTTGTGATGAACAGCGTCCGCCGGAGAAAATCTTCTGCCCAGTCGCGCTCGCGCACCATACGCTGCCTGGTTCCGGTTGACTCGTTTGTGGAGTGGAGGCGCGTGGGGGCGAAGACGAAGCTGCCGTGGCTGGAGCCGAATGAGCTAATCGCGGAGAAAACAGGGCATGACCGCATGCCGGTGACTGTCCGGCGGCAGGATTATCAGAGATGGCTCGAATTGGGCGATGAGCAGCAACCGCCGATGGATCTGGTGCGGCCGTTCGATTCGGACAAGATGAAGGCCCGGCGTGTGGATCCGAAGATCAACAACGTGCGGAACACAGGCCCGGACTTGTTGAATGAGGTGAAGGATGAGGGCCCACCCAACGGCGAAGAGCAGAGGGGGATGTTTTGAAGCGTAGGATTCAGTAATCGGCGATCAGTGTTCTGAAACGCCAAGAGCGTAGCCGGAACCAGACTCCGCCAGGAAGCGTAAGCACCCGGAAGAGAACTGTGTGATGGTCGCTGATCTGAAAGAGGAACGAGTTCACGTACTCCCTGATGTCATTGCGTTGCTGTCTGGCTGGCAGCCCTGTGCTGTCGTGTTTCTCCCCTTCGCGCTTAACAAGTCACCCTGGGATGCCGTAACGCTAAGAGTGCCGGACAACCAGGGCAATTGGTGACATGCGCTGGGGGGCGCGCCATTTTTCTTGGCATTCCCGATGATCTGGCTTCGTTTGCGCTCACCGCTTTCGAAGCGAGCGTTCACACCTGCAGGACGACGCGTGATCTGGATCTTGGCGAGTCTGTCGATTGGTGGAACGATCCTTGTCGAGCTGTCGTTCCTTCTGCACCTCGCCGGGACGACGGAATGGCCAAGCCTGTCGATACTCACTCTGGGCTTCGATCGTGATCGTCAGCGCTGTATTGTTGTTTCTGCGACGGCGCGATATATTGCCGACGAGTGCCTGCTTGATCGGCCTGAACACTGCTTATCTTGCCAACGCTGCGCTCTGCCTGGTTGTCTACGCGACGCGGGGGCGACGGGACCATTTTCATCAAGATCAGGTTGGCTGATTACGATCGTGATCGTGTGGCCTATGGCACTGTACCTTGTCTGGATATTCATCCAGACATTCAGGGAGCAACCGGCACGGAGTATGTCTTCCGCTGTCTAGAGCAAATTCCTAAATGCCGAGCTTTTTGACTTCCTCGTTGTAGTACTTGCGGTAGAGGATGTCCCACTCCTGGCTGCCTTCGGGGATGATGCGGCGCTGAGACTGGATTTTGAGGCGGGCGGCCTGGTCGATGCGCGTCTCCTGTATGAGCAGATTCTCGAGAGCCTTGCGCGCTTCCTGGCGGATGGTGTTGCGGTCTTCGAGGAATTCGGCTTCGTCGGTCTCGGCGAGGACATCGGAGACGACGTGAGCGAGCTTGTTGAGCTTGTCGCGAGTGATTCTCATAGCACCGCCTTGTACTTGCGGGCGAGCTCGAGCTTTACCTTCTTGAACATCTCGGCGTAGGCGGCTCCGGTGCGGTGCATTTCGTCCTGGTAGGCATCGAGGATGAGCCGCACCTCTTCGTTGATGCGGTCTTCGAGGGACAATTCTTCGAGGAGGCCGGCGTTTACGCGCTCTTCGACAACGGACAGCTTATCTGTGCGGATCAT
>Ga0335073_10000319_pt1 | contig 62672 bp, 53 predicted proteins | sample Lox_Sample_22_FD_207093 | JGI IMG/M metagenome (GOLD analysis project Ga0335073, IMG submission 207093) | Soil microbial communities from Loxahatchee National Wildlife Refuge, Florida, United States - Lox_Sample_2.2 | ecosystem: Environmental > Terrestrial > Soil > Wetlands | place: USA... | reverse complement strand
ACGGAGATCGAATGGACGTGATCCATCGAATCGGTGATCACCGTGAGGCCGTTCGGCAGAATCTCTTTTTTGACGCGCTCGCCGTTGGTGTTCATCGTCACACTTTATTGTGACACGGCGGCGCGCCGTTGTCACAGTGCGACAGTTAAGATGTTTCTGCACACGGGGACGCCGCGGTGGCGACGCCGCATCCCTTTCGAGAAGGCCTTTCGCTTGCGTCCGAATGATATTGCTGTTACCGTGACGTTCCTTTCATCGAAACAGGAGGGGTGTCGTGGCAACTTCCGAGCTTCCTGTCTATGAATCAAGCATCCCGCGCCGAAGGGTCCAGGATGGGCTTACCCTCCGCGAAGATATCGTCTACTGCGACGCAAAAGGTAAAGAGAAGCCGAAGCTTCGCAAGCACGCAGACCAAATCCTCGGTGATTTAGGGGAGGTGCTCCGGCGCGTGGTCGGCTCGGATGAGACGATCTTCTATTTTGCCAACGCGCAGGCGATGCCGGGCGCGCTCGAACAGTTCTTTTCCGGATGGCACACCTATGGTCTGCCGCGCGCTGTCTTGGTTTTAACTGACCGCCGGATCGTTTCATTGCGGGCGCGCAAGAGAATGCGAGGATGGTCATGGGACCGCGGCGTTGCCAGCGTTGGGTGGGGTGACGTGGCGCAGGTCAGCCTCGGAGGGCTGATCACGAGGTACATCACAATCAAACTCAGGAATGGAGAGAAAATCTCGTATTGGAAATTCGAGGCCGGCGAGGCAAAAACAATAAAGACACTGTCGGACTTGCTGGGCCAGCATAGCGCAGCGCACTCCACTCCCACGGGTGCGATGGTTCACCTGTGCCCTGATTGTCTTTCAACGTTGCCTCCGGGAGGATATCAGTGCAACCAGTGTGGCCTCCCGTTTAAGACAGAGCGAGAGCTGCTCTGGAGAGGGATTCTTATTCCAGGCGGTGCTTCGTTTTACGCGGGCAGGACGGGATTCGGAGTCATTCGTCTAATCTTCGAATGCCTTCTGTCGGTTTCGATCGCGCTCCTCATTTGGAAAGCAGCCAGAGCGCCCAGTGGTTCCCAGGACGCCGCAGCAGCCCTTACCGCGGCAGGATTCGAAGCTCTGGCGCTGTTTCTGGATAAGCTCATCGCTATCCTCAATTCTCGCAGGCAAATCCGCGACATGCTACCAGTGAGATAAAAACGTAGAAAAGTTACAGAAGCTTTTCGTCGGGAGAGAGCTTGCCGTATTCGCTGGTGTAGTGGAGCGGCACGTCGCCGTAGGAGCCGCTTTCAAGCTGATAAACTTCGCAGCTCGAGTACGGATAGGAATAGATATGGAGGCTGGTGGAGCGCTGGCCGAATTCAGGGAGATTGAGAACCTGATGCACGGGCTCGTCGGGCTGAACAACGGCGGGATGCGTCGCGTCCATGTCGTAGGCATCGGTCGGGATCAGATGGCACTTTCCATTCGACGCATCGCGATCCGACACGCGGAAATTCTGGACGCGCAGGCGGCCGATGGGCGCGGCCATCCAGCAATTTTGACCGCGATGATTGTGGATGCGGCTCACCTGGCCGGATTCCCAGCAAATGGCAATCACTTCGAAGAGATCGCATTTGTAGACGAGATTCCGCGTGTAGTGGCTGCGGGCATAGAAAAGATAGGGCGTGAGTGTGGCGGGATCGACGCCGTTTTGGCGCGTGAATTCGAGAACTGCGGGGATAGTGAACTCTTGTTTCGGGATCGAAGCGAGCTTCTTCACCCAATCTTCGACTCGCAGGACCTCCACTGGCCGCGCCTCCACCGGTGTGTGCACAGAGCCACCGGAAACAAGTCGATTATAGCGCGCTACGCCGCGGCGCAAGCGGGAAAATCGGGCCGCGGGGCCGCATGCTATGATGAAGCGAAGATGGCCGCTGAGAGGCATCAAAACGCCGCGGAATTGTTGGGAAAATCGCGCGAAGAGCTGCGCGCGTTCGCGCAATCTCTGGGAGAGCCGGCGTTTCGCGGCGCGCAGATCTATCACGCGTTGTATGCCGAGCGGAAATTCGATTTTGCGGCGATGACGAATCTGCCGGCGGCGCTGCGGGAGCGCCTGGCGCGCGAAGGAAAAATCACGCTGCCTGACATTGCGCGACGCCACCGCTCGGAAGACGGCACGGTGCGATACGTGCTGGGGCTTCCGGGGATGGGTGAAGCCAGAGCAGGCCGCAGGGAAAAACCTGCGACGATCGAGACCGTGTTCATGCCGGAGGAAAAGCGGCAGACGATTTGCGTTTCCACGCAGGCGGGCTGCGCCGTGGATTGCCATTTCTGCCTGACGGCGACGCTTGGCCTGATGCGGAATTTGACTGCGGGCGAGATTGTGGGGCAAATGCTGGTGGCGCTCGGCGACAATACCGCTGATTTAAGACCCCAAACAAACATTGTGCTGATGGGGCAGGGCGAGCCGCTGCTGAATTACGACGCGGTGACGGGCGCGCTGCGGATTTTGCTCGACGCGGAAGCGATCGGAATTTCGCCGAAACACGCGACGCTATCGACCAGCGGCATCGTGCCGGGAATCGAAAGGCTGGGGCGGGAACCGGTGCGGCCGAAGCTGGCGATTTCGCTGAACGCATCGTCGGACGCGCAGAGAAACGAAGTGATGCCCATCAACCGGAAATATCCGCTCGAAGCGCTGTTCGCCGCGTGCCGCAAATATCCGCTGCGTCCCTGGGAGAAATTGACGTTCGAGTATGTGCTGCTCGGTAGATTCAACGACGCGCCGGAAGACGCGCGTCGCGTCGCGAAGCTCTTGAACGGCCTGCGCGCCAAAGTGAATCTTATTCCCTGGAATCCGGGTGACTTGCCTTACGAAAAGCCGGATGCCGCGCGCACCGAAGAATTCCGTCGAATCCTCACTGACAAAGGTGTTCCGGCCTTCGTGCGCTATTCGCGCGGGCAGGATGTGATGGCCGCCTGCGGGCAGCTTGCGCTCCTCGAATCCACTGCTGCCCTCGCGCAGATTTCCCCTGCTTCCTGAGCCGCAAATCCCGCTAGCGAATCCCGATCGCGGCCATCATGCGCCCGGTGGTGCGTTCTCGGCGGTAGCTGAAGAAAAGGTCGGTGCGCGATGCCGTGCACAATCCCGACGCCGAGATATTTTTCGGCGAGACTCCCGCGCCTTCGAGAATTGCGCGATTTGCTGCGAAGAGATCGAGCATGGCGCGCGGCGGAGGTGGCGCGTGTCCTGGCGGACGCATCGTCAGCCACGGAAGCCAGTTGGGATCGCTTTCGCCCTTCGTCAGCGCGTCGAAAGGGCCGTCAAACCAGTCGCGTGCCCCCGCAAATTTTGCGGCAAATTCGGTAACCACTTCATGGCCCACCTCATAACAGCACCTCCCAATTCCTGGGCCGATCGCGGCGACGACATCTTCGGGGTGCGTGCCGAATTCCATCCTCATGCACCCAATGGTCTTTTCGGCGATGCGTTGCGCCGTGCCGCGCCAGCCGGAGTGGATTGCCGCGACCGCCCGCAGCCGCGTGTCCGCAAGAAGGATCGGAATGCAGTCGGCTGTCTGCACGACGAGGAGAATGCCGGGATCGCGCGTGATCAGCGCATCTCCCTTCGCCGGATTCTCTGCGCCGGCGAGCGAAGCCGGATCCACGCGCACCACAATGTCGGAATGAATTTGCCGCAGCGTCACGGGTGTCATGCGGGATGCGCCAAGCGCTGCAAAAAATCGCCGCCGGTTGGCGAGCACTTGCTTGCGTTGGTCCCATTCCGCGAATCCCAAATTCAGCGCCAGCTCGTCCGATTCTCTCTCGCCGGAATTCGCAGGAATGCGGCTTTCGCCTCCCGTGCGGGTGCTGAACCCGTGAACCAGCCAGTCCAGCCGCTGCAGCGCCGGTGCTTCGAGTAATTGGATTCCGCTCGCGCGGCGGAATTTCCAATCCTTCGCAGTTTTCCTTGCGCCTTTTTGCGTCCGCGCCGCGCGATTTCGCGTCTTTTTAATTGCAGTGGGCATTGTTTGCGGCCTGCCGCAAATCGCGGCAATCGGTCCTCGCGAGTATTATAGGTATAATCCACCGCCGGTGCAGTCTTGGCTGGTGCGTGCAAGTTGAACGTTGCGGGGCGCCGGAAAGACTGGGAGGCAGCGTGATCGTAGGTCTCGGGCTGGACATCGCGGAAATCGACCGCATCGAAGACGCGATCGCGCGCCACGGAGCTCCTTTTCTTGAGCGCCTCTTCACCCCTCGCGAGACGGAGTATTGCGAGCGATTCAAGAACCGCTTCGAGCGCTACGCCGGGCGCTTCGCCGCCAAGGAAGCTGCAATGAAAGCTCTTGGCACCGGATGGAGTCGCGGAGTGCGCTGGCGCGATATTGAGGTCGTGCGCGCATCAAGTGGCAAGCCGTCGCTGAAGCTCGAAGGCGTCGCTGCCGAAATTGCCCGCGGCATGGGCGTGAATAATATCGTGCTCACCATCACGCATAGCGGCAATCTGGCGCTCGCGCAGGTCATTTTCGAAAGCTAGTTGCGTGTGTTCGCCTGCGTAACGCTGCATCCCAAATTCGCACAATTCCCGCCATCGACCACGCACCCCTGCCATGCAACTTACTGTCGCGTAAGTGGTTAGTCTTCGCATTTCCTTCTTTGAAGGCAATATGCTTGCATGACTATTGTGACGTTCGGTCTCGGGTCTAGGCCACAAACAGGGGTGATTCATGAGGGATTTTTCGCTCGATGTGAAATATGCCATCCGCGCCTTGAAGAAATCTCCAGGCTTCGCGGTGATCGCGGTCATCACCTTAGGTCTCGGAATGGCTGTGAACACCACCATCTTCAGCCTGGTGAACGGCATGTTGTTGCGGCCTTTGCCCGTCCCGAACCCCGGCCAAATCACTGTGCTCACCATGAAGCAGGGTGCGAGTGATCCCGAGATTCACTTTTCGTTTGCAGACTATCAAGACCTCCAAAAGCAGCAGGGTCCATTTAGCGATCTATTCGGGTACAACGTCACATTGACCGGACTGACGGCGGACGGGCGCGGCGACCACTGCATCGTCAGCCGCGTAACGGGCAATTATTTCACGGGGCTCGGCATTCAGCCGCTGCTGGGAAGATTGATCCAACCGCAAGAAGCGGAGGCGCCTGGTTCCGCTCCCGTCATCGTTCTTTCTTATTACTATTGGCAGAAACGGTTCGGCGGCAATCCCAACGTGATTGGAAGGCAGGTCGAACTCGACGACCATTCCGCGACCATCATTGGAGTGGCTCCCAAGGATTTTCACGGAACCTACTCGATTCTCGAGATGGATGCATTTGTGCCCCTCACCGCGTCCCTTTACGACACGGATGCCGATGCGCAAAGGATGTGGACCAATCGCGGCGCGCGTGCCTTGACATTGATGGGAAGGCTCAAGCCTGACGTAAATGTGAAAGAGGCGACGGCTGCGATGCAGGTGGAGGCGGATCGGCTGGCCGCCGAGTATCCAGATACAGACAAGGGCGTGCTGATTCGCGTCTATCCTGAACGGCTCGCAAGACCGGATCCCGATCCAAATGGAACGCTTCCGGCCGCTGCCGCCGCTTTCATGGGGCTCGCGGCGCTGGTGTTGCTCGTCGCTTGTTTCAACGTTGCCAATGTTCTGCTCGTGCGTGCCACTGTCCGTCAAAGAGAAATGGCCATCCGGGCGGCTCTCGGCGCTGGCCGCTCCCGGCTCGTTCGCCAACATCTGGTGGAAAGTTTTATCCTGGCGCTGCTTGGCGGCGTTTGCGGCCTGCTGTTGGCGGTCTGGGCCGGCGGATTTTTCGGTTCCTTGCATTTGGCCGTGGGAGTGCCGCTGCATCTTGATTTCACCCCGGATGCGCACGTCTACCTCTTCGCATTCGGCGCCGTTCTTTTGACGGGCATCCTCGTGGGCGTCATTCCCGCTCTTCGCGTGGCCAAGACAAACGTCGGCTCGGTTCTGCATGAAGGCGGCCGCGGCTCTTCCGACGGCCCGCGCCGTCAGTTCGCCCGCAATACTCTGGTGGCTGCCCAGGTTGCGGGATCGCTTCTGCTGTTGGTTGTTGCCGGGCTTTTCACGCGCAGCCTGGGGAACGCACAGCGCGTGGACCTTGGCTTTAACCCCGATCACGTGCTCAATCTTTCGCTCTCTCCGGACGAGGTGGGATATAAGGACCCCCAGGCGCGGGAATTCTATCGTGAACTCCTCACCCGCGTGCGCGCTCTGCCCGGCGTCGTCTCCGCTTCTGAAGCGTTTTCCGTTCCCATGGGAGCAATCAGCTCGGCCGATCAGATCATTATCGCCGATCATCCGCCCGCCGCCGGCGAGCAGCCTCCCACGGTGATGACCAATTTCGTCACGCCGGGCTATTTCTCGACAATGCAGATCGCCCTCCTGAAGGGACGCACATTTGCGGATGCCGACGACGAAAAGGCGCCTCTCGTTGCCGTCATCAACAAAACGATGGCCGACGCCTACTGGCCCAAGGAAGATCCTATCGGGAAAAAGTTCCTGATCAAGTCCGATGGAAGTAAAGAAGTCGAAGTCGTCGGAGTCGTCCAGGACGAGAAATACAAAGGAATCGCCGAAACTCCCTCGCCTTTCTACTTTCGTCCTCTCGCTCAGGATTTTGTCTCTTTCGATACGCTCCAGGTGCGCACCTCTGTCCCGCCGGAATCGTTGGCTGCTCCTATCGAAGCCGCGATTCGCGAATTGGGGCCGAGTGTGCCTGTCTCGAACGTGGAGACGATGTCGGAGGCGCTCAACGGCGGCAACGGATTTTTTCTTTACCGCTTTGGCGCGCAGGTCACAGGCGCGATGGGATTGCTCGGCCTGATTCTGGCCGTCGTCGGCGTCTACAGCGTCGTTTCCTATGCCGCTGCCCAGCGCACCCATGAAATCGGCATTCGCATGGCGCTTGGCGCCGCTCAGAAAGACATTCTCGCGCTCGTCCTTCGCCAGGGTTTGGCCATCATCGCCATAGGTGTCGCCGTTGGGCTCGTGATTTCCTTTGGTGGAACGCGTGTTTTTGCAAGCATGTTTATCGGCGTGGGAGCGGCGGATCCGATCACGTATGTCAGCGTCGTCGTCCTGCTTATCGGGGTGGCGTTGTTGGCTTGTTGGTTGCCGGCGCGGCGAGCCATGCGCGTAAGCCCGCTCACAGCTCTCCGCTATGAATAGAGGGGGATTTCTTTCGGCAAGTCGTAGGGGGAGTCGCAGGGCGCTTCCAAGGAACTCGCGGGAATTGCCATCTCCTCCAGAGTCGCAGTGACCGGCAGTTCCAGCCACGTATTCGCCTCGAAATCCCCCGTCGTGCGAATCCTCAAATAATTCCCCGTGATCGCTTCGGTCCATCCCGCTCCATGCCGATGAAGCGTCAGCGCACGCAGAGTTCGCCCGGTCTGCGACCGCCGGAATGCCGCCGCCTTTTCCTGAGACACTTCCCGTAGCAGCCGTGCCCGCTCGCGAATCTCTTCAAAGGCAATGCCGCCCTCCATCGCCTCCGCCTTCGTTCCCGGCCGCGCCGAAAATGAAAAGACGTGTAGATAAGACAGTGGCAATCCACGGATCAGATCCACGGTCGTTTGAAAATCTTCCCGTGTTTCGCCTGGAAATCCGGCAATCACATCGGCGCCTATGGATGCATCGGGAAGCATCCGGTGAAGCGCCTCAATGCGGGCGGCATAATGTGCGGCTCGATACCGGCGATGCATCGCGCGCAGGATTCGATCAGACCCCGACTGCAACGGAACGTGAAAGTGCGGCGCGATGCGCTTTGAGGATGCGGCCAGCGCAGCGAACTCCTCGGTGATGTCCTGAGGCTCGATCGAGCTGAAGCGCAGCCGTTCGATCGCCGTCTCCTCGAGAATCCGCCTGCAAATCTCCATCAGGCTCGTCTGCGGCGATAGATCCCGGCCATAAGAGCCAAGATTGATGCCGCTGAGCACGATTTCGCGCGCGCCTGTCCCAACCAGCTTTTCGATCTCTTCGATGACGCTGTCCGGAGTCAGGCTCCGGCTTCGCCCTCGAACCGACGGAATCACGCAGTACGAGCAGCGGTTGTTGCAGCCGTCTTGGATTTTCAGGATGGGTCGCGTGCGATCCTCTGCCCGTGTGCTGCCGCGCGCCAGTTGAATATCCACTTGCCCGAAGATATCGTTCGTCAGGATCTTCGCAGGCCCACGCGCCAGCGACATTGCATCTGCCCGTAGCGCGGCAGGAGAAATCAGGCTCGCACATGCGCCAGAAATCGACCCGTGAGCGACCTCCGCAATTTCCGTTTGAAAAGCATTTCCTACGACGGCTGTCACGCCGTCGAGAGCTGCCAATTCCTCCGGTGCGCGCTGCGCGTAACAGCCCGTGACCACGATTTTTGCTCGCGCATTGGCACGATGGATTTTTCGAATCGCTTCGCGCGACTGCGCATCTGCTGATCCAGTGACGGTGCAAGTATTCAATACCACCACGTCGGCCTGTCCAGGCGTAGGCGCGGCCGAAAATCCGCCGAGCAACAGCGACTCGCGCATCGCCGCTGCATCGGCGTCTGTAGCGCGGCAACCGAAATTCTGAATGGAGAAAGTTGGCATTGGCACGCCGGACGGAAACGCCGCTGGCAAAATCAAATTATAGCAGTGAGGTGGTCGAGAAGTGGAGGAACTGCGGGAAAAACGTCAGAGCCGCTTGAAAAAACTATCTAAGCTCCGCCGCTCCGGCGCTGGTAGCAAAGCAGGATCAAATCGCTCCGGCGGCGCACGCCGAATTTCGCCAGCAAATTCGAAACGTGAAATTTCACGGTCCGTTCGGAAATATTCAGCCGGTCCGCCACTTCCTTGTTTGCCATGTTTTCGAGCAGACCGTTCAGCACTTCCTGCTCGCGGCGGCTCAAATCCGTCGGCGTCTCACCGCGCAGGCGTCGCCCGGCGGCCGTGCTTAGAATCGAATCCACAAACCGCGAGAGGATCGTTCGCGGCACCCAAAAGCCTCCCTGAGCTACCAGCGGAACAGCTCGGGGAAGCTGATCGCGCGCCTCGGCATAGTTCAGGATCCCTTTCACTCCCTGCCTCAGCAGCGTGTGGCACTCGCTCTCCTTGAAATCATCTCCGACGACGATCAACCGGCTCGCTGGTTGATTGTCGAGAATATTGGAAAGCAGCGCCCCGGTGGCCTGCTTGGCGGCGTGGCCGTCCACGACGTACACAGAAGCCCGCGGAACAGCCAGATGGCGAAGATCCGGCGCAAGCATGGATTGCAGTTGGCGGGTAATGATTTGAAACCCCGACTTTTCCAGCAGGCGCTGAAATTCGTCGAGCACCATCGGGTGCGGCGACAAAAGACATATCTTCAGACTCTGTTTGGCGGCTGATCTAGCCATTTTTCGCACGCGCCGTGACGACCTACCTCGGCGATCCAGGTATCCCGTGTCTCCTGCGGCAGTGACACTTCCGAGTGCACGGCCTCACCGGCTGCAGGATGGAAAGGTCAAACCTAGGCTAACGAATCTGCTGAGTGCGGGGCAAGGATAAGGCGAAGGGAGCGTTCTTAGATTGCACGGGTCTCCTAATTGGCTAGCCGTGCAAGATTCGCAGATCAACTCGCGGCTTGGCGCGTCAGGCGTACAAAAAGAAAAAGGCCGACTCCGAGACTTACTCCCAGAGCCGGCATGCAATCTTCAGGAAAAGCTGCGGTTATGCCATCGCCCGCCGGCGGAATAGGAGGCCCAGGCAGAGCATTCCTAGCCCCAGCATAACGACCGTCGAGGGCTCAGCCGTCGAAACATAGGCCATAAACTCCTGGGGAGGAGTGTCAGCGCAGGATTGGCCATTGCAGGAGATGGGATCGCTTGTATTTGGGGTGTAGAGAACGATATTGGAAAACTCCCCGGCGTAGAAAGTTTGTTGTCCCGCTTGCGACAGCCACCATTCGGCGTTCGCCAAGTTGCTGCCAGATAGTGCATTGAGGGCGCTCGGATAAAACACAGCCCAGATCGCATACTGAATATCAGCAATCGTCTGCGTGTTCGTTGTAGACATCATCTGCGTGAACAGCCACGCCATCTCGTCGTAACCTTGTGTTGCCTGGCCCTGCGAGCCCCACTTGGTGCCCGTCAACGTCCCGAGCGAGTTAACTGTGGCGGTCCATGTCTCGCCGATGTAGCTTTCATCAGCGAAATCATCGCAGACCACCTGCATAGAGACTCCATTGATCGTCGCGGTGTATGGGCCTACGTAGACGCCGCCGAGAACATTTGAGCCGGCGCTGGTGAGGTCCATGCTCGCGCTATCCGCCAGAGCCGCCGGCGCAAAGCTCAAAACCGCAATTGCCAGTGCACCAAGGAGATACTTAGAAATCCGAGAAGTCATTTTTGGTCGCCCATCCCTTGGCCCTCACGCTTTACCGGGCCGAATCCGGGGCCGCCTGCGCCAATGAGCCTCAGCACATGCTCCACCCGTCAAATTCCTTCACTCTTGTATCGCACGCTGTTTGCCAACCCTTAATATCTCTATCTTATTGAAAATGAAAGGGTAAGTTTCTTCTGGCGCTATTACGATAGGAAAAGGCTTGCATTCAATGGTACAGGTTGTCTTAAAGGCGCGTAACCCCTGTCAATTGTTCAATTTTGAACCATTCGGAAGTCAGACACAGCCAGCGTTCGCTGGCTGGGCGCTACCTAAAGCAAACTCTCTTAAGTGATGGGATTTCTTCGGGAATTCAATCCGCTGATTCTGAGACTGCCTCTACGGCGCTGGTTTCACGTGGAACACTGCGTTGTATCCGCTTAGGTGGCAGCCCTGCCTGACGCACTTTATAGAGCAAGGCTCGATAGCTGATTTTTAGGACCTCCGCGGCTTTCCGGCGGTTCCAGTGATTTGCCTGAAGTACCCGCAAGATCAAATCGTGCTCCATGCGCCGCGTAAGCTGTTGCGAGATGCGCTTTAGAGGGATGTTCCCATCCTCGTTCACTTCGTACGCCACGTTGAGCAACTTTTTCTCTTCGTTCTGAGGCTCCACGTAGAAGGCGTCTTCGCTGCCGAGAACCACGTATCTCGCGAGCGAATTTTCCAGCTCGCGTATGTTTCCCGGCCACTCGCGCTGTTGGAGCAGCAGCAGAGTCTCTCGCGAAAGGGCAGGCGCCTCTCGCTGGAACCGCCGATTGAATCTCGCCCTCAGATATTCGACAAGATACGGTATATCGTCGCGGCGATCCCGCAGCGCTGGCAACGTGACGCTGATGACGTTAATCCGGTAGAAAAGGTCGGCGCGAAATCCGCCGTTTTCGATCTCTTGTTTCAGCGCCCGGTTCGTGGCGCATATCACGCGTGCGTCGAGCTTTTTTTCTTCATGATCGCCGATGCTCATGAAATGCCCGTCCTGCAGCACATGCAGCAGCTTCGCCTGCAGACTTGCATCCAGCTCCGCGATTTCGTCCAGAAACAGAGTGCCGCTCTGCGCCATCTCGATGCGGCCGGGCTTGTTCGCAATTGCTCCGGTAAACGCGCCCTTCTGGTAACCGAAGAGTTCGCTCTCCAAAAGCGTTCCGGGAATCGCCGGACAATTCACCTTCACGAACGGGCCATGGCGCCACGGAGATCGCTCGTGGATAAATCGCGCGAGAACTTCTTTTCCTGTTCCGCTTTCTCCCAGAATCAGTATGGGGACATTCAGTGCCGCGGCTCGATCCACTCGCTGCCGCACCACCTGCATTGCCGGCGAGGGGCCGAAATACACCTCCTCGGGCGGTACCTCCGTGCTTTGTATTGGGACGGCGGCTCTCGATGTCGCAGCAGATGCCATAGATGACGGCGGAGTCTGATCCACCCCGCTCTACACGTCACGTTGCACCTAAAGAGCCAAACCCGTTGGCTCCTATGCTTCCATCTTATGTATATCTGCACGCCGCCGCTAACCTAAGGGCCTTTGTTTCAGGCTATTGAAGAGATTTCCATCCGCTCGATTCTCGGGAATCCACAGGCATCGAACCAAGTTTGCATCCTTTTCTGAAAATGGTTGCCACTTGCAGGAAGGTGATTTCCCACATTCTTGACGCTTGGATCGACGCTAAATGAATGTCTGAAAGGGTTTTTGGGTCAGAATCCTGTTGCATCTGACTGCGCTCGGGAAGTCTCACTCCTGCCCGGTTCACGGCCATCTGTCCGGCATTTCACCCGTTCCTGTGGATCACGTCCTCTCACGCAGTTCTGCTTCAGCGCTGCAATTTTTATTTTCTGCATGAAAATAAAAAAGGCCGCTGGAATTTTTCCAGCGGCCCCGTTCAACCTCGCCAGGTGAATCCCCACTACATCTGCATTCCTTCGCCGCGAATAATATCGTAGCGTTCGATGACCGCGGCAACACCGATGGATTCGTGCTGATCGTCTTGATGTTTGTCGACACGGACCACACGCCCGTGCGCGCGAACAAATACTTCCGCGCCACGCGTAATCTCCGAAGGCAACGTCAAAGTGAAATCCAGTTCCGTGCCGGGAGCGAGCTCTTTGTGGACTGTGAAATAGACGCCTCGTGTCGAGATATCCCGGGTCTGCCCATTATGCGTCCCCGGTTCTCGATTCACGGGCAAGCGAACATTCACCGGCAGAGAGAGATCATACCGGCGAGCCATGCGGCGCTCAGTCATACCCCGCTGCTCCTCCACGCTGGATTGAAAGTATCGCAACCCCTATCCTCTGGAGTTGCAATCGCTTTTCCAAATTGTGACGCGATCTCGTACCAATCTCGCCGTGTCTCACTGGCGGATGGTAGTACTGCCGGCGTTATGGAACTCGCCGCAGGCAGGGCTCTCAACCCCTTTGTTGACAGCGCCAAAGGTGCCCGCAAGTTCTCGGCTGGGCGGGGAGAACTTGGAGCCGCACGTGAGACCCCATCACGCACGAACCATTTCGCAGCGGATAGTATGCGAACTCGATTTCAATGGATAGGAAAATCTCGGGCCGTGTGCCCTACTTATGCAACACTTTGCAGAAGTAATGGAACTTGCTCTTCTCCGGCTTCCTGCGGGGAAATCCTGCGCGCGATCGTAAGCAACTTTCTTCGGCGTCACCAATCGCTGGCTGCGCCGAATTTCGTCACACAGAATTTGTCTCAATTTGAAAAATTTACGATCCCGTTGTGCGTGGGCCGACGGGAGTTGGCGCTGTTTCCGGACGGCCCCCAGCTTCGTTTTGCGCTGCTTGTTTTTCGCGCGCCGCTCTTGATCGCGCGCCGCGCCCGGAATCCAAATTGAACGCGCGCATTTTGTAAAGCAGGGCCTTGTAACTGATGCCCAGCATTTTTGCGGCGTCCTTGCGGCACCAGTTGGTCTTGTCGAGCGCGTCGGCGATCGCTTCCATCTCCGCCTCGTCTTTCAGGCTGCGCACGAGCGCTTTCAAGCCCTGATCCTTCGGCGGAGGAGCCTCTTCGCGTGGAGCCGTTCGCTGCTGCTGGCCCGTCATTTCCAGCAACTCGCGGAAGCTTCCTTCGTCGTCTTCCAAGATCACGTAGCGCTTCACGAAATTTTCGAGCTCGCGCAGGTTCCCGGGCCACGGATACCTCATCGCCGCTTCCAGCAGGTGCTTTGAGGGCTGCGGCGCCGTCTTCTGATATTTCTCGCTGTATTTCACCAGGAAATGGTTGAAGAGCAGCGGAATTTCCGACGTCCGCTCCCGCAGCGGCGGCACGTGGATCGACAGCACGTTCAGCCGGTAATACAAATCCTCGCGGAACTTTCCCGAACGCATCGCTTCTTTCACATCCACGTTCGTCGCTGCCAGCACGCGAACGTCCACGTTGATCACCGATCGCGCTCCCAGCCTCGAATACTGTCCGTCCTGCAGCACGTGCAGCAGCTTCGCCTGCAGATGGGGGCTCATCTCCGCAATTTCATCCAGGAAGATGGTTCCCTTGTTCGCCAGTTCGAACTTTCCCGGCTTGGCTCGCACCGCGCCGGTGAATGCGCCCTGCTCGAACCCAAAGAGTTCCGATTCCAGAAGTTCGCCCGGCAGCGCGGCGCAATTCACCTTTACGAAGGCCTGCTGCCGCCGCGTCGAGCGCAGGTGAATCATGCGCGAGATCACTTCCTTGCCCACGCCGCTTTCGCCGCTGATGAACACAGGTACATCCACGGGCGCAATCTGCAAAATCTGCTGGCGAATTTTCAGCATCTGCGGGCTTGCGGCCAGGAACGACAGGTCTTCGGTCAGCGCTTCGCAGTATTCGCGCAGCGCTTGGTTTTCCGAACGCAGCTCTTTCTTCTGCCTGCATTTCAGAATCGCCGCATCCAGCTCTGGCTTTTCGAACGGCTTCGTCAGATAATCCAGGGCTCCCACGCGAATCGCTTCCACCACCGTGGTCACTTCGTTCGAGCAGGAAAGCATGATCACGTTCAGCGTTCGGTCCACTTGCATCAATTGCCTTAGCGTTTCGAGCCCGTCCATCTCCGGCATCAGCACATCCAGAATCACCAGGTCCGGGCGTTCGCCGTCGCCGACGCGCGAGAGCGCTTCCTTCCCGCTCGATACCGTTTCGACCGAAAATCCCTCCACCTCGAGAAGCGTCTGGAGATATTTCCGGATGCTCGGCTCGTCATCGACGACTAGGATTTTCTCTTTTTCCGGCATCATTCACCTTTGCCTTGGCGCATGGCGTCTTTCTTGTGCCGCTTCACTCCACATAGATTGGCAGCAGAAACGAAAATGCGCTTCCTCTTCCGATCTCGCTGTTTACCCACAACTTCCCTCGGTGCGCTTGCACCAGGCGCTTGGCAATCGCCAAGCCCAATCCCATGCCCGAGGACGACGGATCCACTCGCACGAACTCCTCGAAAATCTCCTGATGAAACTCAGCCGCGATTCCCGTGCCTGTATCCGACACGGTTACGAGAATGCTGTTCGGCCGGCTCGCTCGCCCTCTTCGTCTTTCGCTCGATGGCGTCGCCTCGGAAATCCGCCGCTCCCAGAAATGCGGCTCCGCCAACAGCGTGATGGTCCCGCCGCTCGGCGTATGCTTCAGCGCATTATCCAGCAGATTGGCGATCACCTGCTGAACTTTTTGATAGTCGAACTTGAAGGTTGGGAGCTCCGGGTGCAGCTTCACTTCCAGTCGCACGTTGGCCCTTTGCAGCGCGTCGTTCCACCGGCACGTCACGTCCTGGATGCAGTCTCGAATGTCATTGTCGCGAACCTGCAGCGCCAGTTTCCCGCTCTCAAGCGCCGAGTAATTCAGGAACATCGACACGAGCCGGACCAGCCGGTCGCAGCTCTCTTTCGATTCCTGCAGGATTTCTCTCTGCCTCTCGCCCAATTTCCCAAGCGAACCAGAAAGCAGCAGATCGTAGTAACCCTTCATCACCGCCAGCGGCGTTTTCAATTCGTGCGCCGCCGATGCCAGGAACACCGTCTTCTGCCGGTTCACTTCCTGCAGCCGCAGATAAGCCGCCAGAAGATTCCGGTAAGTGATCTCGCGCTCCTGCATCAGCTCTTGCACGGTGTTGCGCATCTCCGCTTCATTCGCAGACGTTTCGGGCGAGGCAGGTTCGACGTAGACCACCAGCCAATCCGGCTCCGGCAGCCAGCGGATTCGCGCGCGCAGATCTGTTTCTTTCGCGCGCGCAGGAACGATCACTTCTTGCTGTCCTTCCGAGAGCGATCGCAGCACGTCGGCGCGTTCCGCTTGCAGAAATCCTTCGAATAGATTTCGCTCCTGCTCCGGTTCGCAGCCCGCTTCGCGCATCTTTTGTTGCGAGTAGATGTTGGCGTAAATCACTTGCCCCTGTCTATCGCACACGACCACCGACCGGTCCAAAGCATCCAACAGGCTGGTAATCAGCTGCAGGACGAGTTGGCCACTGGCTTGCTGCTCCGTGGTAGGGGCCTTGGACAACTCTCCTCCTGGATCCAGCGGGCGATTGCGCAGGGTTTGGGGCGTCTTTTCCCAAGCAAACGAGGGAAAGGATTTAAGCCTCTGCCGGAAGCGGTTATGCTCGCAAAGGGGATTGGGAGAGTCAATGGTAAATGCGTCCTACTTTGCACAATTCGGACGCACGGCAGGAAGTTGTTTGCACACTGATTCTCGCCGGCCTGTTTTCTGCTCCGAATCCTCCGTCGCAACACACTTAGGAATAACGATTTATTGAAGAGGTTTCTTTTCGTCCGAATTGCATCTGAATTGCGCTGCTTGTGAGTACTATAACTGGGGTACCAATGGCTTTCCGAGAGAACGCGGCCCCTCAGAAATTGGGCCAACTCTATAACGAACACCGCCGCTCACAAAGGCTCCATCTCCAGGTCCCTCTCTTCGTCCGTGGCAGAGACGCCTACGGGGAACAGTTTCTCGATTTGGCCAAAACCCTGGATATCAGTGCTTTGGGAGCGTTTCTCACCTGTCCTCGCCCCCTGGCGATCAACGATGTCGTCACCTTGACGATTCCCGCCCCCTCCATCACCTCTTCCGGTCTTGTACCAGCAGGTATGCCCCCCATCCAAGCCCGGGTAAAACGGCAGCAAGAAGCTGGAGATATTCATCTTGTTGGCGTTGAATTCCTCAAGCCCATCGGCTGAACTCTCTTTCCTCCGCCTTTGCAATGAATCCGCTTTGGCTTGAAGTGGAACTGTTTTGCACGCTCTAGCGGCCGAATAGCCGGTGAAGCCCTCCCTGCCCTCTGCTGGCCCTCAACCCTCCCTGAAAATTGAACTTAGAGCTTCCGTGAAAAGGCCATCCCCTACTCGAATGGACTGTCCCGTGCTATAAGTTACTTCCCCCGCGGTGCGCTTTGCGTCCTGAGCGCACTCTACGTCTATTGGGACAATTGATGCCCCAGCCCAGCGAAGCGACGGCCGAGCAGCCGTCTGCCGACGATTCGTTTCTTGAATTGCTCGCGGAAACACTGGAAGCCGTCGAAGAGCCGGCGCGCGGCCAGTTCCTGAAGCAGTTTTTCCGCACGATCGCGCAAGTGGAAGTTTCGGAAACGCGCAGCAGCGAGCTTTGGAAGACCGTCCTTCGCCGCCGCCGCGAGCTTTCCGAAAGTCTCGGCCGTCCGGTTTCTCTCAAATCCGCTCTGCTCGAAGCGCTCGCCACTTCCAACCTGCTTCGCGTTCCCATCCTGATGGAGTACGAAGAGTACCGGAAGCTTCAGATCAATGCGGCCACGGATCCGCTCACCGGCCTGCACAATCGCCGCCTCTTCGACGAGTATTGCGACAAGGAACTCAATCGCGCCCGCCGCTACGCGCACACTCTCGCCGTCGTCATCATGGATTTGCACAAGCTCAAAGAAGTGAACGACCGCCTCGGCCATCTGCGCGGCGACCAGGTGCTGCAGATTGCCGCCAGCACGCTCGAAAAGACTCTCCGCCAGTCCGATTTTTCTTTTCGCATCGGCGGCGATGAATTCGCCCTGCTGCTCCCGCAGACCGATCCCGATCAGGCGCTTACTCTCTGCCGCCGCGTCCGCGCGCAATACGAATCCGAAATGAAAGCGCTTGGAATCGACATCGGCGTTACGCTCGATTTCGGCATCGCCGTTCATCCGCAGGATGGCGATTCGAAGCCTGCCTTGCTTCGCGTCGCGGACGAGCGTCTCTATCGCCTGAAATATGCGACACGCGCTCCCGTCGAGCCCGCCGCGCCGCGTGCCGCCGAAGCTCCGCCTGCTGCTCCTCCCCTGCAGGAGGCGCCGCCTCCGCAACAACCGCTGCCAACTCCTTCAGCCGCGGCGGAAGCTCCCGCACCTTCGCCGCCTCCCAAGCCGGTTCCTGCCGCCGTGCCCTCCCCCCCGCCGCCGAAGCAGTCCGCGCGGCCGCCCTACACTGTGCAGAGAAAATGGGAACGCGTCTCGCTCGCCGGCACACGCGCTCATGCGGATTTGGGAGACCCGGCGATCAAGACGGCAACGGTGATCGATTTAAGTTACGGCGGAGTCGCGCTCTTGCTCGAAGGCGGCGAAGACGTTCCGAGCTCCTTCAACGCCGTGCTGCACGTCCCTATTCTTCCGCCCGTCCGCGTCAGCCTGAAGAAAGCCTACGCACTGCCCGCCGAGGGCGGCCGCATCCGCGTCGGCTGCGCTTTTGTTTCCTGAGGAAGCATCCAGCATCGTTTGGATTCGAAGGGCATCTAACATATAATCAAAGTTTCGACGCTGGCCTAGCGACGCGACTGTCTGCCTCCCCGGCAAACCTCGCGCAGACCGGCCGGCAGAACGGAGCCCATCGTGAAAGAAGGAATTCACCCGAATTATCATCCCGTCAAGGTGCATTGCGCCTGCGGAAACGTCTTCGACACGCGTTCGACCTACAAAGGCGATCTCATCCGCGTGGAAATCTGCTCGAATTGCCACCCGTTTTTCACTGGCAAGCAGAAGCTGATCGACACCGCCGGACGCGTCGAGCGCTTCCAGAAGAAATACGCCGATAAAGCCGCGGCTAATAGGAAGTAACTCCGCGACTCGCGTTTACAAACTAAAGGCTCTCGGACAACGTCCGAGGGCCTTTTTCTTTTTGCCGTCGCATCGCGCCAAAGTCCCCTCGTTTTCTCTTCGCGCAATCAACAGGACACAATCGCCACCGCGGTATACAATGCCCTCACGTCATGGCGGCTCACTCCTACTCCATGTCCGATCTTCCTTCTGAACACTTCGTCGAATCCGCGCCGCCGCGCGTCACGCTGCGCAACTCCTTCGCGCATCCTTTCGATTCCGCCATCGCCGCCGCGCGCACCTGCTATGCGCCTCGCCTGATTCAGCCCGAGGAGATCACGGACAAGCAGCGCACACTCATCGGCGCCGCCACCTATTACGGTGGCCATCACACCGTCTATCAGCACGCGCATTTTGAATTTGGACTCGAAAACGTCAGCCGCCAGTTTGTCTGGTCGTTTCTCCACGCGCATCCTTTCTACAATTCCGAGCAGCAGAGCCAGCGCTACGTCCGCCTCGACCGCGCGCAAGCCTTCGTTCCTCCTTCCTCTGAAAATTTCAGCGAGGAAACGCGCTCCATCTACGAACGCGCTGCCGCCCGCGCCTGGGAGCATTACCGCTCGCTCACGCACCTTCTCCAGCCGAAGGCCCGCGAAATTCTTGGAGACATCTGGCATGTTGGCTCTATGTCGCACCCTAAGCGCGCCGAAAAGGTGCAGCGGCAATCGGAAAAGCGCGCCATCGAAGTCGCCCGCTACGTTTTGCCCGTTGCCGCTTTCACGACGATGGTCCACACGCTATCCGGCATCGTTCTGCACCGCCTGTGGCGCATGGTGAGCGCGGGTGATACTCCCTGGGAGGCGCGGCAGGTGATCGGCGAAATGGTCCGGCAGGTGCGCGCCGCCGATCCGCAATTCTTCGACCGCTTCGACAATGCGCCGATGGAAGATCCGCCCGAATGGTCCGGCGCCGCATCACACGCGGGCGACGCATTCGCGCGGGAATTTGACGCGCGCCTCGGGATCCGCACGTCGCTCTTGATCGACTATTCTCCCGGCGCGATCGAAGCGACAGCAATCGCGTACCGCGCCGTCATGGGTCTCACTTCAAAAGAATGTCCCGACGCCGAAGCCGTCGATCGCCTGCTCAATCCTGCGCGCAATCCCTATCGCCGCGAAACTCTCAACATCGGCGTTCATGCCCCGATAATGCGCGCGCTCCAACACGCGAATTTCAGCTTCGCCAAAAAAATCAGCCACACCGCCGATAGCCAGGACCAGCGCCATCGCATGGTTCCCGGTTCGCGCCCGCTGCTCACGCTCGCCGATACGCGCCAGCCCGATTACGTCACGCCGATGCTCATTCGCGAAAGCGCCCGCGCGCAGGAAATTTATCATCAGGCCATGGAAGAAGCCTGGACAGCGAAAAATGAGTTGATCGATCGCGGTGTGCCGCTCGAATTCGCCCTCTATCTGCTCCCCAACGCGAAGTCGATTCGCCTTGTCGAAACCGGCTCGCTCCTCCACCTGCTCCACAAATGGACCATGCGTACCTGTTTCAACGCGCAGGAGGAGATTTATCAGTCTTCCATCGAGGAAGTCGAACAGGTCCGCGAAATCTTTCCGCAGCTCGCGCGCTATATCGGCCCGCCCTGCTATTTACGCGCGGGAATTTCCACTCCGATTTGCACCGAAGGCTCGCACTTCTGCGGCGTGAAAGTCTGGCAGGATTTTCCCGCGATTCAGCGAAGGATTTGACGTCGCGCTAGCGCTTCAGAATTCTTGTCGTATTCGCCGACACCAATTCGTAGCGAATCCCGCGCCAGCGAATCGTCCTCGTCGTCAGCGAAGTCAGAAAATTCCATGCGAAAAGAAACGGAACAACGGGTGCCAGCGCGCTCCACACCCACGCCCATTCGCTCAGCCGCGCCTTTTGCTCGGGCATCAATTCCAGAATCGCAATCGTCCGCACCACTCCCTTCATCGCCGCCAGCAGCGGAATCGCCAGCGCCAGCAGGAACAGTTGTCCCCACGGATCCCCGCCCGTCATCGTCACCAGGATGACGATCGCCGCAAAAATCAGCGTCACGGAATAGCTCAAATGCGCCGCCGCGCCGTAGTTCCATCGTTTCGGCGAATAGACGCGCGTGATGATGATTTGCCGGTCGGTGAATTCCAGCAGCTCCGAAGCCGTCCACGGATGCAGCGTCGCCGCCAGGCATTCCGGGCAGAACACGATCGGCAATCCTGCCTCTTCCAGCGCCGCCGTCATCGCAAAATCGTCGCTCACAGCGCCTTTCCACGCTTCCAGCACTTTCGCGTCTTCAAACGTCTTTCGCCGGATCGCCGTTCCGCCGCCCCAGCAGAAATTTCTCTTCGGATCTCCCAGCATCGTCGCAATCGCCGCGTTCCATGTAGACGCCATCGCGCTCGCCAGCCCTCCCGCGGCGCTTCCGCTCGGCACAATCCAGCGATACGCCGTCGTCGCTCCGATCCGCGGATCCTGCAGCGGTGCAATCAATTTTCCGAGCCATCCGCGCGGCAATCGCACATCTGAATCCGTGAACACGATCACGTCGAATTTCTCGCCCAGCGATTCCACGGAGCGCCGCAGGTTATAGACCTTCTCGCCGCAATCTTCCGGCGGCCCGGCGATCACAATGTGCACCGGCACTTTGCTCGCCGCCTTCACTCGCTCGATGATTTTCAGCGCCGGGTCCAGGCTCGTCGCCAGCGCAAAATAAATTTCGTAGTTCGCGTATTCAAACCGCGTCATCGCCAGCAGATTGTCTTCCAGCCCCCTCTCATTTCCTTTGCACGGGCAAATCAGCGCCGCCGACGGCGCGTAAAAGCCTGCATGCGATTGCAGCCGTTGCCGCACCATGCGAAACCAGCCGAAGCCGTCCCACAGCGAATAGACCGCCAAGGCGATTTGCGCCAGCACCAGGATGTAGAAGAGGATCGCCATTAAGGCGAGAATAACAAGGAAATCCCCAGGAATTGGCAGGCCTTTGCAGCCTGTTTGCCGGAAATATCATCATTTTGGGTCGAATCTAGAGCTCCGGCGAGGCTTTCGCTAGGTTTTCCGCGCTGCGAACGCCTTCCTCACCACGCGGTCGGCCGTCGCAAACAGCTCCCGCTGGAAACGCGCCGCCGCCCGCCGCGCCTGCTCCATCAGCGAAGGGTCCAGCAGAAACGCCGTTCGGTCCACGAACGGCCCGGATACCGCCATTTTCCCGCCCGCGCCTCGCCCGCTGCTGCCGCTGAGCGATTCGTATAATTCCAGGTCGCGCCAGAATTCGCTGGCCTCTTCCTCCCGCCAGTTCAAGCCCTGCCCGAGCGCCACAAAAAATTCTTCGCGAAACAGGTCCAGCAGCGGCAGTCCGATTTCGATCCCGGTCGCCTTCTTCCGCGACGCGGCAATTCTTTTCGCGCCCTTATTCCGCTTTCTGTTTTTCGCGCTTCGCGCAGTTGGCTGCTTCACCACCACGCGCACTTTCAGCCGCGCCGGCAGCGCCGATTCGATTCGCGCCACCATCGCCAGCACGGCTTCGCGGCGGATCGTTTCCCGCTGCTCCCGGTAATGCGATGGCTGGTCCGCGCGTCCGGGCCGCCGGTTTTCCGCCGCGTATACGTCCAGAAATCGCTCCACCATTTCCTCGCGGTCGAGCGTCCCCAGCAGCAGCGTCGCCGCTTCGCGCGCCCGGATCACCAGTTCTCGCGGTCGGTAGAGCATGGGACGATTCTACCTGTACGCGAACCGCCTGGACGTCGCAACGGAAAACGCATCTACGCGCGCCGAAAGGAAAAGGCCCGGAAGCTGGGCGGCTCCGGGCCTTTGACGACTTCACATGGTTGTCAAAGTATATTTCTCAGGGCACGACTTCAGCCGCGCCTGGTAGAGTAAAGCTTACCCCGGCTTTGACCGCTGAGGTCGCGCTGCCGCCCCTTCGGGCAGATACGCTCTCAGCCACTTCTTAGTGAACCGGGCTCGCGATCGGCCTCTGTTCGCCGCGCGTCCCGCCGGAAATTCCTGTCGCTGGCGGCCGCACGTCGAATTTTCCAAGCGCGATTTCCAGCGCCTGTTCCGCGGTCTTCACGAAGTGAATCTGAATCCCTTCGCGCATTTCCGCCGGCAGATCCTCCTGCACGTTTTGCTCGTTTTCCGCCGGCAGAATCACTTCGCGGATTCCCGCCCGCTTCGCTCCGAGCACCTTCTCCTTGATTCCTCCCACCGGAAGCACGATACCGGAGAGCGAAATCTCTCCTGTCATCGCCACTCGCGGGCGAATCGGTCTCTCGGTGAGCAGGCTGACCAGCGCCGTTACCATCGCGACGCCCGCCGACGGGCCATCTTTCGGCACCGCTCCGGACGGCACGTGGATGTGCAGGTCGTTCTTGCGGAAGAAGTCGGGATCGATCCCGTACCGGTCCGCATTCGACCGCACCCACGACAGTGCCGCGCGCGTCGATTCCTGCATCACTTCGCCGAGATGCCCCGTGATCGTGAACGATTTCCCGCCGCGCATCTTGCTCGCTTCGATGAAGACGATATCGCCTCCCACCGGAGTCCACACCAGCCCGACGGATACGCCCGGCTTCTGCACCCGCTCTTCCACCTCTTTTTCCAGGCGGAATTTCGGCATGCCCAAGGCTTCCCGAATCACTTCGGAGGTCACAACGAGCTTTTCCGTTTTTCCTTCGGCCAGCCGCCGCGCCTGTTTGCGCACCAGCGTCCCGATTTCCCGTTCGAGATTGCGCACGCCCGCTTCCCGCGTGTAGTGGCGGATCAGGTCGCGCAGCGCCTCGTCTGTGAACTCGATCTGCTCGCCGAGCGCGATTCCGTGCTCCTTCGTCTGCCGCGAAATCAGAAAGCGCTTAGCAATGTGAATCTTCTCTTCCTCGGTGTAACCGGGAAGCTCGATGATCTCCATGCGATCGCGCAGCGGCTCCGGAATCGGATCCAGCCAGTTCGCGGTCGCAATGAAAAGCACTTTCGACAGATCGAACGGCACATCCAGGTAATGATCGCGGAACGTGCTGTTCTGTTCCGGATCGAGCACTTCCATCAGCGCCGCCGCCGGATCTCCCCGGAAATCGCGCCCGAGTTTGTCCACTTCATCCAGCATCAGCACTGGGTCCATCGTTTCCGTCCGGCGAATTCCCTGGATGATCTGCCCAGGAAGAGCGCCAATGTACGTGCGCCGGTGCCCGCGGATTTCCGCTTCGTCATGCATGCCCCCGAGCGAAATCCGATGAAACTTCCGCCCCAGGGCCCTCGCAATCGACTTCCCAAGCGAGGTCTTGCCCACGCCCGGAGGGCCGACGAAGCACAGGATCGGGCCCTTCATTCCCGGCTGGAGTTTCTTCACAGCCAGGTAGTCCAGGATGCGTTGCTTCACCTTTGCCAAGTCGTAGTGATCCTCTTCGAGAATCGCTTCGGCCTTCGGAATGTCGATTTCTTCCGTCCCGGACGTCTTGTTCCAGGGCAGCGAGGTCATCCATTCCAGATACGTCCGCGCCACCATGTATTCCGCTGACGCGGAAGTCATCTTTGCAAGCCGCTTTAGCTCGCGGTCGCATTCCTTCTTGGCCTCGGCCGGCATTCCGGATTCTTCGATCTTTTTTCGGAACTCGTCGATCTCGGCCACGGACTCATCGCCCTCGCCCAATTCCTTCTGAATCGCTTTCATCTGCTCGCGCAGCAGGAATTCACGCTGGCTCTGGTTCACCTGTTCCTGCACTTGTTCCTGAATCTTGTTGCGCAGTTCCAGAACTTCCTTTTCCTTCGTCAACTCGTTGATCAGCGTTTCCATCCGCTTCCGCACGTTGAACGTTTCCAGCAGTTCCTGCCGGATCATCGACGTCAGCGAAGGCAGCGTCGACGCCACAAAATCCGCCAGCGATCCCGGCGAATCCTTGTGTAGCACTTCGTTTTGCAGATCGTCGGAAAGCTGCGGTGAGCGCGCCACTACTTCGCGGAACAGGTCCTGCACGTTCCGCTCGAGCGCCGTCAATTCCGCGTCGCGTTCCGTCTCGAGGTCCTCTTGGCGTTCCACGCGGGCGCGGATAAACGGCGTCAGTCCCACAACCTCCACCACACGAAAGCGCTCCAGTCCCTCAAGAAACGCTACAATGTTGCCGTTGGGCATCCGCACCATCTTATGGACCTTGGCAAGCGTTCCCACGCCGTGCAGATCGGTTCCCGCAGGCGTTTCCACTCGCGGATCCAGTTGCGCCACGACGCCTAGTATTTTTTCCTGCCCTTCCAGAGATTCTAGAAGCGCCAACGAACTCTCCCGCCCCACCGGCAGCGGCATTACCGCGCCCGGAAACAGCACGGTGTCGCGCACCGGCAGGACCGGCAGCGGGTCGGGTATCAATCTTTTGGCTCGGCTCACTTTTATCCCCCTTGGCCCAAATGCACCAAAACCTCAAGCGGCTAATCGGCCGCCTGAACAGTTAGATGCAGAAAAGGGCAAAAGGATTTCAACTTTCAATATGCTCTATAAAGGATATTGAGTGTACCACGCTAATGTTCTGAGTTCAATGGTCACTTCACCCCAAAGTCCTCGCGGACCTAAGAATTACTACTTTATTTTCAGTCTATTACTAGATTCTCCTGCTGCGTATCTCCCTCGAACTAATTCCTTCGCCTCCTCGCGGGTTCGTACCTCCCCATTGAGCTGAGCATCCTCCACTGCGTGAAGAATCTCCTTGAATGCGGGGCCGGGGCGGAACCCCATCCCTTGCAAATCGTCTCCCGTCAAAAGCCTGGGCGGCCGCACCTGTTCCGGCGGCGTCTCCCTCAGAAATCGCTGCACCAACTCATAATTCTCGAGGTTCCTGTGGCTTGAAAGGCAATCCAGCCGGTGCAATTCCAAGTGCTCCTCGAAACGGTTGAGCCTCACGAATCTCTTCAGCGTTGCCATCCTCATTTGTGGCACATCCTTGAATCGCAAGTGATTCGCAACCAACGCTGCCACCTGCTCGGCGTCTTCGTTCGAAAACCGCAGCCTTCGGCAGATTACTTCGGCCATCTTTGTTCCCACGCCCACATGATCGTCAAACCGGATGCGGCCATGGGGGCCCGTGGGAGGCGTAAACGTGGGCGGCTTTCCCACGTCATGGAATAGGACGCCCCAGGCCAGCGTTTGGCTACATTCTGCCCTCAGCCCTTCGAGCATCAGCAGAGTGTGGACCCATACATCCCCTTCGGGATGAAACTGCGGCGGCTGCTCCACGCCTTTCATCTTCGCAACTTCCGGCAAGACGGCATCCAGCAGTCCCGTTTCGTCGAGCAGCTCGAAGGCCCTCCTCGCAGCGCCTTCGGTCAGCATCTTCGTCAGCTCGTCCCGGACGCGCTCGGCAGACACCTGCGTGATCGCTGGGGCCACCTCGCGAATGGCGCGCAGCGTTTCCGGCTCGATCCGGTATCCGAATCGCGCGGCAAATCGCACCGCGCGCAGCAACCGCAGCTTGTCTTCTTCGAAGCGCCGCAAAGGCTCGCCGACTGCGCGAATCATTCCATCTTTCAGATCCTTCCGCCCGCCGACGAAATCCAGCACTTCTCCCGTGGCCGGATCCAGCACCAGGGCATTGATCGTGAAGTCGCGCCGCCGCACGTCTTCTTGCGGCGTTGTCGCATACACCACTTTGTCGGGATGGCGCCCGTCGCTGTAGCCGATATCCGACCGGAAAGTCGCGACCTCTACCTGATGTCTCTTCACTTTGTCCTTCGTGTTTTCCGAATCCATCTCAAGGACGAGCATCACGCCGAATTCCGCGCCCACGGTGATGCTCTCCGGGAAAATCTTCATCACCTCGGCGGGAGTCGCATCCGTGGCAACGTCATAGTCAGCGGGCTCGCGGCCGAGCAGAATGTCGCGCACGCAGCCGCCCACGAGATACGCCTGAAATCCGGCGTCCCGCAGGCGGCGGCAGATCGACTCCGCAAATTCACGTCTCTCCATGGCGCGATTATGAGGTAAAAAAAGCGATGTGAAAAGCGAAGCCATCAATCGAAAAGATGTTGCAAAGACTATTCGGGGCGGAGACGGACAACCATGACGGTGATGTCGTCGTGCTGGCGCGCGAATCCCACGAAGGCATTCACGCTGTTCATCACTCTCTTGAGAGTTTCAGCGGCGGGCTCGGCGCCGGTCGATTGAATCGCCGTCGTCAGGCGCGGCTCGCCGAATTCTTCGCCCGCTTCATTCACCGCTTCCACGGCGCCGTCGGTGAAGATAAAAAGCAAATCTCCGCGCTGGAGCTGCACCTTTCCGACGCCGTACGATATCTCCGCATCGGAGAGCATCGGCAGGCCGAGGGGCGGACCCCCTGCGGATAGCCGCTCAATGTATCCCGTCGCGCGGCGAAGGATCGGATCGTTGTGCCCGGCGTTGACGTAGCGCATTTCCTGCGTGTCAGGATTGATCTCCGCAATGAAGGCCGTCGTGAACCGCCGCCCTTCCAGGCTGTGTGCCCGCCCGTAGCGGTCGAGGCCGGTAACAATCTCTTCGAGAGAAGCAGGCGTGCTTGCCAACGCCCGGAGGCTCGCCTGAAACGTTGCCATCAGCAGCGCCGCCGGAACGCTCTTTCCCGCCACGTCCGCCATCACGATCAAGAGCGGCTTCACGCCGGTGATGGAGTTTTCCACCGGCCGCACAAACGCGTCGTAATAGTCTCCGCCGACGGTGTTCTGCGGCCGTGTGGCGAAAGCAATATCGATCCCCTTCACATCCGGCGCGAATTCCGGCACGAGCCACGTTTGAATCTCTCGCGCAATTTCCAGGTCGCGTTTCATCGTCACGCGGTCGGAAAGTTCCAGCGCCAGCAGCAGAAACAGGATCAGCACTCCGACGCCGCTCAGGTCGAACGCGATGTCTCGGTCCTGCACGTGGAATTGCGGCTGGATCGTCAGGAAAACGATCGCAATCAGCAGCAGCACGCGCCGCGCCGGCGTCAGCTTCATCAGCATCGCCAGGAACAGCGCCCAGGCGGTTAGGACGATTCGCCTTCCCCGCCGCTGCTCCTTTCGCAGCGCATCCCAGTCCACATCGCGCGAATACAATCCGTAGCTCTCGCGCGCTTCGGCCTTGAACTGCCCCCAGAGCTGTTCCAGCTCGAAGCCTTCCGTGATCTGCCGCCAGAAATTGCGCAGTTTTCCCATGGGGCGCGAGACGCTGCGCGGATCCGCGGCAGGAGAGGGCTTCGTCGTGGCAGACATAGAAGAAGAAATTATAAGTCACGCAAGAAGCAGCGTGGGAAAGGACGGCGGAGCATGTGACGAGAAATGAGAGAGCGGCGCTTTGATTTTGGATCGAGCATTCGTTTTTCTTTCGTGTTCCATGGATTCAGTTCTCGCCTTCTTCCCGCCCATGCGCTTTCAGCGAGCCGCCGAATTGCAGTTTGGAAAATCCGAATTTGTCGCGCACCTTGTCTGCCGCGCGCGCCAACCGCTCAAGCGACTCTCGCTTGCCGGGTTCGAGCAGGTCGAGCTGCGATTCGCCGGAAGAGAATTCCGCAAGCGCCACGCCGACCAGCCGCAGCATTGCCTTTCCGTTCCAGGCAGCGGCAAAGAGCGCGCGAGTGGCGGCCAGAAAATCGGCGTCGATGTCGGAGGCCTTCGCGAGCGTTTGGCTGCGCGTAATCGTGTGGAAATCGGCGAAACGGACCGTGAGAGTTACGTTGCGCGCGTGCAGCCCCGCATCCCGCATCCGCTTCACGGCTTTCTGGCAGAGATAGCTGATCGTCGCATCCAGCTGTTCGCGGTCGTTCGTATCTTCGCCGAACGTTTGATTGTGCGAAATCGATTTTGGTTCGGCGTCGATAAAAAATTCATACGAATCGATGCCTCGCGATTTCCGGTAAAGCGCCGCGCCCCATTTGCCGAATTCACCGTCCAATTTTTCCGGCGAAAACATTTGCAGTTGTGCGACTGTCTCAATACCGAGATTCTTCAACGCCGCTTCGGTCACTTTTCCAATGCCGGGAATTCGCCGAACGGAGAGCGGTGCGAGGAAACTCTCTTCGCTGCCTCCCGGAACCCATACCAGCCCGCGCGGCTTGGCCTGGTCGCTGGCCACTTTGGCGACGAGCCGCGTGGCGCCGAGGCCGCCCGAACATGGCAACTTTGTTTGCGCGGTGATTTCTCGGAGCAGCTTGTCCGCGGCGTGGAGAGGCGGGCCGTGCAGCCGCTCCGTGCCAGCGAGATCGAGATAGGCCTCGTCAATCGAAGCCATCTCGACGATCGGCGAGTAGCGATGGAGGATTGCGGCGACGCGGTCGCTCCATTGGCTGTAAAGTTCGTGCCGCACCGGCAAAAACACCGCGTGCGGGCAAAGCTTCGCGGCGGTGCGCAGAGCCATCGCGGAATGCACTCCGAACTTGCGCGCTTCATAGCTTGCCGAGGAAACCACGCCGCGCTGATCGCGGTCGCCGCCGACAATCACAGCACGGCCGCGCAGCTCCGGCCGATCGAGCAATTCGACGGAGACGAAAAACGCGTCCATATCGACATGGAGAATTGCGGAGGAAAATCCGGCGGGCGCGCGATCGCCGGCCTTCGGCGGAACAGCGTCCTGCTTGGCGCGATACTGTGCGAACTTCGGCATGGCGAAATGCCTCGACGCGGCGCCTGAAAAATCACCCAGACAAGACAGCGGAAAGCACACGCGGAATTTCCGCGAGATCATTGGTGACGCGAACATCGCGCCAGGCGCGCGAATCGTCAAGCATCGCACGAACGCGAGTGAGCGAATCGTGGCCGAGCTCCAGCACAAGAATTCCGCCGGAGCGCAAAAGCGAGCGCGATTGTTCGATCAAGCGGGCGTAAATTTCGACGCCGCTTGCGCCGCCAAAAAGCGCGGCGTGCGGCTCATGGTCGCGGACTTCGGGCTGCAAGGAATGTTTTTCCTCACGCGAAATATACGGCGGATTGCTGACGATCATATCGAATTTGTCCGCAGAGTCCCGCAATCCCGCGAGCAAATCCATTTCAAAACATTCGATTTGTGACGCGACGCCATGGCGCGCGGCATTGGTCTTCGCGACTTCAAGAGCTGCCGAAGAAATATCGGTCGCAACAAAAGTCGCGTGCGGCAATTCGCGCGCGAGCGCGACGGCGATGCAGCCGGAGCCGGCGCCGACATCGGCGATGCGGAGCGGAGCGCTCGGCTCGCCTGTGTCCATTTTGATCTTGATTCCGCGCGCGCCCAGCCGTTCGAGCGCAACTTCGACGACGTGTTCGGTCTCCGGGCGGGGGATGAGCACGGCGGGAGTGACCTCGAATTCAAGGCCCCAGAATTCCTGTTTGCCGGTGAGATATTGCACCGGCTCGTCGGCGGCGCGTCGCGCGACGAGAGAAAAGAGCCGTTCCACCGCGGCGGAATCGATCGTTTCGTCCGCGTGGGAATAAATCCAAGTGCGGTCGCGGCCGAGAGCGTGCATCAACAGCAACTCCGCGGCGAGCGTGTGCGAAGGGACTCGTGCGTCGCGCAAGCGCGCGATGGACTCCTTCAATGCGGTGCGAACGTCGATCGAATTGGCGGCCGCTTGCGGCATCGGCCTCTTACGCCTCCACCAGTTCTTGTTTCAGGCGCTCGGCTTCGTAATGCGTGACGAGCGCGTCGATGAGCGGGCCGAGCTTTCCGTCCATCACCTGGTCGAGCTGATGGAGCGTGAAATTGATGCGGTGATCGGTGACGCGGTTCTGCGGAAAATTGTAGGTGCGGATTTTTTCGGAGCGGTCGCCGGTCTTGATCTGGCCGCGGCGCTCGGCGGCGATGGCTTCGTGCTGTTTTTCCTGCTCGATTTCGTAGAGCCGCGCACGGAGAACCCGCATGGCCTTGGCGCGATTTTTGATCTGGGATTTTTCGTCTTGCTGCGAGACGACGAGGCCCGTGGGAATGTGCGTGATGCGGACGGCGGAATAGGTGGTGTTGACGGACTGGCCGCCGGGTCCGGAAGAGCAGAACGTGTCAACGCGCAAATCCTTGGGCTCGATTTTGATGTCAATTTCATCGGCTTCGGGCAGGACGGCAACGGTGGCGGCGGACGTGTGGATGCGGCCCTGCGTTTCCGTGGCCGGAACGCGCTGGACGCGGTGCACGCCGCTTTCGTATTTCAGTTTCGAATAAACTTTGTTGCCCTGAATCGCAGCCACGAGCGCCTTCACGCCGCCGATGGAGGAAGGCGAGCTTTCGAGGACTTCGACGCGCCAGCCCTGCGATTCGGCGTAGCGCGAATACATGCGGAAAAGCTCGGCGGCGAAGAGCGCGGCTTCGTCGCCGCCCGTGCCGGCGCGGATTTCGACGATGACGTTTTTCTCGTCGTTCGGATCTTTGGGGAGCATCAGGAATTTCAGGTCCTGCTCGATTTTTTCGCGCTGCGGCTCGAGCGTGCGCGTCTCTTCGTGCGCCATCTGGCGCATTTCGGCGTCGTCGGTTTCCGCAGCGAGTTGCTTCGCTTCCTTCAAGCTCTTTTCAATCTGCTTCCATTCGCGGTATTTCGCGACCACGTCCGCCATTTCGGCGTGGGTCTTCGCGAGCTTCTGGTAGCGCGAAGTGTCCGCGAGGATTTCGGCGGAGGAAAGCTGCGAGGTCATTTCGTCGTAGCGCGCCTCAAGCTGGTCGAGCTTTTCAGACAACGTCAAATTCGCCATGGCCGTGCCTCAAGAAAAAAGTAGGGATCGGAGAAACTGGGCAAACCGGTTTGGAGACAGCTCCCGGTAGAGGGCGGGAAGGATTCAGCTAATAGAACGGGGTGAACATCTTCGTTACGCCTGATTTCAGCATAGGCGCAAGCCGCGTGCGTGTCAACCGGCGCGCGGAGGAGTTGCCAAGCTGTTAGATGCTGCGCGGCGCCAATTCCGATGCGAACTTCGACCGCCTGGAAGCGGGATGCAAACCCCCGTAGGCCCGAGAAATGTTGCGAACCGGAATGAGCCCGATTGTTTGTTTTCTGTGAGTTACGGCGAATCCGGTTTTTGCATGTGTTGCGAACCGGAATGGCCGAGGGAGGGTGTGAATGCGGCGGAAGCAGACTGCGCAACCGGGAATTGGACCCGGGTTGAAGCTCGACCTGGACATCCCGTGCCGGCCTTTCTGGCGCGGCGGCTAAAAACCGAACTCGACCATAGCAGGGTTTAAGTAAAGGCGCAAATCACCGTAGGTGTGGACTTTCAACTTCAGTGGCGAGTGACTGGTGGCGAGTGGCGAGAGAAGAAGCGGGAGGTGCCGTTTCTGTACAGTTACGATCAAAGCTCAATGAAATCAATGGATTACGGTGTGTGAAAGTTATTGACAGTAGATATATCATACGATATAGTGTGCGAGTTGTTGCAAGACACATTAGGAGAAAATTGATGCACAGACATTACGGTTTTGAAGGTTGTGAACACCGCGGACGCCACGGGCATTTCGGGCGGCGCGGGAGGTTTTTTGGGCGCTTCGGGCCGGGCTTTATGGGCGGGCCGGGAATGCGGATCGCGAAAATGCTGGCGTCGGGCGATTTGCAGTTGATCGTCCTGGCGCTGCTGAGCGAGAAGCCGCGGCATGGCTACGAGATCATCAAGCAGATCGAAGAGCACACCAGCGGCGCGTATGCGCCGAGCCCGGGGATGGTGTATCCGGCGCTGACGTATCTCGAGGAAATGGGTTACGCAGAGTCGGAGGCGGAAGGCGCGAAGAAGCTCTACCGCATCACCGAAGCCGGGACGAAACACTTGAATGAAAACCGAGCAGAGGTGGAAGAGACGCTCGAACACCTCGCGCGGTTCGGGAAGAGAGTGTCCGACTTCCAGAAGCGCTTTGCCGAAGAGGAAGACGCCGAGGAAGGATTCGGCGATCCGAAGCAGGGAATCAAGTCCGAGTGGCGCGAGGCGAAGCAAGAATTTCGCGAGCTGCGCCACGATTTGAAGGCCGCGATTTATGAGAAGCTCGACGCGACGCCGGAGGAGCGCAAGAGAGTGTTTGAGGTTCTGCGGCGGACGATCGAGGAGATTCGAGGGAAGAAATAAGTTGAACAGAAGCCCCGTGCCCTGCATCACATCCAAGGAACCCGATTCGGGGGTTACCCTGAAACTGGGGGAGTAGGGGCATCCCCCAGGATGTGCTGAGAAGGGAGAACGAAGATGAATGCTACACAAATGGCACCTGAAGTGACGCAAGTGAAAATCGTGGAACCTGAAACTTTGCTGGCGCGCGTGAAGAAGCTGTCGGAAGAATTGTCACGCCGCGCCTATGAAATATTCGAAAAGAACGGGCGGAAATCCGGGCACGACGTCGAAGACTGGTACGAGGCGGAGTCCGAGATACTTCCTCCGATGGACCTGCGAATCCACGAAAGCGCCGAGGCGCTGACCGTGGAGGCAAACCTGCCGGGCTTCCACGCCAAGGAACTGGCGGTGAGCCTGGAGCCGTGGCGACTGACCATCAGTGGCGAGAAGGAAGGCGCGAAAGAAGAGAAAAAAGGAGAGGTGATTTTTCAGGGGCATTGGTCCGAGCAATTGATGCGGGTGATCGATTTGCCGGCGGAGATCAACCGGGCAAAAGCGACAGCCACGCTCAAGGACGGACACCTGGAAATCAAGCTTCCGAAGGCGGCGAAGACTCCTTTGGCGCGCGTTGAAGCAAAAGGCGCGTGATGGAAATCCTGCGCAAAGCGATCGCGGAGATTCGTGGAAAGAAGTAGGCAGACCCGCCTTCGCCGAGACCTGGCTTCGGCGCGGCAAGGGACGAGGCAAAGGAAGCAGAGGACAAAGGCGAACCCGCACGCTTCGAGATTCCCTCTAAGCGTGCGGCACTCTAAATTGGAGATGGGGTTTTGATTCGCTTAGGTGTTGAGCCGTGCACTTTCCTTCGGTGGGAGTTCTAGTCTAAGATTGCCGACCGAAAGCGAAAGCTACCCCCGTAGACTCTCCGCGTGGCAGCGGGTTGTTAGAGGTTTCTCTTCTTTCCGCATTTGCCGGTGCTGCGTTGTAGAATCGCAGCGCCAACATGGATAAACGCTCTTTCCTGAAACTTTCCGCCGCCGCACTCGCGTCGCGCGCTTTTTCTCCGCTCTTCGCGCGCGCTTCGGAGGAACCACTGCACAACTGGGCCGGCAACATCGTTTACTCGACCGAACAACTCGAGTCCGCTTCGACAATCGCCGAGGCGGTCGCGCTCGTCAAATCCCATCCCAAACTCAAAGTTCTCGGCACGCGCCATTCCTTCAACCGGCTCCCGGACTCGCGCGACGATTTCGTCTCGGTGCGCCCGCTGGACGCAATTCTCGCGCTCCATCCCGAGTCGCGCAGCGTGACCATCGGCGGCGGCGCCACCTACGGCCACATCGCGCCGCTTCTGGACGCGAAAGGCTTTGCGCTGCACAATCTCGCCTCGCTGCCTGACATCACCGCCGCCGGCGCCGCCTCGACCGCAACGCACGGCTCCGGAGAAAAAAACGGCAACCTTTCGACCGCGGTCGTCGCGCTGGAATTCATCGCCGCGGATGGCTCGATCGTCACGCTTTCGCGCCAGAGCGATGGCGGCAAGTTTCCCGGCGCCGTCGTCTCGCTCGGCGCGCTCGGCGTCATCACTCAACTCACGCTCGCGATCGAGCCAACTTACAAGGTCCGCCAGTACGTCTACGAAAATCTCCCCTTCGCCGCGCTTGCCGCCAATTTCGACGCCATCGAAGCCTCCGCCTATTCCGTCAGCCTCTTCACGGACTGGTCGCGGGGCGTCAACGAAGTGTGGCTCAAGTGCCGCGACGATGCGGAAAAGCCCTTTGCCGCGCCGCCCGAATTTTTCGGCGCCACGCGCGCCAAGCGCAATCTCCATCCCATCGCCGCGCTTTCCTCCGAGAACTGCACGGAGCAGATGGGCGTTCCCGGCCCGTGGTACGACCGCTTGCCGCATTTCCGCATCGGGCGGACGCCCAGCGCCGGCAAGGAACTCCAGACCGAGTATTTCGTTCCGCGGAAGCACGCCGTGGAAGCCATCCTCGCCGTGCAGCGGCTTACGAGTCAGGTGACGCCGCATCTCCTGATCACGGAAATTCGCACCGTCGCCGCCGACGACTTCTGGCTCAGCCCCGCCTATCATCGGGACTCCGTCACGATTCACTTCACCTGGAAGCCTGAATGGCCCGAAGTCAGCCGCCTCCTTCCCGTCATCGAAAAAGAACTCGCGCCGTTTCATCCGCGCCCGCACTGGGCCAAGCTTTTCGCGATGCCGCCCGCGTCCTTTTTGCCTACATACGAAAGGCTCGACGATTTTCGCGCGCTTGCCAAGCTTTACGATCCCTCCGGCAAATTCCGCAACGAATTCCTCAACACGAACGTCTTCGGCGCCTAGATCGGTGCAATTTCGCGGAAATCAATCGGGCAAGGCGGCGTTGCAGGGCAGAAGGATGGCGGCCTACCTAGAGGCGGGAGTCACTGGGCTTGGAGGATTTTTGATTGCGGCGAAGCGATTGGTTCCTATGCGGCCACATTTCCCCGGCGGAAGTCGCGGCTTTTCGGTGCGCGCGGCATAAGCTACGATAACGAACCAACCATGGCAGATGAGCTGACTACGTCCGAAAGCGCGCCGTCCTCGCCCACGGCGCCGACGAAAGCGAATGGAGAATTTTTGTGGCGCGCGTGGTATCCGGCGATGCGGAGCACGGCGCTGCGCGGGCGGAAGCTGGCGAGGGCGACGCTGCTGGAAGTGCCGCTGGTGCTGGGGCGGGACGCGGCGGGGCGGGCGTTTGCGCTGCGCGACGTGTGTCCGCACCGCGCGTTTCCTTTGTCGTTCGGGCGATTCGACGGCGAGACGGTGGAGTGCGCGTACCACGGCTGGCAATTCGAGGTGCATTCGGGGCAGTGCCGCCACATCCCTTCGCTGACGCCGGATTCGAAGCTGAAATGCGAACGGATTTACGCGGGCAGCTATCCGTGTGCGGAGCGAGATGGGTATGTGTGGGTGTTCATGAATAGTGCGGAGGGGCGGGGAACGGAAGAAAATCTGCCCGCGATTCCGGCGCTGCCGACGTTCAGCGAAAAATTTCAGATGGCGCATCTCGAATCGATGCTGCCGTGCAACGTGGACCACGGGATTATCGGGCTGATGGATCCGGCGCACGGGCCGTTTGTCCACCAGGCATGGTGGTGGCGGACGCGGAGAAGCATTCGAGAAAAAGCGAAGCAGTACGAACCGATCCCGAACGGGTTCCGGATGAGCCCGCATGCTCCTTCGGCGAACAGCGCGCCATACAAGATTTTGAAATTTCTGACGGGTGAGCCGGCGACGACGACGATCGATTTCGTGCTGCCGAACGTGCGATTCGAAGTGATCCGCGCGGGAAAATACTGGCTGGCGAGCCGGACGACGGTGACTCCGATCGCGCGCGAGATGTGCCGGCTGGATTTTTGCGCGGCGTGGAATATTTTGCCGCTGGTACCGGTGGTGCCGCTGATCATTCACGTGCTGGGGCCGCGGTTCATCCGGCAGGATGTGGAGGTGATCGAAAAGCAGGCGATCGGGCTGAGGCATCAGGAGCGGATGATGTTGATTGACGATGCGGATCGGCCGGCGCGATGGTATTTCGAATTGAAGGCGGCGTATCTGGAGGCGCAGAAGCGCGGAGCGGGGGCGGACGTCGTGGTGGGGTCGCCGCTGGATGGGCCGGTGACGCTGCGGTGGAGGTCGTAGGGTCTTTATGAGTTGCTTCAGGAGCTAAAGCCCAACGAGGCCGACGGCTAATGTCGGAGCCCTTCGTCCCTCTAGGTAAACTAAGGCTCCGGCCTCCTGAACGCTTGCCACCTTCTGGCGAGCGTGGCCTGAAGGCAACTGCAGATTCCTCTGACCCGCCACTGGCGGGTCAGAGGAATGACAAACGCGGGGAGGTTGGCGGGCGGGGGGCGCGCGGCCCTTCGGTGCCTCCACTGGAGGCCCCTCAGGACAAGCGGTCGAGGGCCCAGCGGGCGTGCTCGGCGATGACGGCGTCTTCGGCGGCTGACAATTTTTCAAGGAGCGCGGCGGCGCGAAGGAAGGATTCGGAGCCGGGCTGCCAGGAAGCGTTGCCGAGAGCGACGCAGGCGTTGCGGACCATGCCGCGCCATTTCGCGCGTTTCACGGCGCTGCGGCGGAAGACGGCGCTGAATTCGGATTGCGTGAGGGCAGCGAGGCGAGTGAGGTCGGGCGAGAAGAGCGAGGATTTTGCGGGTGCGGCGTTTTCGGCGGAGCCGGATGCGGCAGGAATTTCGCGCGGCTGGAATTCGGGAGCGAAGGTGAGTGGCGATTTGCGATTCCAGGGGCAAACGTCCTGGCAGATGTCGCAGCCGATGACGTTCGCGCCGATGGCGGGGCGAAATTCTTCGGGGATGGCGCCGCGAAGCTCGATGGTGAGGTACGAGATGCAGCGGCGGGCATCGAGGACGTAGGGCGCGGGGAAGGCGTGCGTCGGGCAGGCTTCGAGGCAAAGGGTGCAAGAGCCACAGCGGTCGGGCGGAGGCGGCTGGCCGGGCGCGAGCGTGGGAGCGAGGTCGAGAGTGGTGACGATGACGCCGAGAAAGAGCCAGGAGCCGAGACGTTCGTTGATGAGGCAGGTGTTTTTCGCGAGCCAGCCGAGGCCGGCATATTTCGCGGCGATGCGTTCGTTGATGGGGCCGGTATCGACGTAGAAGCGCGCGTCGAAAGGCTCGGAGAATTCAGCGCGCATGGCAGCGAGGAGCGTGGAGAGTTTTGCGCCGAGGATTTCGTGGTAATCGTCGCCCCAGGCGTAGCGGGAAATCCAGCCGCGGGGAGAATCATTTTCAGGGGCGCGGGCAGCGGGGCCGGTTGAATGCGGGGGAGGCGAATTGTAATTGAGCGCGGCGGCGATGACGCTGCGGGCGCCGGAAAGGATGCGCCTGGGGTTTTCTCTTATCGGCTCGCCAGCGCTCGCCCTTTCGAGATATTTCATTTCGCCGGCATAGCCGCGCGCGAGCCATTCGGCGAGATGCGCGAGCTCGGGCCATTTTTCGGCGCGAGCGACGCCGCAGAGATCGAAGCCGAGAGATTTGGCGCGGTCGGCGATCCAGCGGGATTTTTCGGCGGCGTCCACGCGGCCATTTTACTTTGCGGGTTTCCCTGTTTCCTACTCAGCGGTAGGCAATCACCAGGCGATCGAGGCCGATTTCCACAGGGGCAAGCTCGACGCGCGCGAAGCCTGCATTTCTCGAAATGCTTTCGAGCTCGGCAAAGGTGTAAGCATCGCCGGCGGGCGTGGTGGCGAGCATCATCACGCTGAACGCAGCCGCTGTGGGGGGCGAAACGCGATCGGGGTTGGGAACGAGTTCAGCAATGGCGGCGCGACCGCCCGGCTCGAGCGCGGCATGCACCTTGCGCATGAACGAGGTGCAGGTGGGCGGATCGAAATGGTGGAGGAAGTTGGTGATCAGCGCGAGATCGTAGCCAGAGCCAAAGTCGATATCAAAGGCGCTGCCGGGAAGCAGGTGGTGGCGATCGGCCACCCCCATCGCCTCGGCATTTTTCTTTGCGACTTCGAGGACATTCTTCCAATCGGCGGCGTAGATGTGGGCGGCGGGGTTCAGTTTTGCGACCGAGATGCCGAAGAGACCGTGACTCGCCGCGATATCGAGAACTTTGCGGACCTCGCCGTCTTTGCGGAGTTCGGCAGCCATGATCTCCGCACCAAACTGCATGAGGGGCATCATGGCAACGGCAAATTTCACCCAGTCGGGATTTTCAGGCTCGAGCGTTCCTTCGCCGAGCGCGGTGCCTCCGCGGCGAACGGCCTCGGTGAGCCGCGCGTGCCCTTCGCGCACGCAGGGGTTGAGCAAAAATTCGATGGCGCTGCCCAGATATGCCTGTGAATTGCGGTTCAGGAATAAAGCCGAATCCGGCTCGAGAGCATACTGCGCCCCTTCTTTCGTGAGGAAGCCATGAACGGTCAAAAAATCGCAGAGAATGCGTATGCCGCGTTCGGAGGCTTGACAGCGCCGGGCGATGGCGGCGGGCGTGGTGCTGCCTTCGGCGATGGCCGTGAAGATTTCCAGTTCGATGGCAGCCTTGATCGCTTCCGTCTGCTCATAGGCGTTGATGGCATCGAAGAAGCGCTGGGGAGTGATCTGCTGTTGCGAGGCTGTGGTGGCCATGGGCGCCTCCTGCCGGTTACGGCCCAGGAAGTGTAGTCGATTGCGGGCTGCCAGGCGCCTTTTATTTCCTGGCACCGAGGCGAGTGAGAGAGACCTTGCGAAGGCAGGCGAACGCGGCGCGCTGGGCGAAGGATGCCGCACCGCTCGAAGAAAAAATGTGAGGCGATGGCCTGGAGCCGCGAAAATTATGCGGGCATGGGGCGCTCGTGGATGATCATCCAGGAGGTGCCGAATTTGTCGCGCAACATGGCGAAGCGATGGGCATAGAAGGTCTCCTGCATGGGCATGAAGATTTCCGCGCCGGGCGAGAGAATGCCGTAGAGGCGCTCGGCCTCTTCCGAAGTGGGGACGCCGAGAGACAGATAGACGCTGCGCATGGGCTGGAACTGGCCGGGAGGAACGTCGCTGGCCATGATTTCGGTGTCGCCGAGGGCCATGCGGGCGTGCAGGACGGCGTCCTTCATGTCGGGATGGGCGTTGCTCGCGGAGGGTTGCTGGGAGTAGTCAAACATCGAGGTGATTTTGCCGCCGAGATGATCGCAGTAAAATTGAAAAGCCTGTTTGCAATTGCCGCCGTAGTTCAGATAGGTGTGGACCTTCATCGCAGTCTTCCTTTCGAGAGGGTGAGGGCGGCGCGGGGTGGGATTCGTGCCGCGGAGGAAAGATAGGCAATTCACTTGTGATTTGCAAGTGAAATGTGTTATCAATCGCGAGGCAAACCAGCGTCCGGAGCAGGTGCAGCGGAGGGAACAAGAGGGAGGCGATATGGGAGCGCTTGAGAAAGGGCCGCGGATTACGCCGTTTCTGTGGTTTGACGCAAACGCCGAAGAGGCGGTGGATTTCTACCTAAGCATCTTCAAAAATTCGCGGAAGCTGGAGGAATTTCGCAGCGCGCACGACGATCCCCGCACACCCAAGGGAAAAGTGCTGACGATTTCATTCGAACTCGATGGGCAGAGATTTACGGCGCTCAACGGCGGGCCGTATTTCAAATTCAACGAGGCGGTTTCGTTTGTTGTGCGCTGCGACACGCAGCAGGAAGTGGATGAATATTGGTCGAAGCTCCTGGCGGGCGGGGTCGAGAGCCAGTGCGGATGGCTGAAGGACAAATTCGGGCTGTCGTGGCAAATCGTGCCGGCGCGGCTGCCGGAATTGATCAAACACCCGAAGGCGATGCAAGCCATGATGGGCATGAAGAAACTCGACATTGCGGAGCTCGAACGCGCCGCAAAATCGTGATGATAGTTTTCCGGTGGGGTCTGTGCGGCCGCGAACGATGATGGCGCTTATTTCACGGGGAAGCAGTCGAGGTCGTTGGCGAAGGCTACCGGGCCGGAGTAGGTCTTCCTGATTTCCGCGAGCGTTTGATCTTCTTTGCCGAGCGTACGCAACATGCGGTGCGAGAGGACGAGACTCTTCACATGTGCCCGAGCGGCGATTTGGCCGATGACAGATGGAGGCATGTGGAGATTCCGCTCGACGCCGGTGACGCCTTCCGGGACAGCGTTGTGAGCGACGAGTAGGTCGGCGTTTGCGGCGAGGCGCGCGAGGCCGGGATCGTTGCCGTTCGTATCTCCACTGAAGACGATGGATTTTCCAGCAACATCAACACGCCAGGCAAGCGAAGGAAAGACGCCGTGAATGACGCGAACGGCGGAAGCGGTTAGGTCGCTGCTGCGAAATACTTCCTCAGGAGTTGAACCCGCCACGACGTTATGAGGCTGCATTTTATAGCTGCCTTGCTCGTCGGGCTCGAGCAATTCGCTGAGATAGCGATAGGCGCCGTGCTGCGCGCCAAAAAGATCCGAGACAAATTCCGTCGTCGAAGGCATGACGTCATTGCCGGGCGGGCCGTAGATGGGCAGCGGGCGCGTGCGGTCTTCAAACCAGGACGATTTGATGAGCGCGGCGAAATCGCCGCTGTGGTCGACGTGGAAGTGAGAGAACAAAATCACGTCGAGCATGGACATGGTAGCTCCGCTCTGGCCGAAGCGAAGAGCGCTGCCGCCTCCCGCGTCGACGAGGACGCGCGAACGGCCATCCTCCCAGACGAGATAGCTGCTGGAGGCGCGCTTGTCCTGCAATTCGGGCCCGCCGGAGCCAAGGACCTGGGCGGCGACGCCATGAGCGCCGCAGGTCTGCGCAATGGCCGGACAAAGATTCGCGGACGCGGCGAGGATGAGCGCTATGAAGAAGCAGCGGAGCAAGCCAAGCAAGGGGCCGGAAGCTCGCAAGAGATTCATTTGCCGATTCTCCCGCGTTGAGCTTATCGCAGCAGGCCGGTTTTCTCGACGGCAAAGCTCTCGGAATTCAGGCGAGGCGGTTGAGGCCGTTGAAGGCGGCAGTTTTGTAGCACTCGGCGAGGGTCGGGTAATTGAAAACCGTGTTGATGAAATAAGTGATTTTGCCTTTGAGCTTGAAGACGGCCTGGCCGATGTGGAGGAGCTCGGCGGCGTTTTCGCCGAAGATGTGTACGCCGAGGAGCTCGAGAGTTTCGCGGTGGAAGAGGATTTTCAGGCGGCCATCGACGTGGCCGGAGATTTGCCCGCGGGCGATTTCGCGGTAGTAGGCGACGCCGACTTCGTAGGGGACATCGGCATCGGTGAGTTGCTCTTCCGTCTTGCCAATAAAAGAAATCTGAGGAATGGTGTAGATGCCATAGGGATAGCTTTCGGGGTCGGTCTGCACCTGCAGGCCGAAGGCGCGGGCGGCGGCGATGCGTCCCTGCTCCATCGAGACGGAGGCGAGACTGGGGAAACCGATCACATCGCCGACGGCGAAGATGTGGGACTGCGTAGTGCGGAAATCGGCGTCGACCTTGATGCGGCCGCGGGCGTCTGCTTCGATGCCGGCGGCGGGGAGATCGAGGCGATCGACGTTGCCCTGGCGGCCGACGGCGTAGAGAAGCGCGTCGGCGATGATGCGTTTTTTACTGATGAGATTGGCGGCGACTTTTCCTTCCGGCAATTCCTCGACGCTATCGACTTCTTCATTGAGGCGCATGGTGGCGCGGTTGTCACGCATCTGGTAGCTGAGGGCCTCGACCATTTCGGTGTCGGCAAATTCGAGGAGGCGCGGGCGTTTTTCCACGATGATGACGCGCACGCCGAGGGGCGCGAACATCGAAGCGTACTCGACACCGATGACGCCGCCGCCGACGACAATGAGCGTGCGGGGAATGGAGGGCATGCTGAGGATCTGGTCGCTGTCGATGATGTTGCGGCCGTTGATCGGGACCTTGGGATTGGAGGCAGGCTTCGTGCCGGTGGCGATGACGATGTATTCGCCGTTGAGCTCGGCGAAGCCGACGCCGCTCTCGACGCGGATGTGATGCGAGTCCATGAACTTCGCCACGCCGTGAACGACTTCGACGCCATTGCGGCGGAGCTGGTCCTGCGTGACGCCCACTTCGTTTTCGATAACGCGCTGGACGCGGAACAGCAGATCGGTCATGGAGATTTTTTCCGAACCGTTGCGATTGGCGCCGTAGAAATTCTTGGAATAGAAGCCGGAGAGATGAAGGACGGCTTCGCGCATGGTCTTGCTGGGGATGGTGCCCGTATTGACGCAGACGCCGCCGACGGTGGTCTGGCGCTCGACGATGGCGACGCGCTTTCCGGCTTTGGCGCCCTGAATGGCGGCGCGCTGTCCGCCGGGCCCGGAGCCGATGACGATGAGGTCGTAGTTTTGCATGGAAGTTGCGCCTACTGCGCAAGGCAAAGTGATAACGCAGGCGTGTTACGGCTAGATGAATGAAGAAGGGTCGGGAGAGCGGTGCGCGGCGGCGCGAGCTTTCATTTTTGCGGCGACTTCCTCGCGGTTTTTGGGAGCGGCGTTGGTCTGCAGAGCTTGCAACAGACGCTCGGAGACTTGCGCGATTTCTTCCACGGCGCTCTCGAACGCGGGCTCATTGGCCTTTGACGGCTTGTGAAAGCCGCTGATCTTGCGGACGAACTGAAGCGAAGCGGCGCGAACTTCTTCGGACGTGACCGGAGGGTCGAAATTGTAAAGCGGTTTGATGCTGCGGCACATGGGAAAACTCTCCTTCGAGAGGGATGGGGCCCTTTTTAGCACTTTCGAGCACAGATGAGAAATTGTAATGAGCGAAGCGTTATTCCGTGTGCAGCGCCTGGACGACATCCACGCGGGAAGCGCGAAGCGCCGGGAGAGCCGAGGCGATGACGGCGGCCGTGAGGATGACAGCGGCCGCGGCAATCAAAGAAAGAGGGCCCGGCACTTTGATGTCTGCGACATACCTTCCGATGACGCCGGCGCAGGCGAGGCCAACCAAAACTCCGGTGAAAACGCCGATGAAAGCGATGACGACGCCTTCAGAGAGGACGTTGGCAAGAATGTCGCGGGGCTGAGCGCCGAGAGCAAGGCGAATGCCGAATTCGCGAATGCGCCCGCTGACCGAAAACGCAAGCACGCCGGCAACTCCTACAATGGATATGAGCAGCGCAACTGCGGCAAATCCGCCGAAGACGACGGCGTTCAAGCGGTCTGGAGTGAGAATTTCGGCGCGAACATCACCAAGGGTGGTGGCTTGCTCGACGGGCTGGTCGACGGACATATCGTGAACCATACGGGTAATGACGGGCACGAGCGAGTACGGATCGCCCTTGGCGCGGAGGAGAAGGCGGCCGCTCCAGCCTTCTTGATCCGACGGCTGGTAGATGGTCATGGTGGGCTTGGGAATGATGTTTTCGTCGTCGAAATCGGGAACGATGCCGACGATGCGGCGAGGATCGTAGCTGATGCCAATGAATTTCATGACGCCGTCGGTCCACCAGATGTGGCGATTGAGCGGGTCCTGGCCGGGGAATAGTTTCTGGGCGACGCTTTCGCTGATGATGACGACGCGTTCGGCGCCGTCGCGGTCGGTGTCGCGGAAATCGCGCCCTTCGATGACGGGAATGCCCAGGGTGCCGAAATACCCGGGAGAAATGGAGCGGAAATTGGCGCGCCAGTCGTCCTTGCCATTCTCGCGGGGAGCGCCTTCGGCGGCAAAAGAAAAGCTGATGCCCAGGCCGCGAGCATCGCGCCAGGGAACGCCGAAGGCCGTAGCGTCGTATTCGACGCCGGGAATTTCCGCAACGCGGTGGCGGACGTCGCGATAGAACTGCTGGACCTGTTCGGGAGTGTGGCCGTAGCTGACGACAGGAAGGTTGATGGCGAGGGCGCGTGCCGTATCGAATGGAGCCTGGGATTTTTCGAGTTCGAGAAGCGTCTTGATGAGCGCGCCAGCGCCGGCAAGCAGCAGGAACGAAGCGGTGATCTGCGTGACGGCGAAAACGCGGAGACGGCCGTTGCGACCACTGGTGATCCGGGAGCTGCTCGAAAGGCCGAGGCCCTGCGAGGCGTTCGAGGAAGGAAGGTGCGGGACGAACGCGAGGAACACGGCCGCGACGAGGGCGAGTGAAATGCCGATCCACACCATGCTCGAATCGAGCGTAAGGTCCTGCGCGCGGACGGAAAAACGCGCGGCGTAGCGCGAAAGAATGGAAACCATCGGCGTGGCAATGAGAAAGCCCAGGAGCGCGCCACTGCCGCACATGATGAGACTCTCCGCCAAGAGCGAGCGGCGGAGAGCGCCCGTGGTGGCTCCGAGAGCGGAACGAACCGCAAGCTCGGATTCGCGCCGGACGGTGCGCGCAAGAATCAGATTGGCAACGTTGGCGCAGGCGATCACGAAGAGCAGGCCCGAAGCGGCAAACAAAACCCAGAGGATCGTCCGCGCGCGAGAGTTGATCTGGTCGTGCAGGCGCGTGACGGTGATGGTGAAGTGGTCGGCGGGCTTATAGACGTCGGGATAGCTTGCAAGCATTCCGGCGTAGACGGTGTGGAGTTCGGAGCGGGCGGATTCCAGTGTGGCGCCGGGAACAAGGCGGGCAAAGACTTCCGTCATGCGATGCTCGCGCCCCTGCACCATGGTCGCTGAGAGATGATGCGGGCTGGTGACAATGTTGGCGATGAGCTGCGTTTCAACCGGGTAGGGAACGCACGGTTCGAGAACGCCGATGATGACGGCGGTGCGCGAGCCAGCAAAGCTGTCGAGGCGGATCGTCTTGCCGATGACGCTCGGATCGGATTGCATCGAACCTGTCCAGAACCGGTAGGTCAGTACCACGGCTCCGGCAGCCTCTGGACCGTCGTCGTTCGGACCCAAGAGGCGTCCGAGGACAGGCCGCAGACCCATGACGTTGAAATAATTGCCGTCCACAACGCCGCCGTGAATTTCACGCGGCTTGCCGAGGCCGATCACCGTGAAATCCATCTCGGAAAACGTGCCGAGCGCGGAGATGGTCTTCAGGTTTTTGCCGATGTCGTTGATTTCGGGAATGGAGAAGGTGGTGTTATCGTCACCAATGCCCGGAGCGCTTTCGCGAATGTAAAGGAGGCGGTCTTCGTCGCGGTTAGCCAGAGGCCGGAGCAGCACCCCGCGAATCACGCTGAAAATGGCGGCGTTCGCGCCGATCCCCAGAGCCAGAGTGACAGCCACCGTCAGCCACAATGCCCGGGCCCGTGATAACGATCGCATCGCAATTCTCAGATCATGAAGGAACCTCATGATTCACTCCTCAATCGGGAAAAGTTAACACCCTGCGCCCCGCTTACGACCTCAACTTAGCCTTCAATCTGATTGTCGAATGGACCGTGACAAAATCGACAGCCTCCGCTGAATTCTTTTCAAGCCGGGGCAAATCCCACCCAAGATTTGCCCCTCGTCGGCCGCTATCGCGACAAACTCCCGCAGAATCGCAAACCTCCGTCGCAAGCCGCCTTCCTTAATCTTTGTGATCTAACTTATTGAACTTATTAGACCTAACGAGCATTCGGAGCCGCTTGATGCATGCTAAATGTTCGTTAATGGGAACCGCATGTCGCGGATTCAGACAGCAGTCTGCAGTCAGGCCAACAGATTGGGCGGTAAATGGATTCGTCCCCCGGGCCGGCAGAGTTGAAATGGGAAGGACGCGAATAAGTGAAATTTCTAATTTTTTCACGGGTTATAAGACTGAATTATGCAGCAAACCCCCGCAGGAGTTGCTGCAAGCGCTTTTCGCCGCGCGGGAAGGAAGTTTGGTTCGAAGGCCGGGAAGAGTAGCTTGCGGAGCGGGCCGCTGCTACAATGCGGGGTCGTGGCAGACTGGCGTCAAATTCAAGCTCGTATCCGGAAGGCGAAGAACGCCACCGACCCGCTCGTAAAGCTGTCTGAACTGTATTTGCGGACGCGCGACGGGATGGTCGCCTGGGAACTCGCGACGATTTACGAAAAAAACGGGCAAACCGAGGAAGCCGTGAAGTGGTACAAGGCCGCATGGGAAAGATTTCGCAGATCTGATTGGAAGAAAAAGGCGGAAGAATCGCTGACAAGATTGGGAGAGGAAGTGCCGGCAACTGCGCAAGGAGCGTCGACCCCGGCAGCAGAAATGGCAGAGGAGCAGGAACATCGCGCCGAGGAATCCGCAGAAGAGCAGGAAGCCAACACAGACGAAGCGGTGGGACAAGAAGAGCTTGCGCCGCGCGCCGAAATGGCCGCAGCGGTGGCATCGCGACCCGCCGCCGGAGGAGCTTCAGAAGAAGGATTTCGCGGCAAGAGGCGCCGGGGACGACGCGGCGGGCGGGGTAGAAATCGCCGCGGAGAGGGTTCCGCGGCCAGCGAAGGAAGCAGAACCGCCGGATTGCCTCCGCGCGCTTTTGCTGGAGACAGTGAGAACGCAGCGGGGCGACGTCCAAGCCTGGTTACCAGCGAGAGGCCTTCGGAGAATCTGATGCCTCGCGAGCCGGTGCGACAGCCAGCGTCGATGGCTGCCGAGACGCCGATGCTGCCTTCGGAGCGCGCGGCGCACGGGCACAGAGATCCGGGACTGGCATCGCGGATGGCGCAACTAGAATCGATGCTGCGGCGGCTGGTGGGAAGCCCGCTGCATAGGCTGGACGACGTGGATGAAGCACCCGCAGGGCCGGGTGTGTTCCTGCTGTCGGATTCGGATCAGACGGGGTACTACTACGTCGAGGCTTGCCAGACGCTGCGAGTGGGATTGGGAAATCTGGTGCGCGGCGGGACACGCGGCAATCGAGGAAATATGCGCGGGGGCCGAAGCATCTCCGACGCGGATTTGAAAGCGAAGCTGGCCGAACATCTCGAGATTAACGAGTCCAAAGTGGCGCAGTATTTGAAGGACCACTGCGTGGTGCGGTGGATCCAGCTCGACGAGGAAGCTCCTCACCTGGCGCATTTCGCGATTGGTGTGCTTCGGACGCCGCTCAACGCCGAATAGCGAGCCCACGGGCGCGTACCTGCCAAGTAGCAGAGAAATGTAAATAGCCAGTAATGAAGCATATCCGCAAAACGGCCGGTGAGCCTGGAGGTCACCATCCGGTGCGTTCAGGCGCCGTTTAACCCCCCAATTGCACCTTTGGGCGCATCCGGCTGGACTGGTGGGGTACTCATCGGGCAAACTTTGGTACCGTAACCGTTTACGGGAATTTTCGGTCCTTTTCGACCGCATCAGGCCCCGGGGGGAAGCGTCAGGGGCATCTAAGTAACGGGAGAGAGTGGAAGATATGGCGAATGCTATGAGCAATAAAGTGTGGAAATCGTTTGATTGGGCGCTTTGTAAGACGGCGGGAGCTGTCTTTGACTCTATACAATTCTTTAACAAAAAGAACCCAAATCCTTCGTTCACGCCGAAGTGGTCTGACAAGCCGCTGCCAAAATCCTGGGAAAAGTCCAAGCCGACGCTTGGCTGGCCGCGCACGACCGATTCGCTGTGCCCGGACTGCGTGAAGGAAGCGCGTGAAGCGATCATGAACGGAAAGAAGGACTGGACCGATCTGGTGCACGAGAAGGTCGGCGAAATCAAGGCGCAGATTATCGAGCGCGACGGGCAGGTTTGGATGGTGAAAGAGTGCCCGCAGCATGGCAAGTATGAAGACCTGATGGCCGTGGATTCGAAGTTCCTGGCGTGGATCGAGAGCCAGTTTCCCGGACGCGATATTCCGGCGCACAACGACGAGAAACTCCATCGCCACGGATCAAGCACGGTGCGCTACGGCCGCGGCGCGGTGCTGACCGTCGACTTGACGAACCGCTGCAACATGATGTGCGATCCCTGCTTCATGGACGCGAACCAGGTGGGCTACGTCCACGAGCTGAGCTGGGAGGAGATTCAGGAAATCCTCGATAACGCGCTGATGATCAAGCCGCGCCGGCAGATGTCGGTGCAGTTCTCGGGCGGCGAGCCGACGATGCATCCGTACTTTCTGGATGCGGTGCGTTATGCGCGCAAGGTGGGATACAACAGCGTGCAGGCGGCGACGAACGGCATTGAGTTCGCCAAGAGCAAGGAATTCTGCAAGAAAGCCTTCGAAGCCGGGATGCGCTACGCCTACCTGCAGTTCGACGGCATCGGCAACGACGCCAACAGCCACCGGCAGGTGGGCAACCTGTTCGATGTGAAGCTGCGGGCGATCGAAAACATGCACGCGGCGGGCATCGAAATCGTGCTGGTGACGACGATCGTCAACAACGTGAACAACGATCAGGTGGGGCCGATCGTGAAGTTCGCGATGGAGAATCCGAAGAAAATTTCGTTCGTATCGTTCCAGCCGGTGTCGTTTACCGGCCGCGACGAGGACATCACGCCGGAACGCCGCATGCGGCAACGCTACACGCTTTCGCATTTGGCGAAGGACGTGAGCGCGCAGGTGGGCAAGGTCGAGCCGACCCGCGACTGGTTCCCGATTTCGTTCATCAGCACGTTCGCCGGATTCAGCGACATGGTTCACGGGCAGGATTCGCAGTGGGGTTCGCTTTCCTGCGGCTGCCATCCGAACTGCGGCGTGGGCACGGCGCTGATGATCAATAAGGAAACGAAGGAATGGGCACCGGTGCCGCGCTTCCTGAACGCGACCGGACTCACCAAGGACGTCACGTCCATCACCGACGCGAACCGCAGCAAGAATTTCTCGAACTTCATGATGGGCCTGGCGCTGCTCAAGAACTACAGCCCGTTTCAAGCGCCTCCCAGCTTGAAGCTCAAGGACCTCTGGAAGAAATTCGACAAGACTTGGGCGCTTTCGAAAGGCGCCTCGTCGAAGTACGGCAAGGTTGGCCCGGACCGCACCTACCAAGACGCCATGAAGCGGCGTTCCGAAGATCCCTGGAATTTCCTGTTCATCGCGGGAATGTGGTTCCAGGATCTGTTCAACTACGATTTCCGCCGCACGGAAATGTGCATCATTCCGTACGCGACGCAACAGGGAGAAATTTCCTTCTGCGCGTACAACACGGGAATCGGATGGCGGAAGATCATCGAGAACATGTACAAGAATGCGACCGTCGCCGAATGGTACAAGACCCACGGCAAGCACGATATTTTCGCCAAGGGCAAGAAGGTGGATCTCAACACCTACGAACACTCGCTGCGGATTGACGCCGAAGACGCTGCGCGCGTTCGCCACCTGGAGCACGACATTCCGCTGACCGCGGCCGAAGAAGATCGCATCCGCCGAAAGAAGGCGTTTGAGGAAGCGGCGAAAGTGCGGAAGATTTACGAAGAGCTGGTGCTGAAGAAGGCGTCCGAGCCCGTCGTGCAGATCGGCACGCTGCAACAGATGCAGATGGCCGTGCCGGGCGCGACCGTGAAGCCGGTGCAGATTGCTTCGGCAAACGGGAATGGCAACGGGCACGCAGGTGCGAACGACAATGGCGCGGCAAAGCCGGAAGTGGCCGAGCCAGTCGCCGGCGACTAAGTCTCTCTCAACCCTGGCGGATTAATAAGGGAAAGCCCCGGTTTGCTGAAATGCAAGCCGGGGCTTTTGTTTTTTGAGCTGGCAAGCATGCTCAGTCTGTCCTAGGCGGCAGTTTTCAAAACCCCCTCGCATTGCGGTGACCGCAAACTTAGTTGACATCCATAAGATGATATATCTAATCTAATAGACGAATATGCGCTATGAGGCGGATCACAAAGCAAAAATACACCGGAAGATTGTGCGAAATGCCTCGCGCCAGCTTCGAGCCAAAGGTCTCAACGGGCCCGCAGTGAGCACGCTAATGAGGGCTTCGGGACTGACCCACGGCGGATTCTACAGGCACTTCGGGACTCGCGACGACCTGGTGGTCGAGGCGATCGAGGAGAGTTTGCAGGAGCTTCGCGACAAGCTTGTGACTGCGGCGAAGGCGGCGAAGCCCGAAGAGGGATGGAAGGAGATGGTTCGGACGTACCTGTCACTTGAGAGCTGTGACGGTGCCGAGGAAGGCTGCCCGATCGCTGCGCTGGCTCCGGAGATCGCACGGACGTCGCCCGCACTGAAGCAACGAATCTCGAAGGCGATTCTTAAGCTTCGCGAAGAGCTTTTGCCGTTCATGCCAGGGAAAACTCCGGAGGAGAAGGCGGGGACCTTCCTGGCGCTATTTTCGTCGATGGTGGGGACGATAGCGATTGCGCGGACGATGCCCGAGCAAGCCGTTCGAGAAAGGATTCTGAACACCGTCCGGGACCGTTTGATCGCGGACCGCTAAATTTTTTTGCCATTATAGGATGATGACCATAATCTAACGGAGATAAAAATCCAAAGGGAGAACGAATGTCACCAGAAACCATTTTCCGAATCCATCTGGTTCTTGGCTATGTCGCATGGCTCCTTTGCTTCGGGGCATATGTGTTCCCCCGGACCAAGTCATGGGATCGAGCCGAAATACAACGCGGCGTTGCTACGCTGCACAGCTTCCGCTTCTTTGGGCTTGTTTTCATCCTTCCCGGCTTCGTGGGCCTGGATCTGCCCGCTCGTTTTGCGGCGTTTGCCGCGTATGGGGATTTCGCCACCGGAATGCTGGCCATCCTGGCACTTCTAGCGTTCCGAATTCGCCCACTTTTCTGGGTGCTGGTCGTCGCGTTCAACCTCACGGGCGCGGCGGACATCCTTATCGACTACTACCACGGGATCCAGAGCGGTCTTCCGGCGGTGTCGGGACAGCTCGGAGCGGGATATGCCATCCCAATCCTTTACGTACCGTTGCTGATGATCACGCATTTCATCGCTTTCTATTACCTGATTCGTGGGATGCGAAGTGACCCGAGGGGCTAGCGGCGCGGAACATCTTGCACGCAATGGTGTCTATCGGAGAAACAACCGGAGGACGCCATGGACGAGCGACCGAGCCTGGGATGGTCTTTCATTTCGAAAAGCGAATTTTCAAGAAGTCCTTGGGACAAATGGCGGAGAATCGGGTTTCTCCTGGCAGGCGCGGTCGTCATCGCCATCGTGTTCTATTCGCTGACTAGAGAAGTGCAGATGAGCACAGCGCACGCCACCAGCGGCGACGGCCTTCATTACGACCCAAACGCTCCATGAGTGTGCCGCTTCCCCGCTTCTCCTGTTAAAATAAGCGCAGCCGAAGGATGGAGGAGCCAAAGCTGCCATGCCGATTTACGAATATGTTTGCGATGATTGCGGGGAGCACTACGAGCGGATCGTGATGAACCAGAAGACCGCGGTGACGTGCCCGAAATGCGAGAGCGCGAAGAAGACGATTCAGCTGTCTGTGTTTGCGGCGCATGGAAATGGCAAGGCGTCTGGCGGATCTTCTTCATCGGGGCCGATCACCGGCGGGGGCGGCGGATGCTGTGGCGGCGCGTGCGGCTGCCACTAAACGCCGCATGGTTTTTCGAGGCAGCGCGAAGCTCGCAACGTGTTTGTCTTGCCTGCGGCGACGAAGCGTCTTTCTGTTTTTCCTTCCTCTAATTTTTACAGCTGCGCCTAAGGCGGCTCACGCCCAGGCAGGACCGCCCTTGATCACCAATGACCCAGGAACACCGGGGCCCAAAAACTGGGAAATTAATTTGGGCTTCATGCCGGTGATTCGCCACGACTTGAATTCGTATCAACTTCCGCAACTCGACTTCAATTACGGTGTCGGTGAACGCATCCAACTGACGGTTCAGGTGCCGTTTGTCCTGCAAAATTCAAACGGACAGAATTTGCAGTCCGGATGGGGAAACGCGTTTCCGGGTGTGAAGTGGCGCTTCCTCGATAACTGGCATGGCTGGAACGTCTCCACATTCCCGCAAATCGAAGTGACGGGGCCTTCCGAATCGTCGCGGGTGGGGATTGCCACGCCAGGAACCAGGTTCTTGCTTCCCGTTGAGATTCAGAGAAACCTGGGACCGCTCGAGCTCGACTTCGAGGGCGGCTACTATTTCCCCATTCATGGCGTGGACGAGCGCATTCTTGGCTTCGCGGCGGGCCATCAGTTCACGAAGAGATTCGAGCTGATCGGGGAGGTGTATAACGACCGCGCGATGGGTGCGCTGCCGCACGATACCACGTGGGACGCCGGCGGCCGCTACGGCCTTCGCAAGGGGCTCATCCTGCTTTTCATGGCAGGGCGCAGCTTCAGCGGGCCGGAGAGCGAGCAGCCGAATTTTCTCGCCTACATCGGTGTGCAATTCCTGCTTGAGAAAAACGGACTCGCCTGGCATTCCGACCAGTAGCAGGCCTTAATTCTGCGAGCCAAGACTGTGCGAAAAAAGCCAACTGACGAGGGACGGCTCGGAGAAGGCGACGTCCCAAACGTCGTGGCCGATGCCGGGATATTCGGTGTATTTCGGCTTGCCTCCGGCGGCGTACAGCCATGCGACCCACTGGCGAGCGCGAGCGGGATTGACGGATGGATCGGCTTGCCCTTGAAAAATCCAGACGGGAACCTTCGCGACTCGGGGAATTTCCCATTGATCCGCGTAGCCGCATAGGACAACGGCTGCAGCGAAGCGGCGCGGATCGATGGAAAGGGCGCGCCAGGCGCCTTCGCCGCCCATCGATTGCCCGACAATGTATTCGCGCGTGCGGTCGATACTGTATTTTTTTTCGACCGCGTCGAGAATTTCCAGCGCGAGGCGGATGGAAACCGGCGGCGTATTCGCGTGCGGGCGCGCCCAGCCTTTCGTATCGGAAACCTGCGGCGCGAGAACGAAAGCGTGATACTTCGCCTGATTTTCGGGCGTGGTCCAGATGTGGCTGCCGGCGCGATTCGAGCCGGAGATTTGCGCGAGATTATCGGAGCCGCGAGCGGCGGCGTCGTGCAGCCAGAGAACGATGGGATATTTTTGCGCTGCGTCGTAGCCGGGGGGAACGAAGAGGCGGTACTGCATGAATTCGCCGCCGGGACTGTGATAGTTGCCGGCGATAAAACCGTCGACGGTCTTCTGCGTTTGCGGCGAGGCTGAAAAAAGGCCGGGAGCGGCGAACAGAAGAAGAGTGCAAAGGAATAATGCGGCGGGCTGCTGCGAGGCGCGCATCGGCTATCGGCTATCATTCCCGAAGCTCTTTTGCGGCGCAAGGCCCGGATTGAGGCGGGAGCCGGAATCCAAAACGATTGAGCGAATGGCAGCGGCATCATCCACGGGTGTAACTCCGAATGGCGGGCGGCGGCTCAATGCCGGCGTTGAGGCGCGGGTCGGGAACCGGCGCGGCAGCAACGACGGGCAGCGGAAGGACTCCTGCCCAAATGGGAAGAGCGTAGTCTTCTTCGTCGTCCTTCGGCGGACCGGTGCGGATCTTCGCGGAGACTTCGGTGAGAAGAAGCACGAGCACGGAGGTGGCTTTCAATTCCTGAGCGGTGGGCTGGCGAACGTCGTCCCAACGGCCGCGGACGATGTGATTGGTGAAGAGCTCGAGCGCGCGCATTTTTTCGGCGGGATCTTCGACGAGAGTGGCCTGGCCGAGAGCGACGACCGAGCGGTAATTCACAGAATGATGAAACGCGGAGCGGGCGAGGACGAGGCCGTCAACGAGTGTAACCGTGACGCAGACGGAAATGCCTCCGGACAAAGAACGCAACATGCGGCTGGCGGAAGAGCCATGGAGGTAAAGCTTGTCGTCGACGCGCACGTAGTTGGTGGGGATGACGTAGGGCTGGCCGTCGACGACAAAGCCGACGTGGCAGACAAAGGCTTCGTCAAGAATTTTGTAGATGGTTTCGGCGTCGTAGCGGCCGCGGTCGGGCAGGCGACGCACAGTTGTGCGTTCGGTGGGTGCAATGGGGCTCATGCGAAAAGCGTACTTTGCGCGGGGCAGGGCGACAAGAGCCAATCTGGATGGGTCGTGGAGTAGCAAGAGGAGCGAGAAAGAATATCTTCCGGGAATGTCCAAATGAAGCAAAGCCAAACGTCAATAGGGTGAAGGCGCAGAAAAGACGCCTACTTTCGAGAAGGAGGATGGAGATGCAATTCCTTTTGTTGCTTCACGCAGAAGAAGCGGGCTGGGAAAAGCTGGCTCGGACCGACCAGGAACAGGCAGTAGCGGCATACCAGGCTTACGGCGAAGCGCTTAAAAAGGCAGGACACTACGTGGGCTCGAATCGGCTGAAGCCCATTTCAACGGCGACGACCGTGCGCGTGGTCGACGGCAAAACCCAGGTGCAGGACGGGCCGTACGCCGATTCGAAAGAGCAACTCGGCGGCTATTTCCTGATCGATGTGCCGGACATGGATGCAGCGCTTTCCTGGGCGGCGCGATGCCCCGGGGCGAGCCATGGCGTGATCGAAGTGCGTCCGGTGTGGAGCATCGCGGCGCAGGCGAACGCTTAGAGGCGGACCGAGGAACGAAAACAAGGACGGCGCGCAGACGCGACATGCAGCCGAGGCGATTGCGCGCCGCTCCATGAAACCAGGAAAGGAGGATGGCGGGTGAGACTGGAACCGATCGAAAAGCCGAAGGGGCTGATGATGCGCTTCGCCTACTGGATGACGCGGAGGAAGCTGGGGAAAGTGATCACGCCGATGAAGGTGGTATATCCGCGGATGCCGGGAATTCTGAAGGTCGGATACGAACTGCAGAAATTCGAAATGAACGGAATCCGGCTGGAACCGCAGCTGAAGTTCATGGTGACGATGCTGGCGGCGCAGATCAACGGCTGCGCGTTTTGCGTGGACATCGCGCGGGCCGTGGCCATACGTGAGCATCTGGGAATGGAGAAATTCAACGCGCTATCGGAATACCGGACGAGCGCGCTCTTCAACGAGCGGGAGCGGGCGGCGCTGGCGTATGCGGAGGAAGCGACCCGGAACAAACGGGTGAGCGACGCGACGTTCGAAGAGCTGCGCAGACATTTTCAGGATTGGGAGATTGCGGAGATTACCTGGCTGAACGCGCTGGAGAATTACTACAATTTGATCAATTTACCGCTCGAGATCGAATCGGACGGACTTTGTGCGATCGCGGAAGGGCGAACAGAGTAACGCTGGAATTCAGGCATGGGCCAATGCAGGATTCAGTGCCGCTGCCGGCCGATGAAGAAGCCCATCCGATTCATGCCAAGCAATCACCCCATGTCGAAAAGCTTCGCGGGAAGAGATGAACTCCCAAGATAGCGGCGAGGAAGCGCGCGGCACAGCGGAAGCGGTGGCGCGCCGCAGCTACGGGCGACTCGTCGCCTTTCTCGCCGCGCGGACGCGCGACGTGGCGGCGGCGGAGGATGCGCTCTCTGAAGCATTTGCAGCCGCGCTGGCGGATTGGCCGCGGAGTGGATGCCCGTCGAATCCGGAGGGGTGGCTGCTGACGGTCGCACGGCGAAAGATGATCGACGCGATGCGCGGACGCAAGCGCGGCGAAGCGGTATCCGAAGAGCTGCGCGTGATGGCCGAGGGCTTGGAGGCGGCTGCCGCCGAATCGCAAATTCCCGACCAACGACTCGCGTTAATGTTTGCCTGCGCGCATCCCGCAGTGGATGTGGGAATTCGCTCGCCGCTGATTCTACAGGTTGTGCTGGGCCTTGATGCGAAGGCGATTGCCTCGGCCTTCCTGATGTCTCCGGCGGCGATGGGCAAGCGGCTGGTACGAGCAAAAGAGAAAATCCGCCAAGCGGGGATTCCGTTTCGAATTCCAGAGCGGGAAGAATTGCCCGCGCGGCTGGATGCGGTGCTGGAAGCCATCTACGCGGCGTTTGCGGAAGGGTGGAGCGACCCGGCCGGGGCCGACCCACAGCGGCGCGATTTGACCGAAGAAGCGTTGTATCTCGCACGGGTTGTGACCGAACTGCTGCCGGAAGAGCCCGAGGTGCTCGGACTGCTGGCGCTGATGTTGCACGCCGAGGCGCGGAGGCATGCGCGGCGCGACAGCACGGGGGAATTTGTTCCTCTGGCGGAGCAGGATCCGGCGCTGTGGGACTCGCAAATGATTGAAGAGGCAGAGAGGCTTCTGCACCGGGCGAGCGCAATGGGCCGCATCGGACGATATCAATTGGAAGGCGCGCTGCAATCGGCGCACGTGCATCGTTGTCGCGCGGGCGAGGCAAATTGGGAGGCTGTCGTCGAGCTGTACGACGCACTCTTCGCGCTCGTGGAGACACCAGTGGTTGCGCTTAACCGCGCCTTGGCGATTGCGGAGCTGCACGGCGCAGAAGTAGGACTGGAAGCGTTGCGAGCCGCGGCGGAGGACGGCCGGCTAACGGAGTATCAGCCGTATTGGGCGGCGCAAGCGGAATTACTGGCGAAAGCCGGCGCACGGGACGAGGCGCGGCGGGCGTATGAGATGGCGATTGGATTAGAGCGCGATCCGGCGGTGCGGAGATTTTTGCAGAAGAAGCAGGCAGCGCTGGCGGGTTAATTTTCGGGGCTGCGGTGGTGAGGTTACCAGGAGCGCCGCGGACTGCTTTGGCCTGAAGGCCGCGGCTACAAAAGATGCGCTTGATGGGGCGAGAGAGCGCCCTGAGGGCGGCGGTGAATTTATTTTGACGGAGCGGGCGGGGGTGGAGGCGGCGGGGGGATGTGGACGACGCGGAAGCCGGTGTAGGCGGCGTCCGCTTCCGTGAGACGAGCTTTGGGATCGGCGGGACGGTCGGCGCTGCCGCCCATTGTCTTGCCCGTGCCGTCCGCAGCGACCACCCATTCGGCGACGTTGCCGTCGAGATCGAAGACGAGTTGTCCGGTGTCGCTTGACGGATCATCCACGTCCGGCGGAAAACTGCCGACTTCGCGCAGCAGCGGCGCGCCGGCGCCGAGTTCCTTCACTTCGGATTCGAGCTTCGCAGCGTCGTCGGGATTGACGGAGTAGCCCGCCCAGTAGTCGAGAGTGTTTTCACCCGTGCGCGGTTTGTAGAAACCTACACCTTCCTTTTCGCTGGGAAGGCGATACGTCTCGGCCGTTAAATCCGAAAGCCATTTGCAATACGCTTGCGCCTGCTCGAACGTAATTCCGTTCGCCGGAAAATTCTCTGTGCCGGGATCGAAAGCGTAACTTTTGTCGAAGGCGGCAAATTGCGCGCGGGTGATTTCAAAGCGGCCGATTTCGATGTCGCCGCGCTTGACGGTTTCGGGAATCAGCGTGGGCGGAGGAGGATTTTCGGGAATTGCGGGCGGATGAAACGCCACGCCATAATCCGCGCCGAGCTTTTGAATCGAGCGGCCGCGTAGGGCGAAATCGAGAGGCGAACCTTTCTTGAGTGCTTCATTCGGTGGCGGATTCGTGTGGAACAAGTACTTATCGAACCACGCCGTTTCTTCGTCGAGCTTGCGGAGCTGGTGAGAGAGTTTGCGCGGCCCATGAGGCTCGCCGGGGAAAAGAATGAATTTCACAGGCGTTTTGCCGATGGAATAAAGCGCGCGATAGTGCGACCAGCCTTGATCGGTCGGGACGTTTCGGTCGACAGTACCGAAAAAAATCAGCGTAGGCGTCTTCACACGGTCCATCTTGAAGAAGGGCGATTTTTCGATGTAGAGCTGTGGATTTTGCAGCGGTGACGCTCCAAAATAGTAGTTGTCAAATGCCAAGCCGAAATCGACGTTGGCCCAGTCGCTGATCCATTCAACGTCGCCGGCGCCGACGGCCGCAGCCTTATAGCGATCCGGATCGGCGACGGTGAGAGCAATCGAGAGGATCGAGCCGTTTGACCAGCCCAGCGCGCCGATTTTCTCCGGATCGACCAGACCCTTGGCGATGAGACTGTCCACGCCTTTTTCAATGTCGGGAACTTCGAGATCGTAGTATTTGCCGCAGCAGATCGATTCCACCCATTTCAAGCCGTAGCCGGCGCTGCCATGGTAGTTCGTTTTCAAGACGAATGCATCGCGCTGCGTGTAAAGATTTGTCGCATAGGCCCAGCTTTCTTCCCAAGCGTCGAGATCGAGCGACGCCGGGCCGCCGTGGGTCGAAACGATGAGAGGGTAGCTTTTCGACGGATCGTAGTTGTCCGGATAAAACAGGATGCCTTCGACCTCTTCATCGTTCGCGCCCTGCCAGTGAATGATTTCTGACTTCGCGATGGTCTTGTCTTTGAACTTGGGATTCAGGTCGGTGATTTGCGCGGGCGACGTTAGTTTTGTTCCGTCGAGGCGTGAGCGATACAACTGCCAAGGCTTGCTCGCGGTTGAATAGTCATACACGACGGTCCGCCCATCCTCCCCTAGTTGAAGAGCGAAGATGTTGGGTGTGTTGTCGCCGTTGATTGTCTTGCGGGTCCACGCATCGCCATGGCGCGTGTAACGCATGGGGCGATCGTGGACGCCATCGGCCATCAGCGCGAGAAAACCGTCTTCAAGAGGCTCGATTCGGCCGCTGGCCACGCCGCGGCCCCAATCGAGATTCACTTCCGTGACGGCGGAACTCGCGAGGTCGTAGTAGTAAACGCGCTGGACGGTAGCTGTGCGGAAGCGCGTGTCGGATGAATAGGGCGCGACGAAGTAGATGCCTGAACTGTCGCGAGTCCACGCAGCGGAGTAAGGCCAGATTTTCCCGCCGGTCAGAATCGGAGTCATTTGACCGGATGCCAAGTCCACAAGATATGTGGCAGGCGGGATTTTCTGATCCCATTCGAAGCTCAGCTCGCGCGTGGCAACGGCGACAGCCTTTTTGGAATCCCGCGAGACCTCGAAAAAGTCGATCCAATCTGTATTTGTAGTGACTCGCGCAACCTTGTTGGTTGAAAGCGTGAGCTTGAACAACCGAACGGGCGGCGTGTGGGCCGAATCGTCCACAACATCAGAATCGTCCTTTCGTTTCTTCATTTCGGTCTCGTAGAGCGAGGGGTCCTCTTCGGCGCTGAAGAGAACCGTGTCGTGATCGAGCCATTCGAATTGCTTGATGCCGCGCGCAAAATGCGTAATGGGCCAGGGCTCGCCGCCTGAGGTGTTGATCATCCACAACTGCGTGGACGCGGGCTTAGAGTTCGAATTTTCGGCTGACTTCGGAAGCTCGCGCGTGCTGAGAAACGCGATGCGGTCGTCGGAAGGCGACCAGCGCGGATTGGAGACTCTGTCACTGCCGCGCGTGAGGGGAATTTCCCTCTTGTCGGCAAGAACGGTCAGCATGAGATTGCTGATCCGCTCGTCCTTGTCTTTGTCGCCCGCGCTCTTCACCCAAGCGAGAGATTTGCCGTCGTGCGAAATCCGCATCTCGCCCGTGCCTTCGGCAAAAATGAAGTCTTCGGGCTTCCACTCGGAGGATTGGTTGAGGGGCGCAGGCGCCGAAGGGGCAGGCGGATTTTCCGCCTGTTGAGCGGAGGCAAGGCAGGGCGCGAGCAGCAGGGCGGCAAGAGCCGCAGCGGCAAAGAAACGTGGAGAGTCGCTCGACATGAAAAAGCCTCCTCGGACGGTTACGGATTGTATTTCGCGAGCCATGCGGCGATTTCGTGGAAGACGTCGGCGCGCTGTTCCCAGAGCTTCGGAAAATGCGGGGAACCGGGATAGGTGACCATGCGAACGGTCTTGCCGTGGGCGGCGAGCGCGAGAAAATATTCGCGGCCCTGAAAGGTGGGGACGCGCTTGTCGTCCGCCCCGTGAAGAATCAGGAGCGGCGTGGTGACATTGGAGGCGTGCATGACGGCGGAGAATCGGAGGAAGGCATCGGGGTCAGATTCGGGCCAGCGGGCATCGTAATCGATCTGCTGGATGTCGCTGGTCCAGATGAAGCTGAGCCAGTCGGTGATGCCCGCGCCTTCGACGGCGGCCTTGTAGCGATGCGTTTGCGTGACCGTCCAGGAAGTCATGAAGCCGCCCGCACTCCAGCCAAAAATCGCAAGGCGTGAGGGGTCGGCCCATCCCTGTGCGATGGCGTAGTCGGTGGCGCTATCGACGTCGCGATAGGCGCGGTCGCCGAAATGCTGGTAGATGGCGTCGAGAAATTCCGAGCCGTAGCCCGTCGAGCCGCGGTATTCCGGCTGCAAGACGACGTAGCCCAGACCTGAAATCAGGCGAGAGAAGGAGTCGAAATCGAGATTATCGTTGGCCTCCGGCCCGCCGTGAGGAAGCACTAGAAAGGGATATTTCTTGCCTGCTTCATAGCCCGCGGGAAAGGTCGCGATTCCCTCAAGAGCAATTCCCTCGGCCGATGTCCAGTGAACGGTCTTTACCTCGCCAAGATCAACGCTCGAAAGCTCGCTATCGCCGTCCGACGTGATTTTTTTCAAGGCTGCGCCAGATACGACGGCCACGTTGGTGGTATGCGTGGGATCGCCGACGGAAAAGGCGAGCGTTTCGGGAGATGCGGAAAGTTCGGGTGCAACGGGCGTCTCGCGAATGGAACCTCCGGGCCAATCATAAGCGGGAGTTAGTTTGCCATTGGAGAAAGAATCGACTTCGTTGCGCACGCCACGCGCCACCAGCACCCACGTGTGGCCCTGTGCGTTACCATCGATTTCCATCGCTGAGCCTTTTAGCGTCGGCGTGCGGTCCACAGGCTGGCCTCCCGCGGCAGAAACGGACCAGACGTGATCCGGGGTGAGCACGTCAGTGGTGGTGGAGAGAAAATCGAGTTCCTTTCCGTCGCTGCTCCAGGCGATTCCACCTGCGCCATTCGGCAGCTCGGAAATGGCGGCATTGGGAATGTCCGCAATGTGGTGGTTGCCAGAGGCCGAGCAGACATCGATGAAACTGCGAACATAGTGATAGCCGATCATCTGGGTCTGCGAAACGAGCGCGAGCGATGAGCTATCCTGCGACCACGCAGTGGCCTGCACCTGACGAAGCGCGGGGCACCACCAGGCCCCATTTTTCCCGTCGGCGCCGATTACGTAGACGCTCGTAGGCGCGTCCTCGACGACAGTGTGGACTTCTTCCAAGGGATCGACCGGCGCGGGATTGGCAAGCAATGCAAACCGAGCGCCGTCGGGCGAAAGAATCGCATGAGTGACGCCGGAGGGGATGGAGGTGAGCACCTGGGGCTTTGCGTCCGGAGAGGCGAGGAACAAGAGCGCCAATTGAGGCTGCTTGGATACTTCGAACTGGCCGTAGAGAGCGGCGCCGTCCTTCGTGAATCCCTCGGGGGTGAAATGCTCCGGGACCTTGAGCGTGCGATCACCCGAGCCGTCGGCGAGGATCAGGTGCCATTCCTGCTCTTCGGGCCCCTTTTCCGCGCCGTGATCGACGCGGTAGAGGATCGTCTTCGCATCGGGAGCCACGGCTACGGCGTTGGCGTAGTGAAGCTTCGCCCAATCCTCGACGGTGAACGGATGCAGGCCGGCAGCCGCCGCGGCCAGAGACGAAAATGCGAGGGCAAGAAGACATGCGCTATAATTTTTCCAGCTCATTTAGGACCTCATAAGTTCCCCTGGCGGGGACGAATTCGCACGCCGCGCCCCAGGGGCGAGCCTGCCGTCCGCAGGCGGGCGGAAAGCACAGGGAAGTCTATATGAAAGCAGGCCCAATTTTCAGCACGGATACGCTGCGATTCTTTACGGAGCTGGGAGAAAACAACCGGAAGCCGTGGATGGACGAAAACCGCGACCGGTACAAATCGTCGGTGGTGGTTCCGTTTCGCGAACTGCTCGAGAGGCTGTCACCAGTGGCGCTGAAGCTGAACCCGCGGTTTCAGGTTAGCGGGCGCACGGGAGAAAATTTTTCGCGGATCAACCGGGATATCCGGTTTGCGGCGGATAAATCGCCGTACCGCACGCAGATGTATCTTTTCTTTGCGGAAGGCGGAGGCGAGAGCGGGCAGCTTTATGTGGGATTGTCGCCGGAGGCGCTGACGGCTGGATTCCGGATATACGGCGACGGCAAAGACTCGCCGTTGCTGCAATTCGGCCGGGGGCGGAGCGTGGAAAATCCCGGCTGGCTGGGACAGCAAAAGAAGCGGCTGGGAAGGAAATACGAGAGCTACTGGTATTCAACGGAAAAAGGCGAGTGGACGAAACATGCGGGCTGGCCGCTGAAGGGCGACGACTGGAAGAGGCTGCAAGGGTGGGTGGTGCGGAAAAAATTGAAAGCGTCGGCGGCGACGAAGCCGGGATTCGAGCGCGAGATCGAGAAGATATTTGGAGACGTATACCCGCTGCTGCCGTTTGCCGGGCAGGCGAACTGGAAGCTGTGAGGATAAATCGATGGCCATGAGCAGAGAGCAGGCGCGCGCCGAGCATACGTCGCAGACGACGCACGAGCAGTTTACAGAGACGATTTACGGAATCGTGTGCGCCCACTGCCACAATTACATTTTCATCGATAAGACGAATTGCGCGCCCAGTTGCCGCGAGCACGAGACGTGCCGGCAGGCGTACGCATAATCGAATGAAACTCCCACTGCCCCCCGGCGATTTCCGGGCTTACATCTTCGATTGCGACGGAACGATTGTCGATTCGATGCCGCTGCACTACATCGCGTGGCAGGAAGCTCTCGGCGAATGGAATTGCACGTTCGAGGAGGAGCTTTTCTACGCGTGGGGCGGGATGCCAACCGCCGAAGTCGTCTCCACGCTGAATCAGAGGCAAGGACTGAACATGCCTGTGGAGCCGGTGATCCGCAGGAAAGAGGATATCTATATCGAGATGCTTCCACAGCTCAAGGCCGTTCCGGAGGTTCTCGAGCACATTGAATTGGGATTTGGCCGCGTGCCCTTCGCGGTTGTCTCGGGCAGCACGAGGGAGTCGGTGACTGCATCGCTGACCGCGCTGAACCTGCTGGACCGGTTCGAGACGATGGTGTGCGCGGGAGATTACAAGAAAGGGAAGCCGGATCCGGAAGGATTTCTGATGGCGGCGGAGAAGCTGGGGGTGAAGCCGAAGGATTGCGTGGTGTTTGAAGACACGGACATGGGGATTCAAGCGGCGAAGGCGGCGGGGATGGCGTCGGTGAAAGTGCCGCCGCCGTGGGAGAGGCGAAGCTCAAATTGAAACGCTGCGATGGCGCACGGGCGAGCTGCTTTTCGCGGTCAACATGA
>Ga0335073_10000318_pt1 | contig 62707 bp, 77 predicted proteins | sample Lox_Sample_22_FD_207093 | JGI IMG/M metagenome (GOLD analysis project Ga0335073, IMG submission 207093) | Soil microbial communities from Loxahatchee National Wildlife Refuge, Florida, United States - Lox_Sample_2.2 | ecosystem: Environmental > Terrestrial > Soil > Wetlands | place: USA... | reverse complement strand
GGCGTCCCAGGCGGCGTCCCTGGCGGCGTCCCAGGCGGGGTCCCAGGCGGCGTCCCAGGCGGCGTCCCTGGCGGCGTCCCAGGCGGCGGCCCAGGCGGCGTCCCTGGCGGCGTCGCTGGCGGCGTCCCTGGCGGCGTCCCAGGCGGGGTCCCTGGCGGCGTCCCAGGCGGGGTCCCTGGCGGCGTCCCAGGCGGCGGCCGAAGCCTCGCGCGCGGCACGCAGCTTCGCTGTCGCCGCTACGAGCCCTGCTATATCGCAAATCTCTTCGGAGTCACGCAGTGCCACAGAGTGTGGTTTGAGAGCCGGAACGAGATCGAGCCACTTGGGCGTGAACACGCGCACGAGCCAGTCCATCGCCATGAAGGCGCGGCGCTGCTCATCCGCGTCAGAAGTCTTGGTGTTGATGAGCGTCGGAATCAGCGGTTTTAGCAGCCGATCGCGCTCTGCATCGCTCGGTAGTGCATCGTTCCACGAACGCATAAACGCGCCAATTGAAGGCGAGACGCAGGGGGGCGAATCAGACCACGGACGGCCTGCGACATACGCGACAGCCTCCATGACGCACGCTTCCCCTTTGTCGTTCTGGTTATGCGCGCCGCTTCTGAGCGACCACGCCATGACCTGTTCGAGCCGCAGTTGCGCGGCGCGCGTTTTAACAAAATCGTGCATTTGGCTTTCCTTCTTCTCGGGATGCTCAGCCATTGGCGGCCTCTCGATTCATTTGCGCGAGAACCTCGTCCAAGTGTGTCAGCAGAAAGTGGATATCCTCGCGCACTTGGAGGTTGCTGCCGCCCTCGCGGTACATCTCTCGATCGCGCTGGCGAATCTGGGCGATGCGCTTCAACGCTTCAATCCTCAATATCTCGCGAGCCATCGTTCCACCTCCTTCCCCGCAAAGCAGCCGTGCATGGTTTTGAGCGGCTCGCTCACGTCCGCGGCTCCTGCAGGTCATCGGCCCTGACAACTCCCGCGCGGATCTTCTCGGCGACCGCATCGCACAGGAGCCGCTCGACGACCTCCGCGCGCGTACGGCCGTAGAGCCCTGACCACAAGAGCGCCTCGACCGCCTCACCGACCTGCGGGCTCGTCGTGCAAGACAGGCGCACGCGGGTGCTCTTCATCGGCTGGTGACCTCAAAGTTCATGCGGAAAGAATCGCCGCGCCTCGCGAGCTGAGAGCAGCTGCGGAAAGGGGGTCAGTCGCAGGCGCAGTCATTGCGGGAGACGCGGCGATGTTCAAAGCTCGCCTTGTTTGAGGGCCTCCGCGCGGTCATTCCAGCTCGCCTCTACATCGATTGGCACGTCTCCGTTGAACTCGCCCCAGATCTCTGCGCGAGCGGCACGCAGGTCCTCTTCGGTCTTGCATTCCCGGATGAGCTTGACGGCGCTTTCGCTTGTGAATGCTGGCCGCAGACCGCCGCCCGCATCGGTGCCGTTGCTCGGCTTCGCAAGCCGCTCGAGCGCGGCCTCCGATGCCGCCTTCACGCGCTGCTTGCTCTCCGGCGGCATTGCTTTCCACGCCGCGGCGCGCTTTGCTTCGAGCGCTTTGTAGGCCTTCTCGTCCTCGCACTTGGCGAATTCCGCGATGAGCTCGACGGCCTGCGGCGCGAGCTTCACTCCGCCCGCGGCCCACTCCGCCAGCCGCTCCCCGGTGCGCTCATCGAGTTGCTTGCCGTCATTTTCGCCTAGAAAGATATCGCGGAACTGCGACGGGAGCTTCATGATCGCCCGCTCGCTCTCCATGTCGGAGTTCCAGCGCGGGCGGCCTTCGGAGCCGGGGGGCAGCAGGATCTGCAGCGCGAATTCGTACATGAACTCCTCGCCGCAGATCGGTTGCCAGCCGAGCGGGATCGGATTCTTGCCCGTCACGATCTTGATCTTCTCTTTCGCGCGAAACGTGAAAATGAGGTTCACGTTCATCTGCAGCACCTCGTTGATGAGGCGCCGACGCGCGGCTTTGGGCGGTCCCCACGCCGCCATCTGCGCCTTCTCCTCGCTCGTCTTCCACTGCGCGGCGACGCGCTTGGTCTCCTCGGCGTGCCACTCGAGGACACCGCCCGGGCCTTCGTGCTCGTGCGACGCAGAATCGACGACGATCGTCTTCGCGCCGCGCTTCACGCAGTGCCTGATTGCTTCGAGGTAATCGAGCGGCGAGAACGGCTTCGTGAAGTTCAGGTGATTGAACCGGAACTTGTCGGCGTAGTAGAGCGCGCGACGATTCTCGGTATCGACGAAGTCGATCTCCCCGCCCACGATGCGGCGCATACCGCTCGCCAGGCGCAAGGCGGTGTACGTCTTGCCGCTCGATGATGGGCCGACAATCCCGATCAGGAGCCCGACGGCCTCACGGACCGCCGGCTTGACATCGAAAGCGCGTGCTTCAGCGTTCATAGAATCCCCTATCTCGTTGCGTAATCGTTCCCGAGTTCCTGCGCGATGACCCACTGGGGCGGGTTCAGCACGACCGCGCCGTCGACGTACCCGGGCCAGGGCCACTGCCCGCAGGCGAGCAGCCGCTCCCAGGCGAGCACCGCACGCATCCACCGCTGTCGGCCGATCTCCCGGAAGGCTCCGTCGAGCCGCGCCGTCACGACCTCGTACGGCTCGCTCTCGGTCTCGGCGAAAATGAAGGCGAAATCGGTGCGCCCCTCTGCCTCGGGGAAAAGTTTCTCGTAGGCGCTGCGGTAGGCTGCTTCCTGGATGTCAAGGCCGTTCTCGACGATGCGCCGCTCCAGGTCGATCGGCCTGGCCGTTGCGACCTTCTTCAGGTCGAAGATCGCGTGCACATCACGGCGCATGTGATCGAACATGCAACGGCAGCTCACCGGTCCGTGCTCGCCCTTCTCCTGGAATTCGACGCACACCTCGCTCTCCCCAGCAAGAGCAAACCCCTCCTCCTCGCAGCGCTTGCGGACCCGCTCGGCGATGTGCCGGAGTCGCTCGAAGTCGTGGGTAAGAAGCGGCACCTTGCCGTTCGCTCGGATCTCATCGCGCATCTCGCGCGCCCACCCTTGGCGGAAATCCGGAGCGTTGACGATCTCAAACTGCGCGCCCTTGCCGAGGATGAGGCGATGTAAGATCGAGCCCTCGTCCATCGCGCGGGTGGGCTTTCGCTCACGTGCGCCGAGCTTCGGATGCTCGAGCCACGCATGTCGCGGGGATCGCGTGACAAGCGTGTGCGCGATGCTGGAGGAGAGGCTCGGCCCGCTTGCGCAAGGGTCACCGTGGTACTCCTCCGGGGACCATTCGCGGATGTGCGCGAGGCGCACCGCGCCCTCGCCGCTCGGCCGCTTCCTCTTCACCACGGGGTCTCCCTTCGGGCGAGAATCCTGTTGAAGCGCTCGATCGAGTTGCGCTCGTCACGGGCGATGGGGCCGAGCACGTGGTTTTTGCGCAGCCAGCGCAGGTGCTTCTCATGACGGCGCCGCACGCGCCAGGCGAGGAGCCTGGAAAGGAAGGTCATTTCGCCTCCTTGTGTCTTATCTCAGCTAATGCCGCATCGAGGCGGATCACCCTCGAACCCGCCTGCTCGACCGCGCAGAACAGCGTCGCAATAGCTATCTCAGCATTCACGGCGACTTGGCGCTCGTCCGTCATGGTGGCACCGCGGAGCGTATGAGAAAGTTCGGCGTGCTTGGCATTCATATGAGCCTCGCATGCCTTATCGAGCAAATCGTAAATGAGTTCCGCATCCTCTCGACGGAATACCAGGCTCCCGTTTTTATCAAAGCACGTGTGCAGCAGCGCGCGCCGCACCTCGAACCCGGCGTGTAAGCTAATCAGTTTGGCAATTGCGGCGGCGATGCGCTTTTCTAATGCCATTCCCAGCCCCCCTTGTTTCTTCTTATTCATGCTCATCTCTTCCATTCGTCCATGCCGTCGGCCCAATCGATGTTGTCGTGGTGCATGAGCAGCGGAGTCTTACCGGTGAGGACCACTTGATGGGTTCTCATCGCAGCATCCCCTTCGCGGCGAGCATCATCACATCGCCTACGGTTCCCATGAGCGGATTCTCCGAGGCACCGTCATACACCCCATCGCAAGCGTGGTGAATGTTCGGAAGCAGGGCACGCGCGGTCGTGAGCTCCTGGCGCAGCCGCGTATTGGCCTCCTGCAGCTCGGCGATCTGCGCGGTGTGCGACATGCGCTGGATCTCCGCGAGATTGCGCGCATCCGTGAGCGTGCGCACCTGAGGCAAACTCTCGGCGCGTGCGACTTGTGTCGCGGTTTCGTTGAGATCTGACATTGGACCCTCCCGACGTGCTGGAGGGCAAGTATAGCCACCGGCTATGGTGTGTCAATAGCCCGCTGCTATCGCGCTGCGGCGAACCGCCCGAGCTCGGAACGACTCACCGTCCGCCTATTGACATCGCATAGCCGATGGCTATTCTAGCGTCCCATGAACTGTGTCGCGAGATACATCGAACGTCAGAAGATCACTCACCGCGAGCTCGCAGACCGCGTGGGAGTGTCGCAGCCCACCGTCTCGGACTGGGTGAACGGCAAAAAGGCACCGTCTCGAGATTCGCTCCCGCGCCTGAGCGCGGAGCTCGGGATGCGCCCGTCGCGGATCCTCGCTGACTTCTATGATGCATCCGCCGCCGCGAGATGAACCGCAAAGTCTGATTCGCACGCACGCCGGGCGCCGACAGACCGCCGGGCTGGGGAGATAATTGGAGCTTCGCGCCGGCTTGCACCTTGTCCACGAACAGCGGGCTAAAGTTGAACGTGAACGTTCTAGGCTCCCGGGCGCTCACTTCGTGATGTTCCGCTTCATGCCCTCGACGGCGAGGTATCCGGTCGCCTCGGCCGTGAGGAATCCCATCGAGGTGAGCTTGTCGCACTCTTTGTAGGCGCTTGGCTTTGCGACCTTGGCCCCGATGCGCTTCAGCTCGACGAACACCGTGTTGCCGTTCTTAGGCTCATCGAAGAACCCGCGCGCGATCAGCTTTGCGATCTGACCGCGCACCGTTGCGCCGTCGATCTCGATCACCTCGCGCGTTTCGGAGATCTCGATGACTGGCACGCTTGCGAGGACGCGCAGGACCGCCGGCTCTTTGAGGAGCCGCGCCCTGAAGCGCTGGAAAAGCTCCTCCTCCTCGGCGCCTACTGCGAAGGTCGCAGGCGGCGCGGCCGCGGGGCTTGTTCGGTTCCCGGCCTGGCGCGTGAGGAGTTCGATCAGCTGGTCTAGCTTCTCGTCGGTCTTGCTCATGGTGTCTTCCTGTCGCAATGCGTCGTTGGTTATGGTCCAGCGTGGGAGTGGTGACGGCGGCCGCGAACTCGCCCGCTCCATCTCGAGCGTCCCGCGGGCGATGCCGACTGCCTCGCCTTGAATCATCCACCCGGGCTGCACGTAGGTCTTGATGACGCTCTCTCCGAAGCAGGCGAAGAATTGCCCCTTGCGGAGCGTCGCCACGTCGGAAGGCTTCGGCTTTGCGATGCCCGCGGGGATGTTCTCGAGCACGCGCTTGATCTCGTTCGCTTCGCGCTGAACGCCGAGGAGCCAGACCGGGCAGGAGCGCAGCAGCTCTTTGTCGATCCCCCCGATGTCCTGGCTGTCGAGCCATACGAAGTTCGCAAGGCCCGCACCCTTTCGGATGAGCTCGACGGCTGCGAGCTTGACCGGAGAGCCTCGGCCCTGAGGCAGGAATTCCCAGGCCTCCGGGATGATGGTGATGGTTCCGTCGGCGTGCTCGTAAATCCATTCGATCACCGAGCGCATGACGAGAGATTGAAGCTCGGGCGGAAAGCGATCGCGGTCCGAGAGGTCGAGCACGTTGAGGCCAGGAAGCACCTCGAGCGTGCTCGCAAAGCGCACGGCCGCAACGCGCGGCACGACAATCTCGAGGTACGCATCGAGCGTGAGGTAGACATCCGCCGAGAGGCCCTTCGCCGTTTCCATCAGCCGGCGCACGTTGCGATGCACGTCGGCGAGGGTGCGCGCGCCCTTGCTCGCACGCATGATCCATGCGCGCTCGAATTTCAGGCGCTCACGCATGGTGGCCTCGAGCACGGAGGCTACGAACTGCCAGTCGGCTCGCTCGCGAAAGTAGGGCGCAATGCGTCTCCCGTCCGCAAAGGAGTGCTCCCCTCGCTTGGTCACGAAGGCGATCCCCGGCACGTTCGCGCGGGAGATCAGCGCTTCGAGGGTCGTGGTTTTTCCTGCCTGCTGCGATTGGCCGGTTATCACCGTGTGAGCGATCGGAATCGAGACCGGCTTGCCGGATCCGACCTCGAAGCCAAGTGGAATCCACTTGCTCAATGCCGCCCCGCCTGCGGCGGCAGCGCGCGCAAGTTCCACTGCTCGATTGCCGTCGCTTCCGACTGCAGGACCACCCCAAGATGCGGCCCCTCGGCCCCGCACCGGCGGCAGAAAACGAAGTGCGAAGGGCCGGCCGCGCTGAACTGCTGCCCGAGCGCTGCGTCGGTCGAGCCACAAAATGGGCAGAAGTCCGGCGCTGCTTCTCCGATCGGGCCTTCCCTTGCGCTCACGCTCGCACTCCCACGGCGTGGGTCTCGGGCTCTGCCGCGCAGGCCGGGCAGATGGGGCGCCCGGCCGGCGCGTTCGCGGTCAACTGGGTCCCGGCGCGCAGCTTGACCCCGCACAAGGTCGTGCAGCCTGCGATGTTCGTGCGGGTGATGTGCGCGATCGCTCCCGTCGCGATGTACCAGCGATGCGGCATGTCGGGCCAACGGATGCGACGCGGTGTCACGATGGGACTCCTCCCGCAGAGCCTGCGGCCTCGCGCTCGACGCGCATCGCTTGGGCGAGCATGTCCAGGGCGTCCATCTATTGAAATACCTCGCAGCTTTTGATGTCACCTGCCACCGTCGTGAACGGGCCGCATCCAGTTAACGACTCCATCAAATTCTTTGATCTGATCACTCGGGGGCCCGCGCGTGGCCGTTCCCGGGGGTGACAACAGGTCCGCGCCCGCCGATAGCCGCCCCAGCGCCAGGCCATGCAATCGCTCGCGATGCATCGGCAGTCGCGCTCCTGCTGCTCGAAGTACTCGACATCGCGTTTGCTGCCGATCTTCTTGGCCGGCAGCAGCACTCGTGCGAATGGGCACCAGCGCTGCCTCGCCTGCTCTTCGGTTAGGAGCGTCACTGGGTGTCCTCGGGTGGGCGCGGTGGCGCAGGGGACAGCGTCGAGCGCCGGATGATCTCGCTCCCGGGAACGTAAGTTCTTCCCTCGTCGCGGATCACCCGAAGCTTGCCCTGCTTGATGTCGAGGTACGTCTTCGCGTCGGACTGACGCAGGTATGTGCTCGCCTCGGGGATTTCGTAGCGCTGCTGGTGGTCGACCGGCGGCAAGCGCTTCTGCCGGTCGCGCCTTGCGGCTCTAGGCTTCGACAACATTGACGGCCCTCCTTGAATTCGTGGCCATTAGGGATTCTCTACAGCTCTCAAGAATTATCAACAATCGAGCGTCAGCGAAATGAATCGGCTTGCTGGAGCGCCGCGGCAGGGCCGCCTAATTTCGCTGAAAGCGCCTCGGCCGCGGCTCTTTCAGCTGCGCATTCTGGAAGGCTCGCAGCATCCGGGTCGCCTCGATGAGCTGCGCCTTGCAGCGGTCCATCTCGCGCCCGCAGGCTTCCATCGCGAGGTTCGCCGCGAGAAGCAGCCCCTTGAGCAGCGCTCCCGCGATGCACATGCCCACGAGGACCCCGAGCGCGAAGGTCGTGGCAGTCATCCCGGCCCACCCGAGGCGCCGTACTTCGTCCGGGCGCCCTCTCCGTGCACGGGGCATTCCTCGGCGATCATGTACATGCCCTGCATCGAGGGCAGGTTCGTTTCGATCGGCTTGCACGTGCAGATGCGCCGAAGGAGAACCTCCCGCACCGTATCACACAGTGCCCGCGCGGTCGGGATATCCCGGCCCGTGAGCTTGGCCCATTCGAGCGTTCGCTCCTCGGACGGCGCCACCTCGTGGAAGACAAGCACGGCGCGCAGAACTCCTCTCAACTCCGTGATGGTCTTGACCCATTCCTCGAGCCGATGCCCGCGGAAGTGATCTCGCAGCGCGCGCCCGGCGTTCTTCTTGCGTCGGTGCGCATCGATCGAGGCCATCACGCCCTCGCCAAAGACGCCGGCGAGAGCCCCCGCCGCAATCTCAGGGCGCGAGTCGCTGTAGCCCCACGAGCAAAGCGGGCATTCAAAATTCATGGTGCGGGGATCTCCTGCGTCTGCGCCTCGACCTCCTCGTCGAACAGCTTGCACGGAAGGTCGGCTTCAATGCGCACGCGCTTGTAGCCTTCTGGCAAGGTACCCGTCGCGGGCGAGCTGATTGCGAAAAGAGAGTAGCCCGGGCCGATGTAGGGCGGAACGTCCACGTAGAATGAGACCTTCACTTGCCCTCCCGCCTGTCCAGGCGCTCAATCTCGGCGACGATCAGCGCCGCGGAATTGAGGAGCAGTTCGCGCCGTGGCTGCTCGAGGTTCGGCAGCGCATCATCGAAGGGCCAGAAAACGAGAAGCTCGTCGTCGGTCAGCCCGAGTTCGGTCGCGTAGGCGCCCTGGATGTAGGCAATCGCTGCGCGCGCGAGCTCCCCGGCCGCGTGCTCGTCGTCGTGCGCGGGCTCGTAGCCGTGAACGGCGACCTGGCGCGCGCGCTTGCCCGCGATCTCGGCGAGGATGCGGTCCGTCGCGATCGGCTCGACCGTCACATCTCCCGCACGCACTCGCTCGATCTCATCGGCGAGCACCAGGATCGCCTCCTCGTTCTCCGTGAGGCCACTGGCGGCCGGGTACGTTCGGCAGCGCCTGACCGCCGCATAGGCCATCTGACGCTGCTTCCCCGAAAAGCGGGTCATTTGCGTCTCCTGTTGATCGGATTCTTGCAGAGATAGCGCTCGCCGAGCTGCTCGAGCGCCCGCTCGCGCGCCGCGCTATAGTCGTGCGGAACGAATGTCACGCGGCTCGTGCGGAGCCAGTTTCGATGCGCTTCTATTTGGCGCCGCGTGTGCCATGCTCCGATGCGCGAGAAGATGCCCATCACGGCGCCTTGCCTTTCGCGGCGATGAGCTGGATGTCTCCGACGGTGTTCATGAGGCGAAGGGCATCTGCGGCGCGTTCGTCTTTGTACACCCGATCGCACAATTCATGGATGTTTGAAAGCAGGCCCTCGAGCATCGCGGCGCGCTCGGTGGCACTTGCGAGCCGTTGCGTCTGGGCCTCTGCATGAGCAAGGGCTCGAGACTGTGCCGTGCGCAGCAACTCGATGTGGTTCAACGTGTCGGTCATGGTCTTGGGCGGTCGTGCGTCCGTCATTTTCCGGAAGACCCCCATCCGTGGGCGAGGCGCATCTATACGCCATCGTGACAGACGGTGTCAACTCGTTTGCCATCCGAGGAAAGCGAGGCGTAGGATAGCCGCCCCATGATGATCGATCCGGTCAAGGCGCTCGCAAGGCGCTGCAAGCAATCGAGCCAGCACCGCGTCGCGCGCGAGTTTGGCGTCAGCGTGCAGCACATCAACGATATCCTAAAGGGCCGCAGGGCCCCCGGGCCTCGCGTGCTCCTGGGCCTGGGGATCGAGCGTCGTCTCGTCTACCGTCGCATGAACGGCAGCGCACCGCAGGGGCAGACCGCGTAGATTTTTTTTCGCCGCGCTGACAGCGCCTCAGTCGAAGGGCGTGCGGCGGAGAAAGGAGTCGGGGGAGTGGGGAGCGCCGATGGGTGGGGATGGATCAAATTCGAGAAGAGTCTCGAGGCTGACATCCGCGTGTCACGGATGGCTGAGCGCATCCTCGCCACCGACCAAGTAACGCACATGCGTTACAAGGAGCGCGCAGCTGTAACGCTGGTGTTGGGAGGCCTCGCAAGGCTCTGGTTTCATGCCGACACCTTCGCCCGCGATGACGACAGCATCGACCTCTCCCCCGAAGAGGTAGACAAGCTCACCGGCATCGAGGGTTTCTCGAAGATCCTCCCGCGCGACTGGTTCGAGATTTTCGACTCGGACCGCGTAAAACTCCCTGGTTTTCAAGAACATAACGGCTCCATCGCGAAGCGGAAAGCACTGACGGCAAAGCGCGTCAGCAAGCATCGCGCCGTTCATGCTAACGCAGCAGCGTTACACGATCCACAATCACGTAACGCAGATGCGTTACCAGACCAGACCAGACAAGACCCTCTTAAGACCCCCTTACCCCCACACAGTGGGGGATCCTCTTCGAGCAGGAACGGAAGCGGGAATGGAACCCGCGCTGCGGGCACGAACCCGCGGGCGGTGGCAAAGGCCAGTCGGGAGCAGCGGGCCTGGGGCGGCCTTGCGACCAGGGCCGCCAAGATCGGCTTCAGGCCACCGCTCCCTGATGAGTCGGCCGGGGTCTACGAAACGCAGTTGCGCCTCGCCGAGCGCGAAAAGGGGATCTACTCGTGAGCCTCGATGCTGGCCTCGTCGAATTCGTGGGCGAGTTCCTGCGCGTCTTTGGAAGGCCGGTGCGCTGCGAGCTCACAGTCCCAGGCTTTGAGGCTTGCCTGGTTTCGTTTCCAGATTCGGCCCCGGTTGCTGAGATGGGTTCTGCAAGCGCATCCCCTCGCGCGGGCAGCGACTCGGGAGTCCCAGCGGCCGGGGCCGATCCTCTCAAACGCCCGATCACGGAGAATCAAACATGCCTGCTTTGAAAGTCGAGAACGCGCAAGTGTTCCTGCGCAAGATCTCTCTCAACATCCTGCAGCAGAACGCCGCGAATACGCGCTTCACGCTGCCGATGGAAGGCCTCTCGCTCGCCGAGAAACAGCTCGACGCGTATATGGGCGCGTACACCTTCGCGAGCTGGTTCAACAAGCGCAAGGATGGGATCTGGGTACCGATGGACTGGTGGACGAAGCTCCCCAAGGGCGAGATGCTGATCGACGAGGAGTTTGAAACGGACGGAGCCGAGATCGTCGTGTCGGGCAACAAGCCGCTCGTGTTTAAGGCGACAGAGGCGGATGAGGATGACGAGGACAGCGAGCCGCAGCCGGCAGCGCGCGTCACGAACATCCGCCTTTCAGCAAAGCTCGGCGGGGTCGTGCTCGTGTCGTTCCACCTGCAGGTCGCCCCAGGCCTCGGCCAGGAGAACCTCGCGCTGCAGAAGCACCAGTTCCGCCACGTGACGCTCACCCTCGGGGATCTGAAGGCGATCGAGCGCAAGGAAAAGCAGCAGGCGCTCCCACTCGAGCCGGCCGCCGAGGGCGCAGGAGCGGCGCCGGCGAATGGCTCCTCTCACCCGGCCGCAGGCGCAAGCGGCGAAGACAAGGCGGACGATGCGAAGGCCTTCGAGGCCGGCGCGCGGCGCAAGGTCGAGGAGCACAAGTCAAAACGCGGAAGCGGTGCAATCGATGGTCGCACCCGCGGAGGTCGATCCGGTGCACGTCACCGCTGAGCGAAGCGCGCTGGACGGCCCGGGCGAGCATGAGAAGCCGCCCGGGCCCGAGGATATGCTCGCCGCGCAGCTCGTGCCGTTCGGGCTGCGCTTCGAGCGCGAGTATCGATTCGCGAAGTCATACGGGCGGCAGTGGCGTTTTGACTTCGCTTTTCGACAGTATCTCGTTGCCGTCGAGATCGAAGGCCTCGCACCGCGCAAGGTCGGCAGGGAGATCGTCGCCGGCGGTCGGCACGGCACGGTCAAGGGCATCAAGGAGGATATGCGCAAGTACAACGCCGCGGCGCTCTTGGGTTGGCTCGTGCTTCGCTTCGAGCAGAACGACGTGCGTCCGCGGCGCGCGATCGACATGACGCTTCGGGTGTTAGCCTCCCGAGGCTGGAGAAACATCGCATGAGTCACCAGCGTCCGAAGCTCCTCCAGCACCTTGCAGTGCTCTCGGTTGCCGCTGGCTTGGCCTCGATGCGGCATGCGATAGGCAACGCGCTCGAGCAGCCGCTCTCACCGCTCCAACTCGGCACACCCCCATCGAGGCGTTACAGGCCGAAGCGCCCGCACTCCAAACGGATCAAACATCGGCGCAAGCGGCCGCCGCGCAGCTGGCGCCGCGCTCGAGCAGCGACTCTGAGGGCACGCAGATGAGCGAAGGCGATCTCCACAACGGCGAGCTTCACGGCGGGGAATCCGTGATTCCAACCAAGGTCAGCGAGCAGGCGATCGCGACACTCCGCGAGCAAAAAATGAACGGCTGCGGGCATCGAGCTCGCCTCGCCCCGCGCGTGCCGCTTCGCGCGCCGGTCGGCCCCCCCTGGCTCCTTCCGGTCCTCATCGCGATAGCCGTGATCTCTTTCTGGCTCGCGGTGATCTGGGCAGCCGCTCGCCTTTCGAGCGTTCCTGCTGATCCAGCCGGCGCGAAAGTGAGCCAGCTTCAGGGCCTGGGCGGACGCGCTCTATCGCTCAGCTCGCCGGAGGTCTCAGACTGGTATCACGCTTGTGATGCGGACGGCGGCCTCTTGCGCGTGGAGATCGGCTTGCTGGGGCCTGCTCCTGCGAAGGATTGGGAGGCGACGTGCGAGGATGCGCGCACCGTTGCAGGCGTCGCCGGGAACTTCGGTGCTGTGATCGCACCGCCTGAACCGGCCGGATTCCAGTGATGCGCGTCTGGCATCTCGCGCGCAAGATCGGCGAGCGCCGCGACGGCGCTCCGGTGTACCAGTTCTGGAGCGAACCGGGCGGGGCGAGCGCGTACGCATCCCAGGCGAAGGATTTCCCGTGCGCACGCGCTGCGTACGCCTATGCCGCCCTCTACCCCGAGGTGATAGACCCCGAGGTGTGGATCGCGATACCGGGAAGGCCGAAGCTCGAGGAGCAGGTCGCATGACAGCACGTCCCAGGACAAAGCGCGGCATTCTCATGTGGCTCTGGCTGCACGGTCTGCGCGCGCCTCGCGCCTCACGCAGAGCGAGGCGAATCGTCGAGGCCGTGTCGTGAGCCGCCTGCTTCAGCGCGGCGCGGCGCACGGCAATGTGATACACCTTGAGGAGGGCCTCGCCTTCGCGCCGATCCGTTGCTCCGAGTTCGACGAGCTCCTGCGCGTCATCCGCGTCGACCACCGCAAGCACCTCGAGCGTCGCACGATCGACCGCCCCGGCATTCAGATCACTGTATACCTCGTGAATGGTGACCCGGTCGCAGCGCACCAGCGAGTTTGGCAGGGGGATCAGCAGACATGGTATCGGAGGATGACGTGAAGCACTCGCTACAGGTCCCGAAGGAATGGCTCAAGGTCGGCACGCAGGTGCATGTGTCGGTTGATAGCGGCCGCACGTATGCCTTCGTCGGCCAGGTGCGCCCGCACTTGGGCGAGGTGTTCCTCATCGACTTCGACGATGAGCTTGCAGGCAAGCCCGCGCATGTGAAGTTCTGCCAGTATGGCGAGGTCGATAGCGCGCGTGCGCTGCGGATCCTGATCGGCAAAGAGGGCACGAAGGATGAGCGCGTCGAGTCATGAACGACTCGCCAATTCTTCGTCCGGTTCCGCCGAAGACAATCGTCGAGTTCGACTTCGGAATCGGCGATCGCGTCGTCATTCGCGGGTCATCGATCGAGGCCGACGTGACCGCCCTCATGCGCAGTGCCGATGCGAATCAATACCTGATCTCCTGGTGGGGCAACGGGACGCGGTTCACCTCGTGGGTGTTCGCTCGGGAGATCAGGATCAAGCTGAAGGAGGATACGCGGTGAGTGCGCCCGTCTGCTCTTACGATCATATGCACGATACGCTCACGAGGCGCCGTGAGTGTCCGCGCCGCCCCGCCGGGATCGACGATCGTTCCGCCGGCTCTTGCGTTGGTGAAGCCGTGATGCCGCTCGTGGCCGCATGAAGAGCAAGCCTCAAGAACGAGATCCCTACGAGACGTTGGGCGTTGCCAAGGACGCCGACGCCGCCACGATCCGCGAGGCCTACCGCAGGAAGGCCGCCGCGGCGCACCCCGACCGGCCCGGTGGCTCGTCGCAGGAAATGATCGCGATCAACGGCGCGTGGGCGCTACTCTCGGACGAGGTCGCGCGCGAGAGGTTCGATCAGACGGGCGATGCGAGCCGTCCACCGCCGCTCGAGGTTCTCGCGCGCAACACGCTCGCCGGCCTCTTCGATGCCGCGTGCGAGCAGCTCCCCGAGCACGTCGATGTGCTCTTCGCGATGTGCCGCAAGCTGTCCCAGATGCAGTCCGAATCGCAAGAGGCAATCGCGAGCAACGACGAGGCGATTCGCAAGGCCACGAAGCAGATGGCCCGTCTCAAATGGAAGGCGAAAAGCGGCCACAACTTTCTCGCCGCAACCCTCGAGAAGCGAATCGAGCTTGCGCGCAGGAGGAATGCGAGCGCCAAGCGCGCAATCGAGGTCGCGGACCTCTGCGTCAAGATGCTCGAGGACTTCGAGTGGGAGCCCGAGATGGCGACCGAAGCCAGTGGCCCCGTTCTCTTCGAGTCGCTTCTTCGACCATATCGCCCGCACTCTCCTGGAGGATCGTAGCGGTGCTTGCAGAGCAGTTGTTCGCACTCGCCGCGGCGCGTGGGATCGATCTATCAAGCGTTGGTGGGACATCGACGAAGACTGACGGAGACGCCGCTCGCCGGCGGCGCACCAAGGAGGAGCGCAGGCTCGGGCTCGAAGTGGTGGAAAGCGCGCTCGGCCGCGGATCGCGCAGTTACCGCCGGCCCACCTGGTCGCACGCAGACCTCGGGCATGCCGCGCAGCACATGGATGAGCTGCACTGGCTCGCGGCCTGCTACTCCTACGCCGGCGACCGCTCGGCGTACTGGCGCCTGTGGGAGGCCCTCATGTATCAGGCCGGCAAGCTCGCCCAGCGCGAGGGCTGGCGCCCGCAGGTCATGGGACGCGCACCGATCGAAAGCAAGTGCACGCGCGCTCCGGATGTCATCTGCCCGCTCCCGACCCCGCGGCCTGCGCCCAAGTTCTACCGCTCGGAGTTGTGCACGCTGGTCCTCGACGAGGAGGCATATCCTGCGATCTTCGCTGCGGCGCCTGCGATGTATCCGGTCTACCTCGAGGTCGATGATCTGACATGGGCGCGCGTGCTCGAGCCGCGCTTCTGGCTTTTGAAATCGCGGTACGGTGCTTGGCTTGCGAGCGCGAGGGAAGTCATTCGCAGGCGCTGCAACCGGGACCGGCACGAGGAGGAGCGCGCATGATCAGCGTTCAACGCCTGCGCGAGATTCTGGCGCAACTGCCCGGTGAGGCGCGTTGCCACGTCAGCGAGGATTCTTGCCTCGTGATCCGCGAGCCTGCCGAGCAGGACGGAGACCACTGGCTGTGGGCGCTGAAGGCGCGCGACTGCGACGAGGAGGATGAGCAGGCGCATGCTCCACCGCCGCTGCCGAACATCGACATTGAGATCGAGGACTGGTCGCCTGAGGCCAAGGCCGCGTGCATCGCGCAACTCGAGCGGGTTCTAGAGCGCGCGCGCAGCGGGCGCCTCGTCAGTTTCTTTGCCGTGCCGAATGACGGGGACACCTACCAGGGCTTCAGCATCGACATCGCTTTCCATCGCGAGAAAAAGGAATCAGGTCATGGCAACGGGTGAGATCGCGCGCGCAGTTGTCGAGCATTTCGAGATGCTGAACCGCACGCCGGTCGTGCAGATCGCAACCTCCGGATTGGCTGAGCTCATCGTCCAGGGCCTCGCAGATCCGGTCGTCACGATCCTGAACTACGACGATGAGGCGCTGCTTGCGCGGGTCGAGGGCGTGCCGGCCGGCGTTCTGACATTCACGCACCAGAAGTGGGACCGCTCCATCTTCGTCAAGTTCGGCTACGTTCTGCGCGCGCGCCGGCGCCAGGGGATCTATCGCGCGCTCTGGGACAAGCTCGTCGAGATCGCGCGCGAGCGCAAGGTCCCGGAGATATTGGGCAGCACCGCTGTCTCGAATTCGGCGATGCAGGGCGTGATGGCGCGGCTCGGCCGCACGGCGTTCGGCCGCACGGCGTTCGCCCTTCAGTATCGCTTCAAGGTCGAGCCGCCGCCTGGGCCTTGTCACCGAAGAGCACGCGCGGTAGATTCTGCGCCTTGCCAACCCAAGGGCGAAGCCGTTGAAGATCGGGACCTGAGCCGCGCGTGATCGAAGCATTTTCGCCCCAGACTGCCGATGAAATGGGGCCCGCCGAGGAGCAAGGCGACCGGGTGCGTGCACAACACGCGGGTCGGCCCACAGGGAAGTCAGAATGTAGATCGGCCGTCCGCCGGCGCCGTCAGGGGACAAAGATCTCTCGGGACGATCCGAGGCCGAGCCCGCACAGTCGTCCGCCCCGGCGCGAGGTGCTCCTCCGCCGGGTGCGGCCACCACATGCGCGATTCCTCTTGCGCCACAGCATAGATCAGGTCTAGGATTCGCGGCACAATCTAGCTGCGACTTCTCCAAAAGGGTCGGGTCTTACACCGCCCAAGCTGTCGCCCGAAGAAATAGAGCAATAACGTAAGCCGCTGAAATGTCAGCGGCTTTTTTATTTCTGGGGGTCGCACCATGCCGCTGCCGCCGAAGATCGAGCGCTTCGATCCGGTCGCCGATGCCTGGCGTCACTTTCACCGCTCGAGGCTCCCAGCGGAGTCTCTCGGCTTGCCGTGGGCGTGCGTCTCGAGCGCGGTGATCCTGGAGCATGTGATGCTCTGCCTTCGCACCTGGGTGAAAGAATCCATCGCGCGGCGCAAGCTCCGCGACCTCGGCCTTGCCCGTAGAAAGGAGCGCTCAAGTTCATGACGCGACTGTCGGCAGCGATCATCATCGCGCTCCTGCTCGTCTCGGCTGCCGCATCGGCACTCGCGGACTGTGCGAGCAATCCAATGGATTGCAGCACGGACTCCACCGCGCTCATCGGGAGCTTCGAGCTGCAAGCGGCCGAGGTCATCAGCGAGATCACGGCCGCACGCGCGCTTGCCTTGAGGCAACTCGAGAGCAAATCGATCAGCGCAGCGCAAGCGCAGAGCGTTCAAACAAGGGCCGACCGCGCGCGCGCGCTCTATCAGCAGGCGCGCATCGCGTGCGGTGCTACCAGCTCCGAAGGCAACTGCTTAGGATCATCGCGCGCGAAAGCGCTCCAGCTTCTCGAGCAAGCAAGAAAGGCGGTCCCGTGAGAATCACCGTCGCCGGCGCACGCTCGCTCGCATCCGCACTCACTGCCGCAGCAGCAAGCGCCGAATCAAATGGAGCAACGGACTTCGATCTGCTCGATACGCTCCAGGTCGTGGACGATGACACGCGCTCGCAGCTCGCCGCTGCGATTGCCGCAGCTGAAGGCGGACCGGCGCCTTGATAGATCGCACATGCCGAACGGCGCCTACTACAAGTCCCAGCATTGGCAACGCCTACGCGAGGATTGTTTGTATCGCGACGGCTATACCTGCCGCGCGCCGGGATGCACGAAGCGTGCGACGCGCGCCGATCACATCATCGCTCGGCCGCCTGATGCGCCTGGCCCCACGGAGTTTGATGTGCTGAGCAACCTGCGCGCGCTGTGCGTGGGCCATGACTCGCAGGTGAAGGAGCGTCGGCGCGGTGATGCACGCTCGAGGGCGCAGGGCGGTGAGTTCAAGGTGCGCGGGTGCGATGCTGAGGGCTGGCCCATCGATCCTCGCCACTCTGGCTCGCACAGATAGCGCGCTGTACTCGTGCGTGGCAAGGGGGTTTTAGTTTGGCTCACCCCCCACGTCGCCGGACCGTGTAGTGCCTTCGCGCGCAACGTCGCGAAATTGACATAGGGGGATATCGGCACCAATGGACGAGAGCGAAAAGCAGATGCGAGCGGTCCTCTTTGGCGTCGCGCCTGGAAAGCGGGCGCCGGCCGGGGGTGTGTTTTCGTCGGTCGTTCATGTCGTGCTCCGCGGTGTTGGGTATTCTTTCCAGGGGCGGCCGTCAAGGAGAGAGCCGCCCTTGCCGTGCGGGTCAAAGTGCGCGACGCGCCGGGTGCCGCTGAAGGCGCAGGCCTGCGTGGGTCGCTCGCGATAGATCGGATTATTCTGCGGGATGCCGAACTGTTTGAAGAAGCAGGCGACGCCGTACTCGAGGCACAGATCGCGCGCCTGCTGCGCCCAGGTGACATCCATACGGCGCGCATTGCCGCCTGACTCTCCGCCGATGATGAGCCAGTCGGGCACGGTCGGGTCGTCTCCGAGTTGCAGTCGTGGGCCGAGGGGGCCTATTGCGGGTTCGTAGCTGATGAAGCGCACGACGGCGGGGATCTTTGCGGCGATGGGCCAGCGCTGACGGTAGTGCGCCTCGTCCTCGGCCGTGATCCCGATCCAGACGTTGTGACGCCCGAACCATTCGCGCGGGACGAGCTTCAAGGCATTCTGCGGGCGCTTCGTGAGAAGCAGCCAGTCGAGAAGCGGGGTAGCCTCGATGAGGCTGAGCAGGTCCGCGCGCCATTGCCGGTCGACCTGGTTGTCGAGCCAATCGGCGAGGGATGCGCAGAACACGCGCTGTCGGTGGCCGTGCTCGCGCTGGAAGCGCGGGGCATCCTCGTTCCATTCGAGAGGCTTGCGCCAGTTCGCGGCCGAGGTGCGCCGTCGCGGGTTGTTGCCCCAGCGCACGAGGCCTGAACGCTTTGACCAAGATTCGGCGTAGCAGTGGTCACAGCCGGGCGAGATGTTGGTGCACCCCAGCCAGGGGTTGAACGTGCTCGAGCACCAAGAAATTTCGGTAGTTTCACCCATGGCGACGGCTCCTGTTGTAGTCTTGCCAGCCTCTTGCGCTATTTGTGGTCATGCCTGATAGCTCCTATACTGCGAGCGTCGCGAGGCTTTGGTCGGCTTCGCGGGCTTCCGTGATGGGCGAGCGCGGCCCGGTCGGGTGTAAACCCTTCCGGGCCGCTTTCGCATCAGATGAGGCCTAGTTGCGTGAACGAGGTTACTCCCTCGGCCTCCGTGATGATGTGATGCCGATGAGAGGCGCATCCCGAAGCGCACCGCGTAAGGCCGATGCGCTTGGAGCGGTGCCCCTACTTGCGCGGCGGCGGTGGCCCGTGAGGCTCGATAGGGGCATGGTGAATGGGCGGGGGCGGCCCGTGCGGTGTGATCGAACCGTGCAGTGCGAACATCAGTACAAGCGCTAGCATGTGATTCTCCGTTCTCGGTTTTGAGTGAAAAGAGGGACGCGCCCGAGGGCGACGCGTCCCGAGTCTGCCGCTAATTCCTGGGCGGCGGGGTGATCGCTGGGGCCTTGAAACCCGTGCCGAGGATGGGCGCCATCTTCGGCATGTCTGGCGTCTCGGGCCTCTTCGGCTCGGGAGCCGGCAACGCCTTGCCCGTTGCGGCCTGCAGGTCCGCGATGCGCTGGAGCAGCTCATCCGCGGCAGCCTTCTCGCGTGCTTTGACCTTCTCGTCTTTGCTCGCCTTCGCCGCCTGCGTGTGGCGGGTCGCGTGGGCCCTCAAGGCGGCGATGGTGCGCGAAAGTCCGGGGGCACCGATGAGACGTGCTGCGCCCGCCTCAAGCGTGGGTCCGCCTGCGCGCATCGGCATCACGACATAGAGCACGTTCGCGCGGCCCGCGAAGGTGATTATGCCGGCGTCTTTCCCGTCGCCCGGATAGGTCGCGATGCTCTTTGATTCGTAGAGCTTGGCGAGCTTCATGGCATCCCCGACATACTTGGGATCAAAGCTCGTGGCCTCCCCTGGCGTGCGCTCGCCGGTTGTGAGCGATGCGCCGGCCGCCGAGAGCACCCGCTGGTAGTCTGGGAACTTCCCATCGACCGGGACGCCCCGCAGCGTGACCTCGGAGAATGAGTCGCGGAAGGTCAGGCGCTTTGCGACCGGATCGAACTGCAGGAAGGCGCGACCGCCGCCTTGCTGCTGCACGTCTGCCGGGAGCGCGCGAGCCGCGCGGTCGAGCAACACGCGCGGGATGATGACGCCCTCATCCAGCCACTTGAAAGCCTTGCTCTCCGTCACCTTCGGGTCGATCGGGAGCGTTTGGGCTAGCAGCCTGTGGCCGTCCGTGGCAATGAGGCGCACGTCGGCGCCGACACGATGCAAGAGAGCGCCGTTGAGGTAGTGCCGGATCTCCTTCTTCGGGGCGATCACGAGCGCCGCCTCGATCGCGGTCAATCCGATCTCGAGCCAGCCTGCCGGGGCCTCGATCGCCTCGGCCACCGTGGCGGCCGGTTTGGCATGCGCGCCGGTGCCCGCGGTCGGGTGCTCGAGGTGTATGCCGTTGCCGTTTGCGAGCTTGGGTGCCGCCGACTCGGCCGGCTGCGCCGGGCCGACCTGAGGCGTGATGCTCGGCATGCGGCGAGCAGGGTCAACAGGCGCGGCCGCATTAGCGGGCCTATTGGCGGTGACTGCGGCGGCCTTTGCGGACGGTGCCCCAGCGGGGGCCGCTGGCGCGGGCGCCGCGGTGCTCTGCTTGGGGGCCGGTTTGGCCTTGCGGCCTGATTTGCTGTTCATGGTCTGGAAACTCCGTGATGCGATGCCGAAAAGCCGGCATCCCGTAGCGGCCCGAGGGGCGAGCCGCTACAGGCTGGGCTCTTCTCAGGCGGCAGCGGTCGCGCGCGTGCGGGCCTTGCGCGCGCTCTTCGGGCTGTCCGTTGCCGGCCGCTCGCCCCAGGGGACGCCGAACTTCTCCGCGCAGATCGGGCCATAGCCGACCGCGACGGAGCGCTCGTCCTTCAGCGCAAGCGAGCAGAAGCAGCAATGACCGGTCAGGTGCCCGAACTCGGCCGCGACGCCTGCCGGGTCATCCCCGAGGCGCGATAGGAGCGCGACGAGTTCCGCGGTCCTCTGATGCCCGTCCCGGCCAATGTCGAGCGCGCCTTGCGGACTGATGCGCCCGTAGTAGCGATTCGAGCCGAAGGATTCCCCGTCGGTCAGCATGAGGTAGCCCGGGGTCCGGGACTTCTCGCCTGCGACGGTGATGCGAAGGGGCGAGCCGTCTGCGAAGCGCAGCCAGAGCTTAGGGAACTTGAGCCCGCTTGCCCGCGCGCGCGCCAGGAGCGCGACGACGCCCGGCATCCCGGGCACCGCGGCTGCCGGTGCGGCGGGAGCGGTGAGGCGCGCGACGAGCCGCTCAGCCCATTGCGCCTGCGAGAGGGTCATGCCCTGCGCGCCGTCCGCGCGGATGAGCGAAAGGGCAAAGCGTAACTCGCGGTACGGGATGCGCCCGGCCTGCGCGAGCTGCTGTAGGGTCTGAATTGCGGTCATGGTCTTGCGTCTCCGTGTGGTGGCGTTCAGCGGGGCGCCCTCGCAAGGTCCAAAGGCGCCCTCTCAACGTCATTCGCCGATGGGCCAGCACCCGACCGAGTGCGACGAGCCCGTGCGCTTGCCGCCGGCCGAGACGCAAGTCGTGTTGAGCGTGTCGAGGAACTTGCGCGCGTCCGAGTCGTGCCAGCCGGGATGCTCGCAGGACTGGTATTCCAGGCACGCTATCGCGTGGCGCGTCTCATCCGCGTTGAGCTTCCGGGCGGTCTCGATCTGGTCGCGGGTGAAGGATTCGAGGGCCTCTGGTGCGATGAGGTCGCTAGGATCTTCGTGTCGGTACCGGACGCTTGCGATGTTCTCGCGCATGAGCATGTCGGCGGTGGCTGCGGCTTTCGTGGGTTTCACGAGCCCGCGCTCCTGAGCGGCGCGGACGATCGCGGCGATGTGGGCGGTTGGGACGACAAAGGCGGACATGGTCTGAAGTCTCCGTGTTGGGTGAGTGAGCTTCCCGCGGCGTTCCACGTGGAGCGCCGCAAGCTGGTCACTCCGTGAAGCCTTGCCACTCGCAAGGCGCCTTGCTCGCGATCGCGCGAAAGCCGGGTGCCCCGTACTGGCTGCACTGCCACCAGCCCGTCAGGGAAGTGTTGCGGCGCAGCGGCGAGGCGCAGAGCGGGCACTTGCCCGTGGCGACGATCGCCCGTATCCGGGCCTGCTCGGCCGTGCGGCGTTCGGCCTGGATGCGGTAGGCGGCGCGGGTCGCGGCGGCCTTCTGTGCTCGGGTCATGGTCGTTGGTCTCCGACGTGATGGGTCCGGAAGGGAACCGGGGGGCCTTGCGGCCCCCCGAAGGGTCTTCAGCTTGCGGCCTGCGCCAGGAGGCGAGTGTTCGCGCGGGCGAACTTCTCCAGGCGGCCGCGAATCGCGGCAGCGCTCGCGCGGGCCTCTGCCTTTGCCTTCGCGTTGCGGGCCTTCTTCTGGGCCTCGGTCTGGCGGGTCAGGTGCGCGCGGTAGGCAGCGAGCGAACGGGCGGCATGGAAAGCTTTGGTCTTCGTGGTCATGGTCGTGTCTCCGTGTGGGTGGCAAGTCATTGATCTACTGAGGCGTATTCTGAGCCGTTTGGACGAAAAAGTAAACAAAAACAAGCACCTAGATGCGTGTGCGGCGCAGCAATGGTAGGGAAACGAGGGGGTTATCGATCTTTCCTGAAAATGCCCTTTCGGCGAAAAGGGTGAGGGACCATGCGCGGGCGAAAACCGAAACCGACTCATCTGCGGCTGATAGAGGGCAATCGCGGGCGACGCCCGCCGCCTCTCAACGAACCCAAGCCTCGCGGGAATCTTCAGACACCGCCCGGCTGGTTCACCGACCAGCAGCGCGAGGTGTGGCGCTACGCGATCGAGAGCGCACCGCCTGGACTGTTGAAGCTCCTCGACCGCGAGGTGCTCGCGATCTGGTGCGTCGCGAGTGAGATCTATCAACGCGCGATCGAGGCGCAGTCGCGCATCGACGCCGTTGGGGGGCTGCAGCTTCTAACGAAGACCCCGGAGGGGCATCTCGTGCAGTCCCCGTACCTGCCGATCATCAACAAGCAGGCGGCGATCATGTTGAAGGCCGCCTCGGAGCTTGGCTTCACGCCGAGCTCGCGCACCAGGGTCAGCGTCGACCCGAGCGATGCCGGCTCGCAGGACCCAGCGCAAGAGTTCCTCGGCGCGTAGGACCGAGGACCGCGTCGGCGCGTATGCGCGCGCCGTGCTCGCCGGCAGGATCATCGCCGGTCCGCACGTTCGCAACGCGTGCCGCCGCCACCTAGACGACAGGAGGCTCGGAGCAGGCCGCGGGCTCATCTGGGATCTGAAAGCCTCCGATCGCGCGATCAGGTTCTTCGAGACGGTTCTGCGCCTGAACAGCGGGCAGTTCGAGGGCGAGCCCTTCAAGCTCGAGCCTTCGCAGGCTTTCATCGTGGGGTCGATCTTCGGGTGGAAGCGCACGACGGACAAGTCGCGCCGCTTTCGGCGCGCGTACCTCGAGGAGGGGAAAGGGAACGGGAAACCGATTTTCGTAGGTACCCCGATTCCCACCCCCAGCGGCTGGTCAACGATGGGCGAGCTGCGCGTTGGCGACCGAGTGTTCGACGAGCAAGGAGCACCGCGAGTCGTGGTTGCGGCGAGCGACGTGATGCTCAATCGCGAGTGCTATCGCATGAGATTCTCCGACGGCGGGGAAATAATCGCTGAGGCTGGGCACCAGTGGGTCACGGCGCGGCTGAGAACCGGCGGCCGGCGCGGCGACAAGATACGCGGCGTCCCGCGATCGCAGTGGAAGCGTAGCGCGAAGGGGGCCGAGGGCCTGCGCACCACGGCAGAGATCGCGCGCACGTTGGTCGTGCCCAAGGGATCGGGCGCGCATCCGCAGGCGAAATGGAATCATCGCATCGAGGTCGCCAGGTCGCTGCAACTGCCCGCGGCGAGTCTACCGATCCCGCCCTATACGCTCGGCGCCTGGTTGGGTGATGGCGACAGCGCCGGCGGCCGCATCACCGCCGCTTTCGCGGATCGCGCGGTCATCGACCAGGTGGCAGCCGACGGGTTCGGCGTCGTGGAACGAAAGCCGCAGCGCCCCTCGACCGGGCGTTTCAGGATCACTGGCCTCACTGCGCGACTTCGCGCCCTGGGTGTGCTTCATAACAAGCACGTTCCGGCTCGCTATTTGCGTGGCAGTCACGCGCAGCGACTTGCGCTCCTGCAGGGGCTCGCTGATACCGACGGCTTCGTGTCTAAAGGCCAAGCGCAGTGCGAGATCACCACGATCAGCGCGCGGCTGCGTGATGACATCATCGAGCTGGTTCGTACGCTCGGACTGAAGCCGAGCTACAGCACGGTACGCGCCAAGGTAAACGGCAAAGACTGTGGCGAGGCGTTTCGGATTCAATTTCACGCCGGCGACGTGCCAGTTTTTCGGCTGCCACGAAAACTCGCGCGCCTGAAGCCTTCCCCGGCCGGAAGACGCGCGTTGTCGCGCGGACGAATGATCGTGGCCTGCGATCCGATTCCTTCGGTCCCGGTGCGCTGCATTCAGGTGGATGGCCCGTCGCACCTGTTTCTGGCCGGCACCAGCATGGTGGCGACGCACAACTCCCCGCTGCAGGCCGGCATCGGCCTTTACTGCATGCTCTCGGATGGTGAGCCACGCGCGGAGGTGTATGCAGCCGCCTCGAAAAAGGATCAGGCGATGGTCCTCTTCAGGGATGCGGTGGCGATGCGCGACCAGTCCCCGGCGCTGCAGTCTCGGCTCCTGAAGTCGGGCGCAAATCCGGTGTGGCAGATGACCGATCCGCGCTCGGGGTCGACCTTCAAGCCGATCTCTTCGGATGATGGTCAGTCGGGCCCGCGGCCCTCCTGCGCGCTGTGCGACGAGATCCACGAGCACAAGGACGGCGGGGCCATCATCGACATGCTCGAGCGCGGATTCAAATTCCGCCGGCAGCCACTCCTTGTCATGGCGACCAATTCCGGGAGCGATCGCAACACGGTGTGCTGGCAGGAGCATCAGCACGCGGTGCGCGTCGCCGCCGGCACGATGGCCCCGGATGATGAGTTCACCTACGTCGGTGAGCCCATCGATGATGAGACGTTCAGTTACGTCTGTGGCCTCGACAAGGACGAGGACTTTCTCGAGGACCCGAAGTGCTGGATCAAGGCGAATCCGCTCCTCGGGGTCATCGTGCGCGAGGAGACCATCGCATCAGCCGTGAAACAGGCGAAGCTCATCCCCGGCAAGGCGAACGGCGTTCTGCGGTTGCACGGCTGCGTGTGGACTGACGCCGACACCGCCTGGATGAGCCGCAAGGCTCTGGAGCGTGTGCTGTTTGATTTCGATCCGGCGATCCACGTGGGCAAGGAGCTGTGCGCCTCCGCGGACCTCTCGGGCGTTCAGGATCTCACCGCCACGGGTTTCTGCGTTCAAACTGGTACCGTCACGCGCGAGCGAGACGGCAAGCCGATCGAGCTTCCGACCTTCGATGCGTGGGTCGAGGTCTGGACGCCTCGCGACACGCTCGCCGAGCGGGCCTTGAAGGACCAGGCACCTTACGAGGTGTGGGTCAAAGGCGGTTGGCTGAATGCGATCGAGGGCAAGACGATCCGGCTCGACTTCGTCGCCGCGCGTCTTGCGGAAGTCTCAATCGAGTATCTGATAAGACTTCTCGCGTACGACCGCTACGCCTATCGCAAGCTCGAGGACGAGCTCGACAAGCTCGGCATCACGATCCCGCAGGTCGAGCATCCACAAGGGGGCGTCCGTCGCGCGAAGCCGCCCCAGGAGTGGATCGATGCGGCGAAGGCGAACAGCCAGGAGCCTCCGCAGGGACTTTGGATGCCAGGCTCGGTCGTCGCGCTCGAGACCCTGATCCTCGAGGAGCGCATCAGGATCCGCCGCTCCCCGGTTGTCATCTCCGCCATGATGTCGGCCGTCGTAGAGCACGACCCGTTCGACAACCGCTGGTTCTCCAAGCGCCGCGCGGTGAACAGGATCGACGCCCTGGTCGCACTCACGATGGCGGTGGGCGCCGCGACAGGCGCGCCCTCGTCCGGCCCCGGCTCCGTTTACGAGGAGCGCGGGTTACTCATCATCGGCACTTGAAGGAGCGGCGAGCCTGAGAAAATTTCCGCTGCCCGAGCTCGCACGCGACCTAGCCGGCCTCGCCGGCGCCGCTCTGATCTCTTACGGCGCCTGGAGAATATACCCACCAGCCGGGTTCCTCATCGGAGGGGCCCTGCTGCTCGCTGGCGCGTTTCTGAGCGCCCGGGCGGCCTGATGGCGCGGGGTCTATTTGGCGCGCTCGCGCGTGGGCTCGGGCCGCGGTTCTCGCGCACCAACGACACGACGCTCGATGCTTTGAATTGGGCCGACTGGGGCTGGTCGGTTCCGACCGCCGCGGGCGTGCTCGTGGGGCAGGCTTCTGCGATGCAGGTCGCAGCCGTCTTCGCCTGCGTGCAGATCATCTCCTACGATCTCGCAAAGCTCGGGGCGATGATCTTTGAGGGCGAGCGCCAGGGCGGCAAGCGCACGAAGGCGAAGGGACACTTCCTCTATCCGCTGCTGCGCAAGCCCGCGAGCTGGCTCACCTGGTTCGAGTTCTGCTCGATGCTGCAGGCGAGCGTTCTCTTGCGTGGCAATGGGTACGCAGTGATCCTGCGCGACCCGCGCGGGTATCCGACGCAGCTCGTGCCGATCAATCCCGATCGCGTCGCGCTCTGGGAAGCACCCGACGGCGAGCTCTTCTACATGGTCACGCGCTCGGGGCTCCACGAGATGGCAATGCTCGCTCGCGAGCCGCTTCTAATTCATTCGGACGACATCTTCCACCTGAAGGCGTTGTCGATGAACGGGCTTCTCGGCCTCTCACCGATCAGCATGGCCCGCGAGGCGATCGGCCTCGCGATTGCGCAGGAGCAACTCGCATCGCGGTGGGCCGCGAACAGCGCAAAGCCGAGCGGGGTCCTGCAGACCGAAGGCAAGCTGACCGCAGATGCGGCCAAGCGCATCGCCGATGATTGGAAGGCGTTGAACAGCGGACTCTACAACGCCGGCAAGACGGCGATCCTCGAGCAGGGCCTGAAATGGGAGCCGCTGTCGATGACTGCGCAGGATGTGCAGTTCATGGCCTCGCGGCAGTTCCAGCTCGATGAGATCGGCCGCATCTATCGGGTGCCCCCGCACATGCTGGGCGTGCAGCAGGGTCGCAGCGCCGGCGCCGGCATCACGCAGCAGGCGCAGGAGTATTTGAACTACACGCTCTCGACCTGGATCACCATGTGGGAGGAGCGCATCCCGTTCACCTTCGACCTCGACACCGATGAGATGTTCATCGAGTTCAATGTCGATCGGATATTGCGTGCGGATATTCAGACCCGTTATGCCGCGCACCGCGTGGCGCTCGGGGGAACGGGGTGGGCAACGCCCAACGAGGTGCGCGCCGAGGAGGGGCAGGACGACCTCGAGGGCGGCGACACGGTCTATCGTCCGGTCAACACGGCCCCGATGGATTCGGATGTCTTCGCAGGCCAGGCAGATCCGAACGACCCGACCGTCCCGGATGACACGAACCCAGGACAGGAGCAGCAGCCGGGGCTCGGATCTGATCAGACCGGAGAGGGCGCCGAGGGCGGCGGCCGGCCGCCAAAGAAAGGGATCAAGAAAGTCGGCAAGGTCGTCAACGGGCGCGCGGCGCCCATGCGCAAACGCAGACTGAATGGGAACGCGAGAACGTGAGACGCCTCTACACGCCAGAGCAGTTCGCAAGGCTCGCAGATGCAGACCAGCGCGACCCGCAGGCCGCAGTTGCATCGGCGATGGGCCTGGCAGAGCCCGCAGAGCCCGGTGAGTCCGGGCGCCTGATCCGTTACGTTCTATCAACGGGTGCGGTAGGCCGGGACTTCCACGTCGTCGAGCCCGAGGCCTGGCAGCTGCGCAACTATCTCAAGAATCCCGTCTTTCTCTGGGCCCACGATGACAAGCAGCCTCCGATCGGGCGGATGGTGCAGATCGGGGACGTGGCCGGGGTTCTCAAGGGCACGGTCGAGTACGCGGAGCGCGACCTCAACCCGTTCGCCGACATGATCTATCGGCTGACGCGGGCCGGGTACCTGAATGCGGTCTCGACCTCGTGGCAGCCGCTCGAGTGGTCGCTCTCGAAGGACAGGGCTCGGCCGGGCGGGATCGACTTCAGCAAAGTGGACCTCCTCGAGGTGAGCCAGGTCCCAATCCCCGCGCTCCCCGAGGCGCTTGCGACCGCGCGCTCGCAGGGGATCGACACGAGCCCGCTCTATGAATGGGCCGAGCGAATTCTTGACAGCGGCGGCATGGTCTTCGTGCCGCGCGCGGAAATCGAAAACCTACGGAGAGCCGCAAAAATGGCGAGTCCAGTGAGCAGAGCTACCGGGTCGGACTGGAAGGTCGGAGCCTCGAAGAACCTACCGATCGAGGATTCCGATTCGTGGGACGGCGCGGCCGCTCAGAAGTCCATCTTTGAATGGGCGGGCGGGGATGAGTTCTCCCCGGCCAAGGCGCGCAATGGCTTTCTCGTTTACGACGCATCCGAGCCCGACAAGCGCGGCTCCTACAAACTGCCGATCGCCCACGTCGTCGACGGGGAGCTGAAGGTTCCGAAGGGCGCCATCCGCGCGGCGCTCTCGCGCATCTCGCAGACCGACATCCCCGATGATGTGAAGAAGTCCGCGCAGACCGTGCTCGATCATTACAAGGAAAAGGCCGGCATCGGCGAGGACGACGAATCGAAGGAGGAGCGCGCGCTCGTCGGCGAGGAGGACGAGGAGGCCCAGGAGGATGCGGACAAGGAGGGCGGCAAGGGCGACGGCGATGAGGAGCAGCGCCGCGCCGCATCCGCCGGCAAGTCCAAAGATGACGAGGAGGATGAGGACGAAGACGACGAGGAGGACGAGGACAAGGAGCGCGCCGGGACGAAGGGCGAGGAGGATGACGAAGATGAGGATGACGAGGACGACGAGGAGGACGACGACGAAGAGGAGGAGGACACCAAGGGAAAGGGGAAAGCCGGCAAGGGGAAGACTGCCACCACCAAGGGCAAGGGCGGCGCCGGTCGCAGAGCCTCCCCGGTGAGCCGCCGCATCGGGGCCCCGAGGTTTCGCCGCGGCCTCTACGAATGCGGCCAGCTCGGCTACCTCCTCATGCAGCTTGGCTTCATGCACGATCACTCAACGATCGAGGAGGCGCTCGAGCAGGACGAGGATTCTGACTTGCCGCAGCTCCTCGGTGAGGCCCTCCAGGCCGCGGCCGATGCGTTCCTCGCTATGGCGAAGGAGGAGACCGCAGAGCTTCTCGAGCAGATCGAGGGCGGGAGCGATGAACTCCCGGACGGGGAGCGCGCCTGGGTCGCGCGGGCCACATCCCCCCGCACCAGGGCATTCCGGCGCGGCATCGCGTGCGTACGCGCGGGCCGGACCCTCTCGAATGCGAATCAGGAGAAGCTCGCGACCGCGCACGGGCACCTCGACCGCGCGCTCAAGCACCATCGCGCGCAAGGCGAGCATCAACAGGCCGTAAGCGAGCACGCCGAGGAGTTGCGCAGCCTCCACAAGCGCGCCGTCTCAACGCTCGCAGAGCTTGGCTACGATCACCACCGCGTAACTCGCGCGATGGACGGCATGTCCGAGCGAATCGAGGAGCTCTCCGACCGGCACTCGGATGCGTGCGACTCGCACAGCATGGTCGGGCGCTCGATCAAGAGCGGCCAGCGGTGCATGCGCTCGGTGATGGACGGAGCAGCACCGGCCGAGGATGAATCCAGGAATACCGACCCGGAGTCTCGGGCGGCGCGCCTCGAGCGCGCGCGGAAGCTCCGCATCGTCCCGAGCGGTGATTGATTGATTCCCTAAACCTCGCGCGCGGCGACGCGAGCGCCTTCCCTTCGGCCGCCTAGGCAGCGGCTTTGTCATACGGAGTCCCTGAAAAATGTCTGAGAAACTTGCTGCCCTGAAACAGCGTCGCGCTGACCTTGCGGCCCGTCTCGAGCTGCTCATCGATGATCCGAAGCAATTCGGCTCGACGGAGCGGGAGATCACCGAACTCGACGCGATGATCACCCGCGCTCAGCGAGCGCAGGATATCTCCCGCGGCCAGGCTCGGCCGTCCACCGAGGAGGCTACCGACCCCTCGCCGTTCTCGGCTGGGGCGCTCGTCGCCGCAACGCCCGAGCTGCGCACGGCGCGGGCCTCATGGGCCATGTCCGATTACGTCGCGCACGCGCGCGGTGTGACCGGCTTCAAGCCCGAGTCGAGCAAGCATTTCCGCAGCTTCGGCGAGCAGCTGCGGGCCATCGTCCAGCACTACGCAGGCGGGACGACCGACGGGCGCCTCGTGCGAGCCCCGGCCGGTGCTGGTGAAACGGATCCCTCTGCGGGCGGCTTCCTGGTGCAGTCGGACTTCGCATCGGCGGTGTGGACGCGCGCCTACGACATGGGCGAGATTCTGGGCCGCGTCTTCAAGCTCCCGATCTCCGCCAACGCAAACGGAATCAAACTGCCGGCGGTCGATGAATCGAGCCGCGCGACCGGCAGCCGCTGGGGCGGTGTGCAGTCGTACTGGGTCTCTGAAGGAGACGGTGCGAACGCGACCAAGCCGAAGTTCCGCTTGATCGAGCTCGACCTGAAGAAGCTCATGTCGGTCATGTACGTCTCCGACGAGCTCCTCGCAGACCAGACGGCCCTCGAGACGATCGCAAGCCAGGCGTTCTCCGAGGAAATCATGTTCATGACGGAGGACGGCATCGTCGAAGGGGACGGCGTCGGCAAACCCCTGGGCATCCTCAATGCCCCCGCTCTCGTCACGGTCGCGAAGGATAGCGGGCAGGCGAGTGCAACGCTCTCGCTCAACAACATCGTCAATATGTGGTCGCGGTGCTGGATCCGCTCGCGCAAGAACTCGGTCTGGTTCATCAACCAGGATGTCGAGCCGCAGCTCTACCAGCTCTCCCAGACGGTCGGGAGCGGTGGCTTGCCGATGTTCCTGCCCGCCGGCGGCCTCAATCAGAGCCCGTACTCGCAGCTTTTCGGGCGCCCGGTGATCCCGATCGAGTACGCATCGACCCTCGGCACTCCGGGGGACATCATCCTCGCGGACTTCAGCCAGTACGTCCTCGCAGACAAGCGCGGAATGCAGGCGGCAACCTCCATGCATGTGCGGTTCCTCACCGATGAGATGACGTTCCGCTTCACCTACCGGGTGGACGGGAACCCCCTCTGGCAGACCGCGCTCACCCCGTTCAAAGGCTCGAACACCAAGAGCCCGTTCATCGTTCTGGCGCAGCGCTAACTGCGGCTGCAAAGGCGGCCTTTCTCGCGGCGGCGCGCTCTGCGTGCGCCGCGAAGGGGCGCCTCTTCTGGTGCGGGATCCCCACCCGTGCCCTATCTACATCCCGGTTGCCCGCAATGGGGGGCGGGTCGAGGTAGACCTCAGTGTCAAGGCAATTTCAATTCTCCTACCAGTGCCCGCCCATCGGAATGCTGCCCCCGGCTGCGGATGCCGCCGGCCGTACCGGCACCTACAAGTCTCTGCGCAACTGCAGCGGCAAGGTCGCCGTGGTCTGCCGCGTCAACCAGGGTAACGCGGCGCAGGTGACGTTCACGATCCTGCAGGCCACCTCGAGCGCCGGGGCGGGCTCGAAGGCCATCGGCACGAATGCACAGCCGCCCGTGTTCTATAACGCCGACACGACTGCCTCCGACACGCTGGTCTCTCAAGGTCCGGCGACCAACGGCGCATTCCAGTGCGGCACTGCGCTCAAGGATCAGATCGTGGTGTTCGAGTTCGACCCCGCAGACTGCCTCGACCTTGCGAACGGATTCAATCACATCGCGGTGGAAACCTCGGCATCCAACGCCGCGAACATCACCGAGGCGTACATGGAATACCTGGGCCGCTTCCAGCAGCAGGTTCCGCCGGCCTCCGAGGTCTAGGCCAACGACGAGGGAAGGGCGCAAGGGGTCGCGGGGCAACCCGCGGCCCCTTCGACCAGCGACTCAAGTTCCAATCTTTCTGTAGGAGCACTCGATGAGCCAGACCATTCAGCTGCGATCCCATTCGGATGCGCTGGGCAACCCGCAAAGCGAATACGACGCGGCCACCTCCGAGACCGTGCAACTCTTCAGCACCGTGACCTTCGGGGACGACTTCATCGGTCCGGGGCACTCGGCGATCCCCGCGGGCGGGTCCCCTGCGGTGGGCTATCCCTGGTGCTCGAAGATCCAGAAGACCTCCGGGAGCCCGACCGTCGCGGTGGTCGCGAATTTCTCCGGCGGTGCGGTCGCCTGCGCGCTCGATGCGACGAGCGAGAAGCAGGAGGCCACGCTCTACGCAAACGACGAGCTCAACTGGGACATGACGAAGTGCGCCATCTGGGAGGCGCGCATCAATGCATCCGTGGTGCCGACCGGCGTCTGTGAGGCTGTCTTCGGGCTCATGTCCGCCTGGATCGACGGGCCGGACAACAATGCCTATTACGCCCGCTTCCAGATGTCCGGCAACGGCAACATCAACATGCAGACCAAGGACGGGGTCAACACGATCTCGGCATCGACGGGCATCGTTGCGGTCGCAGGCACCTTCCATCTCTTCCGCATCGATGCGACGGACCCGACCAACGTGCGATTCTTCATCGACGGAGTCGAGGTCTCGACCCCCCACCAGATGAGCTTCGCTGCGACCGGCGCGAATGCCGTGCTCGAGCCCTACTGCACCGTGTACAAGGCCTCGGGCGTGGGTGTCGGGACGCTGCAGCTCGACAAGGTCGATCTCGGGATGAACCGGCTCTAAGAAGAAGGCACGCCCACATGGCGGAAATAGATCTTCAAACAGCAACCATCGCGGCCGGCCAGGCGCTCTCCGGGCCGGTCGCGATCGGCAACAAGGAGCTGGTCGGGCTCCAGGTTCCCTCCAACTGGACCACCGCGGCGATCACACTTCAGGCCTCGATCGATGGGGGCCAGACCTGGAGCGAGGTCTGGGACGGCACCGCGGGAACGGAGGTTGAGATCCCGAGCCTCACGGGCGGCTCGCTGCAATACTACGTTGCGATCGACCCGACGAAGCTCCGCGGGATCAGCCTCTTTCAGATCCGCTCTGGCACGCAGGCCTCTCCCGTCAACCAGACCAACCTCGTAACCCTCACGCTCGTCACACGCCTCGTCTTCTGACGTGCAGAGCCAGACGGCAAGCTACGTCATCACGCAGCTGCTCGAGCCTCCTGCGTCCTATACGCTCACGACGCTCGCCAACATCAAGGACGAGCTCGGCCTCAACTCAAGCGACACGAGTAACGATGCGACCCTCACTCGTATGCTGAACGAGGAGTCGGCGGGGATCGCGCGCTACTGCAATCGCGTGTTCGGCCTTGCCACTTGGCAGGACGTGTATCGCCCGCAGCGCGGGGTATGGGGCGAGGGCGTGCGCTCAGCGCTCAACCCGCTGAAGCTCACGAGGTGGCCGTTTCAGGGGCCCGTCGTGGAGATCATCGGCAACACCTACGAGGGCGAGCAGCTCGTCGACGGCATCGCAAGTCTTCAGGGCCTCGCGGTCGATCAGCTCTTCTCCGGACCTGGCATCCCGAGTGGCGCCACCATCACGGGCCTGGGTTCAGGCTCGATCACGATCTCCGAGGCCGCGACCGAGAGCAATAGTGCGATTGCGCTATCGGCCGGAATCAGCGTCGTTGAGACCATCGACGGGAACGACATCGGCCTTGCGGCAGGCTCGGGCTTTGAGGTGCAGGCGGGATCACTTCTTCCGGGGGATGAGGGCCCGGGAATGCTCTATCGCCTGAATGAGGCCGGTAATCCCAGGACCTGGGCCGCGGTGCAAGTCACGGTCATCTACCAGGCCGGCTACCAGCTCCCGAACGATGACACGCCGAACATGCCCCTTGACCTCCAGAGGGTGTGCGAGCAGATCCTCGTCGGGCGTTTCAAGTCGAAGGGGCGCGATCCGAAGATCGTCGAGAGAAGCCAGTCCGGCCAGGTCGGGCTCGAGCGGTTCTGGGTGGGCGCGGCGCCGGGTCAACGCGGACCGTACCCGAATGAGATTCTCGATGTGCTCGATCGCTATCGCGTGCCGGTGGTCGCCTCCGCATGATGCCGATCATGTCCGTGCGGCTCGACGGGGACCGCGAGCTCGAGGCGAGGTTCGATCGCTTCCCGGCCTTTGCGCGCCGGCAACTCGCTGCACGCATCGATCAGATCACCGAGGAGCTCGAGGGGCGCGTCGAGGTCGCAGCTCCGGTCCGGACTGGACGCTTGAGGAGCGAGATCCGCGGGCGCACCTTCACGGACAACCCCGAGCGCGTTGCGGGGTACGTGGCCGTGTTCGCCCCAGGGATCGCCGGCGAATACGCGAAAGCTGCGACGCTCGAATACGGTTCCAACAAGGCGCGCAAGATCTTCGAGCGCGCCGGCGCCCTTGCGCGCCTCGGCGGTCAACGCCGGCGCGTTCTCGCAAGGCTCACCAAGCCCGTGCATATCGCGGCGTTTGAGTACCTGCGCGGGCCATTCGCTCAAATGGAACCGGAGATCCGGGCGCAACTCGAGGAGGCGATCGCCCAGGCGGCCGCGCAGGGGGGCGATGTCGCATGAATGGGCCGAAGTGGGCAGGAGTGGGGACAAGTGGGTAGACCATCGCGAGAGAGCGTCATGCAGGCGCTATTTTCGACGCTGGTCGGAGCCCTGCAGGTGTCCTTCACGGCAACCACCGAGGCCAACTCCGAAGTCCTCACGAACGTCTCAAGCCTCGCCGGGCTCTTCCTGGGCCTCCCGGTCTTCGGGCCTGGCATGCAGCGGGAGTGCTACATCGAGGCGATCGATACGGTGGGCGGAACGGTCACATTGACCGAGCCTGCTCTTGCGTCCGGGACCGCGGTCGCCCTCACGACCGGATTCCAGACCACCGGCCGCAGGATCAAATTCTGGAGTGATGTTGCCGCGCAGCCGGCCCTCTTCCTCCGGGGCATGGACGAGGATCTCGAGTACCAGAACATCATCCAGCAAGCGCAGACGATCCGCGCCGAAGTGTGGGTCTACGCGAACGCTGGCTCCGACCCGGACGCGGTGCCAGAAAGCCTGCTCAACAACATTCTCGATGCGCTGCAGGCGGCCTTCGCCCCGGATGACCCTATGCAGCAGCGCTTCACCCTCGGGGGGCTCGTCTTCTGGTGCCGCATCGCCGGGCGCCTGGACAAGCTGACCGGCGACATCGACTCGCAGGCGATCGCGGTCGTGCCGGTAGAGATCACCGTTCCGTAGAAGGAGCATCAATGCGAACTCTTCGTAAGGGCCTGCTCCTCGCGGGCCTCGCGGCCCTGCTGCACCTCTCCCCCGCGCACGCTCAGCAGCATCCGATCAAGTGCAGCACCTCGGCGAACTGCAATTTCTCGAGCGGCCCTGCGAATACCGGGACGGGCTACCCGCTCTGGCAGGCCTTCGGATTCATCAACAATGATCTCGGGGAGCTCTTCAACATCAACGGTCTCATGTATGGGACCAACGGGGGCGCGCCGGCGAGCATCCTGCCCGGAGCCCTTGGTACGTACTGCCTCAACTGGGCGATCAGCCTTGCAGATCCACCGACGACCGTGACCTGCCCCGGCGGGGCAATCTTTCAGGTCAACGGTACGCTCCTCGACAGCAGCACGACGATCAACTTCGAGAATTCCGCAGCGACCGACGGCCTCACGATCGGCTTCATCAACCCCTCGAGCGGCAACATCCAGCTCACCCTCTCTGGCAGCTACTCCGGATCGCTCGCGAGTGCGACGGGGCTCCCTCTGGGGTCTATCACGGGCTTTGGCACCGGCGTTGCGACCTTCCTCGCGACCCCCTCGGCGGCCAACCTCGGGAGCGCGGTGACCGGCGCGAGTCTGGTTGCCGGCACGAACGTCACGATCTCGGGCACCTGGCCGAACCAGACCATCAACGCAAGCGGCGGTGGCGGGTCTCTTCCCAGCTGCACGGTGGACCAGCTGATCTACTACGCATCGACGGGCACGACCGGGTCATGCCTCACGCTCGGCACGAATCTCAGCATCACGAGCGGAACGCTGAACGCGACGGCAGGCGGGGGCGGGGTGAGCTCCTTCACCGGCGATGGTTCGCTCATCAGCAATTCTGGCTCGACGGGCGGGGTGACGGTCACGCTCGCCAACACCGGCGTCGGATACGGGGTGTGGGGGAACACCGGCTCCTCGAGCGGGGCGGCCGGGTACCACGCGATGTCCTCCTATCCGGCGGCCGCGTTCCCGACATTCCCCAGCACGCAGATCAGCGGGCTTGGCACCTTCGCGACGCAGAACTATGCGACACCGCCTGCGATCGGCGCCACGACCCCTGCGGCCGGCGCATTCACGACGCTGTCCGCTACGGGACAGTTCACCTCGACGGTCAACACCGGCACGCCACCTTTCGTGGTGTCCTCGACCACGAACGTTGCGAACCTCAATGCATCCTCGTTGAATGGCGCCACATTTGCTTCGCCCGGCCCCATCGGGAGCACTGCTCCCTCCACCGGAGCATTTAGCAATCTGAGCGCTAGCGGGGCTCTTTCGGGCACCGCCTTTTCAAATTACCTTTTGACCCCGCCGCCCATCGGTACGACTACACCGGCCGCGGGTGCTTTCACCACACTTGGAGTGACCTCCTCAGGTGCTGCCAGCACCCCCGCGCAATCGTGGACGGGGGCGCCATTTGCAGGCGGCACCGGGACCACCACCGTGCCTTTGCTCTACTGCAATGACGGCACTGCTCCATCCACCTGGAGCACCAACGGGACCGAGTTCGGCTGCAATGCTCCTTCGAGTTTCCTCGGCAACTTCTTTGACATGCACGTGAACGGTGGCGCTTCGGTCTTCTCTGTCACCTACCAGGGCGTCATCAGCGGGATCGGAACCGGTCTCAGCGGTACGGCGAGCAGCCTCAACATCGGTGGCAACGCCGCGACCGCGACGAATCTTGCAAGCTATCCAGCATTGTGCACCGGGGGGCAGTTTTCACAGGGGCTCTCATCCGGCAGCAACAATTGCGCGACTCCGTCCGCGAGCGCATCCTCGATCACGCCCGGTACCACGACGGTCTCCGGAGCGACCGCCCCGTGCCTCATCGACAACTCGACCGGCACGACGATGGGGTGTGCGGCGATCGGCCAGACCCTTGCGCTCGCGAGCAACACGCTCAACACGACAGCGCCGCAGCGTACGGCGACTTCCTCCCCGACCGTTGCTTCGACCGACATGGGCGGGGTCATCGTGTCGAACGTCTCAGGGGGCGGCACGCTCACGATCCCTGCGATCAGCTCGTCGGTCTTCCCGGCCAACACCACCCTCACCGTCATCAATTATTCGACCTCGACGGAGACGGTCTCGAGCACCCCGACGGTCAACTCAGGCGGCGGTTGCGTCACGGGGACCGGGATCCCGGCGGGTGCGACCTGGGAGCTCATCTCAAACGGCACCACGATCGATTGCAACCAGACCGTCAGCACCGCAAGCGGCGGGATGGTCTATCCCGGCGCGGGCATCCCGCAGTCCACCGGAAGCGCCTGGGGCACGAGCATCACCCCCGGGACGGGCGTCGTCACCGCACTCGGCGACGCTGTCAACGGCACGGGCGGCCTTCTCACGTATTCGATCATCGGCACCTCCGGCGCCACACTCGGTCTTCTCAACACGAACAATACCTTTAGCGGCGCCTCGGTCTTCTCGGGAAGCGTTGCGCACACGGCTACCTCTTTGCCACTCCAAGCAGCAGGAACTCTAGGGGTTGCAGGTGAGACCAGCACGCCGACGCTCGGGGCAGCAGGCGAGGGCGATATCTACCTGCTCTCCACGACCGGGGGCCTTGCCTTCATCGGCGAAGGATCGACCAACGACCTCAGCTTCTTCAACAAGAACGGCACGTCGGTCTGCACGGTCGCAACCGGAACGACGAACTGGAATTGCACCGGCCTTGAGGTCGGCGGGACGAATGTCGTCACAGCGGGCGCGAACAGCAGCATTACCTCGCTCACAGGACTCACCACGGCGCTATCTGCCGGCCAGGGCGGCACCGGCTCGAGCACGGTCCCCTCATCCGCGCAAATACCAGTGGGCAATTCCGGGGGTACCGCCTACGCGCCGCAGACCCTCTCAGGTGACGGCTCCCTCACGAGCGCAGGCGTACTGAAGGTCACCGCGACCAACGGGACCTCCTTCAGCGTGCTCGCCACCACGGTGCCTGGGACCGGCGTTGCCGCCGCGCTGGGCGACAACATAGGCAGTGCAGGCGCGCCCGTGGTGTACGGGGGCGCTGGCGGCACGCCAAGTTCGCTCACCTGCACGAACTGCTCAGGGACCGCGGCAAGCCTCGTAGCTGGCTCAGCGCTCGTCCCCGAGCGCACCGTCACCTCCTCCCCCACGGTCGCATCAACGGACATGGGCGGCCAGATCGTGGCCAACGTGTCGGGCGGCGGCACGCTGACCATTCCAGCGATCAGCTCCTCCATCTTCGCGGCGAACATGGCGCTGCGCGTCGTCAACTACTCGGCCTCGACGATGGCGGTGTCCACGACGCCGACCGTGAACTCCGGGGGCGGGTGCGCGAGCGGCACGGGCATCCCCTCGGGAGATACCTGGAGCATGGTGTCAAACGGCACCACGATTGATTGCTCGCAGACGGTGAACTCGAGCAGCGGCGGGGGCGGCGGCGTCACGATCGGCAATGCAGTGTCGGGGGGCACCGCTAACACGCTGCTCTATACCAATTCCGGCACGGACGTTGCGAACGCGAGTTCTGTACCGCTCGGCTTTACGACTACGCCGATCGCGCTCACCGCAGTCTCAAGCAACTTCACGCCGAACCTCTCGGGCGCCTCGAGCTCCAATCAGTTCACGCTGACCCTGGGGAGCGGCGATACTATCGCCAATCCCACGGGCTCGATCGCAGGCGAATCCTTCACGCTTGCGATCTCGCAGCCCTCCTCGGGCGGCCCATACACCGTCTCCTGGGGCGCTGGCTATTCCTGGGCCGCAGGTAGTGCGCCATCGCTCAACACTGGTGCGAATGCCGTCACACTGGTGAATTGTGAAGTCATCACGACCACGCCGACGATGGTGTGCTATGGGCCGGTGAACGGAGCGTTCCTTGCGAGCACTAGCGCGCAGAATCCCTCTGCTCCTTCCAGCACCAGCGCATTTTCCGCTCAGGGTCTTTCAAGTGGCGTAACGCGGTTCACGCCGACTACCACGGGCAACATGACGATTACGGTGAGTGGTAGCACCGCTTGCGGTACCGGGACCTGTACTGCCGCAACAGCCGGGGTTGAGTACTACATCATGTATGGCACCGGCAACGGCAACGCCAACGGGAGCACGACGCTCGGGACGACCTGTGGAGGCACGCAGGAGTATAGAAACGGCGCTGCCGTGACCTCGGGTGATGGCCCAAATAGACCGTTCTCGATCACCTGCAATGTTTCGGGCCTCACTGTGGGGACTGCCTACTATGTAGATCTCGCTGCGGAAGCGGTCACCACCGCCTCCAGCGTCGCCCTTGCGAACGTAGTGATCTCAGCGCAGGAGGCTCGCTGATGAAACGCCTTGCTCCCCTGCTCATTGCTCTTGCTGCCGCTGGAATCGCCTGGGCGCATCTCGCGCAGTTGATGCCGATTCCGCTGGGGAGACCGTACACCGCGCAGAACGTGCTGAACCTCGTGAGCGTGGCGCCGACTTCGTATGACTACGTCACGGGATCATCCTCAGGGACCGTTGTTGGGACCGCGGCTGGTCTAGTGACGGGCACCAGTACCGCGGCGTTCTCGGGCACTTATGCACTGTCTGGAAGTAACGCCGGCGAGTTTACGATCAACTCATCCACTGGCGTCATTACCACAAACGGCTCAACACCGACCTGCTCCAGCACAACGGTCATAAACAACATCAACGTGGTCGCCACTGACCAGTACGCCTATGGTTCTCCCTACACCCAGGCAATCACCATCACGTGCGTACTCAATGACGCCCCGGAGATTGTGCAGCATTGGGATACGGCCACCAGTTCTGCCGGCAGCGGCCAGCCGGCTGGCAATAACTACCAGCTCAATGTGCAGCCGACCGGCTCGGGCGACATAGTTGTGCTGGCATTCACTGGCGTGAGCGGGGATACGGTCTCCAGCATTACCGACAGCGCAAGCGATACGATCCCGGCCGCAGTATGCTCCGCTGACAACGGCTCAACGAATGGGCTGAGCTACCTTTACGTGATTGCGCCGACAGCTGGCGTTACCTGGTTCAAGATCGCCTTCAGTGCGTCATTCACGGAATTCAATTACGTTCTTACCGAGTACAACAACATCGCCTCAGCCACCGCGCAGGGACACAATTGCCAGGCGGGACTCGCGAGTACCGCGGGCACGGTGACTCCGACGAGCTTCACTCCGACTAGCAACTCGAACGGGAACCTAATCTACAACTACACGGCGCTTGCGACGGGGACAAATTCCCCTGCGTGCAACGCAAGCGGCTACACGCCCGCAAGCGGCTTCGAGCGCTTCGGCGGCAACACCTCCGACTGGATCAACGGCGATGGCTATGGCTTCCAGAGCGTCATGCAGACGGAAACTCAGCTGACGGCCGCCGCTGTCTCAGCATCGGTCACGATGGCCGGGGAGACTTGTTCTAGCGGCAACGGCGATCCATTCAATTCGTTAACAGTGGCCCTTCAGATCGGGGCCGCTGGGATCGCCTATCCGACCAGCATCCATGTGGTCCAGACGCAGCAGTTGACGACTGACAATTTCGGTAGCCCGAACCTGCCATCGTCGTTTTCGATTCCATTTTCCTCGCTCGGCAATCTGCGCGTCTTCATGTTTGAAGCCGTGAACGGTAACGGGTCCTGGGATACCGCGAACGGCACGGTGACCAGCTCAGACGGGTGTAACTTCACCCAGGTGACCGGCGCCAACACCGGCACCTACGTCTATTACGCGCAAAATTGCAGCCCGTGCTCGAATTGCACGATCACATTTCCGCTGCACAGCGGCACGGCGCTCGCCAATACGGCCGGCAAGTTCTACGACGTAATCAATGCATCATCGTCATCGTATCTCAACGAGGCGGATGCCGCTCTGAGTTGCTCTACAGGGTCAATCGCAGCGGACCCGAGCATAACGCCGTCTTCCGCGCCCGGATTGACTCTTGCAATGGTAGGCGTTGGGAACGGTCCGGCCAATGGCGCCACAGCACCCTCCGGACTCGTCTACGCGGTACCCCAGTTCACAGGGCAAAGCGACGGTGAGCACCTGGCCTTTGGCGATGCTCATGCGTTCTACAATTATTCGAGTACCACCGCGCAGAGCTGGACGTGGACAATCGCCGGTACCGGCACAACCTGCGGTGGCCTTGCGGCGGCGTTTCACTGATGCGTTTGAGAGCACTCGTCCTCCTGCTGTGCGGTGTGTTGCTGCCCGCCGCTGTCATTGCGCATCACGGCCGAGGCGCGGCGGCCAGTGCGAATGCCGATCCTACCTCGGGGCTCATCGCAGCAGCTTCAGACGGCTGGGCCAACTGGAAAGTCGCCGGCATGAACGCCATGCCGCTCACGGCTTCAATCGCAACCAGCGGCACGATGACGGTCACCTATTCGCCATCCAACGCGTTGGGCCCCAGCGAGGTACTAAGCGGTACTGGGGTGCCGAGCGGTACCACAATAACCGCCTTTGGCAGTGGCAGTGGTGGCACCGGGACGTACACTGTTTCCCCTGCTCCATCAGTCGCGATCTCGAGCGAGACGATGACGGCTGCGGGCATCCCCAATCGCACGACAATCTACACGACGCTGTCTCCGAGCGGTGGGGACGATACGTCCGCAATCACGACCGCGCTCTCAAATTGTCCGAATGGCGAAGTGGTGCTGCTCAATACCGGCGTCTATCACGTCTCGGGCGGCGGTATCACGATCACGAACTCAGGCTGCACGCTGCGCGGCTCCGGCCCCGGGCAGCAGCTCAGCACCGGCCTCAACAAGGTGGGCGGCGGCGGCACGGCGCGCAGCTGCGCCAGCGGCACGCTCACCACGTACGGCGACGGCAGCTTCTGCACCGACAGCACGGCCACGCAGATCATCAAGTCGGACCGCGCGACGGACGAGGCCGACGTGCCAATCCACGTTTACACCTCGGGCGACAACGAGTGGAACACGTCCTATACGCTCGCCTCGGATGCCGTGCAGGGAGCCTACAGCATCACGCTTACGAGTGCGCCCAGCGGGTTGTCGCCCGGCAGCATTGTGTGGCTCGACGAACTTACAACGAGCGATCCTAACGTCGTCTGGGGACCGTCATTTGGGGGCTCGTACAACGAGATCGGCTACGGCATGCGCGTTGTGGATTCGAGCCTTGCCGATGTGATGGAAGTGGCCTCGGTGAGTGGTGATACCGTCACCTTCGACACACCGATCACCTACCCGTACCACACCGCCTACTCGGCCAAGCTCACCACCTACCCCAACCCGTGGATCAAGGGCGTGGGCATCGAGAACCTCTTCACGTGGGGCGGCGCGGGCAACATCTCCATCGGGCAGTGCGCGTACTGCTGGGTGAAGAATGTGGAGTCCACCTGGACCAACAACCCCAGCATCGAGCTCGCCGGCACCTTCCGCAACGTGCTGCGCGACTCGTTCATCCACGAGACGGACAACCCGAGCCCGGGAGGCGCCGGCTACCAGATCGCGATCGACGGCGGGTCGGCGGAGGACCTGATCGAGAACAACATCTCTTGGTACGGCAACAAAGTGGTGGTGATGCGCGCGGCGGGAGGCGGCAACGTGTTCGCCTACAACTATACCGACGACGCTTTCGGCGAGACGTACCCGGACAGCCCCGAGGCTGGGATCAACGCCGCGCATCTCACCACATCGCACCTCGAGCTGTTGGAGGGAAACTACAGCCAGAACTACAAGGGGGACACGTACTGGGGCAATAGCATTTTCATCACTGCCTTCCGTAACTGGCTGACCGCGCACCGCGCGGCGCATGCGCCCCTCAACACCTACACCTACACGAGCGACTGCACGCACGACTACGGCGACTACGTGGGAGGCGCCCGCGCGGCGGTCGACATCCAGGCCTACAGCTTCAACCATAACATCGTCGGGAATGTGCTGGGGATGAGCGGGCAGCAGTTGCTCACCGAGCCCTCAGGGTGCGACGAGGGGGCGCAGACGGCGTGGGTATTGCAGGTCACGACGGAGACGCAGTACAACGGACTCGCGACCGGCAATAAGGTCCCCGTCTGGCAGCTCGGCGCCTACCAGGCAAGCGTCAACACCAGCGGCAGCTTCACGTTCTCGGACTGCGCCAGCGAGGGATCGCAGACCGGCGGCAACTGGACGTTCGACAACTGCACGGTCAATACCCAGACCCGCACGGCGAACTGGGACTGGAACACGAGCGCCGAGCACTGCTACGGGACGGGAGGGACAACGGACCTCGGATGCAGCGGCGTCACGCTCCCCAGCTCCTTCTACCTCGCCTCCGCCCCTGCATTCTTCCAGGGCCAGACCTGGCCGTGGGTGGACCCCACCACAGGGAACACCTACACGCTACCCGCCATGTACTGCTTCCAGCAGGGCAAGATGCCCACGTGCACGCTGCCATGAAATACATCGTCCGAATCGCCTCCGCCCTCGCGCTCGCCTGCCTCCTGCTCATTGCAGGCGGCCCGCAGGCTGATGCGCACCACGGGCGCGGGGCGGCCTCGGGCAGTCCGCTGTCGCTGCCGCTCGTGCAGACCAGCGATCTGAGCTCAATTTTCAATTTCTTGGGATCGTTTACGATCCCAAAGGGAAGCTCCACCGGGTTCAACTACTACGCGGGAGCTCTCACCGTATCCGGTTCGACCATGTATCTCGCGAGCGACGCTTACGATCCTTACGACACGAATAATTACATCATCGGGGGGATGGGGACGATCACGTTGCCCACGCTCTCCGGGACCCCAAATTATTCAGGCACCAATGGAACTGCGACCGTCACGCAAGTGCCGGTCTTTTCGACGCAGATAGTGGCGCCGAGCAATTACAGCGTGGCTTCTACCCCGATGACGGGGGACACGAGCGCGACACTGACTAGCTTACCCGCGGGATTTGCCGCGAATGCGGGTTGGTACGTGAAGTTCAGCGGTTCGAACTCTCCGGATGAGCTAGTCACTGGGCTGACTGGAGACACCTTCTCGTGGGGTGCTGCGCTCACCGGCAGCGGGTATAGCACTACGGTATCTGTGCACCAATGGTATCCGGCAGCCCCTTGGGGCGCCGCCAGCGGTTTCAGGATTACGGGAGCGATGGTTTCCGGCAGCACGCTCTATCTGACGGGCGGCACGTACTATGACGCGAACTGTAATCAGCAATTGGGGTGGTTGCTGCCGGTAACGCTCCCGCTGACCTCGAACCCGTCAAGTTGGGGCACGGTCAATACAGTGCAGGGCGTGAGCACGCAATCCAATCGCCAATTCGCTGGCACCATCGCGCCCATCCCAAGTCTGTGGCAGGCCACTCTGGGCGGAACGGCATTCGTTGCGGTAGGAGCTGGGCTTTCGATCGACAGCTGCTATGTACCTCCGGGGTTCAACTTCGCGACGTTCAGTCAAGCCAATGCGAGCTTTTCTGGCGCGTCAGTCCCACTCAGTCAGTTCCTCGCCTATTCGTACCAGGGGCTCTATCGCGAGCCTGGGTTCCCCGAGCAATTATCCTACCGATCCTTTGCCGGACCGTTCCCCACAAGCGCGCCAACGATAGGGGCATACACGCTCGCCTCCGCGCCTGCAAGCGGGGCTACCTCGGTAACTCTCTCCGCTCCGTTTCCGCAAAACAATGTCACCGGCTTCTACAACACCAGTTCCACGGTGGCCAGCGTCAGTGGCACTTCGATTGTGCTCAATGCGCCCACCGGTGGATGGCCTGAGAGTTGGGGGGCGAATTACTGGATCTATGCGAATTTTGCCGACGAAACACACACTGCGTATGGGTGCGGCGTAGAGGCGAGCACAGCCGTGACTTCGGGCAGTACGGCCACGATGACGATCACGTGTAACTTCGCAACGTCACCAACTTCAGGCGACACCTACCTGCTGGATTCTTTTTCCGCGCATGTTGACACTCCCTATCTGATCACCTTTAGCGACGGTGAAACTCGGGTAGCTCAGATCTCTGAGCTTAGCACCGCAATCCCATCCTCCCCGTTCACGGTCTTTGCAACGCTCACCGGTTGCAGCAGTGGGACCTGCACGAACACTCCTCTCCTGTGCTCTCCGAGTTGCTCCACGGCGGTCACGATCGCGCCGCTTGGAGATAACTTCCTAAGCGAATACGACGGTCCGTTTGGTACTGCCCTCATCGTGCCTGGCAGCCGCAGTCTTGCGGTCATAAGCCGCCACCAGTACGGCCCCTCACGCGCAAGGCCGATCAGTGGCCAGTGCGGCAACGGGGCCAGTGCCTCTAACGAAATACCAGTAACGCCAGACACGACCTACTACAACAACGTGCAGGTGAATCTCTACGATTTGCAGACCCTCCTGGCGCAAGAACAGGGATCGAGCCCGCTGTACGCAGCCAGCCCTTATGCGTTTGCGGACTTCCCAGGCTATGCAAATTTCCCGGCATCTATCAGTGGGTGCTTTGTGGCACCCGGCATTAGCTGGATGACATATGACCCAGTGGGCGGGATCTTATACGCAGCGATCGTAGGACCTTCGGACAGCCAGACGATCCTCGTGGAGGAATGGCAAGTAGTGCCCATCACCTCGCTCTCGGATGCCTGGCTCGACCGCCGCAATCAGCCGATTCGCGCGGCGAACGATGACCACTACAACTTGCAGGAGGCAGCGTAAAGCTATCCACCGGCTAAAGCCGGTCGTTTCCCGTCAACCGGAGGCCGACTTTCCGGCCCGAGACGAGGATGTTGATGGCGGAGTTGATATCACGATCATGACAAGCACCGCACTCGCAACAGACCCAATCTCTTACTCCAAGATGTTCGATACCTTTGGGGCCGCTGACTGCACCACAGCCAGAACACACTTGGGTTGTGAATCGCTCATCAGCTTCAATGTACTCGGCCCCGTGCCTGATGGCTTTGTAGCGGAGCTGGAATCGAAACTGCGACCAGCTGGCATCGAGAACGGATTTCGCCATGCTGGTCCTGGCGAGGCCGCTTGCATTGACGTTGCCGACGACGATGCGCCGGTTATCGCGCACGAGCTGCGACGAGCGCTCATGCAGGAAATGTCTGCGACAGTTGACGATCTTGGCGTGTATCGCGCGGGCGCGCTTGGCATTGCCGGCACGATGTGCCGTCGCGAGCTTTTGCGCGTATCGGTCCAGATGACGCGGATTTTCGATCCTATCTCCTGTCGAGATCGCGGCGAGCGTTTTGAGTCCCAGGTCTATGCCGACCTCGCCGGATCCGCAGGCCGTATCAGTCTCGACCTCGACCTGCAGATTCACGTACCAGCGGCCGCGCGCATCCGCGCAGAAGCTACCGGATTTGATCTCACCGTCTATCGGCCGGTGCAGCCAGAGACGATAACGGCGCTTGAGGAAGACAATGGCATCGCCGTCGAGCCGAATGGCCCGAGCAGCCTGGAAGGGCACCCATCCGAGGGACTTCTTGCCACGCCAGCGTGGCCGGCGTTCCGCTTCGTCGCGGGACACGGCGAACTGCTTGCATACTGCCTGCACCGTATCGGAATGCAGGCCGAGCGCGCGCGAGCTCCCATTTGTCAGCCCGATCAGATCGAAGCCGGTCGGCCACCGTCTATTCCATCTCCGCGCCGCCTCTTGCGTCTCGCCACAGAAGTTCCATACGAGGTTCGCAGCCCGTGCCATCGCATCGAGCGCAAGCCTTGCACCGGAGGTGGTCTTGATGCGATAGCGGTAAGTCAGGATCACAAGCAAATTGTAGCACTGGAACTGCGCTCCCATTCCTGCCGGGGGAGCTCCAAAGAAAGGAGTCGATCATGAAACGCTTTGCACCTTGGTTCCTGGCCGCAGCGATGGTGGCCGTAGCAATACTCGCCGTCAGCATGATGGGCGGAGGCGATCCCGCCTTTGCACAGGCATCCTCCGGCAGCGTGTCATCGTCCTCGAGCGGCAGTGTATCGAGCAGCGCGTCGAGCTCAGCGAGCTCCAGCAGCTCCTCGTCCTCAAGCAGCAGCGGCACGCCCTACGCGATCATCTCGTGGAACGCGCCCACGACCGATGCCAACGGCAACCCGCTCACCTCCGCCCCCACCTATCAGATCTTCTGGAGCACGGTCGCTGGGCAGGCGGTCATTGCATTCGCTGCTGAATCCCCGCCGGGCGTGCAGTGCTGCACCTACACCGCAGGTCCGCTCGTGCCGGGGACTCAATATTGGTGGTACGTCACCGCGTCGAACTCAATCGGAACTTCTGTTCCGTCCGCGCTGACCTCTCAGCTCGTCCCCGGAAGCTCAAGCAGCAACTCCTCGTCCTCATCGAGCTCGAGCGCCCCGAGCGGCCCCGCGGCTCCTGCAGCGCCGACGGGCGTGTCATCGCAGATCGTGTGGCACACGGTGAGCGCGTCGAGCTCGTCCAGCTCGCCGTAAGCGCAAGCCTTTCGATGTTGGTGAGCTGCCGCGCAGGCGGTGGCTCTCGTTTTCTTCGATCACCGGAGGTCCCAAAGAAATGCCAGTAGGCGGCACAGCTGACTCCGGTGGCATCACAGCTGACTCTGGCCTCTACACCGCTGACTCTGGACCTTTTGGAGTAACTATGGGAAGCACCAACACTGTGCCGCAGGCTCTCTTTGGCCCCGGCATTCTCTACCTCACCCGCACCGACATCGCGAACGCAACGCCTACCAACGTGGGCTATGTCAACGAGTTCTCGACTGACATCAAGTTCGACCTGAAGGAGCTCTACGGGCAGAACCAGCTTCCGCTCGTGGTCGCGCGCGGCACGGCCAAGTGCACCGGGAAGATCAAGGCGGCGACCCTCTCGGGGCAGGCCTTGAATGCCCTGCTCTTCGGGACGGGCACCTCGGTCGTTACCGGCACGCAGTACGGTCTCACGCAGACCGGGCTCACCCTGATCCCCGCAACGCCGTACCAGATCACCCCGACGATTCCGAGCTCTGGCGTGTTCAACAGCGATCTGGGCGTCGTGTACACGAGCGGCGAGCCGCTCACCTTCATCCCGTCTGGAACCCCGGCCGCCGGCCAATACACGCAATCCGCTGGCGCGTACACCTTTTCCTCGGCCGACCACACCGCCGGGCTCTCGGTGAACATCAGCTTCTCTTACAGCTTCACCAACGCAGCCGGCCAGACCATCACGATCAATAATCCGCTGATCGGCCAGACCCCGACCTTCCAGCTCGACTACATGAACGTGCTGTATGGGTCGATCTACTACATGCGGCTTTTCGCAGCGGTGGGCGGCGGCTGGACGGAGGGCTTCAAGCTCACCGATTTCTCGATGCCGGAGTATGACTTCGGATTTTTCGCGAATGCGTCCCAGCAGCTCGGCTTCATCGCACTTGCGACGCAGGCATAGCCCAAGGAGGTTAGCGCTCAGCGCTGAACAATTTTTCGAATTGGAAAACACCGGCACTCGGCAGCCGGCCTCTCGCACTCCTCTGAAGCCTCATCTCAGGTCTTTTGGGGCGCGGACCCGCTCAAACGGGCTCGCGGGGCGAGCCGGAACGCCGAATCCGGCTCGCCTTACCCCTCCCTAACAAAAGAGGCATCGAACGTGCAATCTCTCACCCTCGAGGTCGACGGCAAGACGATCACCATTGGCCCGCTCACGGTCGGACAGATGGAGGAGATCCAGGAGGCGCTCTTCAAGCCGCTCGCGGCGAGCGGCCTGCGCAAGGGCGCCGACCGGGACATCATCGCAGCGGCTCTTTCCCAGGATCACCCCGAGCTTGCGAAATCCGTGGGCACGATGCGTTTCGGGTCCATCCGCAAGCTCGACTCAACCGTCAGGGAGATCCTGAAATTCGGCGGATTCGTCGATGAGAAGGCCACCGACAAGGCCGCAGCCGACAGTGGCAAGGACGGTGCCGCGGGGGAAAGCAACGCGGGCGCGCCGACTGGCCAGCCCTGATCGCCCGCCTCGCAGTCGGACTGAAGAAACTTCCGAGCGAGGTCCGCTCGATCAGGTTCTGCGACGCTCGCGCCATCATCGAGTATTGGAAACAGTGTCCCCCAGAGCCAGAGGTGCTCACGATCCTCACCCGGGCCCTCACGACCTGGCGCCCGGATGCCGGCCGCATTCTCACGCCAGAGGAGCACCAGGCATCCCTCGAGGCAAGGTGGAAGTCTGGACGGTGGGTGAATCCGGCCCAGCTCTTCAAGATCTGGGGCGGCAAGGGCGTAAAGCCAGGGGACCCGGTTCCTGGCATAGGGCCGTTGCCCGGGCTCGATGAGCTCTTTCGCACACAGCAAGGCCCGCGGGTAATCGTTCCGTAAAGAGAGGCAAGAGCAAGTGCCGTCGAATCTCTCCGTCAAGGTCACAGCCGATGTGGTCGATATGCAGACCAAGTTCGCTGTGGCTCGTGCCGAAACGCAGAGCCTCTCGAGCGAGCTCAACAAGCTCGCGCGGGCCTCGGCGAGCGGGACGATCGACTCGGCGGGGCAGGCGAGGATGCAGCAGCTTGCCGCAGACCTCCTGCAGGCGAAGACCCAGGCGCAAGGCTACTCGGCCGCCCTTGCGGCCGCAGGCTTCAGCGCCTCTGGATTTTCGCGCTCGAGCGAGGAGATGCACGGCTCCATCTCAACCGCGACCCGCGAGTTTCGCGCGCTGTTTGACGAGCTTTCATCGGGACGCACACGCATGACCCCGGGCACGCTTGCGATCATCGCTCAGCGGGTGCTCGGGCTCTCCCCGGCCGCGCTGGGCGCACTCGCCGGCGTCACGGCTCTGGTCGGGGGCCTCGCCTACCTCACCTATCGCTCGATCGAGACCGCCGAGGCTATCGACAAGGCCGCAGCCTCGGCGAGGTTCTTCGGGAACCTCGACATCTCATCAACATCGGTCAAAGAGTTCACGGATGAGATCGAGCGCGCCGGGGTCATCTCTGCCTCGAGCGCCACGAAGATCGCAGAGACCCTCGGGCGCGTGCCCGGCATGACCTCCCAGATGATGAGCGCGCTCGCCCCGGCGGTCTCCCAGTACATGCAGGTGACGGGCGAGGCAGCAGATAAGGCGGCCGAGTCGCTTGCGAAATTCTTCGAGCCTCGCGAGTCCGCTCAGACCCTCGCCCAGACGCTCAACCTGTCCCAAGAGATGATCAACGCCGCGCGCGCGGCGGATCAAAGCGGCAACGCGAACGAGATCGCCGCCGAGAAGATCACTTTACTCGATGCGGCGCTGCAGTCCGCGCGCCCGCTCCTCGCCCAGCATGCGCAAGGGTGGCTCGAGAGTGCGCGCTCGGCGCTAATCTATTTTGCGGACGTGAGCGCCGGCACGTCGGTTGCGCAGGTGAGCTCGGACCTGACCGCCGAGCGCACCGCGCGCATCAACCAGGAGGCACAGGCGATTCGTGAGCGCTCGAGCGCGCTCATGGCAACACCGCCCGATCCGAACCAGACGCTCAAGACAGGCGTCGAGGTCGCACAGAAAGAAAATCCCGTTTCCCAGCAAGCCGAGGAGGCGAGATCCAAGATCGCGGAGATGACCGCAGCGCTTGCGGTCGCAAAGCAGCAGGGCGACCAGCTCTCGATCGACAAGCTGAACGCAGGGCTCGACAAGGCGCGCACGGAACTCTCGAGCCTGCAGTTCGGGCCGGTCATCGAGCGCATGCGCGAGCAGATGTCCGAGCTCGCATCGACCTGGGACGGCACTCAGGCGGGGCTTCTCGCCAAGCAGCAGGCCGTGGCGCAGGCGACTCTCGCGCAGGTCTCATCGAGCGCAAAGGATCGCCTCGAGGTCGAGTCCGAGATCGCGCGGCTCGAGGTCCAGGTGCGCCAGGCCGCAGGGTCGCAGGCTATCTCCCAGGCCCGCGAGCAGGTCTCACAGATCTCGGCGGCCACGAGCCAGGGGGCGACTCAGCGCCTCGCAGCCGAAGCCGAGGTCTGGCGCACCCTTCTCGCCGGCGACTCCCTCACCGCTGCTCAGCGCATCGAGGTGCAGCGCTCGCTCAACCAGTCGATCGCGGAGCTGAACCGCGAGCGCGCATCGGAAAGCTCAGCGATCGCTCGCCAGGACGTTGACACGGACATCTCGATCGCACGCACGAAGGTCGAGGCGGAGAAACAGACGCTCCAGGCCTCCATCGCCAACGAACAGGGGGTAGCGGCCGCAAAGTACGCGCTCCTGCGCAACCTCACGCAGCAGGAGTACGCGCTCGACCTGCAGCGTCTCCAGAACGAGCTCGACACGCTAAAGCAGCTCCCGGTCGAGTACGACCGCGTGTTCAACCAGATCCGGGAGCTGAAGGCGAAGGAGGTGCTCGACCTCGCCCAGCTCGACCGGGAGGCGGCCGAGGCCTCCCGCAAGGCCGCTCAGCAGGATGCGGCCGGCTGGAAGTCCGCCGTCAATGAGATCGAGGGGGCCGAGAGCACGCTGGTCTCGGATCTCATCAGCCGGCGCCGGTCCCTCTCCCAGTCGCTGCTGCAGATCTCATCGCAACTCGTGACCAAGGAGATCGCCGACGACATCAAGGCCATGACGACCCGGATCCTGCTCGCAGACACCGCCCAGACGCAGCAGAAGGCGCTCGAGCAGGGCGGGTTCCTCTATCACCTCCTCATGAGCAATCAGGCGACCGCCGCCACCGCGGCCTCTCAGCAAGCCCAGACGGCAGCCGTGGTCACGGGCAACGCCGCCCGCACCGCAGCCACCGCCTCGGGCGCCGCGGCCTCGAAGGCGGCATCGACGGCGGCCGGCGCCCAGACGGTGCTCGCAGATGCCGCCAAGGCCTTCTCCGGGACGTACGCGAGCGTCGCTCAGATCCCCTACGTCGGTTGGATATTGGCCCCCGCCGCGGCCGCAGCGGCGTTTGCGGCGGTTGCCGCCTACCAGTCGCTCGCATCCCTTGATGTGGGCGCCTGGAGCGTGCCGCAGGACATGGTGGCCCAGATCCACCAAGGCGAGATGGTCGTGCCTGCGACGTTCGCCGAGGGCATTCGTCAGTCTGGCTCTCTCTCGGGTGCTGGCCTCGCATCCGGGATCGGCGGGGGAGGCGACACGCACAATTGGAACATCTCGCTCCAGGCCCATGACCTCACGGGCCTGAAATCTTGGCTCCAGAGCCCGGATGGTCGAGGCTCCATCGTGAGGGCGATCGGTAGCCACTTCGGGCGCGGGGGGCGAGGGTGAGCAGTTACGTCTTCCCGTACACGCTTCCGGGGATTCAGTTCGACTATGTCCGGCGCTACCTCTGGAACACGGGCTATCAGCAGGCGCTCTCGGGCAAGGTTTCGACCGTCGCATTCCGAGCGTTCCCGCTCGTGCAGTTTGAGTATTCATTCGAGTTCCTGCGCGACGGAGAGTCAGAGTTCACCACGGGCGCTCCCGATATCACCGCGATCGTGGGGCTCTTCAATGCGGTGCACGGACGTTGGGACACGTTCCTGCACACCGATCCTGATTTCAACACGATCGATCCCGGTGCACAGGCGACGAAGTTCGGAACCTTCGGGTACGGTACGGGGTCGCAGCTCGCCTTTCAGCTCACGGCGACCTACCAGAACTCAGGCGGCCCAGGCCAGCCCGAGCTCATCCAGAATTTGAATGGAACGCCCATCCTCTATGCGAATGGCACGGCGATCCCATCGAGCGAGTACTCGATCGGTTCGACCGGCATCGTGACGTTCGGGTCGGGCTATGCGCCGGCCTCCGGGGTGACGCTCACCTGGTCGGGCAGCTGGTACTACCGCTGCCGGTTCGACGAGGACAAGTACGATTGGAAGAAGATGATGTACGGACTTTGGAGCGCTGAGAAGCTGTCGTTCACCTCGGTGACGTTGTGAAAACGTACGCCTCCTCGGCAACGCTCAGCGTCCTGCAGAGCGGGCTCTATCAGGTCGCCGAGCTTTTCGAGTTCACGCTCGCAACGGGGCAGACCTATCGCTTCACGAGCTTCGATGTGGCCCTGTCCTGCGAGATCTATCTGCCTCCGCAGGGCTCATCGCCGGTCGGACCGTACACCTTCGGGACCGGGCTCACGATCAAGCGCGGGACCATCACGCAGAAAGCCGGCACCGAGGCCGGCAATTTGAAGCTCACCGTTGCCCCGCAGGCCGACTCGCCCAGCGCGCCGATCCTCATCAACGGCTACCCGTTCCTTCAGGCCTGCGACCTCGGGTTCTTCGATAATGCGTTCTTTCGCATGTCGAAGCTCTTCATGAACCGGGCCGTAACGGGGGGTGCCAATTTCCCGGACACCTCACCGGGTGCTGTTGGGTGGCTCGTGGGCCAGGTGCAGGGCGTGCAGGCCGGGCGGCTGAAGGCGGAGCTCACGATCGATGACTACCTTGCGCTTCTTGGCTCGCAGAACATGCCGCGGCAGCTCTACGGGGTCGGCTGCTATCACCAGGTCTACGATGCCGGCTGCGGGCTTCTCAAATCCGCGTTCACGGTGACAGGTGAGGTGACGGCGGTCGCCTCCGGGTCCGCCGGCGGGTATTCCTTCTCGACCAACCTCACCGCGGCGGACGGGTACTTCGACCTCGGCGTCCTCACCTTCACGAGTGGGGCGAACAGCGCCTTCGCGCAGAACGTCTCGAGCTACCTCAACGCATCCGGCGCGATCATCATGAACTTCCCATTCCCGGTGCCTCCTGCGGTCGGGGACACGTTCTCGATCTATCCGGGCTGCGATCTTCAGCAGGCGACCTGCACGACGAAGTTCAACAACCTGCGCCGATTCGGCGGCCAGCCCTACATCCCGGACCCCTCGACCATCGTCGATGGAGATACGCAGGCGCCTCCGCAGCAGCCGACCGGTTCTCAAGCGGGGCTCATCATCGGGAGCCTGCCGAGCGGGACGGCGACCTATCCGCCGTACAAGACATGAGGCTCTCCGAGCTTGAGGCGAGATTCATCAAGCTCACGGATGATCGCGGGAGCTTCCGCACGGATGCGAGCTTCGAGGATTGTGACGGGCTCATGTTCCTTTGTCCGAAGTGCTTCGCGGAAAACGGTGGCGCGGTCGGGACCCACATCGTCATTTGCTGGAAGCCGCACGTACCGGCGCACATCTCTCCGGGGCCCGGACGCTGGAATCATCGAGGCACCGGACTCAACGATCTTTCGCTCTACGCGGGGAGCTCCTCGGTGTGGCTGAAGGGCGGTTGCGGGTGGCACGGGTTCGTTGGCAATGGCGGTGTCCCGCCGGGCGAGGCTCGATGATGTTTTTTCGGCGGACGAACTGAAAGGAGAGGCGCCCATGCTCGCGCGCTATGAGGACGCATCCGTCCGGCAAAGGATCAAGGCTGCGGCGCTCTCCTGGCTCGGAACTCCTTTCCACGATAATCAGCGCGTGAAGGGCGCAGGAGTGGACTGCGCGAATTACCTGATCGGGGTCTTCTCAGAGGCGACGCTGATCGAGGCCTTCGAGCCCGAGCACTACTCCCCGCAGTGGTTCTTGCATCGCGACGAGCCGCGGTTCCTGCGCACGCTCGAGCGTTACGCGCGCCAGATCACCAAGCAGGCCGCAACTACCGGGGATGTCATCATGTACAACTTCGGGCGCCATGCGGCGCACGGGGCCATCATTCTCGATGCTCACGCGATCGTGCACGCGTACAAGTATGCGCACTGCGTGACGCGCTCGGACCGCAGGCAATTCGAGCCACGCGAGCATAGCTTTTGGTCGGTGCTCTAGATGGGCGCAATGTTCGGCGGGGGCGGCTCGAATCCAGAGCCCGAGCGATACGCCGGCATTCAGGTTTCGACCTCGATGATGGGGCAGACCATCCCCTACGTCGCGGGCCGCAACCGCGTGCCGATGAACCTCATCTGGTACGGCAACTTCAACTCATCCCCGAATCACGACGGCGGCAAAGGCGGCTCCCCGGTCAGCTCCTACACCTACTCCGCCTCGTGGATCGCAGCCCTCTGCCTCGGGCCCATCCAAGGCGTCGGCCAGGTCTGGCAGGACAAGTCCCTCGTCACGCTCACGTACGAGAATCTCGCACTTGCGCTCGGGAGCGCCTCTTTCGTTGCCGGCATCTCCGGCACGACGCTTTCGGTCTCAAAGATCCTCGGCGGCTCGATGTACGTCGGGCAGTACATCACGGGCCCAGGCGTTGCCGCGAACACCACGATCACCGCAGGGAGCGGGACTTCCTGGACGGTGTCTCCCTCGCAGACGGTCGCCTCGGGGACTGCGATGCGAGGAGGGCAGCCGACCTGGTCCGGGTATCCCTCGGGGACGCCTGCGGGCCAGGAGATCCCCTACGACGGCATCGCGTACGTGGCCTCGCAGGAGTACATCTTCGGCTCCTCCGCCAACATGCCGAACCTCAACTTCGAGGTCGAAGGATGCGTGCCGGGATTCTCGGACGCCGACGGGGTCTACGATGCGGACCCCTCGGCCGTGGTCATCGACTACCTCACCGACCCCGTCCACGGAGCGGCCTTCCAGGGGACGATAGACCCGAACCTGCAGGGCACGACCAACACGTACCAGGCGTACTGCATGTCAATCGGCGTGCTGCTCTCGCCCTACGAGGACAACCAGCGCTCGGCCACTGATTTCATGCGCGAGCTCCTGCAGTGCACGAACTCCGACCTCGTGATGTCGTGCGGGATGCTGCGCATCGTGCCCTACGCCGATCAGCCCGTGTCGGGCACGGTCGCAGGCACCGCGTTCAGCTACACGCCCGATCTCACCCCGATCTATGCGTTCACCGACTCGGACTTCTGTCCGAAGGATGGCGAGGAGCCGCTGCAGCTCGATCGCAAGGCCCCGACCGACACGTACAACATCGTCAATCTCACCTATTACGATCGCAGCAACTACTACAACCCGGCCCCTGCGACGGCGGATAACAACTGGGACATCTCGATCCGTGGGCCGAAGGCGATGTCAACGCTTGATTTCCAGTCGGTCACGCAGGCAAGCGTTGCGAAGACCGTCGCGCAGCTCATCTTGCAGTTTCAGCTCTACGAGCGAAACACCTACACCGCGCGCGTGCGTGCGGACTACTGCCTCCTCGAGCCGATGGACTACGTCTCGGTGACGGAGCCTGCTTTCGGCCTCTCGGGCCAGGTCTGCCGCGTCATCGAGGTCGAGGACGATGACAACGACTTCGTCAACTTGAAGCTGATGAAGGTTCCGGGCGTAGTGCGCTCGACCCCACAGTACAACTGGACGGCGTCGCAGGGCTATTACGCAAACTACGATGCGGTGCCCCCCTCGGTCGCAACGCCTGCGATCTTCGTCATGCCCCCGGTCCCGGCCTCGATCGGCAATGGCCTCGGAGAGGGCATCACGGTGGGCATCGCCGCCTGTCCGAGTTCGGTGAGCGCAAGCTGGGGGTGGTGCAGCGTGTGGTGCTCGGTCGATGGCGGGAGCACGTACTTTCAGGTCGGCACGATCGGCCAGGTGGGTCCAGCCCGCTATGGCACGATCACTGCGGCGTTGCCCGCGGTCGCGGATCCGGATACGACCTCGACGCTCTCTATCCTGCTCGAGGATACGAACCTGCAGCTCGCAGCGGTCACGGATGCAGATGCGAACGCAATGCAGACTCTCATCCTCGTGGACTCCGGCACGAATGCCGAGGTGATGGCATACGGGGACGCGACGCTGACCGGGGCGGGAGCCTACAACCTCACCTATCTTCGCCGCGGCCTATACGGCTCGAACCCCCCCAAGGCGCACTCCTCTGGCGCGCAGTTCGTGCGGCTCGATGGGGCGATCTTCCAGCAGACCTTTGATCCTGGCATGGCCGGGCAAACGGTCTACTTCAAGTTCGTCTCGGTCAATGCGGTCGGCCAGCAGCCGCAGGAGCTTTCGGCGGTCACGGCCTATGCGTACACGATACCGCAGGGGGCGATCAATGGCGCCGCGCAGCTCATCCCGCGAGGAAATGCCTCTCTCACGGCGCAAGGCGAGCTCTACGCGACCGGCGGGAGCGCCTGGAGCAGCGATTGCGTTTCGTCCCAGCCCTATCGATCGCTCTCGCTCTCCGCTCAGTATTCAAGCGGGACGGCCGCGGTCGGCCTTGTCTCGAGTGTCCCTACGCTGCCTGCAACGCTAGACCCCGCGACCAACATGGATTTCGCGCTCTTTGCGAATCTGCTTTCCGGCTCCTCTGGGCATTGGGAGATCTTCGAGAGCGGAAGCCTCGTAGCGACGCTCAATCCTCCCGTGCACGGGGACGCGGCGCTTCTCACGTACGATGGATTTTACGTTCGCTATTACCTGAACGGGGCGCTCCTGCGCACGAGCGCCCGCGACCAGAGCGCGCTCTATGTGGGCCTTGCGCTCGACCCGGCCGCGAGCTTCAGTAACGTCGAGACCGGCCCCCTAACCGCCGTGACGCCCACGCAATGGATCACGATCAACGGCTGCGCGGTCAATGACACGACGGCGACGAGGACGGCGAGCACTGCGACCTGGGACGCGGGTGCCTTCGCCTCGATCGGCTATCCGACCTGCCATATCTCGGGCAAGACGAACCACGCCTCGGACGCTTGGCAGATCGGACTTGCGACCTCTGCAAATGTCAGCGCGGCCGCAGCGACTGCGGTCGGGAACAATGCTATTTGGCAACTCGCGAACTATTCGTGGATCAATCAGCTCGGGACCTGGGAGATCTGCGAGGCCGGCACGGTCGTGGGCTCGTACGGGTCCGTCGCGCTCACGGACGTTGCGGCCGTCACCTACGACGGCTCGACGATCACCTACCTGCTGAATGGGGTCTCACAGCGGACGGTGTCGGTCTCCGGGCTCACGCTCTTCGGTCTTTGCGCACTCCAGAGCGTCGGCTCCGGCGTCAATTCGCTCAGCTTCGGACCTACGACCAACCTCAAGGTCAACGACACAGCGGAGCTCGGGACGAACGCGGCGACCGAGACCTACGTGCAGGCGTTCTCATCGAGCGCGGGGGCTTCTGCAGGGAACCTCAGCAGCGGGCTCACGATAGGCCCGTACCCCTATCCGGTCACGGTCGTCGTCACGATGACTGGCTCTGCAAGCTACGGCGGCTCTGCGGGCTCGCAGGCGTATTTCGATTACGCGAACAGCGATGTTTCTGGGTCGCTTTCGGGCGGTGGTCACACGATCTCCCAGCTCGTCGACGTGGACTCAGCCGGTAACAGCTACGCAACGATCGCGGCTGAAGACACGTTCTCCCTCGCGGCCAACACCACGACGACGTATTACCTCGTTGGCCAGCGCCAGCCCCCCACCGGCGTCGCCGGCGTCGCCGCGAGCGGCGTCATCAAGTGCGAGGTCATCAAGCGGTGAGGCGCTTTCACTTCTATCACCGGCAGAGCGGGGAGTTTCACCCCGACTGGTTCAAGACTGATGTTGATAGGCCGGGGATCCTCGAGCGGCAAACTCCGCCCGAGCATGTCGCCCTCGAAGGCACCTACGACCGGCTCTCCCAGCGCGTCGACGTCGCAACCGGGAAGGTCGTGAGCTACCAGCCGCCAGCCCCGAGCGCGGATCACGAATGGGATGCGGGCACGAAGCGCTGGGTGCTCAAGCCCTCCGTCGCGGCCGCCAGGGACAGCCGGTCGCGGGCGATCGCGGAGATCCTGCGCCTCGAGCGCGATGTGCAACCGCGCGTGGTGCGCGAGTTGCTCGACGGTGAGGCCGGCGCGAAGGAGCGTTACGAGGCCTTGAAAGCGAAGATCGCCGAGCAGCGCGCCATCATCACTTCGGCGAGCGCTGCACCGGCGCGTACGGAGTGATCCCGATCGCGAAATTGTGGACCACCGCGCGGGTCTCGTCCTCGATCGTGAGCAGCCGCCAGCCCCAGCGAACGGCGCGCCAGGCTTTGGAGTCGGTCGCATCCACCTCGCGGTCGAGCCAGACGGAGCCTGCGTAGTGGAGGGCAGCGAAGGCGGCGAAGTACGCCTCGACGTGCTCGGGCGTCGGGTGCGGCCCCAGAACCTCGTTCGTTTCGCTGTAGAGCGAGGGCTCGCGCGCGATGGTGACAGTTTGCCCCATGTCTACCGCCGCAACGGCATCCCAGGCGAGCTCCGGGGCGACTGATCCGCGATCAAGCGCAAGGTCAGCGCAGCCCGGGAGGATCAGCATAGTCGCAAGAAGAGCAAGGCGCAGCATTGACGGACCTCCGTGCAACACAGTACAACCAGCAGCTGTGGCGTCGCAATAGCCGGGTTATTTGAAAGGCATCGGACCGTAGGCGGACATAACGCCGCTTCATTTTGTGTCGTTTGGAACGGATCTAACGAAGAGCACGAACTATGGGAGTAACCGATGTCCGCACCGCTCGGAGGGCCTGAAGAAGTGCGCGCGCTGTGGAGCTATATCCGGTGGCTTGTGACAGGCATCGCGACCCTACTGGTCATATTGTGCGGTGGGGTCCTCGCCTGGTTCTTGCGCCTGGAGCGGCGGATCATGCACGGCCTCACCTACGAGAGGCACGAGAAGATCTGCGGCCCAAGGTGGGCAGAGGTCAAGAAATTGCTCGACGAGAAAGCCTCGAAGCAGGAGATCCATGATCTGCGTTCTAGCCTCGATGACTGGCGTTCCGAGCGCCGCGCGCGCGATGTGCAGCAGGACGCCATGCACGCCGAGAATCGCGCTGCGCTCCAGGCGATCTTACTGAGACTGCCCGAACAGAGACGCGCACGATGAGCAAGGTCGATGCACTTCTTGCCCGTTTGACGAGCGAGGAGGGGGAACGCCTCAAGCCCTACGATGATGCGACGGGGCTGCCGGTCCGAGCGCCCAAGGGGCAGATCACCTGGGGGCGCGGTTTCAATCTCATGCAGTGCGGAAGCTCCGGCCTCTTCGCGGTGATGGAACGCTACCTTGTCAGCGCGCTCGACGCAGAGCTTTCGAGGTTCCCCTGGTATGCGCAACTCGATGACGTGCGCGGATCAGTTCCGCTCGACATGGCCTACAACGAGGGGCTGACGGGGTTTCTGGGCGGCTGGCCGCACTTCATCGCAGCCCTTGCCCGCGGGGACATCCAGTCGGCGGCAGCTGAATGTCATGTCGAGGATCCTAAAGTCGAGCCGCGTTACGAGAAGCTCAAACAAATCCTACTCACGGGGCAGCAACCCACATGAACGATCGACAGCAGTTTGCCGCACGAGTGCAGGCCATCCTCTCATTCCTGTTGCTAGGCGCAGTGGCGCTCCTTGCGCTCTTGCTACTGGGGATAATCGCCTACCAGACCATAAAGCAGGTCGCGCTCGACCAGACCCTCACCTCCCTCCTCAACACGGTCTCCAATGCGCTCATCAACATGGGTGCCATCGGCGTTGGCTTCTGGCTCGCGCGCCATCGCCCGCAGCAGGCCGACGGCTCTGACGATTCTCCCGAGGTTTCCACCCGGCCAGCCGACCCGGCACCGTCGGCCATTGCAGACGTAAACCCTACGCAGACCGGCTCGGCGCCGGCAGGAGCTCAGAAATGACGGCAAGCACCACGACGACAACTATCTCCGACCTCGCGCAGCTCGAGGCGGCCCTCAAGACAGATCTTCTCCAGACGGCCGGGGTCCCGCTTCTCACTCTGCTGCAATCTCTCCAGACGATTGCTCAGAATCTCGCGGCGACGCCGACTCCATCGCTTGCGCAGATCACCATCGCCGGCGCGCAGTCGGCGGCGGCCTGGGTCACATTCCAGGCTGGGATTCTCGGCTCCCTGCCGAATCTTGGCGCAGAGGCGATCGGAGCGCTCATCAGCTTCGGGCAGACGAAGATCACAGCGGCACTCGCGCCTCCTCCGGCCGCAGCTGCCGGCGCAAGCCCGGCGGCCAAGGCATGAACCCTGCCGCCGTTCTGACGATCATCCAGATCGCCGTACAGCTCGTGACGCTCATCAAGGGCGGGGTCGATCTCGGCCAGGAGCTGCAGGGCATCCTCGGGAAGGTGCAGCCGCACCTCCCGGTGATCGCGGCGAGCAACCCGGCCGAGCATCAGCAGGCGCGCGATATCATCGCGCAATACCTGCCGGGCTCGGCCGAGGATCCTCAAACGCAGCTCGCTCCGAACGATCCTCTCAGCTTCGCCTGACGCGCAGCGCGGGCTCCATTCGGGGCCCGCGTCTTTTTTCGGGGGCAAGAAATGATCACCGATCGCGAGGCAGACGCCGAACTGTCGATCCTATGCTTGAGGTCGGAGCAGGCTGGAGCGGTCAAGACCAGGCCGCCGGCACCGCCCGGATATACGCTCGAGGGCTATCTCACGGCCATCGATGCGATCTTTCATGTGGGGCCGATCAGGCTCGGAGCGGAGCGCGTCTTCTACGGCTGGCTTCTCTCAACGGATAGCGAGCTCATCTGCGTCGGCCGCGGCACGGTCGATGCGATCGAGTGGTGGCTCGACGGACAGTTTCTGCCGGTCAAGCGTCCGCACCTGCCGACGGGCGGCCTCGTCGAGGACGGGTTCAGCTCGATCTATGACACCCTGGAGCTTGAGACGGTCGATGGCGAATCCCTGGGGCCTGCTGCGAAGGCGATCGCGGAGACCTGCTCCTGCATCACCATCACCGGCCACAGCCTCGGGGCGGCCTGGAGTACCTATCTCGCGGCCGATTGCGGCGCGCTCGGGACGAAGGTGAAGGCTCGCCTCTTCGCCTCACCTCGGCCCGGGGATGCCCTCTACGGCGAATACGCTGCGCGCCTGATCGATGACTGCGCCTCGTATCGCTTCACCCCGGATGTGGTGCCGGATGTGCCCGCGGGCCTCGGCTATGAGTTGCTGCCGGGGACGATCGTCCTGCCGGATGACCCTCGCGTAAAGCGCTCGCTCGTGGCCTTTCATCACGTGACCTCCGGATACGCGCCGCAGCTCAATCCGGCCATCCCGATCGACCCAGCCTATCTAGCTCCCTGACCGTCGCTCCGGAAGGATCGCCTCTGCGATCGCGTTGAATTCGGCGATCGACCAGGGCCGCTCGCCTATGATCTTTCATGACCATAGGGGCCACGTCGATCTTCCAGCCGCACGCTGGACAAGTCAGCTCGCCGAGAGTGTGAGGCTCGTCCAGGCCAGCATGACAGGCATCGCAGCGCAGCCGCGCGCCGCAATTGAGGCAGAAAGTCTCAGTCGCCACGTTGGCTCTCTGCTTCACGTGCCCCGTCGCGCTCGTAGCGAACGGAAAATGCCGCTTTCGGGTGCTCGGCTTTTAGCGCCTCGGCGGCTCCGTCGATGGCATCCTCGAGGCGCCTGCCGTCCTCATCGGTCTCGCCGCTGATCGAAAAGGTAATGCGCCTCACGGCTCTGTTTTCTGTGGTAGTTGTGAGCCAACGGCCAGATCGAACATCTGGGCTTGGGGGTGCTGGCCAGTGATCTGCGCGACCACATCCTCGAGCATATGGTCGTAGCGGCTCATGCCGCTGCCGTCGATCGAGTCAGCGAGCCCGAGCCAGTTGCGCACCCGCGCGGCGGTATTCACTCGGCCGACGTGGACCCACTTGCCCATCATCTTCGCCGCCCTGGCCGCTCGGTGGGCTTCCGGGCTGTACTTGAATCGGTCGGTGCCCCCAACGAACACGGCCACGATGTGTTCCCACGGAATCTGCACGCGCTCGATCCCGTCCTGAAGAACATAGGCACGCGGCACGCCATGCGTGCGGTGGCGGAACTGCTCGAAGAGCTCCGTAGTGCGTGCCGCATCTCCAACGATGTCCGGGAGGCAAGCGAAGATGGGCGGATCGTTCAGTGCCTCGTCTAGCAACCGCTCCCAGACCGTCTCGTGGAATTCCTTGAAGCACCCATTTTCGAGACCGTAGGGGATAGTCCCAGCGCGGGCGTATTTTGTGAGCGGCGTACGGAGCTGCCAGAAGTCGAAGGCATACCGCTCGCGGTACTCGATGATCTTGGCCGGTGAACAATCGAGCATCACCTTCACGGCCGCACCGTCTGAATATCCGTGCCATGATGATGTGCCGTCAACGT
>Ga0335073_10000315_pt1 | contig 62841 bp, 61 predicted proteins | sample Lox_Sample_22_FD_207093 | JGI IMG/M metagenome (GOLD analysis project Ga0335073, IMG submission 207093) | Soil microbial communities from Loxahatchee National Wildlife Refuge, Florida, United States - Lox_Sample_2.2 | ecosystem: Environmental > Terrestrial > Soil > Wetlands | place: USA... | reverse complement strand
GTGGTCACGCGTCGCCCTTCAGCTCGTATCGGTGCGGCCCGCGGTGCCCGTCCGGACGTCGCGAGCTCTCGTCGGAGGCGGACAGCTCCGCCAGGTAGGCGTTGAACCGGGCCCGTTCCGGATCGGCGGCCTCGTCGTCGGAGGCGGCACTCGGCGGCACGTACGCCAGGTAGGTCCGTTCGGCGGGCGGCTCGGCCACCGGCGCCGGCCCGGCCGGCCGGGTGCGCAGGTAGTCACCGACCACCCGGGCCCACATGATGAGCGCGAAGCCGGTGAACGCCCACCACTGGAAGGCGTAGGCGTAGTACCTGATGTCGCCGTGGTGCTGGTGCGCGACGTGCCACTGCCACCGGCCGAGCAGCACCATCGCCACGCACACCGCGACGACGAAGAGGTGCAGCAGCAGCCACTTCGGGTGCAGCAGCCGCAGCGCTCGGGGAGTCGGCACCTCTCAACGGTACGGCCTCACCCGCGCCGGCCGGGCAGGGCTTCAGCGCGGTCGCAGGGACGTCACACCGGGCCGAGGTAGCACCAGCGGCCGTCCCGCCGGGCGAACCGGCTGTTCTCCCGCAGCCGTCCGGGCACCCCGTCCCGCCGGTAGCGCGCGGTGAACTCCACCGTGCCGGTCGCCTCCAGCAGCCCGCCGCCGGTGCGGCCGGTGACGTGCAGCCCGGTCCAGGTGAGCGCCGGGTCGATCAGCGGCCCGGCCGAGGCCCCGTCCCAGGTGTCGCGCAGGAACGCGTCGTCGCCCATCGCGAAGGCCGAATACCGCGCCCGCATCAGGGCTTCCGCGGTCGGCGGCGGCGCCTCGCCGCGGTGGAAACGGGCGCAGCAGGTCTCGTACGGCTCGCCGGTCCCGCACGGGCAGTCGGTCATGCCGGCCATTCTGCCGACCCGGCTAGGACCGGGAGAGCGTGGGCAGAATGGCAGCATGGCTCTCATCCGACGAATCGCCCGCCCGCTGCTCGCCGCCACCTTCGTATACGGCGGCATGGACACCCTGCGCAACCCCGGCCCGCGGGTCCCGCCCGCGGAGAAGGTGGTCAACCCGCTGGTCGACAAGGTGCCGCAGCTCTCCGACGCCGAGCAGGTGGTGAAGCTGGACGCCGCGATCAAGGTCGGCGCCGGCATCATGCTCGCGCTCGGCAAGTTCCCGCGGCTCTCCGCGGCCGCCCTGGTCGCCAGCCTGGTGCCGACCACCGCGGCCGGTCACCGGTTCTGGGAGGAGTCCGACCCGGCCAGGCGCAAGACGCAGCAGCTGCACTTCCTCAAGAACGCCGGCCTGGTCGGTGGCCTGCTGCTCGCGGTGGTCGACACCGAGGGGCGGCCGTCGCTGGCCTGGCGCGCCCAGCACGCGCCGGGTGCGATCAGCCACGCGGCCAGCGACCTGCGCCGCGACACCAACCTGGCGCTGCACTCGGCCGGCGACAGCCTGCGGGACCGGCTCCCGGTCTGACCGGTCTGACCGGGCGGGCGGGCCGAGCGCGGTCGTGCAGCGAGCGGGCGGGGCGGCGGGTCAGTAGGCCTGCCGGTCCCGCCCGGTCCGCGCCCAGCGCGCCTCGAACTCGCGCTTGCGGGTCGGGAAGATCAGCTCGGCCAGCCAGCTGAAGATCGCGATCAGCAGGCCGCCGAGCACCGCCGCCCCGAAGCTGTCGATGTCGAGGTGGCTCGACAGCCCGGCGGTGATGCCGAGCAGCGCGGCGTTCACCACCAGCAGGAACAGGCCCAGCGTCAGCACGATCAGCGGCAGGCTGAGCAGCTTGAAGATCGGCCCGAGGATGCCGTTCACCACCGAGAAGATCAGCGAGATCCAGAGCAGCGCGCCGAACCCGCCGTGCACGTGGATCCCCGGCACCAGCTCGGCCACCACGCCGATGATCACGGCCAGGATCACCAGCCGAAGCAGCCATCGCAGCAGGGTCACCTGCCACCACCTCCCCCGTCAGGCCCCCATCATCCACCGCGCGGCGCCGAACCCGGGAGGCTTCAGCGCACCGCGAACCAGATCAGGCACGCCGCACCGGCGATCAGGCAGTACGCCCCGAACGGGCGCAGCGAGCGCACCGCGAGGTAGCGGGTCAGGAACCGCACCGACAGGTACGCACCCACCCCCGACAGCACCGCGCCGAAGATCGCCTGGCCGCGGATGCCGGCGCCGAGCGGTCCGGTCAGGTCGGGGATCTTGAGCACCCCGGCGGCGAGGATCACCGGCGTCGCCAGCAGGAACGAGAAGCGGGCGGCGTCCTCGCGGCTCAGCCCGCGCACCATGCCGGCCACCATGGTGACGCCGGACCGGGAGATGCCCGGCGCCAGCGCGAGGACCTGCGCCGAGCCGACCAGCACCGCCTGCACCACACCCTGCCGGGCCAGCCGGGCGTCCGAGATCGGGCCGGTTACCCGCTCGTCGTGGTACTCCTGGTTGACGCTCGGGTCGTCCCTGCGCAGGGCCTCCGCGCCGAAGAGGATCAGGCCGTTGACCATCAGGAAGATCGCCGCCGGCACCGGCCGGCCGAGCGTGGTGCGCAGCCAGTGCTCGGCGAGCAGGCCGACCAGCCCGACCGGAATCGTGGCCAGCACCAGCAGCCACGCCAGCCGCTGGTCGGTGGTCTGCACCCGGCGGTCCCGGATGGAGCTGAGCAGGCCGCCGATCACCCGCACCCAGTCGCGCCAGAAGTAGACGATCAGCGCCAGCGCGGTGGCCACGTGCAGGCCCACGATGAAGGCCAGGTAGGGCGACTCCTTGGCCGCGACGTTCAGGTCGCGAGCCCACGAGCCGCCGATCACCGCCGGCAGCAGCACGCTGTGCCCCAGGCTCGAGACCGGGAACAGTTCGGAGACGCCCTGCAGCGCCCCCACCACCCCGGCCTCCAGCCAACTCAGATGGTGTGCTGCCACAGTTCACGCCCCTTCGCAGGTCCGGTGCCGGCCAGGAGGATCATCCACCCTGGCCGGGAAGAACCCTGCCCGGACGCGGCGCCAGGCTCCGTCCTCGGCTCAGCGGGCTCTCACGCGGTCGCGATCAGCGGCGCGGCGCGCCCGCGGCCACCCAGTAGTCGTTCAGCGCCGACTGCACCTTGGCCGCGAAGACGAAACCGCCGATCAGCGGCAGCAGCATCCAGAACGCCGTCAGCGCGGACACCTGCTGCGGCAGGCCGCGCGCCTGCCGCGCCGAGCCCACCTCGTTGCCGAGCAGGAACGGGCTCACGATGCCCACGAAGAGGCCGACCAGCACCGCCACCCCGCCGCCGATGCCGTTGCCCGTGTGCCGCTTCAGCTCGTCGTGGGTCTTGTAGAGGTAGACCAACCAGTAGATGCCGAACGTGACGATGCTGAGCAGCGCCACCGCGATCCCGTTGCGCTGCTTGCCGACCGGCAGTTGGATACCCGCAGGCTGGTACGTCGTCATGAAGCTCGTCCCCCGCTCGTGTCATGGACCGGCGGGCAGCATGACAGAGCGGGCGAAGGCCGCGCAGCGAATCCGGAAACTCCGCCGCCTCAGCCGGTGTAGTGGTGCCCGATCGCGGCCAGCGCCTTGTCGAGCGCGGCCAGTCCCTCGCGCACCTCGGCGTCGGTCACGGTGCACGGCGGCACCACGTGCAGCCGGTGGTAGTTGGTGAACGGCAGCACGCCGTTGGCCTTGCAGGCGGCCACCAGCTCGGCCATCGCCGGCGAGGATCCGCCATAGGGCGCAAGGGTTTGCTTGGTGGCGCGGTCGCTCACCAGGTCGAGCGCCCAGAACACGCCCAGGCCGCGGACGTCCCCGATCACCGGGTGCCGCCCGGCCAGCTCGCGCAGGCCCGGGCCGAGCACGTCCTGCCCGATCCGGCGGGCGTTGTCGACGATGCCCTCCTCGGTCATCGCGGTCATGCTGGCGACCGCGGCGGCGCAGGCCAGCGGATGCCCCGAGTAGGTCAGGCCGCCGGGAAACGGCCGCTGGGCGAAGGTGTCGCAGATCTGCTCGCTGACCACCACGCCGCCGAGCGGGACGTAGCCGGAATTGACTCCCTTGGCGAAGGTGATCAGGTCCGGGGTGACGCCGTAGTGCTCGAACGCGAACCAGGCGCCGGTCCGTCCGAAGCCGCACATCACCTCGTCGGCGACGTAGACGATGCCGTGCCGGTCGCACAGTTCCCGCACCCCGGCCAGGTACCCCGGCGGCGGCGGCATGATGCCCGCGGTGCCCGGGATCGTCTCGAGCACGATGGCGGCGATGGTGCCCGGCCCCTCGAACTCGATCACCTGGCTGAGGTGCTCCAGCGCGCGCTCGCTCTCCTGCTCCTCGCCGGTCGAGTGGAACGGCGAGCGGTAGGCGAACGGGCCGAAGAAGTGCACCGTGCCGCTGGTGCCCAGGTCGCTCGGCCAGCGCCGGGGGTCGCCGGTGACGTTGACCGCGGTCGACGTCCCGCCGTGGTAGCTGCGGTAGGCCGACAGCACCTTGTTGCGGCCGGTGTGCAGCCGCGCCATCCGGATCGCGTACTCGACCGCCTCGGCGCCGCCGTTGGTGAAGAAGACCTTGCGCATGTTCGCCGGCGCCCGCTCGACGATCAGCCTGGCCGCCTCGCTGCGCGCCGCGTTGGCGTGCTGCGGCGCCACGGTGCAGAGCAACTCGGCCTGCGCCTTGATCGCGGCGATCACCTTGGGGTGCCGGTGGCCGATGTTGATGTTGACCAGCTGTCCGGACAGATCCAGCAGCCGGTTGCCGTCGCCGTCGGTGACGTAGCTGCCCTCGGCCGAGGTGATCACCATCGGGCTGATCGCCTCCTGCGCGCTCCAGGAGTGGAAGACGTGCGCCCGGTCGCTGGCGTAGGCGCGGGCCGGGTCCGCCCAGTCGGGGCCGGGTGCGGCTGGCTGGCTGGGGCTCGCGGTCATGGCTTGGCTCCTTCGGACGCGCCGGGACGATAGGTTGACACTAGTTCGCCCGGCCTGCCTCGCTCAGCCCCCGCGTGCCCGGCGAGGAGCGGAGACAGCATGTATGACCAGCTCTACCTGGACAGCCAGCGCCGCACCGTCGACCTGGCCGAGCGGCTCTCGGCGGCCGAGCTCGACCGGCCGGTGCCGGCCTGCCCGCTGTGGTCGGTGCGCGACCTGCTGGCGCACCTGGCCGGGGCGAGTGTCGCCTTCACCGGCGGCCCGGGCACCGGCGAGCCCGGTAGCCCGGAATGGACGCAGGCCCAGGTCGAGGAGCGCCGCGGCCGGCCGCTGGCCGAGCTGGTGGCCGAGTGGCGGCGGGCCGGTCCCGCCGTGGCCCAGATCCCGCTCTCCAGCCGGTCCTGGCTGCCGATCCTGCACGACGCGCTCTCGCACGAGGCCGACCTGCGCGGTGCGATCGGCGCGCCCGCGCTGCCCGCCGACGCGCTGGCCGCGGCCTGGAGCCTGCTCACGGTGCCCATCGAACGCCGGCTGGCACCGCTGGGCACCGTCCGGCTGGCGCTGGACGAGCGGCCGATCCTGATCGGCGCCGGCACCCCCGACGTCGAGGTGGAGGCCGGGCAGTACGAGTTCTGGCGGGCCTGGTTCGGCCGCCGCAGCAAGGACCAGATCCGGGGCTGGGTGCGGGCCGGCGACGCCGACCGGTTCGCCGACGCGGTGCCGGTCTTCCCGGCCCGCGACAGCGACCTGATCGAGACCGGCTGATGGCCGACGCGCCACCGACCGGCGCGCAGCCGACCGGCACCGACCGGCTGCAGCGGGCCCGGCTGGCCACCGCGCTGGTCTTCGCCTTCAACGGCTTCCTCTGGGCGGCCTGGGTGCCGCACATCCCGCAGGTCAAGGCCCACCTGGGGCTCTCCGACGCGGCCCTCGGCCTGGCGCTGCTCGGCCCGGCGATCGGCTCGATGGTCTCGATGCCGCTGGTCGGGCGGGCGACCACCCGCTGGGGCAGCGCCCGGGTCACCACCGCGATGGCGTTCGGGACGTACCTGTTCATCGCCGGGCCGGGCATCGCCTGGAACCTGCCCAGCCTGCTCGGCGCGCTGATCCTGTGGGGCGTGGTCACCGGCGCGCTGGACGTGGCGATGAACGCGCAGGCGGTGCAGATCGAGAAGTCCTACCGGCGCCCGATCATGTCGAGCTTCCACGCCTGGTGGAGCATCGGGACGGTCACCGGCACCGCGGTCGGCAGCGTCGGGGCGGGGCTGGGCATCTCGCTGGCCCGCCAGCAGTTCGGGCTGGCGGTGCTGCTGGCGCTGGTCACGCTGTGGGCCAGCCGGCAGTTCATCGCCGACCACCCGGCCGAGGAGCACGCCGGCCGGCCCGGCCGGGTGTTCGAGCTTCGCCTGGTGCTGCTGGGGATCGCCGGCATCTGCGGGCTGCTGGCCGAGGGCAGTTCCGGGGACTGGTCGCCGGTCTACCTGCGCGACGACCTGCACACCGCCGCCGGCCACACGGGGCTGGCGTACCTGGCGTTCACGGTGATGATGACCCTCGGCCGGCTGATCGGCGACCGGGTGGTGGGCCGGCTGGGCCGGGCCCGCAGCATCGCCGCGGTGAGCGCGATCGGCGCGGTCGGCATGTCGCTGGGGCTTCTCGCGCACACCCTGCCGTCCGCGATCGCCGGTTTCGCCTGCCTGGGGCTGGGGCTGTCCGTGCTGGTGCCGGTGTTCTTCTCCACCGCCGCCGACGGGCCCGGGGCGGCCGGGCCGAAGCTGGCGCTGGTGTCGAGCTTCAGCTACCTCGGCTTCCTGATCGGGCCGGCCGCGCTCGGCCCGCTGGCCAGCGCGACCTCGATCCACACCGCGCTCTGGATCCTGCCCACCTTCGCCGCGCTGGCCGGCATCCTCGGGGTGATCGCGGTGCGCATGACCGCCCGGGTCATGCGCACCGGCGGCGTCACGCCCGGTACTCGCGCAGCAAGCCGCGGCTGATGATCGTCTTCTGGATCTCCGAGGTGCCCTCGCCGATCAGCAGGAACGGCGCCTCGCGCATCAGCCGCTCGATCTCGTACTCCTTGGAGTAGCCGTAGCCGCCGTGGATCCGGAACGACTCCTGGGTCACCTCGGCGCAGTACTCCGAGGCCAGCAGCTTGGCCATGCCGGCCTCGACGTCGTTGCGCTGGCCGGCATCCTTGAGCCGGGCCGCGTTCACCATCATCAGGTGCGCGGCCTCGACCTTGGTCGCCATCTCGGCCAGCTTGAACGCCACCGCCTGGTGCTCGGCGATCTGCTTGCCGAACGTCTTGCGCTGCTGGGCGTAGGCGACGGCGAGTTCGAAGGCGCGGATCGAGATGCCGCAGGCGCGGGCGGCCACGTTCACCCGGCCGACCTCGACGCCATCCATCATCTGGTAGAAGCCCTTGCCGCGCTGCTCGACCCCGCCGAGCACGTCGGCACCGGACACGGCGACGTTGTCCAAGATCATCTCGGTGGTCTCGACGCCCTTGTAGCCCATCTTCTCCAGCTTGCCGGGGATGGTCAGGCCCGGCCGGGTCTCGCCGAAGCCGGACTCCTTCTCGACCAGGAAGGTGGTCATGTTCTTGTAGACGGTGCTTGCAGCGTCGCCCTGCGACAGGTCGTCCTTGACCAGGGTGGCGACCACCCGCGACTGGGCGCCGTTGGTCAGCCACATCTTCTGCCCGTCCAGGCGAAATGCGGAGTCCCCGTCGGGTGTGGCCTTGGTCTTGATGCCCGCCACGTCGGAGCCGACGTCCGGCTCGGACATCGAGAACGCGCCGCGCACCTCACCGGTGGCCATCTTCGGCAGCAGCCGCTGCTTCTGCTCGTCCGAGCCGTGCTGCATGACCAGGTAGGCCACGATGAAATGGGTGTTGATCACGCCGGAGATGCTCATCCAGCCGCGGGCGATCTGCTCGACCACCAGCGCGTAGGTCAGCAGTGACTCGCCGAGGCCGCCGAACTCCTCCGGAATGGTCAGCCCGAACAGGCCCATCTCGGCCATCCCCTTGACGATCGCCTCGGGGTAGCTGTCGGCGTGCTCCAGCTCGTTCGCGTTCGGCAGGATCTCCTTGTCGACGAAGTCGCGGACGGTGGACAGGATCTCCTTCTGGATGTCGGTGAGATCCGCGGTCTGGGCGAGACGAGCCATATCGGACAACCTCCAGCAGTCGCGTGTTACCGACCAGTATCCGAACCGAAAGCCTTATGAGGCCAGTCGGAACGCCGGTGACAAGGCTCTCACCGTCCTGGCCGTACCGGCCTGCGGGACCTTGGACCATTCCTCGGTTCTCCCGTGCACGCCACCCTGATAGCCGGCACCACCCCTGGACCGGACCGGCACCCCCCCTCGATCAGGCAGGGACGTGATGGCGATGGAGTACCCGCTCAGCAAACGGCTGGCCGCCGAGTTCCTCGGCACCTTCTGGCTGGTCTTCGGCGGCTGCGGGACCGCCGTGCTCGCAGCGAAGTTCGTCAAGGGCGGGGTGAACACCGGGCTGGGCGTGGGCTTCCTCGGGGTCGCGTTCGCGTTCGGGCTGACCGTGCTGACCGGCGCCTACGCCTTCGGCACGGTCTCGGGCGGCCACTTCAACCCCGCGGTCACCCTGGGCCTGGTCACCGCGCGCCGATTCGGCTGGCAGGACGGCAGATTCGCCACCGCCGACGTGCTCGGTTACCTGGTCACCCAGGTGGTGGCCGGCCTGGTCGCGGGGGCCACGGTGCTCGGCGTGGCCAAGAGCATCGCGGGCGGCTACGACGTGCAGGTCAACGGCCTGGCCGCCAACGGCTACGGCAGCCACTCCCCCGGCCACTACGGCCTGGCCGGCTGCCTGCTGATCGAGGTGGTGCTGACCGGCTTCTTCGTGCTGGTGATCCTGGGCGCGGCCGACGTGCGGATGCCGGCCGGCTTCGCGCCGATCGCGATCGGGCTGAGCCTGACCCTGATCCACCTGATCTCGATCCCGGTGACGAACACCTCGGTGAACCCGGCCCGTTCCACCGGGGTGGCGTTCTACGCGGGCAACGGCGCCCCGGGCCAGCTGTGGCTGTTCTGGGTGGCGCCGATCCTGGGCGGGGTGCTCGCCGGCGGGGCACACCACTACCTGCTCGGGCAGCCCGCCGACGCCCCGGTCAGCTCTCCGGCGGGGTGAAGCTGCTGGTGCGCCGCAGGCCGGCGGCCCGGCCCTTGCCCGCGATCACCAGCGCCATCTTGCGGGAGGCCTCGTCGATCATCTCGTCGCCGAGCATCGCCGAGCCCTTCTGCCCGCCCGCCTCGGAGGTGGACCACTCGTAGGCGTCGAGGATCAGCTCGGCGTGGTCGTAATCCTCCTGGGACGGCGCGTAGAGCTCGTTGGCGGCGTCGATCTGGCCCGGGTGCAGCACCCACTTGCCGTCGAAGCCGAGCGCGGCCGAGCGGCCGGCCACCCGGCGGAAACCGTCGACGTCGCGGATCTGCAGGTACGGGCCGTCGATGGCCTGCAGGTCGTTGGCCCGCGCCGCCATCAGGATCGACATCAGGATGTGGTGGTAGGCATCGCCCACGTCGTAGCCGGGCGGCTGCTCGCCGACCACCAGGGACTTCATGTTGATCGAGGCCATGAAGTCGGCCGGGCCGAAGATCAGCGTCTCGATCCGCGGCGAGGCCTTGGCGATGTCCTCGATGGCCAGCAGGCCGGCGGCGTTCTCCAGCTGGGCCTCGATGCCGATCTTGCCTACCTCGTAGCCCATCGTCTTCTCGATCTGGGTGAGCATCACGTCCAGCCACTCGACCTGGCCGGCGCTCTGCACCTTGGGCAGCATGATCGCGTCGAGGTTCTCGCCGGCGCCCTCGACCACCTCGACCACGTCGCGGTAGGTCCAGTGCGTGGTCAGGTCGTTCACCCGCACCACCCGGATCTTGTCGCCCCAGCCGCCCTCGTTCAGCGCGGCCACGATGTTCTTGCGGGCGCCGGGCTTGGCCAGCGGCGCGCAGGCGTCCTCCAGGTCGAGGAACACCTGGTCGGCGGGCAGGCCCTTCGCCTTCTCCAGGAAGCGCGGGTTGGAACCGGGAACGGCCAGGCAGGAACGTCGCGGACGCAGCTGAGCGGTCATGCGATTCACCTTGCCATCGGCCCGCGGCGGCCCGCACGCCGATGTACGCCGGCTCACAAGCCTGGACGCTCCATCTATTTCCCAGCGAGAAGCCTGTTTTGCCTACTTTGCGAACGTACCGTCGGGGCACCGACTCCCCCCGGAGGCCCCCATGCACGCGAAGCCCCTCGCCCTGTCCTGCCTCGCCGTCGCGGCGCTGCTGGCGCCCGCCGTCCCTGCCGTAGCCGCGCCGAGTGCCACCCCGGTGTGCACGCCCGACAACTGCGACTTCCTCTTCGAGTACTACTCCGACGCCAGCCACACCACCCGGGTCGGCGAGTACGAGGATGGCCCGTGCGGTTCGATCGCCTGGGGTCAGCAGACCGGGTACTTCGTCCGCATCCAGCGCACCTGCTGAGCGGACCTCAGTCCAGGTCGACCGGCGGCTCGTCGCGGGGCCGGGCCCGCACCACCACGACCAGCCCGGCGACGAGCAGTAGCAGGCCGGGCAGCGCCCAGCTCGGCGGCCGCTGGTGCAGCCAGCAGTAGGCGATCGCCGCCGCGCCCGGCACCTCGACCAGGATCGCCAGGCTGACCAGGGTGGCGCTGGTCGAGCGCAGCACGACGTTGATCAGGCTGTGCCCGAGCAGCTGCGCGCACACCGTGACCGCACCGATCAGCAGCCACGACCGCACCGGGTAGCCGGCCAGCGGCTGGCCGCCGAGCAGGCAGCTGGCCAGCAGCCCCACCGCGCAGACGGTGTAGCAGACCACGGTGTAGGTGGCGGTGGTCATCCGCTGCCGGGCCTGGCTGCCGAGGGTCACGTACGCGGCGGCGAACAGCCCGCCCAGCACGGCCAATCCGTCACCGAGCACCGCCCGGGTCGAGACGTCGACGTCGGCGCCGGCCACGAACAGCGTGCCGAGGAAGGCCAGCAGCATGCCGAGCCAGGCCGCCCGGGGCAGCCGCCGGCCGCCGGCCGCCGCGATCAGCCCGGTGAAGATCGACTGGGTGGACACCAGGCCGGTCGCCGACGCGACCGAGGTGAACTTCACCGACGGAACCCAGGTGCCAAAGTGCAGCGCGAGGGACAGGCCCGACAGCGCGGCCAGCGACCAGCCCCGCCGGTCCAGCCCGCGCAGCGCCGCCGGCAGCCGCGGCCCGGCGACCAGCGCGGTGCCGGCCGCGCCGATTGCGTTGCGCCAGAACGCGATCGCCAGCGCCGGGGCGGCGGTCGCGGCCATGATCGGGCCGGACGCCGAGACGCCGGCCATCGCCACCAGCAGCAGCATCGCGTCCTGGGCCGGTGGCAACGCGAGTGACTCGGCCTCGATCGCGGCCGGCCCATCGGGACGGGACGGGACCGGCTGCACCCGCCCAGTCTGGCAGCCCGGCGCAGCCGGTTTCGCCCACCGGCCGGATCACCGCCCGCGCCTGCAGCCAGCCGGCGGGCGGGCGACACTAAGCTCATCGCCGTGAGCTCCTCGACCCGCGTCTTCCTCGCCCGGCTGGCGGGCATCGGGGTGTTCGATCCGAACGGCGACCAGCTCGGCCGGGTACGCGACGCGGTCGCCACGCTGCGGATGGGCCGGCAGCCACCACGGATCCTCGGCCTGGTGGTCGAGGTGCAGCACCGGCGCCGCATCTTCGTCCCGATGGGCCGGGTGACCCGGATCGAGTCCGAGGCCGTGGTGCTGACCAGCGGCAGCATCAACATCCGCCGGTTCGAGCAGCGGCCGAACGAGCTGCTGGTGCTGGGCGAGGTGCTCGACCGCACCGTGGTGAGCGTCGAGGACGGCAACCGGCTGGTCGTGGTGGACGCGGCGATGGAGCAGAACCGGGCTCGCGACTGGGTGATCACCAAGCTCGCGGTCCGCACGGCGGGCAAGCTCAGCCGCCGGCGCGGCGTGCTGCACCAGGTCGACTGGGACGAGGTGGACGGCCTGTCGGCCACCGAGAGCGCCCAGGGCGCCGACTCGCTGCTCGCGGTGCTGGCCGGCCTGCGCCCGGCCGACGTCGCCGCGCAGCTGCAGGACATGCCGGACAAGCGCCAGCAGGAGGTGGCCGAGGCGCTCGACGACGAGCGGCTGGCCGACGTGCTGCAGGAGCTGCCCGAGGAGGACCAGATCAACATCATCACCGGCCTGGCCGACGAGCGGGCCGCCGACGTCCTGGAACGGATGAACGACGACGACGCGGCCGACCTGCTCAGCGAGCTGCCGGCCGCCGAGCAGGAACGGCTGCTGGAGATCATGGAGCCGGCCGAGGCGGCACCGGTGCGCCGGCTGCTGAGCTACGACGAGTACACCGCCGGCGGCCTGATGACCTCCGAGCCGGTCGTGCTGCTGCCGGACGCGACAGTGGCCGAGGCGCTGGCCCGGCTGCGCAACCCCGATCTCACCCCGGCCCTGGCCGCGCAGGTGTTCGTGGTCCGGCCGCCGCAGGCCACCCCGACCGGGCGCTACCTGGGGGTGGCGCACTTCCAGCGGCTGCTGCGGGAGCCGCCGTCGTCGCTGGTGTCGGGCGTGCTCGACGACGACATCGACCCGCTGCCGCCGGCGTCGACCCTGCAGCAGGTGACCCGGCACCTGGCCACCTACAACCTGGTCGCGGTGCCGGTGGTGGACGAGAACGACCGGCTGCTCGGCGCGGTCAGCGTCGACGACGTGATCGACCACCTGCTGCCCGAGGACTGGCGCGACCGGGACGAGCAGCCGTCCGACGCCGTCCTGACCCGCCGGCGGGCCCAGTGAGTGAGCATCGCAGCGAGCGCCAGCGAGCGAGGAGCGGAGCGAACCCCGCGATGAGCGCTCGCGCGAAGAGCCAACCAGGACCGAGTGAGCATCGCAGCGAGCGCCAGCGAGCGAGGAGCGGAGCGAACCCCGCGATGAGCGCTCGCGCGAAGAGCCAACCAGGACCGAGTGAGCATCGCAGCGAGCGCCAGCGAGCGAGGAGCGGAGCGAACCCCGCGATGAGCGCCCGCGCGAAGAGCACCGCGAGCCCAGTGACTACCGCAACCGGAGGTCGGCGGTGACGGAACCGCGCCGGCGGCTGGATCAGCCGAAGGCGCCCCGTGGCCTGCGCGCGCCCCGGATCTCCTCCGACGCCGTCGGCACCGCGGCCGAGGGGATCGCGCGCTTCTTCGGCACCGCCCGCTACCTGGTGCTGCAGACACTGGTGGTGGTCGCCTGGATCGCGATCAACGCGGTGTGGGGGATCAACTACGCCCACGCCAAGAACAGCTGTGCCAGCACCCCGGCGGGCACCGTCTGCCACGCCACCAAGCCGTTCGACCCGTACCCGTTCATCCTGCTGAACCTGGCCTTCTCGACCCAGGCCGCGTACGCGGCGCCGCTGATCCTGCTGGCCCAGAACCGCCAGGCCGACCGCGACCGGATCCAGGCCGAAGCCGACCGGGCCCGGGACGAGCGCTCGATCGCCGACACCGAGTACCTGGCCCGCGAGATCGCCTCGGTCCGGATCGCCCTCGGCGACGTGGTCACCCGTGACTACCTGCGCTCCGAGCTCGCCCGGCTCGACCAGGCCCGCGAGCGCGACCGGGACGCCTGAGCGCTCAGTCCGGCAGCCGCAGGAACGGCGCGCAGCCGGCGGTGGCCGCCAGCCCGACCAGGCCGGCCACCAGGTACGGCGCGTGCAGGCCGTACCCCTTGGCCAGCAGCCCGGCCAGCAGGGCGCCGACCGGCATCGCGCCGAGCCCGAGCATCCGGTAGGCGCTGGTCACCCGGCCCAGCAGCTCGGCCGGCACGATCCGCTGCCGCAGCGAGATGGTGACCACGTTCCAGCCCATGGTGGCGATCCCGGTCAGCAGCATGGCCAGCACCATGACCACCCGGGACGAGCTGAGCCCGACCAGCAGCAGCATGCCGGGCTGCACCACGCCGACCCCGATCAGCAGCGCCCGCCGGCCGACCAGCCGCACCGCGCGGGGCGCCAGCACCGAGCCGGCCAGGCCGCCGACGGCGACCAGCGTGAGCAGCAGGCCGTAGCCGACAGTGGCCAGGTGCAGCACCTCCAGCGAGTACAGCACCAGCACCGCCTCCGCCGCGGCGAAGGTGCCGTTCAGCACGGCGAGCAGTACCGCCAGCATCCGCAGCAGCGGGTGTCCGAACAGCCAGCGCAGCCCGGTGGCGATGTCCTGCGCGATGCTGGTGCGCCCGGCCGGGCCCTTGCGCGGGTGGTAGCTGCCGCCGATCAGCCCGACCAGCAGCGCCGCGAACGCGAAGGTCAGCGCGTCGGAGACCGGTGGTGCCCAGTGCGCGAGCGCGAACAGCGCGCCGCCGATCGGCGCGCCGAGCATCGTGGCCATCACGGTCTGGGTGGACAGGATCCAGGAGTTGGCCCGCTCGATCTCCGGATCGGCGACCAGCATCGGCACGATCGCCGACGCCGCGTTGTCGAAGAAGGTCTCGGCCACCCCGAGCAGGAACGAGACCGTGGCCAGCGCCGCGATCGAGGCCGAGCCGCCCGCGACCAGCACCGCGAAGCCGCCGACCAGCAGCGCCCGCAGCACGTCCGTGCGCCACATCAGCCGGCGCCGGTCGGTGCGGTCGACCACCGCCCCGCCGAGCAGCCCGAACAGCGGCCACGGCAGGAAGCCGGCCGCCGAGACGATGGCGATCGCACCGGGATTGCGGGTGATGCTGGCCGCGATCAGCGGGAACGCCACCGTGCGCAGCCCGTCGCCCAGGCTGGAGCCGGTGGTGGCCCACCAGGCGAGCCAGAACGGCCGGCCCAGACCGGTACGGGCAGTTCGCAACATAGCCGCCGATTGTGCCGCATCGGGCGCCGGCTACCGGGCAATACGCCCGCAGTCCTGGATCTCGCGGGGCCCGCCGGCGGCCCCGTACCCGCCGCGGGTACGGGGCCGGGCGATCAGCGCAGTTGCTGGAAGCAGCAGGTGCCCATCGCGCCGGTGGCCATGTTGAGCACGCCGGCGTCGGCGTTCGGCGTGCCGCGCACCAGCATGCCGGCGTAACCGCGGGCGCCGAGGAACGCGCCCCACAGCACCACCCAGTCCTCGAAGCCCTCGCCCTCGGCCTTCGGGAACGGCTCGGTGTAGGGGTGGAGCCGCTGCTGCAGGACGAAGTCGGAGTCCATCGCGCCGGCGATCAGGCCCCGCCATTCGGCCGGGTCGGTCTGCCAGCCCGGCGTCACCCCGTACCCGCCGTGCAGCAGCACCGGCTTGAGGATCAGCTCGTTCTGGTGGGCGATCGCGTAGTCCTCCAGCAGCACCTGGCGACCCTCGACGGTGACCGGGCCGGAGCGCACCATCCGGGTCCACGGCAGGCACCGGTCGATGCTCGCCAGCTCGGCCGCGGTGAACAGGTGCCGGTTGGCCTCGTCGGACAGCAGCGCCAGCGCGCCCTTGCCGCTGTAGAGCTCGGCGTCCATCGGCGAGAAGATCGCCACGTTGCCGCGCTCGGCCGCCCGCAGCACCGGCTCGATCAGCGCCGGGCCGGCCGGGTCGAGCAGGTCCTCCATCAGGAACACCCGGTAGATCACGTCGATCTGCTTGTCCCCCAGCCAGATCGAGTCGTCCTCCAGCCGCAGCTGGCCGATGTGGCAGGGCAGCGCCTCGATGCCGAGGGAGTCGAAGACCTTGGCGTTCTCGTGCAGCTGGTTCTGCAGCGTCTCGTAGCTGGCCGGCCAGTCGACCACGGCCATCACCGGCCGGACGCCGGTGGGAACCTTGCACTCGGCGAGGATGGTCTCGACCACCTCGACCATGGTGTCGGTGTAGCCGAGGTCGTTCTGCTCGGCGAACTGCCGGAAGAACGGCTGCTCGAGCATCGCCCGGTTCAGCACCTGGTTGTCGACGCCGCCGAGCGCGGACGACATGTTGAGCTCCATCACCCGGAAGCCCTTGTCGTCACGGTAGATGTCGGCCCGGGCCAGCCGGCTCGGCGCGCTGCCCCGGCCGCGCAGCACCGCCTGCACCTGCGCCGGGGTGATGCCGGTCGAGGCGGCGAACGCGCCCAGGTCGCCGCCGTAGAGCTTGTTCGGCAGGCTGGTGACCAGGCCGTGCAGGGTCTCCAGGTCGAGGGCCAGCTGCTCGACCTCGGCGCGTTCGAGGAAGCCCGGCCGGCTCATGGTGCGGCCGCCGAAGATGGTGTCGGCGATCCGCGGCCGGACGGCCTCGCGCAGCGCGGGCACGGTCAGCTCGGACTGGGCCGCCCAGGCGTCCAGGTAGCGCTGGGTCAGCTCGCTGTGGGTGGTTCCGGCGACGATGCTCATGCCGGCACCTCCACCTTCGCCGCGACCGGGGCGGGCTGCGGGTCGATCACGATCTGCTTCTCCAGTTCCTTCACGCGGCGATAGTCGACGTCGATGGACGCCTCGTCCGGGGCGACCAGGGTGACCCAGGCCAGGAAGCTGGACAGGTCGTCGGTCGACTCCACCCAGTCCCCGGTGCCCTTCGGGAAGTTCTTGTCGACGTAGGTGGGCAGCTGCTCCAGCTCGTCGAAGATCTCGGCGTTGCGCCAGATGCCGGCGTGCGGCGCGGAGACGAACACCCCGCACAGGTGCTGCAGCAGCTCGTAGGACTCCCGGAACTCGCCGTGCACCCGGTGCGCGACGGTGCGCAGGATGTGGTTGGAGCCGGTCGCGATCCGGCTGATCTTCTGGTGCCCGCCGCCGGCCGGCCGCTCGGCGATCTCGATCAGCCGCGGGCCGTTCGGGGTCAACATGATCTCGGCGTGGCCGCAGCCGTTCTCGAAGCCGAGCGCGGCCAGCACCCGCTGGGTGTAGTCCCACACCTGCGCGGTCTCCGGGTGGTCCGGGGCGAGGAAGTCGACCCGGTCGTAGATGCCGATCCGGTCGCCCTTGCGCACCTTGGTGTAGCGGCAGACGTCGACCAGCCCGTGCTTGCCGTCGACGGAGTAGCTGTCGACCAGGTACTCGTTGCCGGCGGCGAACTCCTGGATCAGGATGCCGCCGTTGACCATGCCCAGGTGGTTGACGTCGGTCGCCATCCGGGCCAGCAGCGGGCGCCACTCGTCGCTGCCGGCCGGCACGATGTGTACGTCGTCGGTGCCGCCGCTGTTCGGTGGCTTCACCACCAGGTCGGTGCTCTCCAGCTCGTTGTCCTCGATCCACCGGGCGATCTCGTCGGCGTCGGCGGAGAAGAGCTGGCGCAGGTGCGGGATGCCGGCCGCGGCCACCGCCTTGGCCATCTCCCACTTGTCCCGGCGCGCGTCGCGCAGCTCGTAGACGTTGCCCGAGCCCGGCAGCAGGATCGGCACCAGCGCCTCGTACAGCCGGACGCCGGTCTCGGCGCCGACCACGAGGCAGATCGGGTCGTAGCCGCGCAGGATCTCGGCCAGCTCCTCGATCTTCTCGCCGGTGTAGACGTCGTCGAAGTAGTGCACCGCGTCGAAGTTCTCCGGGTGCCAGGAGTCCTCCAGCACGTGCACCGGTCGGTGGGTGGACAGCACCGCGATCGGGGACACCCCCTCGGCGCGGAAGGCCGCCGGGTACTCCTGCCCGGTGGAGAGCGGGTCGACGATGATGGCATGGCGCGGCATGAGCGATTACCTACTTTCTGAACTGGTTGCGTCGGCGCGCTGCGCGTGCTGCGGAGCCGCCACCGGTGGAGCGAATTCGACCGGGATCCGGTCCTCGGCCTCGGCGGCCGTGACGAGCAGGGCGTCGGGCCCGCCGGCGGCCACGGGGTCGGCCGGCCTGCGCATGCCGCTGACCGCCAGCAGCAGCGCGGCCAGGCTGGCCACGCCGCAGCACCACCAGACGTTCAGCCCGATGGCGTCGTAGAGGAACACGCCGAGGCCCGGGCCGACCGCGCTGCCGAGGTTGAACATCAGCTGCATCGAGCCGATGTAGCGGCCGCGCAGGCGCTCCGGCGCGGCGATGCCCGGGTAGGCGAACATGGTCGGGCCGCCGACCATCTCGGCCATCGTCCAGACCAGGCAGCCGGCGAAGAAGATGCCGACCCCCCACGGCAGCGCGTAGAGCGAGAATCCGGCGCCCAGGCAGGTGAAGCCGGCCGCCATGGTGACCTTGATCGGCCACCGCTGCACGACCTTGGTGACCAGTAGCTCGAAGCAGATCACCAGGAAGCCGTTCAGCGCCACCACCCCGCTGTACCAGGCAAGGGCCAGCCCGGCGTCGTGCATGGTCAGCGGCAGCGTCGAGATGTACTGGATGTAGACGGTGGAGTTGACCAGCATCGCCAGCAGGTAGAGCAGGAACCGGCGGTCTCCGAACATCGCCCGGTAACCGGTGGCTGCCTTGTCGGCGGCCGACTTCGCCTGCTGCTCGGCGACCGGTTTGCGACGCGGCAGGTACACCGCGGCGATCACCAGGTAGGCGACGGCGGCGATCGCCTCGGCCCAGAAGAGCATCCAGTAGCCGACCGAGATGAACACCGCGGCCAGCAGCGGCGCGGCGGTGGTGCCCAGGTTCAACGCCCAGCGGTACAGGGCGAAGATCATCACCTGGCGCTCGGCGGCGGTCAGCTGCGAGAGCAGGGTGGCCGAGGCCGGCCGGCACAGCTGGTTGGCCAGCCCGCACAGCACCACCGCGGTGAGCACCGCCGGGTAGCTGCCCAGGTAGAGGATCGCCAGCAGCAGCACGGCGGTGCCGGCCATCGAGTAGATGGTGGCCAGCCGCGGGCCGAGCCGGTCGGCCAGCGCCCCGCCGGCCACGATGCCGATCAGCGAGCCGATGCCGTACGCGGTCAGCGCGAAGCCGGCCTCGGCCTTGCCGAAGCCGCGATGGGTCAGGAACAGCACCAGGAAGGTCTGGAAGAAGCCACCCAGCCGGTTGATGAACACCCCGAGCAGCAAAGCCCGAACCGGGCCGGGTGAGGCCTTCCAGGTCGCCCAGATGCCGTCCTGGGCGGTGCCCGCGGCAGCGGTGGAGCTCATGCCGACCCTGCCTCGTCCGCGGCCGGCTCGACCACCAGCGCGGCCTCGGCCCCGGCGATGGCCGCGCGGGCCTCGGCCTCGGAGTCGGCGACCGCGGTGAGGTAGGCGATGCGCCCCCAGACGGTGCCCTTCGGCGGCGGCGCGTGCCGCTGGCCGGCCGCGGCCCGCACCACGGCGAGGTCGATCCCGGCCGGCAGCCGCTCGGCGTCGAAGCCGATCGCGCCGATCGTCAGCTCGTGCGGCACGTAGCAGAACCGGACCGCCCCGAACGCCTTGCGGTCCGGGGTCACCTCCGGGCGCCGGCCGACCGCGACGGCGGCCGCGGCCAGCCCCGGGTCGATGCCGGTGGCCCGCAGGCCCAGGTACGGGATCAGGTCGCCGCCGAGCCGGGCGTTGACCTCGATCAGCTTCGGCCCGGACGGGGTCAGCCGGAACTCGGAGTGGGTGACGCCGTCGGTGAAGCCGAGCGCCCGGTGCGCCCGGACGAGGAGGTCGCGGAAGCCGTCGTCGGCCAGCAGCGGATCGGCACCGTCGACCAGGTGGCCGACCTCCTCGAAGTACGGCGGGTAGCCGATCTCCTTGTGCGCCAGGCAGATCGGCAACACCTCGCTGTTGAAGACGGCACAGTCGACGCTGATCTCCGGGCCGTCGGCGTACTCCTCGACAAGCACGATGGAATCGCCCACCACGGCACCGGGCGCGGTGGTGTCGCGGGCGAAGGTGAAGTGCTCGCGCAGCTCGGCCTCGTCGGCGGCCAGCACCACGCCGAGGCTCGCCGCCACCCCGCGCGGCTTGAGCACCACCGGGTAGCCGAGCTCGGCGGCCACCGCGGCCGCCTCGTCGGCGGTGGCCACCAGCACCGAACGTGGCTGCGGCACCCCGGCCTCGGCCATCAGCTGCCGGGTCAGGTGCTTGTCCCGGCAGCGCAGCACCATCTCGGCGTTGCCGCCGGGCAGCCCGAGCGCCTCGGCCACCGTGGCGGCGGCGAGGATCCGGGCCTCGTCCCAGCAGAGCACCCCGTCGAGGTGGTCGCGGGCGTCGAGCTCGCGGGCGGCGGCGATCATCTCAGCGGCGTCCAGCGTGTCGCCGAGCACCGTCACCTCGTCCACGTAGGCGGATTCCCAGGTGGCCGCGGCCGCCAGGAAGAGGTGGATCCGGTAGTGCCGGCTGATCGGTTCGAGCAGGTACTCGCGGAACAGCCGGTCTCCGGTGGAGATCAGCAGCAGGTGCGGGCGGCCGTCAACGGTGGTCATGGTGAAGCTCCTTCTGCCGACCTGGCTTCGTGCGGGCGCGTGCCATCGCCGGCCGTCGGCTGGGCCAGCGTTGCGATGTGGGAGGTCCCGGCGGACCCGTCGAGGCGATTCCACCGTTCGGTGAGGAGGATCCGGCCGTCCGGCAGCAGCGAGGGGGTGCTCACGCATCGGCCGGCCACGACCTCGCCGCCGGTGAGGATCATGCAGTACCCGGCCTCGATGACACCGTGCGGGCCGACGGTGCCGACCAGCCGGCCGGTGCGGACGCCACCGCCGGCGATCTCGGCCGTGACGACCTCGCCGTCCTGGTGGTAGTGGCCGACCGCATGCCCGGACGACCCGTCGACCGCGCCGAAGCGCACGCCGTCGTAGTCCGGGCTCGCGGTGACCGGCCGGCCGGCCGGGATCAGCTCCACTGCACCGGGCAGATCTCGTCGCGGATCTGGTACTTCTCCGCGCCGAGCATCGAGTTCAGCACCAGCGCGGCCCGCACCGGCAGCAGGCTGAGGTTGGCGTCCTGGATGCCGTGCGAGAACCGGCCGCGGTTCATCGCGTAGATCCGGTGGCCGTTCATCCCCTTCCACCGCACCGAATAGTCCTCGTCGATGATCATTTCGCCGTCCTCGTCGAGATCGATCCGCTGCGCCAGCTCGGCCGAGAACGGCACCGGCGCGAGCTGCCGGCCGACCGCGACGACCGCGTAGGCGACCCGGTGCTCCTCCAGCTTCTCCGGGGTGTTGGCCTTGAGCACCACCTCGTCGCCGTCCAGCGCGCCCTCGATGACGTCCCGGCCGGGCATCAGGGTGACCGGGAAGCTGCCGTTGGCCAGCATCGCGTCGTAGTTGGCCTGGTACAGCGCCTGCACGACGCCCGGGGTGAGCGCGTCACCGGTCGGGCTGGCCTCGTCCACCAGCTTCTTGCGGGTGGTCCGGGTCAGGTTGTGCAGGTACTGGATGTGCAGCGGCCGGTAGATCTCGTTGGCCGTCGGCGAGTCGTCCATGGTGCGGAACCACTGCGGCCGGCCCATCCAGCGGATGTTGGTGAAACCGGCACCGAGCAGCCGCATGACCGCCTCGATGCCGGTCTGGCCGCCGCCGATCACCGCGACCGGGGCGGAGGTGTCCGCGCTCATCGCCGGCAGGTGCATCGCGAGGTGGTCGGCCACGAACGTCCGGTCCTCCGGCAGGCCGCTCAGCCCGGCCGGCATGATCGACCGGGTGCCGACGCCCATCACCAGGTGCTCGGACCGGGCCACGGTCGTGCCGTCGGAGACGGCATAGAAGCCCTCGCCCTCGACGAAGGTGACCTCGTCGATCGAGGTGTTGAAGTGGATGTTCTCGATCCGCTCGGTGGCCCAGGCCAGGTAGCGCATGTACTCCCCGCGCGGGGCCACGCTGAACTGCGCGTTCAGCATCGCGAACAGCCGGCCCTCGGTGACCAGGTAGTTCATGAAGCTGAGCGGGTGGGTCGGGTCGACCAGCGAGACCAGGTCCTTCATCCAGGTGGTCTGCATCCGCACGCCGGGGTGCAGCAGCGAGGCGTGCCAGGCCGGCCCGGGCGACTTGTCGAACAGGGCCAGCCGCTCGTCGGTGACGCCCTGGAAGAGGGCGGCCAGGCTCAGGTTCGCCGGGCCGGCACCGATGCCGACCGCGTGGTAGTACGGCACATCTGGCTCAGTCATGATGTGATGGAGCTCCGTTCGGTCAGGGTCGGCTGCAGCTCGGGTTCGTGCAGCGTGACCGGGTGGTGCGGCGGTGCCGCAGGGGAGGAACCGCGTCCGGCGAGCTGGGTCGCAGCGCGCCGGCTGGCGGCCAGAGCTGTCTTGGCCGCGCCGCCGCTGCCACCGGTGAAGGTGAGCAGGCGGCCATCGGTCTCGGGGACCGGCCGCAGCTGCAGCAGGCCAGATTCGGCATAGCAATCGACAGCGGTGACCGGCCGCTCGGCAGCGTGCAGCCGCAGCGCCGGGAACCGGGTGATGGCGAGCTCGGCTGCCCGGGCCGACAGCGCCTCGTCGACCGGGACGCCGGCCGGGTCGGCTGCCCAGCCGCCGGTGGGCAGGCCGAGCAGCAGCCGATCCCCCGGCAGCGGCCTGCCGAACAGCTCCGTCCGGTCGTCGACGAAGCCGGTCGGCGGCGCGCCGGTGGCCCGGTGGATCGCGTACTGGATGCTCTTGGTGGCCAGGCCGGCGGTGTCCAGGCCGGACGCGCGCAGCACCGCCGGCGTCCAGGCCCCGGTCGCGATCACCCCGAGATCGAAAACGTATCGGCGACCGGCCAGCGTGCAGCCGCCGGCGGTCAGCTCGCCGACCGGGCCGGCCGGCAGCAACTCCACTCGGGCCCGGCCGGCCAGGTCGGCCAGCACCGAGCGCCGGAACCGGTGCGGGTCCAGGTAGCCGGCGCACCGTTCCCGGACCGCCAGCTCGTCCCCGGCCAGGCCCGCCCAGCCGGCCGCGGCCAGCTGCCCGGCCTCGACCAGCGAGGCCGAGCCGGCGAGCACCGCGTTGATCCCGGCGACCGCGGCGGCGAGGCCGGCCGCCTTCGCCGGCAGGTACAGCGAGCCGCAGCCGGTGAAACCGCTCCAGTCGCGCAGCCGGGCGTCGGAGGCCAGTTCTGCCATGCTCTGCAGAGCAAGTTGCCGTTGCGCGGGGTCCACCTCGAAGGCCCGGACGTTGCCGCCCGAGGCCGCGGTGGCATCCGCCGCACCCGGCACTCCCGGCGCCAGCAGCACCGAGCCGACGCCCGGCTGGCCGGCCAGCCGCCAGGCAAGCAGCGTCCCGGCCAGGCCGCCGCCGATGACACAGACCTGCATGTGCGCGTGTTCCTAACCCCGTGTGTTCTCTTCCGGCCCGTCCGGCTCAGCCGCGCCGGCCGACCAGGGCCGCCCGGAGCTGCTGCCACTCCGGCAGGTCCTGGTTGCCGGCCGCGTCGAGCAGGCAGCGGACCGCCAGCGGCGTGTCGTAGCCCCGCGCCCGGACCGCGTCCAGACCGCGCCGCAGCTGGGTCCGGGCCAGCTCGGGCGCCAGCGGCGGCACCGGAACCGTGCCGTCCAGCATCGGCGCCACCCGGTCGCGGAACGCCTCGAAGGTGGGCCGGGTGAAGTCGCTCTGGTACCGGTCCGGCCGGTCCCAGGCCAGGTAGAGCCGGACGATCTCCGGGTCCTCGGCGGCCAGCAGCTCGTCGGCCCAGATGGCGTGGTTGCGGCTGGTCGAGAACTTCAGCCCGTCGAGGGTGTAGAACTCGTTCACCACGGTGCCGCCGACCTGGGCCGGACGGACCCCGAGCGCCGCGAACAGCGCCGGCCACAGCAGCGCGAAGTAGAAGCCGTTGTCGATGCCGTGGAAGTGCCAGACCTGGCCGATCCGCTGCCAGGCGGCCTGCTGCTCGGCGACGGTGGTGACCGCCGGGTCGACGCCCTTGGCGGCCAGGTGGTAGGTGCTCAGGCCGAGCTCGATGTTGACGTCCAGCCGCAGGCCGGCCATCGAGCCGACCCCGGGCACGCCCCAATTGGTCGGGTAGCCAAGGGGAATCTCGGGCAGGCCGGCAACCACGTAGCCGGCGATCAGGTCCTGGATCCGGCGGGAGAACTCGGCCCGCAGCCAGGTCTCCTCCAGCTGCCGGTGGAAGTCCTCCAGGGCCAGCATCGGGATCCGGGCGGTGAACGGCACCGGCGCGCCGCCACAGCGGTTGCACGCCGGGTCGATCAGGTCGGCCGCCGAGGCATACCCGCCGCAGCCCTCGCAGGTCCCGCCGTTGGAGCCGTTGCCGCACCGCGAGCAGGTCCCGATCAGGTAGGAGTTGTGCAGCGTGCGCTCGCAGCCGGCACACGAGTACAGCGTGACCTCGCGCCAGTGCGCGACGGTGTCGGCCAGATGCGCGGCGAGTTCGGCGACCGCCCGCTGGTGGCCGGCCTGGCGCGCGTCGAGGTAGAGGTCGCACTCCACCCGGGCCAGGGCCAGCGCCTCGTCGATCCGCTGGACGTAGTCCTCGATGAGCTTCTCGACCTCGATGCCGTCGTTCTCGGCCCGGGTCAGCACCCAGTTCGGGTGCACGTCGATGCCGCCGACGGTGACCGCCCGCTCGCCGCGGGCCCGGGCGGCCCGGGAGACGATGTCACCGGCGAGGTAGGGGCCGGACATGTGCCCGAGGTGCAGCGGGCCGTTGGTGGTCGGCGGGGCGATGACGTAGACGTCGGTCGGCTGGTCGGCCATCAGGCACTCTCCTCGAGCGAGGCCGACGCCCCGGCCAGCGGCATCCAGTAGCCGCTGAAGATCGTCACGGGCTGGTCGGCCGCCCGGTTGTGGATGACGTGCGCCTCCTCGCTGTCCAGCAGGAAGGCGTTGCCGGCGGTGACCTCGGTGATCCGGCCACCGGTCTCGACGTGGGCGGTGCCGGCCACGACGATGGACAGTTCCAGCTCCGGGTGGCAGTCCCGGACGCTCGCCGATCCCGGCGGCACCGTGTACCACATCGCGCCGAACGGCATCTCGCCGTCCGGGATCGGGTACTGCTCCTCCCAGCGAGCCACCGTGATCGGACCGACCTGCTTGAACTCGGTCCGGTTGGTGTCGAACGTGCGCATGCCTGACTCCTCGGTTCCCTTCCGTGCACCATGCGGTTGCGGTGCGCGCCAAGCGCGAGGGGAGCAGCGGACGATAGGCCCGCATGGGTGACGGGCCGGCTGATCACGCATTGCCGACAGCGAGACACTGCCGGCCTGAAAAGGTCGTACTCCCCGTTTACATCGAACTTGGTTCGCGGACACTATGTCCGACATTCGCGCCCGCGTCTAGATGTGAAAATAATTTGATGTCAAAATTCGGGCGAATGACCACAGAAACTTCCCACCGGGCGCGGAAATCGTGCCGCAGTCAGTTACCGGTTCCAACAGCACCCGCCAGCACGACACCCGGGCCGCCCGACCTCGCCGTGCCACCCCACCTCCGGCCCGTTCCTTCGACCTGCAGGCATCGATCCAGAGCGCGTGAAGGCCCGGCCTGACACGCGGTCACGAGCATCGGGCCGCCACAACGGGCGCATCAGCCACCAAAAGGACGCACCGTTACGATCGTTATTCACATAGAACAGATGGCATTCCGGACGGTCGTACGGGCACTGCTGGCATGGCCGAAGCGACCCGAGGGTGCAGACGCGAAGCGCGAAAGGCGAGCGCCGCCTGGCCGTTTCCGACAGAAATTCACCGCTGCGCACGATCGGCAACGGAATTCAATCGACCGCGAATTCCAGGTGCTTGCAATTGCAACGACGGCCGCAATGCCGCTGCCGAATCCGTCAGCCGAGGCCGCAGTCGCCGGCCCGGTCGAGGGCCGGCGCCGGGTCGAGCTTGGCCATCAGCCCGGCCAGCTGGTCGAGCTCGGGGTCGCCGAGCCGGTCGAGCACCAGCCGCGCGACGCCGGCCAGGTGCACCTTCGAGGCATCGCGCAGGGTGTCGCGGCCCTTGTCGGTCAGCACCGTGTACAGGCCGCGCGCGTCGCACGGGTCCGGCTCGCGCAGCACCAGGCCGTCCTTCTGCAACCGGTCGACCAGCCTGCTCAGGCCGCTGCGCGACAGCAGCACCGCCTCGGCCAGCTCCGACATCCGCAACCGGTTGCCCGGTGCCTCGGCCAGCTGCACCAGCACGTCGTAGCTGCCGAGCGGGATCTTGTGCTGGGCCTGCAGATCCTGCTCCAGGCGCTTGATCAGGTGGCTGTGCGTCCGCAGGAAACCGCGCCAGACCGCCAACCGCCAGTCGTCGGGGCGCGGCGGCGGCGCGTCCGCCGGCTGCTCGCCGGGGACGGTCACTCCTGGCTCGGTGAGGCCCGTCATCACGCACATCGTAGTGAGCCGACAGGCGGTACGTACGATGAGCCGGTGGCAGCGAACGCAACCGACCAGCTCCTCTCGTCCGTGACCGCGGCGCTCTCCCGGGTCCAGGACCCGGAGATCCGCCGGCCGATCACCGAACTCGGCATGCTCGACGCCCTGGCGGTGGACGAGGCCGGTGTCGTGTCGGTGCGGGTGCTGCTGACCGTCGCGGGCTGCCCGATGCGCGAGAAGCTGACCGCCGACGTGACCGGGGCGGTCTCGGCGGTGCCCGGCGTCAACTCCGTCCGGCTGGAACTGGGCGTGATGAGCGACGCGCAGCGCACCGAGCTGCGCACCACGCTGCGCGGCGACAACCCGGTGAACGAGATCCCGTTCGCCCAGCCCGGCTCCCCCACCCGGGTGTACGCGGTCGCCTCCGGCAAGGGCGGGGTCGGCAAGAGCTCGGTGACGGTGAACCTGGCCGTCGCGCTCGCCGAACGGGGGCTGCAGGTGGGCGTGCTCGACGCCGACATCTACGGCTTCTCGGTGCCCCGGATGCTGGGCGTCACCGGCAAGCCGACCCAGGTCGACAAGATGATCATGCCGCCCCAGGCGCACGGGGTGAAGGTCATCTCGATCGGCATGTTCACCCCCGGCAACACCGCGGTGGTCTGGCGCGGCCCGATGCTGCACCGCGCGCTGCAGCAGTTCCTCGCCGACGTCTACTGGGGCGACCTCGACGTGCTGCTGATGGATCTGCCGCCCGGCACCGGCGACATCGCGATCTCGCTGGCCCAGCTGGTGCCGTCCGCCGAGCTGCTGGTGGTGACCACCCCGCAGCTGGCCGCGCGGGAGGTCGCCGAGCGGGCCGGCTCGATAGCCCTGCAGACGCACCAGCAGATCGTCGGCGTGGTGGAGAACATGAGCTGGCTGGAGCAGCCGGACGGTTCCCGGCTGGAGCTCTTCGGCGCCGGCGGGGGCCAGGCGGTGTCGGAGTCGCTCTCGGAGTCGACCGGCACCCGGGTGCCGCTGCTCGGCCAGGTGCCGCTCGAGGTGGCCATCCGCGAGGGCGGCGACGTCGGCCAGCCGATCGTGCTGTCGGCGCCGGACACCCCGGCCGCGCGGGCCTTCGCCGGGATCGCCGACACCCTGGCCGGGCGCCAGCGCAGCCTGGTCGGCCGCTCGCTCGGGCTCTCGGTCGCCGGGCGGTAACCCGGCGTCGACCGGGGCCGCCGGCGGCGCTCAGGTGGCGTCGGCGTCGTACGGCGTGGACTCCCCCGGCCGGAGCGGGGCCTGGCCGGCGGGGTCGGGACTCGCCGGCGGGACGGCCGGGCTCTGGCGTGCGGCCGCGGCACGGCCCGGGTTGCCGGGCACGCCCCGGCCGCGGGCCGGTTCGTCCTCACCGCGCCAGGCCCGGGCGATTGTCTCGCGCGGGTTCAGCGACGGCAGCTCGTCGTCGCCCAGCAGCGCGTTGCGGATCGCGGTGCGCGGGTGCAGCGAGCGCAGGTCGAAATCGGCGAAGTCCGGGCCCAGCTCGTCGTTCAGCTGGCTGCGCGCGCCCTGGGCCAGGTCACGCAGCGTCCGCAGCATGCGGGCGGCGTCCTTGGCCAGCTGCGGCAGCTTGTCGGGACCGAAGACGATCAGCGCGACCGCGGCCAGGACCAGCATCTCGAAGGGGCCGACGTTGAACACAGCGGTCAGCCTATGCCTGGCCGGCGGCGCACGTCGGCGGCCGGTCGCAGCCTCGTAGCGACTGCCTACCCGGCGAACGGCCCGCGCTCACGAGCTGCCCAGGGTCACGGTCGCGGTGTGCGCGGCGCCGGCCCGGACGTAGCGCAGGCTCACCTGCTGCCCGGGCTTGGACTCGGCCACCGCCACCGTGAGCCCGTCGCCCGAGGTGACCAGCTGCTTGCCGAACAGCGTGACCACGTCGCCCTCCTTCAGCCCGGCCTTGTCCGCCGGGCCGCCCGGGACGACCTGCACCAGGTACGCGCCGTCCTGGGTGCCGTCGGTGACGCTGCGCGCGCTGGCACCGAGGTCGGCGTGCACCACCTTGCCGGAGCGGATGAGTTCCTGGGCGATCGGGCGGGCGACGTTCATCGGGATGGCGAAGCCGACCCCGATGTTGCCGGACTGGCCGCCGCTGGACTGGCCCAGCGAGGCGATCGCGGTGTTGATGCCGACCACCGAGCCGTCGGCCGCGACCAGCGCCCCGCCGGAGTTGCCGGGATTGATCGCGGCGTCGGTCTGGATCGCGTCGATCACCGCGTCCGGCTCCCCGTTCTCGCCGGGCAGTCGCAGCGGCTCGTGCAGGTTCGACACGATGCCGGAGGTGACCGTGCCGCGCAGGCCCAGCGGGTTGCCGATGGCCACCACCGGATCGCCGACCGCCAGCGACGCCGAGTCGCCCAGGGCGGCGACGGTGAGCGAGGTCTTGTCGACCTTCACCACGGCCAGGTCGTTGCGCGGGTCGGTGCCGACCACCCGCCCGGGCGCGGAGGTCTGATCGGAGAACACCACCCGGATGGTGACCTTGCCGCCGAAGTTCACCACGTGGTTGTTGGTGAGGATGTAGCCGTTCTTGTCGATCACCACGCCCGAGCCGGCGCCGGCCGCATCCGCCGACCGGACGTCGATCGAGACCACCGCCGGGCTGACCCGCTTGGCGATGCCGGCCACCGAGCCCGGTGGCCGGTTGGCCGGCGTGCCGACCGTGGCCAGCTTGACGTTCGGGTTGGTGAGCACCCGGTGCGCGCGCTCGGACAGGACGTAGCCGACGCCACCGCCGACCGCGCCGGCCACCAGCCCGGCGACCAGCACCAGGGCCAGCGTGGACAGCCCGAACCGGGCCCGGCGCCGCCCGGGGGCGCGGCCGGGTTCGGCCTGGTCGGGCCCGTCCTCGTCCGCGGGCTCGGCGATGCCGACGACCTCGTCGTCCACGATGACCGGCGGCCCGGCCAGCCAGTACGGCGACTGGGCGTCCCGCCAGGGGTCCTTCTCGGCGTTCTCCTTCCACCAGGGCGAGCCGGGCCCCGGGCGTTCGGGCAGCAGCCGGTCACCCGCGGCGGGCTGGAACGCCGCGCCGGAGCCGTCGGCGCCGAACGCGGCGGAAACCTCCCGCGGTACCGGCGGCCGGTAGGCGCCGGGCCGTGGCGGCAGCCGGTCTCCCGGTGCCGGGTCGAACGCCGATTCCACCCCGGGTGCCCGGTAGGCGGCCTCCTCGGCCGGCGACACCGGCGGCGGGGCGGCGGGGCCCGGGTCGCGGTCGGTGGCCGGGCGCGGCTCGAAGGAGGACTCCACGTCGTCGGGACGGGAGAACGGCGACTCGTCGCTCATGCGCAGCCTCCGGCTGGTCGGCGGTCAGGCGGGCGGTACGGGCCGCAGCGCCGCCTCCCGCTCCCGAGTCTGCCGGAGCTGGCCGGGCCGGGCCAGCGGCGGGGCCGTCACGGCCGGCCGGGACGGGGGCTGGTGGCCAGCACCGGGCGGATCGGCAGCACCCGGTCGGTCCCGAACGGCTCGGCCTGCCCGCCCGGTCCGGTGCTGTCGGTGAGCCGGGCCGGGTGCTGGATCGAGGCCGGTTGCTGGCCCGCCTGCTGCGGCACGGTCGAGATGGTGCTGCCCAGGGCACCGGCGGCGACGACCGCGGCCGCCGAGGCGATCAGGCCGGCCGGCAGCAGGACCCGCCGGTGCGAGCGGGGCTCCGCGGGCCGGCCGGGCACCGGCGGCGCGGCGAAGGCCTGGCTGCCCGGCTGCTGCCGGTCCGGTGCGGGCCGGCGGTGCTGCCGGTCCAAAGCCGGCCGGCGCGGGTCGTGGGCCACGAAGACCGGGGTTCCGTCGGCGCCGAGCGCGGTGGGCAGCCCACCGCCGGGCGGCGGCAGCGGGGTCGACATCGGCACCCCGGCCAGCCGGTCCAGCAGGCCGGCCGGCATCGTCGGGCTGGCCGCGGCGCGCAGCATCAGGGCGGCCTCGCGCTGGGCCCGGACGGCCTCGGCGCACTCGGCGCACTCGGCGCAGTGCCGCCGGGCACGCGCCGCCGCCGCCCCGGACAGCACCCCGTCGGCGCACGCGGCCACCGCGTCCTCGGAGAGGTGCGGTAGGCCGAAAACACCCGCAACAGTCATCGTGCTCAGTTCACTCCTGGAGCCGTCGGTGCCGCCTGGCCGGCGCCCGGGGCCCGGTGCGCGAGCGCCTCCCGCAGCAGCACCCGGCCGCGGTGGATCCGGGACCGGACGGTGCCGACCTTGATGTCGAGCGTCAGGGCGATCTCTTCGTAGGTCAGGCCCTCGAGATCGCACAGCACCACGGCGGCGCGGAAGTCGGCCGGCAGCGCGTCCAGGGCGTGCTGGATCTCGGGGTCGAGGTTGTTCTGCTCGTAGGCCCGCTCGGGGCCGGGCTCGGCGGAGGCCAGCCGCTCGGAGGCATCCTCGGCGAGGGCGTCGAAGCGGATCTTCTGGCGGCGGCGGGCCAGGTCGAGGAAGAGGTTCGTGGTGATCCGGTGCAGCCAGCCCTCGAAGGTGCCGGGGGTGTAGTCGGCCAGCGACCGGAACACCCGGACGAAGGTCTCCTGGGTGAGGTCCTCGGCGTCGGCCCGGTTGCCGGCCAGCCGGTAGGCGAGCCGGTAGACCCGGTCGGCGTGGGTGCGGACGATCTCGTCCCAGGACGGTGCGACCCAGCCCTCGGCCGCCGCCGGCCGGCCGGCCCCGGTGGCGGCCTCGACACCCGAGGGCGCCACCGCCACCTGGCCGCCCATCGAGCTGGCCACACCCAGCTTCAGCATGGACATTCGGTCTCATCACCATCTTCTACAGCGAGCCCGCCCGGGTTGGTCGGGCTCGACCAGCGTGACCGGGCAAGCTGTGTGCCACATGAACGGCTCAGATGACGTTCACGTTCCCGTTCGGCCGACCGGCCTCCTGGCCGACCCCGGCCGCGGCGGCTGTCTAGGCTCGACAGCCGTGCACACGTATAACGAGGCCAGCGCCGCGGCGGCGCGCCGGCTGGCCGAACTCTGCCTGGACCGGCTCGCGATGCAGGCCCCGCTGGACCGGCCGCTGCCGCCCACCGAGCTGCTCGACCTCGCCGGTGAGACGGTCACCCCGACCGGGGTCGGCGCCGACGAGGCGATCCGGCTCTGGGACGAGGTGCTGGCCCCGGCCTGCCTGTCGGTCGACCACCCCCGGTACCTGTCGTTCATCCCGGGTGCCCCGTCCAAGGCGGCGGCCGCCTTCGACATGCTGGTCGGCGCCTCCAGCGTGTACGGCGGCAGCTGGCTGGAGGGCGCCGGCGCGGTGTTCGCCGAGAACCAGGCGCTGCGCTGGATCGCCGACCTGGTGGGCCTGCCCGCCGAGGCGGGCGGGGTGTTCGTGCAGGGCGGCACGATCGGCAACCTCTCGGCGCTGGTCGCGGCGCGGGAGGCCGCCCGGCACGCCCGCCGCCAGGACGGCCGGCCGCTGCCGAGCCGCTGGTCGGTGCTGGTCACCGGCGAGACCCACTCCTCGGTCAAGCACGGGCTCGAGGTGGTGATGGACGTCGACCTGGTGGCGGTGCCCGGCGACGAGCGCGGCCGGCTGACCGGGCAGGCGATCCGGCAGACCCTGGCCGGGCTGCCCGAGTCGGTGGTCGACGGCATCTTCGCGGTGGTCGCGACCGCCGGCTCGACCAACCTGGGCACCGTCGACGACTTCGCCGGGGTGTCGGAGGTGACCCGCGAGCGCGGCTGGTGGCTGCACGTGGACGGCGCGTACGGCGGCGCCGGGCTGGCGGCCCCCTCGGTGCGGCACCTGTACGAGGGCATCGAGCATGCCGACTCGTTCATCGTGGACCCGCACAAGTGGCTGTTCGCGCCGTACGACTGCTGCGCGCTGCTCTACCGCGACCCGGTGCTGGCCCGCGCCGCGCACACCCAGAAGGCCGGCTACCTGGACCCGGTGACGGTCGAGGGCGAGTGGAACCCGAGCGACTTCTCGATCCAGCTGACCCGGCGGGCGCGCGGGCTGCCGTTCTGGTTCTCCCTGGCCGTGCACGGCACCGACGCCTACGCCGAGGCGGTCGAGCAGACCCTCACGGTGGCCCGGGCCGGCCGGGCGCTGATCGACGCCGCCGAGCACCTGCGGCTGCTGGTCGAGCCGGACCTGTCGGTGCTGATCTTCGAGCGGATCGGCTGGGAGGCCGCCGACTACGACGCCTGGAGTTCCCGGGCGATGCACCAGGGCTTCGCCTTCGTCACCCCCACCAGGCACGACGGCAGGGTGTGCACCCGGTTCGCCATCGTCAACCCGGTCACCACGGTGGAGGACCTCGGCCAGATCATCGACTCGATGCGCTGACCGGGCCTGCGATCGCGGAGGGTTTCCTCCCCGGACGTGGCAAACCCTCCGGATGCGCGCACTCAACTAGAGTCTCTGGCCATGGCCGCCGAGTACCTGACCGAGTCAAGCCAGGCATACGCCGCGCAGTTCGTCGCCGAGGACGAGGTGATCGCCCGGGCCCGCGGCCGCGGCCGGGAACTGGGCTGCACCCCGATCGGCCCGGCCGGCGGTGCGGTGCTGCGGCTGGTCGCGCAGCTGGTCGGCGCCCGCAGCGTGGTCGAGGTCGGCACCGGCGCGGGCGTGTCCGGGCTCTGGCTGCTCGGCGGCATGCGGCCGGACGGCGTGCTCACCACCGTCGACACCGAGCCCGAACACCAGCGCGCCGCCCGGCAGGCCTTCGCCGAGGCCGGCATCGGCAGCACCCGGTACCGGCTGATCAACGGCTCGGCCGGCGAAGTGCTGCCCCGGCTCACCGACGGCGGCTACGACCTGGTCTTCGTCGACGCCGACAAGTCCGCCTACGGCGACTACCACCAGCAGGCGGTGCGGCTGCTCCGCCCGGGTGGCGTGGTCGCGTTCGACAACGTGCTCTGGCACAACCGGGCCGCCGACAGCACCGTCCGGGATCCGGACACACTCGCGCTCCGGGACGTGGCCAAGGCCGTCCGCGAGGACGAGCGGCTGCTGCCGGCCCTGCTGCCGGTCGGCGACGGGCTGCTGGTGGCCGCCAAGCGGTAGCGCCGCCGCGCGATGGCCGGCCACGCGATGGCACCGTCGCACGATGGCCGGCCACGCGATGGCACCGCCGCGCGATGGCCGGCCGGCTCAGTCGCCGGCGGCCTTGACCAGCTCGGCCAGCACCGCCCGCACCACCGGTCGCGCCTGGCTGGACGTCCGGGTCAGGGCGATCAGCCGGCGGTTCATCCGGGGCGCGGTGAGCGGGCGCAGCTCCACCTCGGCCACGTTGTCGGCGACGGCCAGCCGGGGCAGCACCGCGATCCCGTGGCCGGCCGCGACCGCCCGCACCAGCAGCAGCATGTCATCGGTCTCCCAGCGCACCCGGGGCTCGAATCCCTCGGCGCGGCAGGCGAATCGCACCGCCTGGCCGCACGCGGCAGCCAGCGGTGGCATCACCCAATCGGCGTCGTCCAGCGCGGCCAGGGTCAGCGGGCCGGCGGGCACCGCGCCCGGCGCCGCCACCACGACCAGCGGCTCGGTGGTCAGCTCGACCGCGGCCATGTGGTCGGGCACCGGGACCGGCACCCCGTCGTAGACGTCGACGACCGCCACGTCGAGGTTGCCGTCGGTGAGCTGGTTGATGCTCGTCCCCGGCTCGGCGACGGTGACGGTGAGTTCGAGTTCGGTGTGCTCGGCCAGCAGCCGGGTGGCGGCCGAGCTGACCAGCGACGCGGCGGCCGAGGCGACGGTGCCGATCCGGACCCGGCCGGCCAGCTCGCCGGTGAGCCGGTCGAGATCGGCCCGGGCCTCTTCGAGCAGCCCGAGGATCGCCCGGGCCCGGACCACCAGCGCCTGGCCGGCACCGGTCAGCAGCACACCGCGGGGCGACCGGTCGAGCAGCGGGATGCCGGCCTCGCGTTCCAGGATCGCCAGCTGCTGGGACACCGCGGACGAGGTGAGCCCCACCTCGCGGGCGGCTCCCGCGATGGAGCCACGGTGGGCCACCTCGCTGAGCAGCCGGAGCCGGCCGACGTCCAACGGAGCGTCCATCACACCTCGGGAACGGCTCGGGGCAGCGGGGGAACGATGGCGCTGCCATCGATTTATCTAACGACAGCACCTACAGTATCGTAAGTTCAGCTGCACACTGATCGGAAGGAATCTAGATGGCACGCTCGTTCAACGAGGTTCGCGTCGTGGGGCTGGGCAAGGTCGGCGAGCTCGTCGCGACCCTGCTCGCCGACTCCGGCTTCTCCGTCACCGCCTACGACGCGCGGGAACGGGCCGACCTGCCGTTCGTGACCAAGTCGCTGGACGTGCGCGACGGCGAGGCCCTGAAGGACGGGCTGGCCGGCGCCGACGCCGTCGTCTCCTGCCTGCCGTACCACCTCAACCTCGGGGTGGCCGAGGCCGCGCACGCGACCGGCACCCACTACTTCGACCTGACCGAGGACGTGCCCACCACCCAGCGGGTACTGCAGCTGGCCGGCGAGGGGGGGAGGACCGTCTACGCCCCGCAGTGCGGCCTGGCCCCCGGCCTGATCGGCATCGTCGGCTCGTCGCTGACCAAGCACTTCGACGAGATCCGCTCCATCGAACTCAAGGTCGGCGCGCTGCCCCGGCACCCCACCGGCCTGCTCGGCTACGCCTTCAACTGGTCGTCCGAGGGCGTGGTGAACGAGTACCTCAACGACTGCGAGGTGCTGCGGTCGGGCCACCGGCAGATGGTGCCCGCGATGACCGAGCCGGAGCGGGTGGTGATCGGCGGCATCGAGCTGGAGGCGCTGCTCACCTCCGGCGGCCTGGGCACCATGTGCGAGACGTACGAGGGCCAGGTGCAGCGGCTGGACTACAAGACCATGCGCTACCCGGGCCACTTCGACCTGATGCGGTTCTTCTTCGACGAGCTCAACCTGCGCGACAAGCGCGAGCTGGCCGGCCAGATCCTGCTCGACGCCAAGCCCCCGGTGGACGACGACGTGGTCTACCTGCACGCGGCGGTCGAGGGCCGGATCAACGGCGGCCAGCTCTACCGCAAGCAGTACGTGCGGGCCTACCAGCCGCTGGAGATCAACGGCCGGCTCTGGCGCGCGATCTCCTGGACCACCGCGGCCTCGGCGGCGGCCGTGGTCGAGCTGGTCGCCGACGGCCGGCTGCCGCAGTCCGGCTTCATCAAGCAGGAGGACATCGCCTTCGCCGACCTGCTGTCCACCAAGAACGGCGCCCTGTTCGGCGACCTCGGCAAAGTCTGATCGGAGACCATAGATGCTTTCCCACGACGACATCGTCAGCCGTACCAAGGACATCCTCGGCCGCCTCGGGGTGGGCGAGGTGTTCTCCGCGGACGGCGAGCTGACCTCCCGGTCGCCGGTCACCGGCGGCGAGATCGGCCGGCTCGCCACCCACAGCCCGGAGCAGGTCGCCGGGATCGTCGGCAACGCCGTCACCGCGTTCGAGCAGTGGCGCGACACGCCCGGCCCGGTGCGCGGCAACCTGGTGCGCGAGCTGGGCACCCTGCTGCGCGAGCACAAGGCCGATCTCGGCGCGCTGGTCTCCATCGAGGCCGGCAAGATCACCTCCGAGGGCCTCGGTGAGGTGCAGGAGATGATCGACATCTGCGACCTCGCGGTGGGCCTGTCCCGCCAGCTGTTCGGGCGCACCATCGCCACCGAGCGGCCGGGCCACCGGATGATGGAGCAGTGGCACCCGCTCGGCGTGGTCGGCGTCATCTCGGCGTTCAACTTCCCGGTTGCGGTGTGGTCCTGGAACACCGCGGTGGCGCTGGTCTGCGGCGACCCGGTGATCTGGAAGCCCTCGGACAAGACCCCGCTCACCGCGCTCGCCTGCCAGGCGCTCTACGAGGAGGCCGCCCGCCGGGTCGGCGCGCCGGCCCACCTCAACCAGGTGATCCTGGGCGGCGCCGCGACCGGTGAGGCGCTGGTGGACGACCCGCGGGTGGCGCTGATCTCGGCCACCGGCTCCACCCGGATGGGCCGGGCCATCGGCCCGCGCGTGGCCGGCCGGTTCGGCAAGCTGCTGCTGGAACTCGGCGGCAACAACGCCGCGATCATCGCCCCGAGCGCGGACCTCGACCTGGCCGTGCGGGCCATCGTCTTCTCCGCGGCCGGCACCGCGGGCCAGCGCTGCACCACCCTGCGCCGGCTGATCGTGCACAGCTCGATCGCCGACCAGCTGGTCGAGTCGCTGTCCCGGGCCTACGGCAGCCTGCCGATCGGCTCGCCACTGGCCGACGGCACCCTGGTCGGGCCGCTGATCGACGGCGGCGCCTACGAGGCGTTCGGCAAGGCGCTGGCCACGGCCGAGTCCGACGGTGGCACCCGGGTGGCGGGCGGCGAGCGGGTGCTGGCCGACGAGGCGCCCGACGCCTTCTACGTGCAGCCGGCCATCGTCCGGATGCCGGCCCAGACCGAGATCGTGCGGGACGAGACCTTCGCGCCGATCCTGTACGTGCTCACCTACGAGACCCTGGACGAGGCCATCGCCCTGCAGAACGGGGTGAACCAGGGCCTGTCGTCGTCCATCTTCACGATGGACATGCGCGAGGCGGAGCGGTTCACCTCGGCGGCGGGCTCGGACTGCGGGATCGCCAACGTCAACATCGGCCCGTCCGGTGCCGAGATCGGCGGCGCGTTCGGCGGCGAGAAGGAGACCGGCGGCGGCCGGGAGGCGGGCTCCGACTCGTGGCGGGCCTACATGCGGCGCAGCACCAACACGGTGAACTACTCCACCGAACTGCCGCTGGCCCAGGGCGTGGAATTCGTCTGAGCCACCAGATCGACGACGGCCCGGTCCCCGGTGGGACCGGGCCGTCGTCGCGTCGGTGGACCTGCCCTCAGGCCAGGCCGACCCGGCGGGCCGCGAGCTCGATGCGATCGTCCGGGGCGACCACGGCCAGCCGCAGGAAGCCGGCCGACCGGCTGCCGTAGAACTCGCCCGGCGAGGCGACGATGCCGGCCCGCTCGGCCAGCATCCGGGCGCAGCCCCAGGCGTCGCCGTCCGGCGCGGCGAACCAGAGGTAGAACGCGCCGTCCGGCAGCGGCACCGGCAGCCCCAGCGCGGCCAGCACCTCGACCAGCCGCTCCAGCCGGCGCCGGTACACCGCCCGCTGCCGGTCCACGTGCTCGTCGTCGGCCAGCGCCACCACGGCCGCGGCCTGCACCGGGCCGGGCGGCATCAGGCCGGCGTGCTTGCGCACCTCGCGCAGGTAGTGCACCAGCTCGGCGTCCCCGGCGTAGAAGCCGATCCGGGCGCCGGCGAAGTTGTCGCGCTTGGACAGCGAGTGCAGCGCCAGCAGTCCCTCGGTGCCCTCGCGCAGGATGGTGGTCGGCTCACCGGCGTAGCTGAACTCGGCGTAGCACTCGTCCGAGAGCACCGGCACCCCGCGCTCGCGCCCCCAGCGGGCGGCGGCGGCCAGGTCGAGCAGCACCCCGGTCGGGTTGCCGGGCGAGTTCACCCAGATGCACAGGGCACGTTCGGCATCGGCCGGCTCGATCTCGGCCAGCTCGCCGTACGGCACGGCCCGCAACCCGGCCAGCGTCGCGCCCATCTCGTACGTCGGGTAGCTGATCGCCGGGTAGAGCACGGTGTCCCGGCCCGGCGTCCGCAGCTTGAGGTACTGCGGGGTGGAGGCGACGAACTCCTTGGTGCCGACGCAGGCCGCCACCTCGCGGTCGGCGTCCACGGTGGCGCCGAGCCGGCGCGAGAGCCAGCCGGCCGCGGCCCGCCGGAACGCCGGGGTGCCGATCGACGGCGGGTAGCCGCGAGCCGGGCCGGCGTCGGCCAGCGCGGCGATCACCTCGGCCGGCGGCGGGTCGCACGGGGTGCCGACCGACAGGTCGATGGCGCCGCCGTCCAGCTTGTCGGCGAGCGCGATCAGCTCGCCCACCCGCTCGTACGGGTACGGCGGTGGCACGAATGGTTCGGTCACTGGTCAGCCTCCTGCCCGGATCGGTCGAGGTGGGACGACAGTAGCTGGGCCAGGTGGCTGCCGGTCCGGCCGGCCAGCTGGTCGAGCTGGGTGCGGCAGGAGAAGCCGTCGGCCAGCAGCACGGTGTCCGGCCCGGTCTGCCGGACGGCCGGCAGCAGGGACTGCTCGGCGACCGCGACCGACACCTCGTAGTGGCCGCGTTCCACGCCGAAGTTGCCGGCCAGCCCGCAGCAGCCGCCGACCGTGTCGAGCTCGGCACCGGCCCCGGCCAGCAGCGCCCGGTCGGCGTCGAAGCCGAGCACGGCGTGCTGGTGGCAGTGCGGCTGGGCCAGCGCGCGCACCCCGGCCAGCGACGGCGGCACCCAGCCGGTGTCGGTGAGCAGCTCGGCCAGGGTGCGCGTCTGCCCGGCCAGCGCGGCGGTGCGGGAATCCTGCGGCAGCAGCTCGGCGGCATCCGAGCGCAGCACCGCGGTGCAGGACGGCTCCAGCCCGACGACCGGCCAGCCCCGGTCCAGCGCCGGGGCGAGGGCGGCCAGGCTGCGCCGCAGTTGCCGGCGGGCACCGTCCAGCTGGCCGGTGGAGATCCAGGTGAGCCCGCAGCAGACCGGGCCGTCCGGCAACCGGACCGAGAAGCCGGCCGCCTCCAGCACCTCGACCGCGGCCTGCCCGACCTCGGGGCTGAACGCGTTGGTGAAGGTGTCCGGCCAGAGCAGCACCGGGGTACCGGGGCTGACCGGACGGCCGGCGAACCAGTCCCGGAACGATTCCCCGGCGAACCGCGGCAGCGGCCGGCGCGGGTCGATGCCGCCGGCCCGCTTGGCCAGCGCGGCCAGCGGTGTCGGGGCGAGGGCGGCGTTGGCCAGCCGCGGCGCCCGGGTCGCCAACCGGGCCCACCGGGGCAGCCAGCCCAGCGCGTAGTGCGCGGCCGGCCGCAGCCGGCGCCGGAACCGCCGGTACAGCACCTCGGCCTTGTAGCTGGCCATGTCCACCCCGGCCGGGCAGTCGGAGGAACATCCCTTGCACGACAGGCACAGGTCCAGCGACTCGGCGACCTCGGCCGACGCCAGCTCCAGCGCGCCGCTGGCCACCTCCTGCAGCACCCGGGCCCGGCCCCGGGTGGAGTCCTTCTCGTCCCGGGTGGCCAGGTAGGACGGGCACATCACGCCACCCGCCGCGGTGGTGTCGGCCCGGCACTTGGCCACCCCGACGCAGCGGTGCACCGCCGTGGTGAACGAGCCGCCGTCGTGCGGGTAGCCGAAACCGCGCGGGCCGCCGAGCGGGTGCGCCTGGGGCAGCCGCAGGTCGGCCTCGACCGGCGCCGGGTCGACGATCACCCCGGGGTTGAGCAGGTTCGCCGGGTCGAAGATCGCCTTCACCCGGCCGAACAGCCCGAGCGCGGCCGGCGAGTACATCGCGGGCAGCAACTCGCCGCGGGCCCGGCCGTCGCCGTGCTCCCCCGACATCGAGCCGCCGTGCCCGGCCACCAGCTCGGCCGCGGCGAGCAGGAACTCCCGGAACACCGCCGGCCGGTCGGCCAGCGGGAAGTCCAGCCGGACGTGCACGCAGCCGTCGCCGAAGTGGCCGTAGGCCAGCCCGTCGATCCGGAACTCGGCGAGCAGGGCGAAGAACTCGCGCAGGTAGCGGCCCAGCCGCTCCGGCGGCACCGCCGCATCCTCCCAGCCGGGCCAGGCCGGGGCGTTGGCCGGCGTCCGGCCGCCCAGGCCGGCGCCGTCCTCCCGGATCCGCCACAGCCGGGCCGCGTCCGGGCCGGCGACCACGGCGGAATCGAGGCACTCGGCCGCGGCGACGACCTGGTGCGCGGCCCCGACCGCCTCGGCCGCGGTCGCACCGCCGGTCTCGACGAACAGCCAGCCGCCGCCGGCCGGCAGGGGTGGCACCGCGGCCGGCCCGCGCCGGTCCACCAGCACCTGCACCAGCCGGGCGTCCATGCCCTCCAGCGCGAGCGGCCGCAGCGGCAGCAGGCCGGGCACCGCGTCGGCGGCCGTCGCCATGTCGGGGTAGGCCAGCACCGCCAGCGCGGTGGCCGGCGCGGCCCGGACCAGCCGGACGGTTGCCTCGGTGGTCACGCCCAGGGTGCCCTCGGTGCCGGCCAGGAACCGGGCCAGCCGACCACCGTTCTCCGGCAGCAGGTGCTGCAGCGAATAGCCCGACACCTGCCGGCCGAACCGGCCGAACTCGGTGCGGATCACGCCCAGGTTGCCACTGACCAGCGAGGTCAGCTCGGCGCCCACCGGGTCCGCCAGCTCGGCCAGCCGGCCGGCCCGCAGCGTCCGGCCGTCGGAGAGCAGCAGCGACAGCTGCTCGACGTTGTCGGCCGAGGTGCCGTAGGCCAGCGCGTGCGCCCCGCAGGCGTTGTTGCCGATCATCCCGCCGAGCGTGCAGCGCGCCTGGGTGGACGGGTCGGGCCCGAACCGCAGCCCGTGCGGTGCCGCGGCCCGCTGCAGCTCGGCCAGCACCAGCCCCGGCTGCACCACCGCGGTACCGGCGTCCGGGTCCAGCGAGACGAGCCGGTTGAGGTGCCGGGAGAAGTCCAGCACGATGCCGTCGGAGACCGCGTTGCCGGCGATCGAGGTGCCCGCGCCCCGGGGCACCAGCGGCGTCCCGGTGCCGCGCGCCACCTGCAGCGCCAGCGCGACCTCGTCGGCGTGCCGCGGGAACACCACCACCTGCGGCACCAGCCGGTAGTTCGAGGCGTCGGAGGAGTACTCGGCCCGCCGCCGGGTGGAGGCGTCCACCTCGGCCACGCCGGCCCGGCGCAGCTCGGCGGCCAGCTCGTGCGGGTTCACCCTATCCATCTTGCCGTCCCGGCGGCCGGGACGTCCGGCGGGTCGCGCCCGGCGCACCGGTTAGCCTGGCCGCAGAAATCACGAGGAGACAAACATGGCGCTCGAACGCGGCCCGCGGGGCTTTCGCGTCTACACCCTGGATGCCGGGATAGCCAACGACGGGCGGCACGACGTGGCCGTCGCGGTCTCGGACACGCCGTGCGCCAGCAGCGCGGTCTACACCCGGTCGCGGTTCGCCGGGGCCAGCGTGACGCTCAGCCGGACGGTGGCCGAGCCGCGCGGCGTGGTCGTCGCCAGCCGCAACGCCAACGTCGCCACCGGCGCGGTGGGCGCGGCGAACGCCGCCGAACTGCAGCGGCTGGCGGCCGCGGGTGCCGGCGCCGGGCCGCTGCTGGTCGCCTCGACCGGGGTGATCGGGCGGCCGTACCCGATGGAGACCATCCGCGAGCGGCTCGGCGCGCCGTGGCCGGAGCCGGCCGGCTGGGCTGACTTCGCCACCGCGATCATGACCACCGACACCCGGCAGAAGCTGGTCCACGGCAGCGTCGGCGAGGCGCGGATCGTCGGCATGGCCAAGGGCGTCGGCATGATCGAGCCGAACATGGCGACCATGCTGGCCTTCTTCTTCACCGACGCCGGGCTGCCGCCGGCCGAGCTGGACCGGATCTTCCGCGCGGTGGTCGAGGACAGCTTCAACGCGCTCAGCATCGACACCGACACCTCCACCAGCGACACCGCGGCGATCCTGGCGAACGGGCAGGCCGGGCCGGTGCCGGCCGCGGAGTTCGAGGCCGTGCTGCGCGGGCTGGCGCTGGACATGGTCGGCCAGATCGCCCGGGACGGCGAGGGTGCCAGCAAGCTGATCACCGCCACCGTGACCGGCGCCCGGGACCGCGCGCAGGCCAAGCGGGTGGCCAAGGCGATCGTCAACTCCCCGCTGGTGAAGACCGCGGTGCACGGCGCCGACCCGAACTGGGGCCGGATCGTGATGGCGATCGGCAAGTGCGACGACGACCCCGACCTCGACCAGGACCGGGTGCGGGTCACGCTGTGCGGGCGGGACGTCTACCCGGACGTGCCGGAGGAGGCCGCGCTGGCCGAGCTGCGCGCCCTGATGGGCGGCGACACCGTGGCGATCGGCGCCGACCTGGCCCTGGGCGAGGCCGGCTTCACCGCCTACGGCTGCGACCTGACCGCCGAGTACGTCCGGCTGAATTCGGCCTATACCACCTGATCGCCCGCTGCTGGATCGGCCCGGCGGCGGCTATCCTGGCCCCGTGCGATTCCAGGCCGAGTTGCAGTCTGCCAACGGCAACGGCCGCTGGGTGGCCGTGCCGCAGGACCTCGCCGACGGCTTCGCCAGCCGGCGGGAGCCGGTGCGCGGCACCGTGAACGGCGTGCCCTACCGGGCCCGGCTGTCGGTGTACGGCGGCTACAGCTACCTCGGCTTCACCGCGGCGATCCGCAAGCAGGCCGGGGTGGAGCTCGGCGACCTGCTCGACATCGAGATCGAGGCCGACCCGGAGCCGCGGGTGGTCCGGCTGCCGGACGCGCTGGCCGCGGCGCTGCAGGCCGATGCCGAGGCCAAGGCGGCCTTCGACCGGCTGGCCTTCACCCACCGCAAGGAGTACGCCGGCTGGGTCGCCGACGCCAAGCGCCAGCAGACCCAGGAGCGCCGGGTTGCCCAGGTGCTGCAGCGGATCCTGCCGCGCGGCACCGATCCGCAGGCCCCGGTCAGCCGCTGAAGCAGTCGCCCGGCGGGGTGCCGTCCAGCCCCAGTGCCACCGCAGCCCGGGCCGCGATCGGGCCGACCAGGTTGCCGGTGCCGTTGTAGCCGCCGCAGGCCACCACGCCGGGACGCACCTCGGCCACGATCGGCCGGGCGTCCGCGGTGTAGCCGGCCGAGGCCGCCCACCGGTGGGTGACGGTGACCGGCGCGCCGGCGAACCGCGGCGCGATCCGCTCGATCCAGCCCTGCACCGGCGCGGTCGGCTCGGTGTCCAGCGTCCACTCGTTGGCCAGGTCGGCGTCCCGCCCGCCGCCGACGAACACCCGGCCGGCCGCGTCCTGCTGGGCGTAGTCGTACCCCCACCGGCCGTACACCGGGCACGGCAGCCGGCCGGGCGCGGCCGGTCCGGTGGCCAGCATCTGCAGCCGGGTGGTCCGCACCCGGCCGGCCAGCTCGGGCAGCACACGTTCGAGCTTGCCGTCCACCGCGACGACCACCAGGCCGGCCGCGACCCGGCCGGCCGCCGTCCGCACCGAACCGGATTCGATCGACAGCACCGGGGAATTCTCGAACAGCCGGGCGCTGGCCGAATAGAGTTCGGCCAGCCCGAGCGCCCGCCGGGCCGGGTTCATCGCGGCGTCCTCGGGCAGGAAGAGCCCCTCGCCGAGCTCGCCGTCGTACCAGTCGGCGGCCAGCCCGTGCTCGGCCATCACCGCCAGCTGGCTGCGGCAGTCGGCCAGCTCGCGCTCCCGGTCGGCCCGCTCGGCCTCGTCGAACGGCTCGCCGGGCAGGCCGGCCAGCCGCAGCGAACCGACCCGGCGGATCACCGCCGGGCCGAGCAGCTCGGCCAGCGCGTCGATCTCGGCCAGCGTCTGCCGGTACAGCCGCAGCGCGGCGGCCAGGCCCCAGCCGGCAGCCGCGTCGTGCACCGCGATGGCCGGGCCGCCGAGCAGGAACCCGCCGTTGCGCCCCGCCGCCCCGGCCGCGACCCGGCCGGCGTCCACGCCGACCACCGACAGCCCGCGCCGCAGCAGCTCGCCGACCGCGGCCAGCCCGCTGCCGCCGAGCCCGACCACGCACGCGTCGGCTCGCACCTCGCCGCTGAGTTCGGGCAGCCCCGGCCAGCCGGCCACCACCGCGTCGGCGTCCCAGCCGACGGTGCCGCTAGCCGGCACGCTCGGCCTTGCCCAGCACGACGACCCCGCCGTCGGAGACGTGGTAGCGCTGGCGGTCCGATTCCAGGTCCACCCCGATGTGCGCGCCGGGCGCGACCACCACGTTCTTGTCCAGGATCGCCCGCCGGATCACCGCGCCCTCGCCGATCACCACGTTGTCCATGATCACCGAGCCCTCGACGTAGGCGCCGTTGCGGATCTTCACGTTCGGCGACAGCACGCTGCCGCGCACCGTGGAACCGGAGATGATCGCCCCGGCGCCGACGATCGACTCCTGGGCGAGGCCGCCGTCGACGAACTTGGCCGGCGGCAGCTGCTCATGGTGGGTGTAGATCGGCCAGGCCTGGTTGTAGAGGTTGAAGATCGGGTGGACGCTGACCAGGTCCATGTTGGCGTCGTAGTAGGCGTCCATGGTCCCGACGTCGCGCCAGTAGCCGCGGTCGCGCTCCTCCGAGCCGGGCACGTCGTTGTGGCTGAAGTCGTAGACCCAGGCCCGCTTGCGGTCCACCATCCACGGCATGATCGAGCCGCCCATGTCGTGCACCGAGGTCGGGTCCTCGGCGTCGGCCCGCAGCGCCTCGACGAGGGCCTCGGTGGTGAAGATGTAGTTGCCCATCGAGGCGAAGCTGACCCCCGGGTCGTCCGGCAGGCCGGGCGGGTCGGCGGGTTTCTCCAGGAACTGCAGCACCTTGCCGTCGGCGTCGGCGTCGATCACGCCGAACTGGTCGGCGCTCTCCCGGGGCACCCGGATGCCGGCCACCGTCACGCCGGCACCGGAGGCGATGTGCTGGTCGAGCATCTGCTTGGGGTCCATGCGGTAGACGTGGTCGGCGCCGAACACCGCGATGTGGTCGGGCTGATCGTCGGTGATCAGGTTCATCGACTGCAGGATCGCGTCGGCGCTGCCGGTGTACCAGCGCGGGCCGAGCCGCTGCTGCGCCGGCACCGGGGTGACGTAGTTGCCGAGCAGCTGGGACATCCGCCAGGTCTGGGTGATGTGCCGGTCGAGGGAGTGCGACTTGTACTGGGTGAGCACGCAGATCCGCAGGAAGCCCGCGTTCACCATGTTCGACAGCACGAAGTCGACCAGCCGGTAGTTGCCACCGAACGGCACGGCAGGCTTGGCCCGGTCGGCGGTGAGCGGCCAGAGCCGCTTGCCCTCGCCGCCGGCCAGGACGATGCCGAGTACCCGCACAGGAGCAGCCATGCGGCAACCTTAACGCCCACGCGATCACCGGCACAGCCGCTCACGGCTCGACGGCACAGCCGCTCACGGCGCGACGGCACAGCCGCTCGCGGCTCGACGGCACAGCCGCTCGCGGCTCGACGGCACAGCGGCAAGCCAGCGGATAGCCTGACCCCATGCGCGCCGCGATGGTCAGCCGTGAGTACCCGCCGGAGGTCTACGGAGGTGCCGGCGTCCACCTGGAATTCCTGGTCGGCGAGCTGCGCCGGCTGATCGAGGTGCAGGTGCACTGCTTCGGCGGCGACCGGGGCGAGAGCGACGTGCACGCCTACCGGACGCCGCCCGGGCTGTCCGGCGCGAACGCGGCGCTGGGCACCATCGGCACCGACGTCGAGATCGCCGCCCGGCTCGACGGGGCCGACGTGGTGCACTCGCACACCTGGTACGCCAACCTGGCCGGCCACCTGGGCAGCCTGCTGAACGACATTCCCCATGTGGTGACGGCACATTCGCTGGAGCCGATGCGGCCGTGGAAGGCCGAGCAGCTGGCCGGCGGCTACCGGCTGTCGTGCTGGGCGGAGCGGACCGCGTACGAGGCCGCCGCGGCGGTGATCGCGGTGAGCAAGGGCATGCGGGCCGACATCCTCACCGCGTACCCGAAGGTCGAGGAGGACCGGGTGCACATCATCCCGAACGGCATCGACACGGCGCTCTACCGCCCGGTGCCCGGCCGGGACGCGCTCACCCGGCACGGGCTGCGCACCGACGAGCCGATGGTGCTCTTCGTCGGCCGGATCACCCGGCAGAAGGGGGTCGGGCACCTGGTGCGGGCCGCGGCCGCATTCGAGCCGGGCGTGCAGCTGGCGCTGTGCGCGGGCTCGCCGGACACCCCGGAGCTCGCCGCCGAGATCACCGAGGCGGTCGCCGACCTGCAGGCCCGGCGGGACGGGGTGGTCTGGATCCAGCAGATGCTGCCGCGCGCCGAGCTGCTGGAGCTGCTGACTGCCGCGGACGTGTTCCTCTGCCCGTCGGTGTACGAGCCGCAGGGCATCGTGAACCTGGAGGCGATGGCCTGCGAGACCGCGGTGGTCGCCTCGCGGGTCGGCGGCATCCCGGACGTCGTCCTCGACGGCGAGACCGGGCTGCTGGTCGACTACGACGAGGCCGATCCGGCCGGCTTCGCGGCGGCACTGGCCGCGGCTGTGAACGGGCTGGTCACCGATCCGGACCGGGCCCAGGCGATGGGCCTGGCCGGCCGGCAGCGCGCTGTCGCCGAGTACGGCTGGGGCGCGATCGCCGAGCGGACCGTGCAGCTCTACCGCTCGCTGCGCTGAGCCCGGCCCGGTCCTCAGCTGCCGGCGAGCGCCTCCAGGTACTGGCCGAGCAGCCGCGCGCCGAATCCGGTGGCGCCGCGGCTGAACAGCGCACCGTCCGCGGTGGCCCGGGCCGGCCCGGCGATGTCGAGGTGCGCCCAGCGGACGTCGCCGACGAACTGCTGCAGGAACAGCGCCGCGGTGATCGCGCCCGGGCCGCCCGGGTCGTTGCGCGAGTCGGCGACCGGCGAGCGCAGCTGGTGGGCGTAGGCGTGCTCCAGCGGCATCCGCCAGAGCCGCTCGCCGGTGCTCAGCGAGGAGCCGATCAGCGCCATCGCCAGCTCGTCGTCGTTGGCGAAGAAGCCGCCGGTCTCGGTGCCCAGCGCGATCCGCATCGCGCCGGTCAGGGTCGCCACGTCGATCAGCACGTCCGGCTTGAGCTTGTCGACCGCGTAGGCCAGCGCGTCGGCCAGCACCAGCCGACCCTCGGCGTCGGTGTTGCCGATCTCGGTGGTCCGGCCGCCGTAGTGGGTGATCACGTCGGACGGGCGCATCGAGGTGCCCGAGACCAGGTTCTCCGCGGCCGCCACCAGCACCGTGACGTCCACCGCGAGCTTCTGCATGGCCGCGTACTGCACGGCGGCCAGCACCGCCGCGCCGCCGCACATGTCGGTGTGCATGGTCCGCATGCCCTCGGCCGGCTTGAGGTTGAGGCCGCCGGAGTCGAAGGTGATGCCCTTGCCTACCAGCACCGCGTGCGCCGGCTTGGCCGCGCCGCGCCGGCGCCGGGCCCGGTAGCGGACCTCGATCAGCCGCGGCGCGGAGGCCGAACCGCCGCCGACCGCGAGCACCCCGCCGAAGCCCTGCGCGGCCAGCCACTTCTCGTCGTGCACCGTCACGGTGCAGCCGGCCGGGGTGAGCTGCAGGTCGGCCAGCTCGCCGAACTTGGCCGGGTTGAGCTGGTTCGGCGGCATGTTGCCGAGGTCGCGCGCCCAGCCGGCGGCGTCGGCCGCCTCGTCGCCGGCGGTCAGGCCGGCCTGGTCCAGGTCGCCGACCAGGTCGATGGTGTGCAGGCTGTCGTCGGCGTTCGAGGCGAGGCTGTAGGAGTAGCCGCCGAGCACCAGGCCCTCGGCCAGCGCCTGGCTGCCGGCCGGTTCCGGGGCGTCGATGGAGACCGCGAACTTCTTGCCGTCGGCGTGCTTGGAGACGGCGCGGCCGACGGCCACCCCGGCCAGCCGCAGGTCGGCCGGGGTCTTCTCGCCGAGGCCGACGATCAGCACGGTGTTCGGCATCGAGCCCGGCAGCGTGAGGGTGTGCACCTTGCCGGCCGCGGCGTCCGGCTCGGTCTCGGCGACGTACTGCGCCGCGGTCTGTGCGGCCGAGACCGGCAGCACCGTGGTCGACACCTCGTGCAACTGCAACTCCGACCCGACCAGGCCGAGCACCGCGACGTCGACGCTGCGACGCCGTTCTGGGATCTGCAACAGGATCACGAGGACCTCATCTGGTCGACCGGCCGGCGCCGGAGCGGGAATTCGGGCAAGACGGAAGGTAGTACACCGGCATGACAGGGCCCCAGCCGCTGCGGGAATTCCCGCCCTGGCTGGGGCCTCGTCTGCTGTGGATCTTCGAACGCGGACTAGCTGACGGCGCCGGCCAGCGCCTCCGACAGCGCGCTCGCCTCGTCGGCGGAGAGCTCGACCACGAGACGGCCACCGCCTTCCAGGGGAACGCGCATGACCAAGCCGCGACCCTCCTTGGTGACCTCCAGCGGACCATCACCCGTCCGCGGCTTCATCGCCGCCATGCGCGCCTCCTAGGTACGTTCATCAGCGTGGTGGCCGCGCACATCTGATCGATAGCCGCGCAGCGCTGCCCACATTCTCTCGCATCGGCTGCGTTCAGGCCAAAGCGGGCCGGGCCTCGGTGGCTTCCGCCGGGCTCGCCGGCGATGTCCTACGCTGCTGCCATGGCGGATGTGCTGCTGGTGGACCGGGCCGACGGGGTCGCGACGCTCACCATGAACCGGCCCGACTCGATGAACTCACTCTCGCTGGAGCTGAAGGATGCCCTGGTCGGCACGCTGGCCGAGGTGGCCGCCGACGAGTCGGTGCGCGCGGTCGTGCTGACCGGCAGCGGCCGCGGCTTCTGCGTCGGGCAGGACCTCGCCGAGCACGTCGAGCTGCTGGCCAGCGGGGACCCCTCGCCGCTGTCGACGGTGGAGCGGCACTACAACCCGATCGCCCTGGCGCTGGCCGAGATGGCCAAGCCGGTGATCGCCGCGGTGAATGGCGTCGCCGCCGGTGCCGGCGCCTCGTTCAGCTTCGCCTGCGACCTGCGCATCGTCTCCGAGCAGGCGAGGTTCCTGCTCGCCTTCGCCAACGTCGGGCTCGGCCTGGACAGCGGCGCCTCCTGGACGCTGCCCCGGCTGATCGGGGCGGCCCGGGCCACCGAGCTGTGCCTGCTGGCCCAGCCGATCACGGCGCAGCAGGCCGACTCCTACGGCCTGGTCACCCAGCTGGTGCCGGCCGAGCAGGTGCTCACCGTCGCCCAGGAGCTGGCCGCGCGGCTGGCCGCCGGGCCGACCGTGGCCTACGGCGCGATCAAGCGGGCGCTGCACTTCGCGGCCAGCCACCCGCTGCGGGAGTCGCTGGCCAACGAGGCGGTCGAGCAGCGGCTGGCCGGCAGCAGTGCCGACCACCGGGCGGCCACGTTCGCCTTCGTCAAGAAGGAGACGCCGGTCTTCGAGGGCAAGTAACCGCTTCTCGCTGTTGATACTAAGGCCGGTAGCATTGCATACGGCTTACTTCGGCGGCGCGACCGAAAAGGTTAGGACGGCAGCTACGGCACCGGCGCCAAGCCAGCCCCAAGCCACAGAGGAAACCCGGCCAGCGACCTGCTGAACTCGGCGCTGCTCCTGCAAGAAAAAGTGTGCGAGAAGTTTGATCGACACCAAGAGCAGGCATGCGGCGATGTACCACGCAAACGCCTCTTCCCACCGATTAAAGCTGTATCGGTGAAGAAGGTAACGAATAGTGCCAAAAAAGGCAGCCATGAGGATTGCCAGGGAGGCGCCGGCCAGTGAATAATCGATTAGTCGCCGCAGGCTAAGTTGAGAATCTCTTTCCTGCTGAACCGCATTTCGCAACTGCCCTAGTTCTGCTCGGAGCCCGGCGAGATCACTGCCGTGGCGCTGCTCAAGGGTCTTGCTTCGCCGACGCTCCTTCTCCAACTCCAAGGCCAGGCTGTCACGTTGCTCGATGAGCGTCCGCTTATTCGCGTCCATCCCATCCCGAATAGCATGCCTCTTCTGCGCCGCAACTTCGGCGTCAGAGAGCCGACTACGCAACCTCCTGTTCTCCGCACGCAAACGCTCTGATTCTTCCTCTGTTTTACGGGCAGCCTCAGAGAACGAGGTGTCGATGGTGCCCGCCCTATCACGCTCGGACCGCTGCGGATCTTCGAAAGCAGTACGCACCGAATCGTCCGTTAGAATCTTCTCGACGGAAGAGACAGACAGCTCCGCAATGTTCGCGTAGCGGCTCAATCGTTCAATGATCTTGAGGGACGTTCTCTGTGCCCTATTATCGTAAGTAAAGAATGAAAAGGGTAAGCGAATACCTCCGAGTAGCGCCGCCTCCATCTTGTCACTTCGAGGAACCCAAAACCTCAGAACTTGAACTAGCTCCGCGGGGTTAATCGATCGCGGCACTCCTCGATTTCCTTGCAGCCCCTTCTTCTCGTGAGACTGTAAACCAAAGTCAACCGTCAAGAACCACCACTTAGCCTCGGCAATACGACTAGGCTTTCCTTCGCGTTGCTGAGCGACATACTCCAACGCCATCATGTCGTGAGTGATTTGGCCACGACCCCTACCGTCAGTCTTATCAAATTCGAACGAATACCAATCGCGTACCTTTTGATCAAAATTTGGGTCTTGCCGAATCTGGTCCAACCCTTCCGATATGACAACGATCCCGGAATCGGCTAGCATCAGGTCCAGCGAGGTGATATAGGGATCGAAATATTCGGCAGGCGATGACACCCGGGATTTCGATACCGTCTCGAAGTACTTGCCGATCAAGCCTGATATCTGCCCTACAGACTCAGCCGCCTTTGCCACATTCCGAGTGAGCTCGAAACGAGGAGTGGAATCTCGAGCATTCGTAAGCGCACGAACAGCCTCGTCCACAGTGTCCCTGAGCACATAAAGACGAATCGAGACGAATGGATTTGCGGCACGGGTCAACTCCAGAAACGCCTGCGCAGCCTCATTAGACGGGTTATAGTGCAGGTTCAGTAGTGAAAACACCACGTTTGTGTCAAGAACCACGTTGAATTCCGGCCTAGCCTCCGCTCCTCGATGCAAGTTGCGCAGAGTTTCACGATCAAGACTGCCTGACGCAACGAGCATGTAATGAGTTAGATAACTGAGCACGAAGCGACGAACCTCGGAATCAGAAGGATCAAGGAACTCCGATACTGCCGCTTGAACTCCGGACCTCTCCACAGGGAGGAACTTGTCAAAGAAAGCCGTTGTCACCCTCGTTTTCGGCAATGTGGTATCGCCCCGCAAAAGGTTAAATGTACGAGCGCCAAGCTCACTAATCAACGGCATCAAGAGTTCAGATTTAAAACCTTCCCACGACGGGACTGCGATATTTGCCGCCAGAGGGAGCTCTAGACATCTGGCATACCTCGACCGGCAGGCACTTTCAAGGTTCTTGGAATCTTCTTCGGCTATTTCCAGCTCTCTGACCACAGATTCAGCCAGGGTCACTCCTCCATCGAGCCTGAATAGTCCCTCAGTAGAGATGAGGCGCTCGATACGGCTCTTGATCAACGGAGCATCTAGTGTGGCATCAAGAATCTTGCTGGCCTTGTCGACCAACTGCGGAATAGGTACCGCCCGCCTATCCGTGTAAAGGATGAATTGGACGGTTCGGTCGATCGCCTCCTCCCACCATCCTGCTTCTCGCAGCTCAACATGCTGCGCCATGGCGTACACGTGCGCGGGTTCCGCCGAATCCAAGAGGTAACCGGTAGGCCCATCTAGCTGTGCACTCACGCTTCGACAACCTCCACGCACCGTCGGACTCGGGTCGATTCCGGTGAACGGTACCGGTTCCGCAGGCCTAGCAACGGGCATAACGCCGGTTGTGTTTTAATCCCGAGAGTTCAGTCCTCTGCGCGCCAGCAGTAGCTGACGTGATCGTCCACGATGCCGGTCGCCTGCATCGCGGCGTAGGCGGTGGTCGGGCCGATGAACACCAGCCCGCGCCGCTTCAGCTCCTTCGCGAGCGCCTTCGACTCCGGGGTCGAGGCCGGCACGTCGGAAAGCTGCGCCGGACGCGGGCGGGTCGGCGGCGCGAACGACCACAGCAGCTCGGTCAGACCCTCTCCGACGTTGTCGAGAATGGCGCGGGCGTTGGTCATCGCCGCGTCGATCTTGGCGCGATTGCGGACGATGCCCACGTCGGCCAGCAGCCGGACCCGGTCCGCCTCGCCGAAGGCGGCCACCGTGGCGAGGTCGAAGCCGGCGAACGCGGCCCGGAAGTTCTCCCGCTTGCGCAGGATGGTCAGCCAGGACAGCCCGGACTGGAAGCCCTCCAGGGTCAGCCGCTCGAACAGCGCGTTGTCGCCGCGCACCGGCACGCCCCACTCGGTGTCGTGGTAGGCGACGTAGTCGGGGCTACCGTTGCCCCAGTCGCAGCGCCGGAGTTCGGTCACTGCGCCTCGTCCTGATCCGGAGTTTCGTCCGCCTGGTCGTGGCCCTGCTCGTCGGCGGCGGGGTGGACATCCTCCCCCAGCTCGCGCACCGCCCACTCCGGCTCGCCGGCCGGTTCGGCGACGGGAGCGTCCGGTGCCGGCTGGCCGGTGCCGAGCCGCTGCTTGAGCCGGCCGATCTCCTCGTCGCGCACCTGGAGCTCGGCCGCCAGCCGGTCGATCAGCTCGTCGGTCTCGGCGAACCGGTAGCCGCGCAGGCTCACCGGGATGCGCACCCGGTCGAGGTCGGTGACCCGCATCCGCCGGTCGGCGGGCAGCTCCAGCGGCCGGTTGTCCCGCACCGCGCGCACCGACAGCCCGGCCGGCAGCAGCGCCACCACCAGGTAGAACAGCACCGCCGCGACCACCAGGGCCAGCAGCAGGTAGCCGATCAGCAACATGCGTCGATCCTGGCACGGGGCGCCGACGGCGCCCCCATCAGGCCTCGATCAGCCCGAACGCCTCGTCCACCGTGCCGACCCGGTGCAGCAGCTCCCAGGCTCCCGGCCGGACGAAGCCCGCCTCGATCATCGAACCCACGAACTGCCACAGCGGGTCGTAGAAGCCGCCGGGATCCAGCACGACGACCGGCTTGGCATGCATGCCCAGCGACCAGGACGTCCACGCCTCGAAGAACTCCTCCAGCGTGCCGATGCCGCCGGGCAGGATCAGGAACGCGTCGGCATGGGCATCCATCAGCGCCTTGCGTTCGCGCATGGTGTCGACCACCAGCAGCTCGTCGGCCTCGGTGTCGGCGACCTCGTAGGGCACCAGGTGCTGCGGGATCACGCCCACCGTGTGGCCGCCGTGCTCGCGGGTGGCACGGGCGACGGCCCCCATCATCGACACCCGGCCGCCGCCGGAGATCAGCCGGTGACCGCCGGTGCCGATCCGGGTGCCCACCTCGGTGGCCAGCTTGAGGTAGCTCTCGTCGATTCCCTCGGACGAGGCGCAGAAGACGCAGATGCTCGCCACCGCTACTCCGCGTCGTGCGCGTGGGCGACGCGCGCCTCGGCGGCAGCCTCGGCCTCGGCCCGCTCCTGTGCCGAACCGTCATGCGCCGAACCGTCCTGCGCGGACCGGCCGGCGTCGGCGGCCGCGATGATCGACACCGCCTCGGCGACGTCGTCGGTCAGGTGGATCAGGTCCAGGTCCGGCGCGGCGATCTTGCCACCGGCCAGCACCGTCGAGCGCAGCCAGCCGACCAGGCCGGCCCAGTATTCGGTGCCGAAGAGGATCACCGGGAACCGGGTCACCTTGCGGGTCTGCACCAGGGTGAGCGCCTCGAACAGCTCGTCCAGCGTGCCGAACCCGCCGGGCAGGATGACGAAGGCCTGCGCGTACTTGACGAACATCGTCTTGCGGGCGAAGAAGTACCGGAAGTTGATGCCGATGTCGACCCAGTCGTTGAGCCGGTTCTCGAACGGCAGCTCGATGCCCAGCCCGACCGACACCCCGCCGGCCTCGCTGGCACCCCGGTTGGCCGCCTCCATCGCGCCCGGGCCGCCCCCGGTGATCACCGCGTAGCCGGCCTCGACCAGCGCGCGGCCCAGCGCCCGGCTGGTCGCGTACCCCGGGTCGTCGGCCGGCGTACGGGCCGAGCCGAACACCGACACCGCCTTCGGCAGCTGGGACAGCAGGCCGACCCCTCCACGAACTCCGACTGGATCCGCAGCACTCGCCATGGGTCGGTGTGCAGCCAGCCGTTCGGGCCGGTGCTGTCGAGCAGCCGCTGGTCGGTCGTCCCGGTGTCGGCCGCGATCTGGCCGCGGCGCAGGACGACCGGGCCGCGGTACCGCTCCGGGGTGGGATGTCCGTTGGTCATGGGTACCAACCTAGGTTGCCGCCGTCGCGGGCTCAGGCGGATCCGGCCAGAAATGCCAGCAACGCCCGCTCGCAGCGCTCGATCACCGCCAGCTCTGCCGACTCGCCCACCTGGTGGGCCAGGTTCGGCTCGCCCGGGCCGAAGTTCAGCGCCGGGATGCCGAGGGTGGCGAACCGGGCGACGTCGGTCCAGCCGAGCTTGGCCTGCACCTGGCCGCCACCGAGCGCGGTGACCACCCGCTGTACCAGCGGCTGGTCCAACCCCGGCCGGGCGGCCGGCGCGGAGTCGATCACCCGCAGCTCGAAACCCTCGAACACCGCGCGCAGGTGCGCCTCGGCGGCGGCCTCGTCCCGGTCCGGGGCGAACCGGTAATTCACCGTGACCGTGCAGGCGTCGGGCACCACGTTGCCGGCCACCCCTCCGGTGATGCCGACCGCGTTCAGCCCTTCGTGGTAGGCCAGCCCGTCGACCTCGACCTCGCGACCGGCATAGTCGGCCAGCCGCTGCAGCACCGGCGCGGCCCGGTGGATCGCGTTGTCCCCCAGCCAGGACCGGGCGGCGTGCGCCCGGGTGCCGGCGAGGCTGATCTCGGCGCGCATGGTGCCCTGGCAGCCGCCCTCGATCAGCCCGCTGGTCGGTTCGAGCACGATGGCCAGATCGCCGCGCAGCAGCTCCGGCTGCTCGGCCGAGAGCCGATTCAGCCCGTTGCGGGCGGCCTCGATCTCCTCGCAGTCGTAGAAGATCCAGGTCAGGTCCACCACCGGGCGCAGCTCACCGGAGCCGACCGCGTGCGCGGCCCGCAGCTGCAGCGCCACGCCGGACTTCATGTCGGACGTGCCGCAGCCGTGCAGCCGGCCGTCGGAGACCCGGGACGGCAGGTTGCCGGCGATCGGCACCGTGTCGAGGTGCCCGGCCAGCACCAGCCGCTGGTCCAGGCCCAGCTCGGTACGTGCCAGCACCACGTTGCCCAGCCGCTGCACGGCCAGCGACGGGTAGCGGCGCAGCGCCGCCTCGACCGCGCCGGCCAGCCGGGCCTCGTCCCCGGAGACGGACTCGCAGTCCACCAGGTCGGCGGTCAGTTCGGTGGCGGGCCGGGCCAGATCGAGATCGATGTCCACGCCAGGCAGGCTAGTCCGCCGGGCAGCCAAGCCGCCCAGGTGCGAAAGCTAGGGTGTCGGGCGTGACCAGCAGCGCATCGGAACCCGCCCGCACCGCCTCCGGATTCGGTATCGCCAGCATCGCGGCCAGCGGGGCGGTGCTCGACGCCTACTACCCGGCCCCGGCGCTCGGCGAGCCCGGCGGCGAACCGCCGGCCGGCCTGGCCGAGCTGGCCGGCAAGGACGACCTGCGCGAGGTGCGCACCGAGCTGGTGCGCACCGTCATCGACCTGGACGCCCCGCCCGCCGACGCGGCGGATGTCTACCTGCGGCTGCACCTGCTCTCGCACCGGCTGGTCCGCCCGCACGGGCTGGACCTGACCGGCATCTTCGGCCTGCTGACCAACGTCGTCTGGACCAACCACGGCCCGTGCGCGGTGGACGGCTTCGAGGCGGTCCGGACCCGGCTGCGGGCGCGAGGGCCGGTGACCGTCTACGGGGTGGACAAGTTCCCGCGGATGGTGGACTACGTGCTGCCGGCCGGCGTCCGGATCGCCGACGCCGACCGGGTGCGCCTGGGCGCGCACCTGGCCGAGGGCACCACGGTGATGCACGAGGGCTTCGTCAACTACAACGCCGGGACGCTGGGCCACTCGATGGTCGAGGGCCGGATCTCGGCCGGCGTGGTGGTCGACGACGGCTCGGACGTCGGCGGCGGCTCGTCCATCATGGGCACCCTGTCCGGCGGCGGCACCCAGGTGATCTCGGTCGGCAAGCGGTGCCTGATCGGCGCGAACGCCGGCATCGGCATCTCGCTCGGCGACGACTGCGTGGTGGCCGCCGGATGCTATGTCACCGCCGGCTCGAAGGTCGTGCTGCCGGACGGTTCGACCCGCAAGGCGGTGGAGCTGTCGGGTGAGTCCGGGCTGCTGTTCTGGCACAACTCGGTGACCGGCGCGCTCGAGGTCCGCCAGCGCACCGGCCAGGGCATCGCGCTGAATGCGGCATTGCACGCCAACTGAGCGGGACGGGGAAGAGTGAGCTGGTGGCTCAGCGGGCACAGCGAGGGCTGATCGCGCTGCTGGTCGTCGTGGTGGCGGCCGGTGGCCTCGCCTACGGTGCCCGGACCCTGTGGAACGCCGCCCAGTCCGCCGTCCAGTCCGACGGCTGCGATTTCGGCGACTACAACCTCGACCTCGGCCAGGCCCAGGTTGCGGCCACCGTGGTGGGCGAGGTGCTGCGGCGCAAGCTGCCCGAGCGGGCCGCGGTGCTGACCCTGGGCGCGGCGCTGCAGGAGTCCAAGCTGCGCAACCTGGCCGCCGGCGACGGCGACCGCGACTCGGTCGGCATCCTGCAGCAGCGGCCGTCCCAGGGTTGGGGCACCGCCGAGCAGATCTCCGACGTGCACTACGCGACCGGCAAGTTCCTCGACGCGGTGGTCCGGGTGCCGCACTGGGAGTCCGACTCGCTGGCCACCGTGGTGCAGGCGGTGCAGTTCTCCGCCGACGGCAGCGCCTACGCCCGGCACGAGGCCGAGGCACAGCGGATCGCCGACGCGCTGACCGGCACGACGCCGATGGGGGTGAGCTGCCACTTCGGCAAGCCGACCGAGGTCGCCAGCTCGCAGGCGGCGGCGCAGGCGGTCACCACCGACCTGCCGGTCAGCACTCCGCGGCTGGCCGGCCGGACGCTGAGCGTGCCCGGCGCCGGCTGGGCCACCACGGCCTGGTTCGTCTGCAACGCCGACCGGCTGGGCGTCGACTCGGTGCGCTACGCGGGGCACAGCTGGTCGCGCGCCAAGGGCTGGCAGGCCGACCCGAAGGCGGGCGGCACGGCGGTCACCGCGACCCTCGCGACGGTGTAGCCGGTATGGCGGTGTAGCGGGTATGGCGGTGTAGCGGGTATCAGGAGGCGGCGGAGCCGGCCGGCGAGGCCCGATCAGGCCCGGCCGGCCGGGCCCGGCTCGATCAGTGCTCGCCGGACTGCTGCGGCGGCAGCGCGACCACGAAGCTCGGGTCGTGGGCGGTCTTGCCCACCTTGGACGCCCCACCCGGCGAGCCGAGCTCGTTGAAGAAGTCGACGTTTGCCTGGGTGTACTCGCGCCACTTGTCCGGCAGGTCGTCCTCGTAGAAGATCGCCTCCACCGGGCAGACCGGCTCGCACGCACCGCAGTCGACGCACTCGTCCGGGTGGATGTAGAGCATCCGCTCGCCCTCGTAGATGCAGTCGACCGGGCACTCCTCGATGCAGGCCTTGTCGAGCAGGTCCACGCATGGCTCCGCGATCACATATGTCACGAAAGAACCCTCCAAGAATGAGCGCGGCAGGAGATCACCGTCGGCGCACTATGCAGTACTAGCAGGTGCATAGTATGCCGAGCATGTTCCCCGATCGGCTCCTGGGTCGTCGCGTGGTGGTCAGGTTCCGCCGCCCCGCGCAGGACGGCCGGCCCCCGCTCAGCGATGTGGTGGGCCAGCTCATCTCGGTCACATCGGACACGGTGACCGTGCGCGGGCGGGACGGCGACCGCACCGTGCCGCGCTCGTCGGTGGTGCTGGCCCGTCCGGTCGGTGCCAGCCGCCGCGAGATCCTCGAGCTGGCCCGGATCAGCCGGCTCGGCTGGCGCCCCGAGCACGCCGACGAGTTCGGCGGCTGGCTGCTGCACGCCGACGCCGGCTGGACCGGCCGGGCGAACTCGGTGCTGCCGGTCGCCACCCCCAGCCGGCCGCTCGGTGAGCTGCTCGATGCCGCCCGGCGGTTCTATGCCGGGCACGGGCTGCCGGTGCAGGTACAGGTGCCGCTGCCGGCCCGCGGGCTGCTCGACGCCGAACTGGCCGGCCGGTGCTGGCGGCTGGAACGTCCGACGGTGGTGCTGACCCGCCCGCTCGCCCCGGCCGACCCGGTGGGCGCGCCGGCGGTGCGGCTGGCCACCGAGCCGGACGACGACTGGCTCGCGGCCTACCACTACCGCGGCGGCGCGCTGCCGGAGTCGGCGCGCCGGCTGCTGGTGCGGCACGAGCGGGTGGCCTTCGCCGCGGTCCGGGACGGCGACCGGACGGTGGCCATCGGCCGGGGCGCGGTGGACCAGGGCTGGCTCGGCGTCACCGCGGTCGAGGTGGCACCGGAGCACCGCCGGCAGGGCCTGGGCAGCGCGGTGATGGCCGCGCTCGGCGACTGGGGACGGGCCCACGGCGCGCACGCGGCGTACCTGCAGGTGGACGACGGCAACCCCGCGGCGCTGGCGCTCTACGACCGGCTGGGCTTCACCGAGCATCACCGCTACCACTACCGGATCGAGCCCTGAGACCGGCCCGCGCGCGGAGCCGGCCGGGGCCGCGATCGCCCGGCGCCGGCCGGGGCCCGAGCGGCCAGTGCCACGGGCCCGGCCGGTTCGCCACGCCCAGCATCGTCAGGGGCACCAGGGTGCCCAGGATCAGCACCGCGTAGGCCACCCAGGCGGTGTCACCGGCGGGCATCAGCACGTCCCCCTCCGGCCGGCCGGAGGCGAGCAGCCAGATCGTCAGCACCTGCGGCACCGCGGCCGGCACCGCGCCGCGCACCGAGTCGGTCAGGCCCCGGGCCGCGGCGGGCAGCAGCACCGCGCCGGCCACGGTCAGCACCGGGGCCACCGGGATCAGGGTGGTGCCGTACCGGGTCGGGATCAGGGTCACGTCGAGTGCCGCGACCAGCACGCCGCAGACCGCGTAGAGCAGCATGCCCAGGGCCAGCAGCCCGGCCGGCAGCGGGCGACCGCCGGCAGCCGGTCCGGGCCGGTCCACGCCGGTCATGTCGGCTCCCCGGCCGGCAGCCCACCGAAGAGGTCGGTCTCCCGGCCGTGCTCGTCCACCGGGCCACCCGGGACGCCGGCCACCAGCCGGAAGTACTCGGTCGCCTGCACCTGCTGGCCGAGGTTGTTCGACAGCGCGTAGAACCGGCCGGCCACGCTCACCTGGGTGGCGTGCGCGGCCAGTGCCCGGCGCTTGGCCGCCAGCTGCTGCGGGGCGTGCACGGCGGTGGTGACCAGCTCGTCGGCCACCGTGGTCTCCGCCAGCGAGGCCGGCGGGTCGTACGGCGCGTCCGGCGCGGCCCGGACGGCGGCCGCCGACTGCTCGGCCACCGAGCGGGGCATCGCGGTCCAGTAGAACTTCGCCACCGTCCAGGGCTCGCCGATGGCCGGATGGTCGGCCTGCGCCGCGGCGGTGGCGGCGGCCGTCGCGACCCGGTGCGCCATGAGGTGGTCCGGGTGGCCGTAGCCGCCGAAGTCGTCGTAGGTGACGAGCACCTGCGGGCGCACCTCGCGGATCACCTCGACCAGCGCGGTCACCGCCGCGTCGAAGACCGCGCGGTCGGCCTCGGCCCGCCAGAACGCCCGCGGCCGCTCGTTCGCCGGGGTGCCCAGCATGCCGCTGTCGCGGAACCGCCCGGCCCCGCCGAGGAACCGGTGGTCGGTCACGCCGAGTTCGGCCATCGCGGCGCGCAGCTCCTGGATCCGCCAGCCACCGAGTTGGTCGGCCTGGTCGGCGGCGAGCTGGGCCAGCTCGGGCACCAGGATCTCGCCCTCCTCGCCCAGCGTGCAGGTCACCAGGGTCACCTGCGCGCCGGCGGCGGCGTAGTGCGCCATCGTCGCCCCGGTCCCGATCGTCTCGTCGTCCGGGTGGGCGTGTACCAGCAGCAGCCGGCGGTCGGCAGGGGTCGTCACGGCATCAACCTACCGCCGGCCGGCATCGGCTCCCGCGCGGTCAGGCTCCCGCCCGGTCAGGCTCCGGCGACGCCGGTGTCCTCTGCCGCCGCGATGTCGGCCCGCACCTCGGGGAAGTGGCACGCGGCCAGGTGCCCGGGCGTCTTCTCCTCCAGCTGCGGGATCTCACCGCGGCAGCGCTGCTGGTCGGACTCCGAGAGCACCGAGCGGTACTTCGGGCAGCGGGTGTGGAAGACGCAGCCGGACGGCGGGTTGATCGGGCTGGGCAGGTCGCCGAGCAGCAGGATCCGCTCGCGCTTGGACTCCTTGTGCGGGTCGGGCACCGGCACCGCGGACATCAGCGAGTGGGTGTACGGGTGCAGCGGGGCCTCGTACAGGCTGTCCCGGTCGGTCAGCTCCATGATCTTGCCGAGGTACATCACCGCGACCCGGTCGGCGATGTGGCGCACCACCGACAGGTCGTGCGCGACGAAGATGTAGGCCAGGCCGAACTCGCTCTGCAGGTCCTCCAGAAGGTTGACCACCTGCGCCTGGATCGAGACGTCCAGCGCCGACACCGGCTCGTCGCAGACGATCAGCTTAGGCCGCAGCGCGACCGCCCGGGCGATGCCGATGCGCTGCCGCTGGCCGCCGGAGAACTCGTGCGGGTAGCGGTTGTAGTGCTCGGGGTTCAACCCGACGCGCTCCATTAGGCCCTGCACCTCGGCCTTGATGCCGTTCTCGGTCTTGGCGCCCTGGATCCGGAACGGGGCCCCGACGATCGTGCCGATGGTGTGCCGCGGGTTCAGCGACGAGTACGGGTCCTGGAAGATCATCTGGATGTCGCTGCGGACCTGCCGCATCTGGCGGCGGCTGTAGCCGGCGATGTTCTCGCCGTTGAAGATGATCTCGCCGCCGGTCGGGTCGAGCAGCTTGGTGACGACCCGGCCGGTGGTCGACTTGCCGCAGCCGGACTCCCCGACCAGGCCGAGCGTCTCGCCCGCCCGGACCGAGAACGACACCCCGTCGACCGCGCGCACCGCACCGACCTGGCGCTGGAAGACGATGCCCTGCTTGATCGGGAAGTGCTTGGTGACGCCGTTGACGCGCAGCAGCGCCTCGGTGTCCTCGAGGGGGTTCACCGCGACGTCGTTTGCTCCCTGCGGGGAGGTGGTTGGCATGCTCATCAGGCTGTGGAATCTCCTCGTCGGGCGGTTACAGGCCGGGCTTGATCTCGTCGGCCCAGATCCGACGTCGCTCGTCCGGGTTGATGTGACAGCGCACCGAGTGGGTCGGCGAGGTGCCGGTGGGCAGCAGGTCCGGGTGCTCGGTGACGCACAAGCCTTCGGCGACCTTGTCCTGGAACCGGCAACGCGGGTTGAACACGCAGCCCTTGGGCACCCGGATCAGCGACGGCGGCTGGCCGGCGATCGGCTGCAGCCGCTCCTGCCGCTGCCGGTCCAGCCGCGGCATCGAGCCGAGCAGGCCCCAGGCGTAGGGCATCTCCGGCTGGTAGAAGATCTCGTCGACCGAGCCCGTCTCCACGCACTGGCCGCCGTACATCACCACGACGTTGTCGCAGGTCTCGGCGACCACGCCGAGGTCGTGGGTGATCAGGATGATCGCGGAGTTGAACTCCTTCTGCAGGTCCTTCATCAGGTCCAGGATCTGCGCCTGCACGGTCACGTCGAGCGCGGTGGTCGGCTCGTCGGCGATCAGCAGCTTCGGGTCGCAGACCAGCGCCATGGCGATCATCGCCCGCTGGCGCATGCCGCCGGAGAACTGGTGCGGGTAGTCGGAGAACCGCTTCTCGGGGTTCGGGATGCCGACCCGGTCGAGCATCTCGATCGCGCGCTTCTTGGCGGCCGCCTTCGAGACGTCGTTGTGCACCCGGTACGCCTCGGTGATCTGGTCACCGACCCGGTAGAACGGGTGCATCGACGACAGCGGGTCCTGGAAGATCATCGCCATCTTGTCGCCGCGCAGGCTGCGCATGTCGTCCTCGGAGGCGCCCACCAGCTCGGTGCCGTCCAGCCAGATCTCGCCGGTGATGCGGGCTCGGGAGCCCTTGTGCAGGCCGAGGATGGCCTGCGAGGTCACCGACTTGCCGGAGCCGGACTCGCCCACGATGCCGAGGATCTCGCCGCGATCGACGTCGAAGGACAGGCCGTCGACGCTCTTGACCAGGCCGTCGCCGGTCGGGAAGTGGACGCGCAGGTCCCGGACCGACAGGAACGCATCGGTCTTCGGCTGGCCGAGTTGGACGTTCAGGGGTTGTGCCGTCACTGCCTCATTGCTCCCGTTCTGCCACGGCGCGCGCGCCGATCGGAGGTTGGTCCGCGACCGGGCCGATGCCCGCGCGTGACCTAGCTGTAGCTCACCCGAGGATCGACAACCCCATATGCTATGTCGACCAGCAGGTTGGCAGCGACGACGGCGAAGGTTGCCACGATCGTCACGCCCAGATTGACCGGAAGGTCCTGGGAGTTGATGGCCTGCACCGAGATCAGCCCGAGACCGTGCAGGTTGAACACCGTCTCGGTGATCACCGCGTTACCGATCAGCTGGCCGATGTCGAGGCCGAAGATGGTCACGATCGGGGTGATCGCGGCCCGCAGGCCGTGCCGGATCACCACCCTCCGGCGGGCCAGCCCCTTGGCCCGGGCGGTGCGGATGTAGTCCTCGCTCATCGTCTCGAGCATGTTCGCCCGGGTCAGCCGGGCGTACAGCGCGGCGTAGATGAAGGCCAGCGCGCACCACGGCAGGATCAGCGACCGGAACCACTGCGCCGGGTCGGAGGTCAGGGTTGCGAAGTTGGTGTTGGGCAGCCATTTCAACTTGTACTTGAAGATCAGCAGCAGGATCGGGCCGGTGAAGAAGATCGGCAGCGACACGGCGGCCAGCGCCATGGTCATCGCGCCGCGGTCGAACAGCGAACCGCGCTTGAGGGCCGAGATCGAGCCGACCAGCACGCCGCCGACCAGCCACAGGAAGGCCGCGCCGACCGCCAGGCTGATCTCGACCGGCAGCGCCTGCATGATCAGGTGGGTGACCGGCAGGTTCTGCCGGAAGGAGTAGCCGAGGCAGGGCGCCGAGCAGTGCACCACGTTGGTGCCGTCGGTCAGCGTGCGCCCGAAGGCGATGCCGTGCAGCCAGTTGAGGTACTGCTTCCAGACCGGCAGGTCGAAGCCGTAGCGGTGCTCGATCAGCTTCAGGGTTGCCTGGTCCGGCGGGATCTTGCCGACGTAGTACAGAGCTGGTGAGACGTGGGCGAACTTGGGCCCGAGCTGGAAGATGAAGAACGTCAGGAAGCTGGCGGCCAGCAGCACCAGGATGCCGGCGAGGATCCGGCGAATGATGTATCTGATCATCGTGTCTCCGCGGGGGTGGCCCGCCCCCTGTAACACGGGCCCGC
>Ga0335073_10000314_pt1 | contig 63221 bp, 46 predicted proteins | sample Lox_Sample_22_FD_207093 | JGI IMG/M metagenome (GOLD analysis project Ga0335073, IMG submission 207093) | Soil microbial communities from Loxahatchee National Wildlife Refuge, Florida, United States - Lox_Sample_2.2 | ecosystem: Environmental > Terrestrial > Soil > Wetlands | place: USA... | reverse complement strand
GATGCGCGATGTTTCTTGTGACAGATTCGTTCGTGACCGTGTCAGGTCTCGCAAGTCGCGAATCCGGATCTCCGGCACGAAGCTGGGATGCAGCAATCCGTGCTGAAGCAATTCAGCAATCCATTCGCTGTCCTTGACGTCTGTCTTGCGCCCCGGCACGTTCTTTACATGCTGAGCATTCACCAGAATCAGTTGGAATTGGCCTTCAAGAACGTTCCAGACAGGTTTCCAGTACACACCGGTTGACTCCATGGCAACGTGAGTCACGCCCAACTCGCGAAGCCAGCCGGCAAGTTCGACCAAGTCACGAGTCATCGCACCGTACCGGCCGTACTTCCTCTGGGTGCGGCCTGCTTCGCGAATCACGACACAGGCGCTGACACTGGACTTGTGAACATCCAGTCCACAGCACCGTGAATAGAGAATTTCCATGGCTATTCCCTCCTCAGCCGTGCCCCGCAAGGACGCTGAAAAGGTAAGACTCTCCCTCGCGTGCTCCTCCAAAGAGGGCAACCGTGCGTTGTTCCAGACGCTCCAGGGTCATACTCATCCGCGGGCTCGACTGCGCGCCATTAAGACCGACGACCGCCGGCGGGCACGGCTGATGGCCAGTCTATCGGCGCACCTTGCCCGTTTTCATCCGTCGTTGTGGCGCGCCAGCGCCATGCACTACTCATACCATCTGTTGGCAACAACTGAATACGCCGCCGAAAGCTTCTCTAGTCAGACAAGTGCTTAATCAAATATCCACGACCGGGATGTGCGATCTGATTCAATTGGCTAATCACGGCGCGTCGGTCATACGTAGCTTTGCGGTGTTCGATCGAATATGTGTCAGCTTGCGCGGTCAGGAGCACTTAGCTCGCTGCTTTGTCGTCGCTCAGCGACAGACTCACCGCGCCCAAATTGACGAAACGCACATCGTGAATTCTGCTTTGCCATGGGCGATGCGTGTGACCAACGCACAACAGGTCTGCTTGAGAGTCCCGCAATATCCCGGCAAGATCCGCAGTCCTCCCTATTCGGCCCGATGCCTGGCCCGTCGTCTTGGCCGGGTGAAGCATGGACCCCGAGAAATCTGGTTCCATCGGGCAAGGTAACGCGCATCTCAAGCGGTAGCTCTCCGAGCCAGCGGAGCCAACCGCCTGCTGTGATCATCCCCTGCGTCCAGGCAAATGTATTGGCAATCTCGACGAGCGCTTCAAGCAAATGAGAATTGCTCTTCGCTTCCTCGATACTCGGGGAATGTCGATCACCATTGCAAACGTAGCGATCGGTGTTGCCGCGAATGAAGCGAGCATTCGGAAGGGCGGAAAGGATCTGAAGCGTTCGTACCGGTTCCGGCCCGAGTGCAACCAGGTCACCAAGTATCCAATAGGCATCCACTCCCCCCTGTGAGGCAATGTCAGCCAGCACAGCATTGAGGGCAACTCGGTTCCCATGGATGTCTGAAAGAAGAGCGACTCGCATGGCTTGAGTCTACGAAAATCCATCGTGCTCCTGCCAACTTAAGAAGCGCACAATCGCCAGTGCACTCATTGAACTCCGGCCGCTGCCCCGAGGGTTGGTCTACCTTGTGCATGTCAGCGGCGCGGAGGGCGCATGCATGCGCAAGAAGAGCAGGAAACCGCCGTCTCGCAAAATCGTTCTGCGGCTGCCGGATTTGGATCACACGAAGGCCGCTGTTCTTAACAGCCTCAGTTCCCCTCATTCTCGGCGGAACTACAAGTTCGCCATGGAGCAATTCATCAACTGGTACTGTTCCGAACCGCGCCTTGCTCTAAATCGGGCCGTCGTTCTCAGATTCCGCCTCTACCTGGAATCCCTCGGATTGGCTGCAGGAACGATCAATCAGAGGCTTGCGGCAGTGAGGCGACTCGCGTATGAGGCCGCAGATTCCGGACTGCTCAGTCCAGAGCTTGCCGCTGGCATCCGCCGCGTGAAGGGTGTGAAACAGTTGGGATCCCGTCTGGGAAACTGGCTGAGCAGCGATCAAGCCAAGCGGCTCCTGGAAGCCACCGACGGCGAGGATCTTCGCAGCATTCGCGACCTTGCCATGCTGGCTGTGATGTTGGGCTGCGGTTTACGACGTGCCGAACTGTCAGGCTTAGAAGTTAAAGTCATGGAAATCAGGCAGAAACACTGGGCCATCGTCGACCTGATTGGCAAGGGCAGCCGTGTGAGGACTGTTCCCATGCCCATGTGGGTTAAAGAGGCGGTCGATCGTTGGACTGTCGCGGCCGAGGTCAGCCAAGGCCGGATTTTCAGGGCCGTGAGCCGACATGGAACACCTTGGGGGAACGGCATCTCCGAGAACGTCATCTGGTACGTTGTCCGAGGATGTTCCGAACGGACCCAGCTGGGTCACCTCGCTCCACACGATCTGCGCAGGACCTGTGCGAAGCTATGCCATACTGCGGGTGGCGAAATCGAACAGATCCAGTTCCTTCTGGGACACGCGTCCGTCCTCACCACGGAACGATATCTCGGCTGCAAGCAGAACCTTGAGAGCCCGTAAACGACCGGTTTGGGCGCTTGTTCGCCGCCGGGACGGTCGAATCACGGTAAAGCCTGTTAGCGTCAGTTGAACTGAGCTTCCAGGGCGCCACATCGAGGACTTCGAAAAACTACTCGTATCTCAGTGCAATCATCGGATCCACACGCATTGCCCGCCGCGCGGGGATATAACAGGCCGCAAGCGCCACACCTGTGAGCACCAGGGTGACGCCAGCAAATGTAAGAGGGTCGGTGGGCATTACGCCATAGAGCAAACCTGCCATCAGGTGCGACACGATCACCGATCCCACCAGTCCCAGCGCGGCACCCGCCATCGCCAGTCCCAGGCCCTGACGCAGAACCATCGCCAGAATCTTCCCCCTGTCCGCGCCCAGGGCGAGCCGGATGCCGATATCGCGCGTGCGTTCGCTTACGATGTACGAAATCACTCCGTAAATTCCCAGCACTGCCAGCAGCAGCGCCGTTATCGCGAAGGCTGCCACAATATCCATCGAGAATCGTCTCTGCTCCAGCGACGCCGACACCGCATCGTCCAGTGTCTTCGCCCCATAAATCGGCAGTTCCGGATTCACTGACTGCACCATCGCCCGCACCTCCTTCGGGATCGCGCTCGCATTCAGGTCTCCACGCAGAAAGATGGCCAACTCCTTGGGCGTGTCCTGGTACAGGCTCAGATACATTTGCGGTACGCTCGCGTTTGCCAGCGACTCGGTTCGAGCATCCGCGATCACCCCGACGATCGTGATCCAGGTCTTCCTCGCATCGAGGCCAACCCCGGGCCTCCCCCGGCCAACCCTCAGCCGCTTCCCAAGCGGATCCTCGCCCCGCCAGTATGTCCGCGCCATCGCCTGGTTGATCACGGCGACCAGCGGCGCATTCTCGTCGTCGCCGTCTTTGAACAGACGGCCCCGCAGCACCGGAATCTCCAGCAAATGAAAATATTCCGGCGTAACGTCGGACCGCTCCACCAAAGGCGGCTGCTTGCTCTGCGCCTGGCGTCCTTCCACGATCAGCTGGCTCGGGTTGCCGTCGTGGTGCAGCGGAATCGACGGCTCCGAACCCAGCGCCGCCTCCTGCACTCCCGGCAGCAACCGGCTGCGCCGCAGCAATTCGCGCGCAAACACTGCCTCCTGAGCAGCCGTTCCATAAATGTCCGTCTTCGGGTCGTCGGGGTTCGGCAGCCACGACTGAACCGACATCACATGCTGCGGATTGAACCCCAGCGGCGCCTGGTACAAATCCCAAAAACTGCGCAGCAGCAGGCCCGCGGCCACCATCAGCACCAGCGACAGCGCAAACTCCGTCACCACCAGCACGCGCCGCGTCCGCGTCTGCTCCGTGGATCCCTTCGAGCCCCGCCCCTCCACCCTCAGCGCGTGCGCCAAATCCACGCGCCCCGCCTGCCTCGCGGGCGCCAGCCCGAAAATGACCCCGGCTGCGATCGAAGCCGCCAATGCGAACAGCATCACGGTCCAGTTGATCGACAGGTCATTCAGCCGAGGCAGGCTCTCCGGAATCAGCCGCAGCAGGAATCCCTTCATGCAGAACAGAATCACTAATCCCGCTACCCCGCCCAGCAGCGAAAGCAGCAGGCTCTCGGTCAGCAATTGCCGCACCAGCCGCTTGCGTGCCGCTCCCAGGGCCTGGCGAACCGCCATCTCCCGCGATCGCGCACTGGCCCGCGCGAGCAGCAGATTCGCTACATTCACGCAGCCGATCAATAGCACCACCGCCACTGCGCCGAACAGCAGGATCAGCGACTGCCGGACGTTGCCCACCACGTTTTCCTTCAGCGGCACCAACCGCACCGTCCACTTGCTGTCGGCCGGATAATCGTCCGGAAATTGCTTCCGCAACGAAGCCACCAACGCGTCCATCTGGCTCTGCGCCGCTCGAACCGTCAGCCCCGGCTTCAGGCGCCCGACCGTTTCCAGAGGCGCCCGCAAACTGCGGTTCGAGGACCGAGCCGGATCGTCCGAAAAACCGTACGCCGCCCACAGTTCGGTGTTCCTCTCGTCCACGGTTCGCCCCGGGTCGCGAAAACCCGGCGGCATCACCCCGATCACCCGATTCAAATCGTTGTCCAGCCGCAAACTTTTTCCCACAATATGCGGATCGCTCCCGAAAACCCGCTTCCATACCCCGTCACTGATCACCACATCCAGCGTAAACCCCGGCGTTTGATCCAGCGGATCGAACGTATGCCCCAGCTCCGGTTTCACCCCCAGCATCGCAAAATACGCTGGCGACACTCCCTCATACTGCACTCGCGATGGCTGCGATGCACCCGTCAGGTTCGCCGACCCGAAAATCTCCAGCACAACATACTGAAATATTCCCGAACGCTGCAGATCCTTAAACTCCGGAATCGAGATGCCCGCGTCCATAGTGCCCGCGCCATGCAGATCGTCTTCGATCCGCACCAGTTCCTCCGGGTGCGGATAGGGCAGCGGATGCAGCAGCGTGGCGTCGACCAGGCTGAAAATTGCCGTAGTCGCTCCGATGCTCAGCGCCACCGTCAGAATCGCAATCGCGGAGAAGGCCGGCGACTTCGCAAACATGCGCAGCGCGTAGCGAAGATCCTGCAATAGCGACTCAAGACCCATGGTGCCCCGTCGCTCGCGGCAATCTTCCTTCACCTGCTCGATCCCGCCGAACTCGATGCGCGTAAGCCGGCGGGCTTCGCTTTCCGGTATGCCGGAACGAACCTTGTCGGCCACCTGGTTCTCAAAGTGGAAGCGCAGCTCTTTGTCCAGATCGGCCTCCAGTCGTTGGCGAGAGAAAAGTCTCCGTAACCAGCCCATCAGATTCCCTCCAGAGTTCCCTTGAGAATGAGGCTCACTACGTCCGTCAGGCGCGTCCAGTTTTCGGTTTCAGCCTTGAGATGAGTCCGTCCCCTGGAAGTGAGCTCATAGAACTTGGCCTCCCGGCCAGTCTCGGAGGGCTTCCAGCGAGAGCTGAGCAACTTTTTATATTCGAGGCGATGGAGCGCGGGATAGAGGGATCCCTGCTGGACCTGGAGGGCGTCGCGGGAGATCTGCTGAATTCTTTGAGCGATGGCGTAGCCGTGAATGGGTCCGAGCGCAACCACCCTCATGATGAGAAGGTCGAGCGTGCCCTGCGGAAGGTCGAACCTGTCGTCTGTGTTCTTCATGCCTACGGCTTCTACATATACATTGCAAGCTGTAGAAGGTCAAGGTATACGCCGTGTCCATGAGCACGGCTCTGAAATCTCGATTCTCTGGCATACGACCAGGACTAAGTTTCTTACGCTTTCCGGACACTTGAAGGAGAAAAATGATCGACCATATCATCTTGACCGTAAGCAACGTTGAACGTTCGTTGGCGTTTTACGAAGCGGCCCTTGCACCTCTCAAGATCAAGTTCTTTCTGCCGTACAAGGGGGAAAATGGCCATCCCGATTTATGGGGATTCGGTGATGGCAAGAGAGCATTCTTCTGGCTCAAGCAAGGCAAGCCCGATCCCGAGGCGGTTCATTGGGGGTTCAAGGCTGAGAGCAACGTTCAGGTAGATGACTTTTATAGAGCCGCGATAGCGGCTGGTGCGAGGGACAATATTTCGCCTCGGTCGCGAGTCGAATATTATTCGGGATACTATGCGGCCGACGTTCTTGATCCAGATGGATACTCGTTCGAAGTAGTCCAGAAAAGTTGACCTCTAAGTAGCGCGAAGTCTGCCCGATTCGCGCTCATTTTTCAGGGATACGAAGGATACGAAAATTCCGGGGAATTTCGTCCCTTGTGTAGACTAGGGAGAAGGCAGGGACGGTATAGACAACTGGTAAGTCCATACCCTCCTCTGCTTTGCACCTAAATCACAGAAAATGCGAGTTTTCGTAGGTGGGGCTAAAACGGGTTCGAATCCCTCCGCCCCGACGAATAGAATCAATCCTTAAGTTGATAAAAACGACGTCGCAAACTGTTGCGGGCGATAGTGGGCCAACCTGCGGCGTTCCAATTACCCATGGCTATCTGAATGTGCACATGCCGGGGTCGTGATTATGGTGTCTGCTTCTGGAAACCCATTTTCTCCAAATCAGAGGCGCGTGTGGTCATTTCCATATCGAAAATCAATCCTGCTGAAAAGCGCTTTTCCGCACGGTCGAGCGTCTTCTGTGGAATATGGGTCATTTCCAATAAATGTTGGCGCAGGTCAACCCACTCGACAAAGTTTGTGATCCAGCCCTGGCTCGGCGTCATATAACCGCCTTCCCAGGCAATGGCCATAATCACGCCTGGCTCCGCGGTGCGTTGAATATGGAGCTGCATTTCAACCGGCTCATCTAACTGCTCAGCCACTTGGCTCATATGTCCGATGGTGACGCATCCATGCAGAATCGTTACAGTTGCGCTCAGATGCCTTCGGAATCAGTCGCGAGACTCCCGGATAAGCTTCGCATTCGCTCACGGGCGCCGAGCGCTGCGAGTTCCCGGCCAAATCCGGAGGCTTTCGCGCCGCCGAAGGGCACGCGCGGGTCCGAGCGCACAAAATCATTGATGAAGACCACACCTGCTTCGAGCCGGGCGGCAACCGTGTTGGCGCGCTCCGCATCCTGGCTCCAGACTGACACGCTCCCAGCCCAAAATCGCTGTCATTGGCAAGCCGGATCGCCTCGTCCTCAGTTTTGAAAGTAGAGAGGGGCGCAACCGGGCCGGATTACGCTTTCTGAAGGGCGAGTGCTTTGAATGTCTCAGCCAGCGCAGACCGCCAGTCCGGCAATGTGATCCCAAAGGCAGCTTGCAGCTTTTGGTTGGACAGAACAGAATTGGCTGGCCGTGTTGCCGAAGTCGGATATTCACTCGTAGGAATAGGAATGACCTGCGGCACTCTTTCGCCACTCTGCCGTTGCTGCACAAAGATTTCCTCTGCGAACCCGCGCCACGTCGTATCACCGCCGCAAGTCATGTGATATATGCCATATTCCGGCCCAGTTGTCATCGCGTGGTCCACCACGGCGCGCGTCGCATCGGCAATCGCAATCGAAGAAGTCGGCGCCCCAAATTGATCGTCGACGATCTTCAACTGTTCGCGCTCGCGGCCTAACCGCAGCATAGTACGCAGAAAATTATTGCCATGCGGCCCATAAACCCAACTCGTGCGAAAGATAAGATACTTGCCGCCTACTTGCCGGACAGCCTGTTCACCCGCCAGCTTGGTCCGCCCATAGGTATTCAGCGGATTCGTTGTATCCGTCTCCATCCACAGAGAAGTTTTCGATCCATCGAAGACGTAATCGCTCGAATAATGCACCAGCAGCGCATCCAGCTTTGCCGCCTCTTCCGCAATCACGCGAGGGGCCTCGCCATTGATCGTCATGGCCAGTTCCGGCTCCGATTCGGCCCGATCCACTGCGGTATACGCCGCCGCATTCAAAATAATGGCGGGCTGGAGTTGACGGAGCAGGGGCCGCAGTTCTTCCGGCCTGGCAAGATTCGCGACTGCGCGGTCCCACGCTTTCACATCGCCGGCGTCAGCGAAGCTACGCTGCAATTCGGTCCCAATCTGACCACTTGCGCCGAGAATCAGGATAACCGGTTTCTGGATCATGTGAAGAGCTCAGCCTCTTTGAGCGGACGGCCCTGCTGGTCCTTTTCCGAGACGATCACCTCTTGCAGCGAAACCGGCCACGAGATCGCCAAGTCAGGATCGTTCCACAGGAGCGTTCGCTCGTCCGCAGGCGAGTAATAGTGTGTGACTTTGTAGGCAAATCCCGCAGTCTCAGACAAGGTCACAAATCCATGCCCGAATCCTTCCGGAATCCAGAACATCCGCCCGTTTTCACCGGAAAGTTCCACGCCTACATGCTTTCCGAAGGCCGGCGAACTGCGCCGCAGATCGACCGCCACATCCCATACCGCGCCATGAGTCACGCGCACTAATTTCCCTTGCGTGTTCCGGATCTGGTAGTGGATACCGCGAACCACATTCCTCTTCGAGACTGAGAAATTGTCCTGCACCCATCGCGTCGGCAGTCCGGCCTGCTCCATGAGCCGCTCGTTATAGGTCTCGCAAAAAGCGCCGCGCCCATCCTTGAATATCCTGGGCTCCAATATCACGACTCCGGGCAATGCGGTTTCGATCAGGTTCATTCTCTAAATGCCACCAGAAGGGAAATTGGGTTCGTTGAGGAGAGACAGCAGATACTGGCCGTATCCGCTCTTGCACACCGGCTGGGCAAGCACCTCCAGCTGCTGCGCGGTGATATATCCGTGGCGAAAAGCGATCTCTTCCGGGCATGCGATTTTCAAGCCCTGCCGCCGCTCGATGGTTTGAATGAAAAGCCCTGCTTCAAAGAGCGAGTCGTGCGTTCCGGTATCCAGCCACGCCATGCCTCGGCTCATCAACTCAACGTCAAGCGTACCGCGTTCAAGGTAGCAGCGGTTCAAATCCGTAATCTCAAGCTCGCCGCGCGGCGAGGGCTTTAGAGCCGCTGCCAGATTCACTACGTCGTTGTCATAGAAATAAAGTCCCGTGACTGCGTAACGCGACTTCGGAGCTTTTGGCTTTTCCTCAAGGCTGATGGCGCGTCCCTGCTGGTCGAACTCAACCACGCCGTATCGTTCCGGATCTTGGACAGGATAGGCAAAAACGGTCGCGCCTTCACTCTTGCCCGCGGCCCTCACCAGCTGCGCAGACAATGACTGCCCATAGAAGATGTTGTCTCCCAGAACCAGCGCACAGGGATCCTTGCCGATAAAGTCCTTGCCAATGATGAAAGCCTGCGCCAGACCATCCGGGCTTGGCTGCACTGCGTAGAAAAGCTGAAGTCCCCACTGCGCTCCATCGCCGAGCAACTCGGCAAAACGCGAGGTGTCCTGCGGGGTTGAGATAATCAGGATTTCCCGGATGCCCGCCAACATCAGCGTCGTCAGCGGGTAATAAATCATCGGCTTGTCATAAACCGGCAGAAGCTGCTTGGAAATGACGTGCGTGACCGGATAGAGGCGCGTTCCCGAGCCGCCTGCGAGCACAATCCCCTTCATCGCGCGACACGCTCCGCGTAATTCGTTTCAATCCATTGCTGGTACGCTCCCGATCGCACGTTCTCCACCCAATCCTGATGCGCCAGATACCACTCCACGGTCTTTCGAATTCCCGATTCAAAGCGCTCCGCCGGTTCCCATCCAAGCTCCTGCTTGATCTTGCGCGCGTCGATGGCATAGCGCCGGTCGTGGCCGGGACGGTCCGTCACATAAGAGATCAGCTTTCTTCGCGGACCTATCGCTTCACTGGGAACAAGCTCGTCCAGCAGGTCACAGATCGTTGTCACCACATCGATGTTCTTCCGCTCGCTTGAGCCGCCGATGTTGTAGGTCTCGCCCGGTCTGCCGCGCTCAAGCACCGCGCGAATCGCGGAGCAGTGATCTTCGACAAACAGCCAGTCGCGAACATTTTTCCCATCGCCGTAGACCGGCAGCGGCTTTCCCTCAAGGCTGTTCAGGATCATCAGAGGAATCAGCTTCTCGGGAAACTGAAACGCGCCGTAATTGTTTGAACAGTTTGTGGTCAGAACCGGCAACCCATAGGTGTGGAAGTATGCGCGAACCAAGTGATCGGACGCAGCCTTGGAAGCTGCATAAGGACTGTTCGGCGCATACGGCATAGTCTCGGAAAATGCAGGATCGTCTGACGCCAGCGACCCATATACTTCATCCGTAGATACGTGCAGAAAGCGAAACCTTTTTTTCTCCTCTGCGCTCAGATCCGCACAGTACGCGCGCACTGTCTGCAGAAGCCCAAATGTGCCAAAGACGTTCGTCCGGATAAACGCATCCGGTTCTACGATGGAGCGGTCTACATGACTTTCTGCAGCGAAATGCACGATCGCTTTCGGTCTATGCTCGCGCAGGAGCTTCCCGACCAATGCTTCGTCGGCGATATCTCCGTGCACGAAGACGTGGCGTGGGTCATGGTCAAGCGACACAAGATTGTTGCGGTTGCCCGCGTATGTCAGGCTGTCCAGATTAATGACAGCTGAACCAACTTCCTTGATCCACGTCAAAACGAAGTTAGAGCCGATAAAACCGGCGCCGCCTGTCACCAGAATCGAATCTTGTTTGTTCATCATTTCTTAGGCTGTCGTTTTCTTCCTGGCCCAGAGCGCTTTGCGAAGAATATCGAGGCGCTCGCTTTGTTCCGGATCCTGCCGCAATCGTTCCAGGCCTTCGCGGAAGAGAGCTGCAAACAGGCCGATAAACAATCCCGCCAAAGTAGCAATAATCGTGATCAGGGCACGTTTCGGTGAAGATTTATAGTCAGGAACAATGGCCGGATCGACGACCTGGATCAGCGCTCCCTCTTTCGCTTCATCCAGTTTGGCCAGTTCGAACTGGCGCGCCAGAATCTGAAAGATTGTGTCATAGTACTTCACGTCGCGCAGCCTGCGGATATATTCGATTCCGGCCTGCGACACTTGTCCTTTCGGCATAATCAGGCCAGCGCTGCTGTCGTCGACATTGCCGCCGAGTTTCGCCAACTGTGCCTTCAGGCCGTCCAATTCCTGCTGCGCCTGCACCACGTCTGAGTTCTGGCCGGTTGCATAGGTGCGCATCGCCTCCAGTTGTACTTCCTTCGCTGCAATCTGTGCACGAAGCGCAGCAGCCGACTCAATCAGCGCCCGCGCCTGGCTGTCAAGCTGAATCATCCCGGTTTTCTGCTGTGTTTCCTTTAGCGCTTCTTCCGCATTGGCAAGATTGTCCTTCGCCTGCTCCATCTGCTGTTCGAAAAAGAGCCTGCGCTGCGCCGCCTCGCCGATAGCCAAGTGCTGAGAAAGATTACGGTACTCGTCCACATAGGCGTTGGCCATTTCAGCGGCGCGCTTTGGATTTTTGTCTTCAATCGATATGTGGATCAGGTTGTCCTTCGTGCCGCTCTCCACAGTCGCATGGCTCTCAAAAGCCTTTCGCGCTGTGGACATGTATTTCTGGTGGTATTCCTCCATCAGACCGAACCGCTTTACCATGGCGTCTTCCACCGTGCGGCTCTTGAACATCGCCACGAACATATCGTTGGGATTTTTCAGCCCTATCGTGGAACCGGCAAGAGCGCCAAGCGAGCCCAGGTTCCCAATCTGCGACATGAGCGCTGAGCTGATCGATGAATTCTGCTGCGGCGGCAATACCGTCGTTGTAGCCGTGTATTTCTTCGGCAGAATGAGAGAAACGAGCAGCGCAACGATGCCGAAACCGGCAGTAACTTTAAAAATCAGCCATTTGCGGCGCGCCAGAATGATAAGAATATCCAGCAGGGAAACTTCATCGTTCGGTGATGCGTGGGATACCCCTGGTGGGAGCTTTTCCGATTCTAAATCCCGGATCTCAGTAGTCGTTGTATTCATTCCCTGCGCTTCTACGGTCGGAGCCCTAACCTCAGCTATATCAGCCCTGAATGAATTCTACCTGTAAGCACAGTTCAACCCCAAGAATCTTCACTCGTAACGATCCTCAGCTACTTTTGACAAGACTCTTAAGACATCTTGCCCGGATGTCCGGTCACATCGCCCATTCCGTCAGCATCCGCAGTGTGTCCACGCGTAGCCCACAGGATTCCGCCTACGAAGACCACGATGAACAAAAGGATTACACCTGTAGTATTTAGCATCGCTACCTCCTGATTCCTTGGAACTCAAGAAGCGCTGCCAGGTTGCGTGGCGTCGCCCTCAAACCTGAACCGGCTCCGCGTCAGGACATTTTCGTTCCACCCGGATTCGTGAGGAATTCACCAGAGCGACCGCAATAACAACCGCAATCATTCCGGCATATTCGGCGCCCACCATCCGCTCGCCCAGAAGAATCCCCCCAAAAATCACCGCGACGACCGGGTTGACATACGCATAGGTCGCGACCTTGGGAACAGGGACGTGCTCCAGAAGCCAAACAAACGCCGTGTAACGAACCAGCGAACCAAACGTTACCAGATATGCTACCGCACCCATGGCGCCGCGCGTCGCCTTGCCAATGCAGGCTGGCGCAGTGTTTGAGTGAAAGATGCGCCACTCATCGATTTGCGGCATAGATTGTCCAGATAGAACCAATCTGTGAAAAGAATGGCTGATTTGGGCGCAAGAGAATGACCTCTGACGGACGCCGAAGTCGTCTGAGAACCGCCTCGTCAGCGGTTGTTTCGCTAATTCGCGGCTTCCGCCTCGTCTGCAGGCGTGCTATTCTCAGCTCACACAGGGGACAAGATGCGCATCGACAGGCACATCGCCGGTTTAAGCCCCGCCTACAGCTCCAGACGCTGGAGCCCGGCCTTTGCGCGTGCCATTGCTCCCCGCCGGCATCTCCGCGTGCTGCCCACGCGTACGCGACCTAGTCTCTTCGGCAGCGATTAGTCGCCGCTGCCCGTGACGCTTGACTGCGCACTCGGCCAGTAAGAACAACCGCCAACCGCGTCCGTGTCATCGCAGGAAGAACGGCTCCTCCCACAGCCACATTGCCGTTCGATGGATCGCGGCATTTTCTTTCAGGGAAAACAAGAGCAGGCTGAAGCCCAAACCAAGGCCTAAAAGGAGAAAACCCATGCAGTCGACCGAGATCCTGAACAAATTTGGGCCGAAACTCATCGGCCCCCTGCCCGGACCGAATGCCCGGCGCATCGTCGAAGAAGATGACCGGCTTATTTCGCCCAGCTACACGCGCTCCTACCCGATGGTGGCCAAGCGCGGCTGCGGACTGCGCCTGGAAGACGTGGACGGCAATGAGTTCCTCGATTTTGCCGCCGGAATCGCCGTCACCTCGACCGGACACTGCCATCCGGAAGTTGTCGCAGCCATTCAGAAGCAGGCTGCCGAGCTGATCCACATCTCCGGCACAGATTTTTACTATGAGAGTCTGATCACGCTTTCAGAACGTCTCTCAGCAATCGCTCCTATGCCCGGCCCGCACCGGTTTTACTACGGCAACTCCGGCGCGGAAGCTGTCGAGTGCGCGCTGAAGATCGCCCGCTATCACACGCAGCGCCAGCAGGTCATCGCCTTTTTTGGAGCATTTCACGGACGCACCATGGGCGCGCTTTCGCTCACTGCATCGAAGCCGCAGCAGCGGCGGCGCTTTGCCCCGCTCGTCCCCGGCGTCACGCACGTGCGCTATCCCTATGCGTATCGCGGCTGTAGCGGCGGCCCGCAGGACGAAGAGAAGTTCGCGCTCGGCTGCGCGCGTTATATCGAGGAAAAGCTATTCAAGACAACTCTCGCACCGGAAGAAGTTGCCGCGATCTTCGTCGAGCCGATCCAGGGTGAGGGTGGTTACGTCGTCGCACCGACAATTTTCCTGCAGGAACTGCGCCGCATCTGCGACAAGTACGGCATTCTGCTCGTCGCCGATGAAGTGCAGTCAGGCGCGGGCCGCACCGGCAAGTGGTGGGCCATCGAGCACTCCGGCGTAGAGCCCGACATCGTCTGCATCGCCAAGGGCATCGCCTCCGGCATGCCGCTCGGCATCTGCATGACCCGCGCCGAGATCATGGATTGGAAGCCCGGCTCGCACGCATCCACTTTTGGCGGAAACCCGGTCTGCATTGCCGCCGCGCTCGCCACCATGGACATCCTCGAACGCGAAGGCATTGCCAATGCAGCGACAATCGGAGACCAGATGCTCAGCCGCCTGCGCGAATGGCCGGCAAAACATCCCGTCGTGGGCGATGTGCGCGGACGCGGCCTGATGATTGGCATCGAGATCGTGAAAGACCAGAACACGCGCGAAGTTGCAGGCCAGTGGCGTGACCGCATCGTCGAGCTGGCCTTCGAGCGCGGCCTGCTGATCCTCGGCTGTGGAGAAACGTCGATCCGCCTGGCGCCTCCATTGATCGCAAACGAGCACGAAGCCGCGATTGCGCTCGACATCCTCGAAGAGTGCATTTCGTTGGTTGAATCCGAGCAGTTTGTGCCAAGGGCTCTGGCTACTTCTGCGGTGTAAGATGTGAAGCCAGAGATTGTGAGGTCTCCGGCTTCACCTTCAGTTCATGTCTGTCACTATCATCGTTCTAGGCGGGAAAGTCTGCATGATCACACGTCTATGGCAGGGCTACACCACCCCGGAAAACGCTGATGCGTACGAAACATTCATTCGCCTGGAGGTATTCCCCTCGCTCCGCGAGGTGCGCGGGTTTCTCGGCGGCAAGCTCCTCCGCCGCAATCTGTTTCAGGAAGTCGAGTTCGTCGCCCTGACGCATTTCGACTCCCTTGAATCGGTGCGTGCCGCCGCTGGTGAAGAGTTCAGCTACATCATCATTCCCGAGAGCGGACGCAAGCTGCTCTCCCGCTTCGACCAGCGCGTTGCCATTTACGAAGTTGTCGCTGACGAAGCAGCCAGCTGAAGCACTCACTTACTTGCGCAGTGCCTGTCGGCGAAAGATCACGCCGGCCACTAAGAACAGCAACGAAATTGCGATTGCAAGCAGCGCATGCATGCGAGCACCCGCGTGCAGATTCAACGCAGCGTCGATCCACCAGACCACAGCGCCCACAAACCAGATGATGTAAGAATTCGACCGCACCTGAATACTATTTTGATGCAACTCGGGGAAGACGATGTTCCCGGCTCATGTCAGCACCCACACGGAAAGCGTTTCACATCCTAACCAGGGCTGCCCAACTAAATGCGCACCAGTTCCTGTTGAATGCGCCCAGTCACCTCGGCCTTGTCGCGTGAGGTCATCATGTTGACCTCGCTGCGAATCCCGAACTCCGGCAGATAAATCCCCGGCTCAACTGAGAAGCACGTAAAGGGCAGGATTCGGCGCTCATCATGGGTCTCCAGATTATCAAGGTGGGCGCCGCCGCCATGCAGCTCCGTGCCAATATTATGACCGGTGCGATGCGTGAAGAACGGTTCGAACCCCGCTGCTCGAATGACTTCGCGCGCGGCATCATCGGCCTGCCATCCGGCAATCGGCTTTTTGTGGGCAAAGGCCTCCTGCACAAGCCGTATCGCCGCATCCCGCGCGCTCTTCACTGTTTCGAAGACCTTATTTTCGCGGTCGGTAGGCTCGCGCCCCACTACGCCTGTCCAGGTAATGTCGTACCAGCAGGTGCGTGGCCGGTTCTTGCGCGCCCAGATATCGATCAGCAGAAAATCTCCGCTCTGGATCCTGCGCGAGTGCGCGGCAGTAGGCTCATAGTGCGAGTCGGAAGAATTCTCATTCACCGATACATTCGGACCGTTTTCCGTGACCATCTCTGCGCGCTCGATCGCCTGCTGAAACCAGGTCATCATCTCGTATTCCGTAATGCCGCTCTTCAGCCTGCGGTCAATGGCCCGAAATCCCTCCGCCAGAATCTCATCGAGAGCCTGCTGCGCCTCATAGTGGCTGGCAATCTGCTCCGCGGAAAGCACCGCCTCAAACTGGCTCACCAGATCAGCCGAGCTGACAATCGTCTTGCCCATCTCGCGCAGCAGCTCCACCGTCCCGGCATCCACCATCGAGACATACATGATGGCGTTGCGCGGAGAGTACTGCATGGCAATGTGGCGATAGGGCGCAAGCATTGCCTCCAACCCACGCTGCAACTCCTGCCACGAGGAATACTGCGTCTTCCCTCCCGGCAGGGAATCGAGCCGCGCCTGCTCGATGCGGTGCACCAGCTTGTGAGGCTCACCGTGCGCCGGAATCACGTAGTACCAGCGGCGGGTAATGTGCGCATGAGGATCGAGGCCGAGAATATGTTCGCCAATCGGATCACGGTGGTGATGATCATAAAAAAGCCAGGCATCGAGCTTCAGGTCGCGGAGAGCGGATTGGATTTCGGAAAGGTTCATTGTTGAAGCAAAGTCTATCGGAAATGCGGAGCATAAGTCACAGCCCGCGGCTTGTCCCGGTATGTGAAACGCCCCGATTTCGGATTCCGCCCTGCCGGTGCTAGCTTTATCGCAGCCTTTCCGGAGGAGACTGATGGAGATACCACGCCGCACCTTGTGCCAGGCGCTCCCGCTGATGGTTGGTTCGCTACTGGGAAGTCCACTCGCCTGGGGCGCTAACGACCAACCAATTCAATCGTTTGCCATGCCCTTTGACCAGATGACGGTGCACACGAATGGCGGCAACACGGCGCGTCCCATCCTTGACGGTGTCACCCATTCCGGAATCCATCTTGAAGCCCACGAAACCGTCCTTGCGCCGGGAGCTATGCCGCACCCGCCCCACCATCATGTGCATGAAGAGCTCTTTCTTCTTTCCAAGGGAACGCTCGAGATCACGATTGCCGGCAAATCGACGGTACTGGGGCCAGGTTCCGCCGCCTTTATTCACTCGGGCGAAGAACACGGGGTCCGCAACATCGGACAGGAGCCCGCGCAGTATTTTGTTGTAGCCATTGGAACGGAAACACAGGGCTGACTAGGCTCTTAGACCTTCTGTGTATCCAGTCATTTCAATAGCCGAAGCGCGTTTTCTCGATAGACCTTAACAAGCACATCGTCCGGCAGATGCAATCCATAAATATTCCAGCGCCCCTGCCGCGACGCGTGCGAAGGATATTCGAAATACTCGTCCGCGGTTTCGAGAAAACGAAAGTAGAGCCGATACATCGACTCTTCAGGCAACAAATCGGACCCGAAAAGAATCCGGTCAGGAAATTTTAGAAACAGTTTCCGCGCCGAATAAGGCTGCCGTCCGAGCTCCGAAGCACGCGCGCTGATATCGATGTATACATTCGGATATCTCTCAAGCAGGGTATGAACGCGCGCAAGATTCTCCCCGCTCTCAGCTACATGCGCGGCAACAAACGTCGTCTTTGGATGCCGCGCAATCACCCGGTCGCGCTGGTCGAGCAGTTCCTGCTTCGAGTACTGCGATCCGTAAAACCCCCAGTCAGGATGCGCCGCCAGTTCCTCATACCGCTCGTTGCGCGCATCGATCGGCAGAAAGAAGGCATCCGGGTCCGCCGTGTGAAACACAACCGGAACTCCCAGTTCCGCAGCCTTGTCGAAAATAGGAGCCAGTCTTTCATCGTCCACGCGCAATAACTCGCCACTGGCATCACGCACGCTTAGGCCAAGATCTTTCCAGAACTTGATCCCAACCGCGCCGCGCTCCACGAGCTTCTCCAGCCGCTCTAATGTCAGCGTCACAAAATCGGGTTTGATTACATCGGACCAATCCATCCATCCAATCGTGGCAAAACGCTCCGGATCAGCTGCGCGAAACGTATCGATCATCCGCAGAGCCTCATCGCCTGTCTTCATCGTGATGTTTACGGTCTTCTCGAGGCCGCAGGCATCCATCACGCGCAGAACGTCGCGCGGATCAAGCGAGTCCAGATGGTTGTGGTAATCAATGACGGGGAACCGGGCGCGCTCCAGGTGATGCCTTGCAGAAATAAGCATGGACCTCGGTTGAAACTCGCTTAGCGGAAGGCTCACAGCCGCTTTCGCAGAAACCATCGCCACAAACTTATCCTGCTCAGTCATGATTCACCTGTCTCCCACATCTAGTCACGCACATAACAAAACCTTCACAGTCACAATCAGAGTAATGGCAGCAAAGGCGCTCCGGAAATTATCGGATGCATCGCACACAAGTATTTCAGCGATAGGAGCGTCACAAATGAAGAAACCCGTCCGAACATGTATGTACTACAATCAGTACTTTCCGCACTGCTTTCTTGGCGAATGTCATCGCAGTCCGGACTTTTCCTGTTTCGTAATCGAGAACGGCACCATTCCGCCCAGCCTCAGCTCAAGCGGGATAAGCCGCGTTGCATTGCACGTAAGGAACAAAACCAAATGAAGTGGATAAAGACTGCGCTCAGGAATGTTTACCTTTTCACACTTGTATTTCTCGCGTATGGAGTGACGGCAAAAGCGCAGGACCATGGCAACGCTGTGGCAACGATTCACGGCAATACCTACGTTCTTTCAAACAATACCATCGAGGCCTCATGCACGCTTGCGAACAGCAGAATAGCTACAGTAACAGTTATAGATAAGCGGCATCATACGCTGCTGCTACTCTCCGACCCATTTGCCCTGCTGCTCGAGGATGGAACAATTTACAAAGCGGGCAACCTGCAAATCGAGGGCGCTCCAAAGATGCAGGCGCTCACACCAAACCCCGGGGCATCGCGCTATTCCGACCGCCTTCCCGGAGAGCAATTCACCCTGCCGCTCGTAAGCAGTGATGGAACCTTGCGGCTAAGCTGGTCCATTGTTCTGCGCGACGGCTCACACTATATCCGCCAGTTCATCACGGCGACCGCAGGCGCGCGGGATGTGCCAATCAGCCGCGTGCAGCTGATCGACTTGAATTTGCCGGGCGCGCGCATCGTCGGCTCCGTCAAAGGCTCGCCTATAGTATTTAGCAATTTCTTTCTTGGCTTCGAGCATCCGCTCTCTGACAGCAAAGTGTCGGACGACCGCGCTACTGCCTACATCGATCGCGACCTCCCGCTCAGGGCCGGTCAATCGGTCACGTATTCATCTGTTATTGGAATTACTGAGACTGGCCAGCTACGGCGCGACTTCCTCAGCTACATCGAACGCGAGCGTGCTCATCCTTACCGCACCTTCCTGCATTACAACTCGTGGTACGATCTCGGCTACTTCAACGCATATGACGAAGCCGGCGCGCTCGACCGTATCAATGCCTTCGGCCGCGAGCTGCAAGAGAAACGCGGCGTCACGCTCGATTCCTATTTATTTGACGATGGGTGGGACGACCACGCCTCGCTCTGGAACTTCAACAAGGGATTTCCAAACGGCTTCACGCCCATACGCGAAGCAGCCGCCAAGTATGGCGCTGCGCCCGGCATCTGGATGTCTCCCTGGGGCGGTTATGACGGGCCGAAGAAAGAACGCATCCAGTTCGGCAGAGAACAAGGCTATGAAATCGTCGACAATGGGTTCGCACTCTCCGGACCAAAGTATTACGCGCGCTTTCGCGACGTATGCATGGAGATGATCCGCAAGTACGGTGTAAACCAGTTCAAATTTGACGGGACCGGCAACGCCAACAGCGTCTTTCCCGGAAGCGCATTCGACAGCGACTTTGCCGCAGCCATTCATCTCATCGGAGAGCTGCGCGAAGTCAAGCCGGATATCTACATCAATCTCACCACCGGCACCTATCCGTCACCGTTCTGGTTGCTTTATGCCGACTCCATCTGGCGCGGCGGCGACGATGACAATGTCGCCGGCGTAGGCCCATACCGCGAGCGCTGGATCACCTATCGCGACGCCGCCACATACGAAAATGTGGTGAAGGCTGGGCCGCTCTATCCGCTCAACTCGCTTATGCTGCATGGGCTGATCTACGCGCAGCATCACAAGGAGCTGAACAAAGACCCCAACAACGACTTCCGCAACGAGATACACGATTATTTCGGCAATGGCACGCAGTTACAGGAAATGTACATCACGCCGTCCCTGCTCACTCAAGCCAACTGGGACGATCTGGCGGAAGCGGCAAAGTGGTCGCGCGCCAACGCCGACGTCTTGAAGGACACGCACTGGATCGGCGGCGACCCTGCATGGCTTGAGGTCTACGGATGGGCTTCATGGGCGCCGAAAAAGAGCATCCTGGTCCTGCGCAATCCCAGCGATCATCCGCAGACCATCCGCGTGGACATTCAAGACGCCTTCGAGCTTCCAATCGGCGCGCCGCAACTCTACACCGCAAAGAGTCCGTGGAAGGATGACGCCGGCAAGCAGGCCATCGAGCTGCGCGCGCATACTCCGCACGAATTTCAGCTCGCGCCCTTTGAGGTATTGACGCTAGATGTTACACCGCAATGACCGCGGCCGTTGCGGCGATGTTCTCAACGCGTCCGCATTTCTGGAAAGAAATCATCGTCCAACGCACGAAGAAGCGCCGCTCAGCTTTTGCTCCAGTAACCGCGGTATAAGGAACTGAAAAAATCGATCGGAGTCAGCATTCAGGCAAACATTCACGTTGGCCGCGCCTGCACTCTCGCGCGTGAACCCTGAACTATCGATGTCGATGTGCAAAGGAGTGGTGGGACACAGCTCAGGCTGCAGCGCATACGCCATGGCAACCACGTCGAACATCGTCGGCGTCGTCTGATGAGCCACGTACTGCCACTCTGCTGTCAGCACCTGCAAGGAATCCGTAAGCGGCGTGCTCACCGTGCTCAACATCCCGCGCTTTACTTCGTCGAACTTCAGCTGCGTTGAATCAAGCGGCATCATGTAGATCGGCACTCCCGACCGCAAAAGTTTCTGTGCCGCCGCAGGATCCATAGCAATGTTGTATTCCGCATCAGGACCGTGCGCCGGCATATAACCCAGATCGTCGTAGCCGCGCCGTATCGAGCCGCCCATCATCACAACGCGCTTCAGCTTTTTGAACGTCTCAGGATCACGATCGATAGCCGCGCCGATGTTTGTAAGCGGAGCAATCGCGATCAGTGTAATCTCGCCTGGATTCTTCCGAATCTGATTGAGCAGAAAATCGACGGCGTTCGCATGCGCGTGCGCTTCGCCCGTCTTCGCCCAGACTGCTTGAGAGAACGCTGTCTTGCTCGCCGTCTTCACTCCGGTGGTGACAGGAATGTCACTGCGTCCTGTCTCGCACAACAGACGATCCAGCAGACGGCTGCGCAGCTCCGTGTCACCCCAGGCTGACGTGATGCCCAGAATCTTCAACTCCGGACTCGAGAGCGCAAGACCCACCGCAAAGGCATCGTCAATGTCATCGCCAATATCGGTGTCTATGATGATCTTCTGCTGCGCGAACGCGCTGAGACAGCCTGCGGAGAACAGCAAGACGGCGAAGAATGCCGCCGCCATCTTCGAATATTTACTGATTGACATATTTATCCAGCCACTTCAACTCTTCACGCACTTTGATGTAGCCGTGCCAAGGATTCTTGTCCAACCCATGCCCCTCGCCGGGGAACGCCAAAAACGTGTGCGGAACATGGAGTTGCCGCAAGGCTCGCTCCATCAATACATCTTCAAGAAAGCTGACGCGCACATCGGCATTGCCGCCCACAAGATGCGTCGGCGTCTTCACCTTGTTGAATTGAAAGAGCGCTGCCTCCGATTGATACAGTTCCGGGCTCTCCCACGGATTGCCGCCTAGGTACCACGCATCGTCATAGGTCTCGTCATCGTTGCCCCAGTTGGCAGCGTGTTCTATCGCTCCAGCGCCAGTCACTGCCGCCTTAAAGCGCGTCGTCTGCGTGATCAGCCAGTTTGTCATATAGCCGCCATAACTGTATCCGCCAATCGCCAGGTGATCCGGATCGGCGATCCCATCCTTCACCAGAGCATCCACCCCTGCAAGAATGTCTTTGCCTGGCACTGAAACCAGATGCGGCTCGATCTGCAACATAAATTTGTCGCCATAACCGCTCGATCCACGATAATTCGGGCGAAACACTAGCCATCCGTTCGCTGCCGCAAGCGTGGCCCAATCATACCAATCCGCGCCGAAGCGATTGCCATCCGCATCTGCCGGTCCGCCGTGAATCAGCGTCAGCATGCGCAGGTGTTTTGCGCCTTTCTTTCCCGGCGGATAGATCAGCACGCCCTCCACTTCCGTGCCGTCGTATGACTTCCACTTATAAGTTGTCCACTCAGGCTGGGCTCGTTCATGAAAAATCGCGTTGAAATTTGTGACTGCCTTCGCGCCCTGCAGCGAACCAGAAGCGTCGGCAACGAACGCCTGCGTAGGATCGTTGATTGTCGAATGCAGCACGATAAATTTGCGCGTATGCTTGGCTGCATCCACGCCTGAATATGTACCGGCAACACCCGCCAATTCCTCCGCTTTGCTACCATCGATCCTGTAAAGCTGCTGCTGCGTGCCGGTGAGGCCGGCGGCAATCACGCTGCCGTCGCTGTCGATGGTGTAATCCTCAATCGATCCCTTGAAGTCCGCGCCGAGCCGCTCCGCCTTTCCGCTTGCCGGATCGATCATATACAAGCGTCCCTGCACATCCTGATACTTCCCCTCAAGCGAACCCGACGCGGCGCGCACATTAAAGTAGAGCCGCTGGCCAAGCGGCCCCCAGCGAAGACCACTCTCTATCGCCTGATTATGGGTAAGCTGCTTCGCGTCGCCACCATTCGAGCTAACGAGAAAAATCTCGCTTGCCTCCGGGCCTTCCATGCGGTGCGACACCGAGTCCGTTTCAAACGCAATTTCCTGCGGAGCAGCGGCGATCTCTGCAATCTCGAGGTCGTTTTTCGCCAGTGCCTTCGCCAGCTTCGGCAGTGGCGAGTCCTCGTCCTCTTTCTCTTTCTTCGCAGCGGCCTTCGGTCCCGGAAGCTTCTGTGCCTGGGCGATCGCATCCTGCACCGGAATCGCCAGCAGCACATCGCCGCGATCCTGTTCGCGCCACCGGATGACGTCCTTCCACTCTTCCTTGCGCGCATCTTCCTGCGCCTTCGTCAGCGGCTGTTCGACGGAAAAGAAAATCCTCGTCCCATCCGCTGACCACGCGAAGGCATGCGCATCCAGTTTCTCCGCGTACAGAGGAAACGCTTCGCCGCCGGCCACGGAGATCAACCACACTCGCTCCGTACCTTCATCGTCGTCGTCATCTTCATCGACCAGCGCACGCGAGGAGATAAACGCGATGTACTGTCCATCCGGCGACCATGCGGGCGATGAGTCATATCCTGATTGCGTCAGCTGCACCGTCGCGCCCGTCTTTTGCTGCCAGAGCCACAGGTCATCGCGAAAACGATCGTGCTGCCAGTCGGGCGACGATGTCCAGATCACAGCAGCCTGCCCGTCCGGCGCCAGCCTTGCCTCGCGGATGTCGGTCGCGTTCATGAACTCATCCAGCGTTATCAGCGGTTTCGATTTCTGCGCTTGCGCAAGACACAACGATGGGCAAAGAAGCAACAAAACGCCGGCAAATTTCTTCACTCTCTTCTACCTTTTGCAGAAACTGATTTTCTGGTTGACGATATCATCCGCATCCACGCACCTCCAAGCAATTCATGCGGCGCTTTCTTTCCAAAACTCGCCCGCAATCTGTTACTTTTTGACTTTTACTGGAAAGGGGAATTTCATGCGTTGTTCCACCACGCTCAGCTTGCTTGCGCTCTGCGCCTTTACCTTTGCTATCGCTCCCGGCAACTGCTCCGCCCAGGTCGACGAGCAAACCAGGCAGCTTGCACATGACATCTTCCAGCAGCTTATCGAGATCAACACCACCGACTCGGTGGGCAGCGTCACCGCAGCCTCTGAAGCTATGCAGCAGCGCTTCCTCGACGCCGGCTTTCCAAAAGAAGACATATACCTCGGCGGTCCTAACGATCGCAAAAAGAACCTCGTCGTCCGCCTTCACGGAACGGGCGAGAAAAAACCGATCCTCTTCATCGGCCATCTCGACGTAGTTGAAGCGCGCCGCGAAGACTGGACTACCGACCCGTTCAAGTTCGTCGAAAAAGACGGCTTCTACTACGGCCGTGGCACGCAGGACATGAAAGAAAGCGACGCCATCCTCGTCACCACTTTCATTCGACTCAGGAAAGAAGGCTACAAACCCGAACGCGACCTCATCCTCGCGCTCACCGCCGATGAAGAAGGCGGCAAATCAAACGGCGTCGAATGGCTGATCAAGAATCAGCGTAGCCTTATTGACGGCGAATACGTCGTGAACCCCGACGGCGGCGGCGTTGACCTGCAAAACGGCAAACCCATCGCCATGGACGTCGACGCCACCGAGAAGCTTTACGGTGACTACCAGCTCACCGCCCTCAATCCCGGCGGACACAGTTCGCTGCCTGTGCCGGACAACGCCATCTACCACATTGCCGATGCGCTCCAGCGTCTGCAGTACTACACCTTCCCCTTCGAGTTGAACGCAATCACGCGCGCCTACTTTGCAAAGATGAGCACAGTCGAGTCAGTCCAGACCGCATCCGACATGAAGGCCATCCTGACAACGCCGCCTGACAACGCCGCCATCGCGCGCCTGTCAGAAAACCCGGAATACAACTCCACCATGCGCACCACCTGCGTGGCCACGCGTCTCTCTGCAGGCCACGCCAACAACGCGCTGCCGCAGACTGCGCAGGCCATCGTCAACTGCCGCATCCTGCCAGGCCATTCGCTTGAAGAAACGCGCCAGGACCTCATCCGCATCTTCAACGACTCGAAAGTCACGGTTCGCTATGTCGATAGCGGCGGCAATGTCTTCGACCAGGCGCCCGACCGCAAGGCGCTGCCGCCCGCCGCGCTGAAGCCCGAAGTCATGCAATCGCTTGAAGCCATCGTCGCCAAAATGTGGCCGGGCATTCCGGTGCTCCCAACCATGGCTACAGGAGCCTCGGACGGCGTCTACACTAATGCCGCGGGCATGCCGACCTACGGCATCTCAGGCATCGCACTGGAGACGAACGACGTCCGCGCCCACGGCAAGGACGAGCGTTTGCCCATCAAGTCGTACTATCGCGGCGTTGATTTCTACTATCAGTTCATCAAGGCGCTTAGCTCGAAATAGCCAGGCCCCCGCCGCGGTCCGCAGGTCCACAATGAAAAAGGCCCATCCTCGAAGTTGAGAATGGGCCTTTATTCTGCCTGCTTGCTAGAAGGTATACCGCAAAGAGAACTGCATCTTTCGCGGCTCAGACAGCGTCGCGCTGTAAATGCCCAGCGTTCCGCTTGTAAGCCCCCCGTTTAAGTAATTCGGGTTGGTATTAAAGCGCACCGAATTCGTGACGTTGAACACCTCCCAGGCAAACTTTATGTTCTGTCCTTCGGTAATCTTCCACGACTTCGCCAGCCCCGAATCGATATCGAAAATCCCATCGCCGCGGAAGTTGTTGCGCTCGCCTGCCTCGCCCGGATACGGAAGACGGATAGGAGAGCCGCCGTTCGTCACGCCGCTGTTAATGGCATCAGGATCATCGAATACCTGTGGGTCTCCATTTGCGTCGAGGTGTTTGCGAATCTTCACCTGCCCAGTTACCACCCCGGCGCTTTCAATCTGCCAGTTCGTGGCCCACCCCGGAGCAAAAACACTGAACGGCAAACCGCTGGTCCAGCGATTCAACCCAGACCATTGCCATCCGCCGATAAATGCATCGACCAGGCGATTGTCCCCTCCAGCAAATCTCCGTCCCTGACCAAAAGGAAGCTGATACACCCAGTCAATCGTGATCAAATGCGTGGTATCGAAATCCGAAACGCCGCGATTCAGATAAGGCTTCCAGCTGTTCAGGATTGTGCTGAACCCATAAGTTCCGCCAGCCGGCCCGTTTCCACCCAAATACAACTCACTGGAACGTTCAGTGTCCGATCCCATGTCAATCGACCGCGAATAGGTATAGCTGAAATCCAACTGCAGACCATGACTCACTGGATGCCGTAGCACAATCTGGCCCGCGTTGTAATAGCTCATACCTATCGAAGACCACGCATACAACGACGAGAACTGGTCTTGCCAGAAGCGGGTCATAGGATTGCCGCTTGCATTAGTTGGGCAGTTATAAGGCACACCCAGTCTGGTGTTATAGCAAAAATAATCGATGTCGGCTAAAGCAGTAGTTTCGCCTGCGCCATACCGGTTAGGTGCCCACTCATTGTTGTAGATGGCCTGCGTCGCGCTTTCACCTGCATAATCGAAGCCTGCCATATAGGGAAAGACATCTTCAAAGTAAGGAATGGCAGGTACCGACACATTGTTGCCATTGCCGCTATACGGACCATTTCCGTCATTCTGGTCAACGATCTGCGATAGCTGTGAACCCGCCGTAAAGTAGTCGATGCCACTCTTCGTATCGACAAAATCTACCGGTTCGGCAAGATCGAGCTGCTGCAACAAATGGCGGCCTAACCGGCCAACGTATGCCACGTCGACAGTAAATCCACCGGGCAGCTCCCGCTGAACGGAAAAGTCGATGGATTCCGAATAGGGCGTCTTCAACTTGTCGTCTACGCCCCAGGTAATAAGGAACGAATTGGAAGGAACTAAATAAGGATAGGAGATTGGAGACGGCGCTGGAGGAAGGCCGAGTGACGGCAGCGTCTGACGGCCCGTAAATCTTGGCGCCGTGCTGGTAAGCTGCTCGCCCGCCGGATTCTGCAGGCTTGTTGTCAGCCCAAAAGACCCTAACTGATCGAACGAGTTGACGATCCCCTGCCCATAGTGGTCATAAAATACTCCAAACCCGCCACGGATCGATGTCTTGCTGTCAGGCGCCCAGGCAAATGCGACACGAGGTGCAATATTGTCCTTGGATTTTGGCCAGTAACCAGGCTGGTGATATACAGGCCCATTCGGCGCAAAGCTTAGGTCCGGTTCATACACTTGTCCCGACGCGGCTGCAATACCCCGCTGCATGAACCAATCGTGCGTATTGATGGTGGGGGCAATCTGTTGTCCGCTCGTTTCATACGGAGTCTGCAGGATGGTGTGCCTCAGACCAAACGTCAAAGTGAAATTAGGCCGAATGCGCCATGCGTCCTGCAGATAATATTCGTATTCATTGGCTTTGAAATGGCGGTTGATAAATGTCCCATCCGGAAGCAGGTTCCCCGCCGCGCCTCCGTTCGTCACCGTGTAATTGGATTGTTGGGTCAATTGCGGCACTGCGCCAATTAAGTTGTCATACGCAATCTCATACGAATTGGAGAAACTGCCATCCACGCCCGGCAAACCAATTTGGTCGGGGGTCGGAGGATAATTGCCCAGCCAGTAAGGGTTCGTGCTTGCGTTATCGTAAGAGTTTGCATCTGTTCCGCGGTTGTTGTGAATCAGGCGCCAGTTAACTCCGGCCTGAATCGTATGATTGCCCTTGTTCCAGCTCAAATTGTCGACAATATTGTTGACTGGAACAGCGACGACCGTCGTTCGAGTTTCCGCTGTTAAAGATGCCTGAAAACGAAAATCGACATAGTCGCCTTGTCCAACACCACGCTGACTGAACCCTTGACGCGTATATCCATAGCGGATGTCGTTCACCAGGTTCGGAGAAAGTGTCCAGGTATCGCCTGCGGCGATTCCTTTTGTGTTGTCATCAAGAAATGATTGTGCCGGTTGCCCCGGAAACTGTTCGGCTCCAGCAGTCGTGTCTTTTTGCAAATTCCCGCGAAAAAAAATGCGCTGTTTGTCGTTTGGCGCCCAGTCGATCTTTGCAATCGAAGTATTCAACGTAGCTGGCGCAGGTGACGAGAACGTGTAGGACCCGTAGTTGTAACCATCACCCGTATTAAAACCGTTATTGACCGGGAACTGCTGAAAATACTGCTCTGCATAAGGATCAGGGCCGGGACCCCACGGACAAACGCTCGGCCCGGAACAATCGTCAAGCTGTGCGATCTGTGCCGAAGTCAGCGTCTGAGTAACCGTTGGACTGGTGCTGGAAACATAGGTTAGATTCCCAGCGCGAAAACTGGCCGTGGGAACTGTCTGTGTGACCTGCTGATTCTCTGCCGTGCGCTGCCCCTCATAATTCCCGAAGAAAAAGAGCTTATCCTTAATGATCGGGCCACCCACGGCCACACCGAAGGTATTGCGAATCAGCTTTCCCGGAATGTTCGGCTCGCCACTGAATAACTGCGCCTGCTTATTGAACCAGTCGTTCGCAACGGTAAATGTGGGCCGGTGATACTCGTATGCGCTGCCGTGAAACTGATTTGTGCCTGATTTTGTTACGAGACTGATCTGCGCTCCGGAAGAGCGTCCGGCATCCGCATTCGAGTTGCTGGTTGCGACACGAAACTCTTCTACTGAATCGAGCGTCTCGCGGAGGACGCCGGTAAATGCGTAGCCGTTCACCTGATCGTTGTCGTCGAGGCCATCCAGTGTCACGTTGCCTTGGTCCGATCTACCGCCATTCACCGCGCCGCTGCGGCTGTCCATCGTCTGATCGGTGTCGTGCCCCAAAAACAATACACCGGGCTGCAGCGCAAGCAATTCCGGCACATTGCGGCCTTCGCTCGGTAGCGCCTGGATCGTCGCATTGTTCACCGAATTACCCAGCGTCGCGTCTGTCGTGTTCAGCGTCTGCGCCTCGGCGCTCACGTTTACGACTTCCGCGCTCGCCTGCACTGATAAGGTAAAGTCGACTGTCGCAGGCTGGTTTACCAGCAGCTCGGCCACCTTTGACTGGTCGGAGAATCCAGTAGCCGAAACCTTAATGGTGTACTTCGCCGGCGGAATCTGATTGAACTGATAATCGCCGCCATTGTTTGATGTAGTCTGAAGCACTTTGCCGGTCGTGTTATCGGTCAGAGACACAGATGCGCCGGGCACGACTGCGCCGCTTGGATCTTTCACCGTGCCGCGCAGGGATGTTGTTGCAATTTGGGCTGACAGGGGTGAAATTACGCACAATGCGAGTAACAACACCGCAAGGGAAGCGTGTCGCTTGGTCACAGATTCCTCCAGAAAATACAGCACGACCGCTCATAGAGAAGCGGGCGGTTTGTTGTTTCTTTCTATCTGTCTTGCTCTAATAAAAAAGCTTGTAAATTGGTAAGGCTTACATTGTGTGCCAGTCATTACTGAATTTCAATACAATTCAGCTGGGTGTTTAGCAGTCCATGATGTCCTGTCGCACGTCGTTCAGAAACAGCTACGTCTTCCGTAAATTAAACACCTGTCATCACTTGCGGGCGGATTCATCAGAATTATTTATCCATCAAATAAATGGAGGCGGGGGAGTCCTTACCCGGCCGTGCGGAAATTGCGGCCCATCCGGTTCTCGTAATTTGTGTCTATCACAATGACAAAATCATTCACGCAATTCCACTGACCTTTGCGTGCCCTTCTGCTATGTTTTTCCTTTGCTGTCTATGAATTTCCACCGCATCGTCAGTTTCCAAGGAAAAACCGTGTTGAGCCGTCGCCTTCTTCACACCGGCATTGCTGCATTCGCAATACTCTTCCTGTTGCCCCAACCATTCGTCTCCGCTCAGGCTGCTCCCGCTGCCGAGGCCAGGATGGACGTCGCAGCCCTTAACAAATATGCCGGCCAGTATCGCCTCGACAAAGAGCCAGATATCACGCTCTCATTCTTTCGCGACGGCGATCAGCTCGCAGTCGAGTCTACCCGCATACCCCACACGTCGCTGCGCGCAATTTCGCAGGATGTCTTCGCCTCATCCAACGGCACTGCGCGCTACATCTTTCTGCGCGACGCCGCGGGAAAAATGATTGGCGTGAAGCGCATCGCGGGCAAGGACGAGAATCTTGCCACCCGCATCAGCGACCAGCCTCAGCACAACCACTTCCGCGCGTATGACCGCCACGAAGTCATGATCCCCATGCGCGATGGCGTTCGCCTGCACGCAGTCATCCTTCGCCCCATGGACACGAACGAGCCGCTGCCCATCCTCATGCAGCGCACGCCTTATGGAGTCGATGAGACTACGTCCAACTCCATCAACGCCCGCTACACCGAGCTCGCGCAGAGCGGCTACATCTTTGTCATGGAAGACATTCGCGGCCGCTACGGCTCAGAGGGCAAGTTCCTGATGAACCGTCCCATCGTCGAACACCACGACCCCAATTCCTCCGATCCGAACAACATCGACGAAACCACCGATGCCTATGACACCGTAGCCTGGCTCATCAAGAATGTCGCCAACAACAATGGAGGCGTCGGCGTCATGGGCATCTCCTATCCCGGCTTCCTCGCCATCGAATCCGGTATCGACCCCAACCCCGCAGTCAAGGCCATCTCACCGCAGGCCCCCATGACCAACCTCTGGATCGGCGACGACTTCTTCCACAACGGCGCCTGGCGGCAAAGCTACGGATACGACTACGCCATTGGCCTCGAAACCAGCAAGGAAAATGCCTTCAGCAAACTCAATGAAGATGCCTACAATTTCTTCCTCGACGCCGGCTCACTCGCCGGTGACATCAAGAAAGCCGGCGTCGGCGTGCTACCCACATGGCAGGGCTTTATCGATCACCCCGTCTACGATCACTACTGGCAGATTCGCGCCGTCGAAGCCCACCTCACCAAGGTCACCGTGCCCACGCTCGAAGTCGGCGGCTGGTGGGACCAGGAAGACATGTGGGGACCGCAAGCCGAGTACGCCGCCCTTGAGCCGCACGACAAGAACGGCGAAGTCTTCATCGTCCTCGGCCCCTGGAACCACGGCGAATGGGCGCGCACCACACGCCATCTCGGCGATCTCGACTTTGGAGCAGCCACCACCGACCAGTTCCGCGCTCAGATCGAAGCCCCGTTCTTCGCCCACTACCTGAAGGACGAGGGCACCTTCGACCTCAAGGACACCGCATCGTTCCAGACCGGAACCAACCGCTGGATGCGCTACAGCCACTGGCCACCGAAAGAAATCTCAACCCGTAATCTCTACCTCGACGCCGACGGCACCCTCAGCTTTGCCAAGCCAGCCGCGCCTGACGCGACCGCATTTACTACCTATATTTCGGACCCGGCAAATCCAGTCCCCTACCGCAAGCGCCCCATCGAAGCCACCTACGCGCCCGGTGGCTCAGGCTGGTACACCTGGCTCGTGCAGGACCAGAGATTTTTAAATCAAAACAACGGGGGCAAGCGCAATGACATTGCTACATGGCAGACGCTCGTCCTCGACCACCCCGTCACCATCACCGGCGACATCGTAGCCGACATCTTCGCCTCCACCTCCGGCACCGACTCCGACTGGATCGTCAAGCTCATCGACGTCTACCCCGACGACCCGGCTCTCGGCAAAATGTCCGGCGCGCAACTCATGATCGTCGATGAAATCTTTCGCGGCCGCTATCGCAAAAGCTACGAGCACCCGGAAGCTATCCCCGCCAATACGCCCGAGGAGTTCAAGTTCAGCCTGCACGGCGCCGACCACGTCTTCTTAAAAGGCCACCGCATCATGGTGCAGGTGCAGAGCACATGGTTCCCGCTCTACGACCGCAACCCGCAGACCTTTGTTCCTAACATCATGACCGCCGCTCCATCCGACTACAAAACGGCCACGCAGCGCATCTACGGATCAGCCGAGCACCCCTCCCACATCATCCTGCCCGTCGCAACAAACTAACATAATCACCTCGCGCGGAACCCAAAGCCGCTCCCTGGAGAGCGGCTTTGTCCATTAACCAACTGTGTAACTTTCCACACCATCCGGTCGTCAAATCCACGTTCCATGGTCAAGCTTTTCATCGGCAAAATCTCCCGATTTTAGAGCATGGGTATCGATACCACCCACATTTGACGATTATTTATCTATACAGCTAACCTCTACCCAGATAACAGTAAGAGGCCACAAGTAAACAAACGGTTAATAACGAAAGGACACATTCCAAATGTGCAAGCCGGTATCTTCCCCCATCGGCAGACTGCTCTCTTGTAGTCTGCTGTTTCTCATCTCGTTTCTCGTCATTCCAAAATCCCAGGCCCAGACCGTAACCGGAAACATCACTGGAACCGTATCCGATCCCAGCGGCGCCATCATCTCCGGAGCCAGCGTCACTGCTACCAACACCGGTACGGGCATACAAACGCAGGCCACCACGAACGACACAGGCGTATACACCATCCGCTTTCTTCCCATCGGCCAATATCAGGTCAGCATCTCAGCCAACGGCTTCGTCACCGCACAATATCCGCCGTTTCAGCTCGAAATCAACCAGACCGTTAAATTAGACGGCAAGCTCCAGGTCGGCGCAGCTACGCAGACGGTGAGCGTAGAAGGCGGAGTCGCACCCATCCTCAACACTACAGACGGTTCACGCGGTCTCGTCCTCTCTACAAATGAGATCCAGAACATCCCCCTCAATGGCCGCAACTTTTCCAGCGTAACTCTCTTCGTCCCCGGAGCCGTGAACACCGACCCCACTGGCCTGACCGGCAACAACGCCATCGAGCGCAACACCTACAACAACGGCATCGCCTCCATCAACGGCAATCGTAATCAGGCCAATAACTACACCCTCGATGGCATCGACATGAACGAGGGCCAGAACAACCTCATCGCCTACAACCCGGCGCCTGATGCGATCGATCAGATCAAGGTCATCTCTGCCAACGCGCCCGCCGAATACGGCAACGTCAACGGCGGCGACGTCGTCAGCGTGCTCAAGAGCGGAACCGATAAGTTCCACGGCTCGGCCTACGCCTTCCTCGAAAACTACAATCTCGACGCCGACAGCTGGGGCAATAAGCACCAGGTGCCCATCGTCCCCACAAACCCCTACACGCAGACCATCTTCGGCGGCACGCTGGGCGGACCCATCCTGCGCCACAAGCTTTTCTTCTTCGCCGACTATGAAGGCGTGCGCAGGCACACCGGCGGCACTGGAACCGCCAGCGTCCTGACCGGCGCTATGCGCACCGGCGATTTCTCTGCATTAAATGCCGCAGGCATCCAGCTCTACGACACGCAGAACAACTTCGCTCCCTACCCCAACAACCAGATTCCGGTCGTCAATCCAGTCATACAATACCTCGCGGCACATCCGGAGTATTACCCGCTTCCGAACGCCGCCCCCACCGACGGCCTGCTCCAGAACAACTTCCAGGGCCCCAGCAGCAGCTTTGTCGTCAACAATCAGGGTGACTTCAAGGTCGAATGGGACCCGCGCGACGCCGACAAGGTGACCGGCTTCTACGGTCAGTCCGACGCCTTTGACGGTCAGACCGCCGTGCTCTCCATCAGCTTCCCGCCGCAGAACGTCTATCCCACAAAAATCGGCGGCGGCATGTGGGTGCACATCTTTTCACCCAACGTCGTCAATGCGGCCCGCATCGGCTTTACCCGTGTTCGCTGGGATAACAGCATCCCCACTGATCCAACCGGCGCCTTCGGCCTCAACGGAAACAAAGTCGTAGGCATTCCCTTCGGAGCGCAGGAGTATCCCGGCTTCTCCGGCCAGAGCCTCAACAACAACGCCAGTTATCTCGGGACGCCGGCAAACATCCAGGTCATCCGCGACAACACCTTCAGCTACGGCGACAACCTCACCTGGCAGCACGGCAAACATTTCCTCAGCATGGGCGTCGAGGCCATCCGCTACCAGCAGAACTACTTCAACGCCGACAACTTCGGCTTCCTCGGGGCTTTCAGCTACAGCGGCAACTTCACTTCAAATCCGAACCCCAACGTCACCAATGGCGCGGGCTACGGTCCAGCCGATTTTGTGCTCGATCGTGTAAGCCAGGCCGAGATCGCCGGACCCGACGGCCTCGTCGGCAACCGTCAGTGGCGCTCCGCGGCGTTCTTCCAGGACGACTGGAAGATTCTTCCCAACCTCACCCTCAACCTCGGAATCCGTTACGAATACGACGAGCCCTGGTATGAGGTGAACAACAAAACCGCCAACGTCCTTCTCGATACCGGCCAAGTCATCTACGCAGGCAGCGTGCCGGCTTCAGCTGTCCCCGGTTCAGGACTTTGCGGCAATCGCTCCTGCTATCAACCCAACTACGCCCAGATCATGCCGCGCTTCGGTTTTGCCTGGCAGCCCGCGCAACGCTGGGTCATCCGTGGCGGCTACGGCGCCACCAGCTTCTTTGAAGGCAACGCCGGCAACCAGCGCCTCACCTCCAGTCCGCCGTTCGTCCTCGCCAACAACAAGCAGGCGCTCGCGCCCACAGTAGGCAACGGTGGCACGCCGTACACCGTCGAGGAAGGCTTCAGTTCCAGCCCCGGCGACATCAACTATGCCGGACAGGGCTACGGCGCATGGCCGCAGCACATCCAGCCCGCCTACATTCAGGAGTTCAGCCTCACCACCGAGTATGCTCTGAACACCACGACGTCTCTTTCCGTCGGCTACGTCGGTGAAACCGGCCAGCACCTCATTGACTACCGCAACGGCAACCAGCTCGCGTACGCCGGAGCAACTGCCCCGTTCGTCAACCTTGTTGGCCAGGGCGGCCCGCTGCTCGTCACCGAGTCCGACGCCATGATGAACTACAACGCTGGACAGGCAACGCTGCGTCACCGCGCCTCTCACGGCTTTGAATACACCGTGAACTACACCTACTCCCGCGCCATGACCAACAGCGCCGGCAACTATGGCGTGCCCAACGTCAACGGCCAGAACGGAGCCTTCCAGAACGGCTACAACGGCCACGCCGACTACGGCCCGGCCGGACAGGACGTGCGCAATGCCTTGTCCGCAGTCGGTGTCTATGCGCTTCCCTTCGGACGCGGACAAGCATTCGGCTCCGGCGCGAACCGTATCGCTGATGCCCTCATCGGGGGCTGGTCGCTCTCCGGATCGGTCATCGCCTACTCCGGCTTCCCCGTCACCATCAACGCCCCGGGAGTCAGCAACACCAACACCTACGGTCAGGAACGCGCCAATCAATACCGCAAGTTCCAGATCCATAACCGCAGCATCAATAACTGGTGGGGAACCGACCCATCCGTCACAAATTGCGTTACCCACGGCGTCGACAATGGAACGTGCGCCTACGGCGTACCCGCTGATAATGCCTTCGGTACCGCCAGCGTAGGCAGCGAACGTGCTCCCGGCTACGAGCAGATCGACAGCTCAGCCTTCAAGGATTTCCATATCACCGAAGGCCAGACGGTCGGCTTCCGCGCCGATTTCTTCAACCTCTTCAACATCGCCAGCTACGGCAATCCCGACAATAACGTAACTGACTCAAGCTTCGGACAGATCACCAGTGTCCGCTCACCAGCACGCCAGATCCAGCTGTCGTTGCATTACAGCTTCTAACCCAAACCGGGGCTCTGTGACCAACCAGGCAGATGCCCCGGATTTTGATCGTGGCCAGAGATATCTGACCTGTCTCGGCACAAAAAACTGTACCCATCCCTTTTGTCGTCCCTTTCAAAGCTTGTAGACGCGTGAGGCGCCAACTCACGCGAGAAGTCCTCTGCGTCGAGTGCGCTGAGTGGTTTACCTCGCAACAGGCTTGCCGAATTGCACCCGCAACTGTTCCCATGATTGTTTGAGACAAGCACTGGTCGCAATGGATGGAGCAAAGGTGCGAATATGAAAAGAGATAAATTATGAACCGCAGAAACTTTCTTGCATCCGCTGGCGCTCTGTTCGCAGGAAGATCGCTGCACTCCTTATTATCTGGAGGCGCGCAGGCATTCGCTCAGGTTCCAGGCGAAAAAGCCGACCATCATATCCGCATCGAGCCTTCAACGATTACGATCGGCCCCGGTGTCGAGATTAAGACGCTCACTTACGATGGGCAGGTGCCGGGTCCTTTGCTGCGGCTGCGTGAAGGCGTGCCCGTCACCATCGACGTGACCAATTCTACTACCGAGAACGACATTGTTCACTGGCATGGCCTCGCGATTGACTCACTGAATGACGGCGCGATGGAAGAGGGCTCGCCAATGATTGCGGCAGGCGAAACCCATCGTTACAGCTTTACTCCGAGACCCGCCGGCACTCGCTGGTATCACACGCACACCCCTGCTTACGAAAACCTTTCCATTGGAACCTACACCGGCCAGTTTGGATTCCTGCTGGTGGAGGGTAAACAGCAGCCCGGAGATTACGACCAGGAAATCAACCTGGCGATTCACCATTGGGAGCCGTCGTTCGTCCCTATGGTGGAGACCATGCGCGAGGAATCGGCCAATGTGCCGCTGACAACCGGCTCCGATGTGGGTTACAAGTACGCAACCGTCAATGCCCACATGCTGGGCGCTGGCGAGCCGATTCGCGTCAAGCAGGGCCAGCGCGTGCTGATACGGCTTTTGAATGCCAGCGCCACAGAAAATGTGGTTCTCGCCCTGCCCGGTCATGCGTTCAAGCTCATCGCCATGGATGGGAACCCGGTCCCGAATCCTAAAACGGTAGAAGTGCTCTCGCTGGCAGTTGCCGAGCGCGTGGATGCAATCGTCGAGATGAACGCGCCGGGCGTCTGGGTGCTGGGCTCCACGCTGGAAAAAGCGCGCCAGATGGGCCTCGGAGTCGTCGTGGAATACGCCGGAAAAACAGGCGAGCCGGTCTGGAAGGATCCTTCGTCCACAGAGTGGGACTATACGCAATTCGCCAACACGGCAGAAGCTCCGCAGCCTGACGAGACCTTCGTCCTGACGTTTCGCGATATTGGACCCGTGCACGGATCGAAGTTCGATACATGGACCATCAACAACCAGTCCTGGCCGAAGATCGATCCGCTCACCGTGCAGCAAGGTAAACGTTATCGAATGGTTTTTCGCAATGGCAGCGGCGACCAGCATCCAATCCATCTTCACCGGCATACATTTGAGGTAACTCGCATCGGCAAGGACAACAAGCAGATCCGAGGGCTGATGAAAGACGTGATCAACCTCATGCCGCTGGAAACAGTTGAGGTGGACTTCATCGCCAACAATCCGGGAAACACGCTTTTACACTGTCATCAGCAGCTCCACATGGATTTTGGCTTCATGCAGTTGATCAAATACACCTGAATGTAAGGATTGAGTTTCGTAAAGTTTACGTGAACGGGAGAGCCTTGGTTTTGTGAGGTAATAATCAGGCCAATGAAAAGATCAGCAACGATTGCATTTCTGTTTCTGGCAGGCATGATCGCTTACCAGAACAGACCATCTCCTATTTATGCAGCTAGCGGTGAGCCAGCCACAAATCAAACGGCGTCTGCTTCAGCTGCCCAATCGGGCCAGACCGGTGCTCATCCCGCAGATGCTTTGGGCGCCCATTTATATGAGGACGACTGCGCCATCTGCCACGGCGAAAAGATGGAAGGAATTCTTCCCGCATTTCCGCCACTGGCAGGAATAGAAAGACAGCTTAGCCCGCAGGAGATCACCGATCTGGTGCGTCACGGCAAAGGCCGCATGCCCGCCTTCACAAAACTGCGAGACGACGAAATGACGGCCCTGCTGCATTATCTCGACACCAGTCAAACACTCGCAGCAGAAAGTGCTCATACCAGCTCAGGCCCAGCGCTGGCGCATTCGTCTCCACTTGTCGAAATGGGCGGTTCGCTCTTCCAGCAAAACTGCGCTTTCTGCCATGGCCGCGAAGCCGACGGTGGAGAAACAGGCCCCGATCTTACCCGCTCCAAGCTGGTTGCTACAGATGTAGGTGGAGATAAGATTGACGAAGTTGTGCGCGATGGACGCCCGGAAAAGAAGATGCCGCGCTTCAACTTCTCGGATCAGGAACTGGGCGGCCTGGTAGCTTTCATCCATTCGCAGGCAGCCCGGGCCGCGTCCATGAAAGGCCACCGCCGCGGCGTGGACGTTGCCGATCTGCAAACCGGAAACGTGGCAGCTGGCAAGCAATATTTCAACGGCGCCGGAAATTGCGCCTCCTGCCACTCGGCGAGTGGCGACCTTGCCGGCATCGCATCCCGTTACGAGGGCTTGGAGCTGGAGAAGCGAATGCTATATCCCGAAGATGCCAAAAGCAAAGTGACCGTGACGCTGCCATCCGGGGAAAAGATAACCGGTACTCTGGCATATAAAGATGAGTTCACCATTGCATTGCGTGATGAAAGCGGAACATATCGGTCGTGGGCATTGCCGAACGTGAAGTACTCCATCGATTCCCCGGTGGACGCCCATGTAAAGCTGTTCGGCAAGTACACCGACGCCGACATCCATAATCTGATGGCTTATCTGCAAACGTTACGTTGAGCGGCTTTTAGCTGCTTTGGGTTGAAAGGGTCCTGCATCTGATGAAGCTTTTGAAACATGCAATCGTTCTCGCTGTAAGCGCTGCCATTTTCCATGTCGCTTCTCCCCGTCTGCTCACCGCCCAGGATGTGAATGCTGCCCTGCTGCTCCATCCCACAAAGGACAGCTGGCCAAGCTATCACGGGGATTACTCCGGCAGGCGTCACAGCCATCTGACTCAGATCACGCCGAAAAATGTTGGGAATCTGGGCCTGGCCTGGGCTTTTCAGACAGAGCAAAACGCCTCGCTGAAATCCTCTCCGCTGCTGATTGACGGCATCCTGTACTTTACCGTTCCGGATAATCTCTGGGCCATCGATGCGCGCTCGGGCCACATGATCTGGCACTACACCTATCCTCCCAATAAGGGCGACCATATCGGCCAGCGTGGAGTGGCCATCTACAAGGACTGGGTTTTCTTCATGGGCCCGGATGCGCACATGGTCTCTCTGAACGCCAAGAATGGGACGGTGCGCTGGAATATTCAGATCGCCGACGTCAATAAGGGTTATTGGACAACCATGGCGCCGCTTGTCGTCGGCAATCATGTAATCGTAGGTGTTGGCGGCGATATGGACAATCTGCCCGGCTTTCTCAAGGCGATTGATCCTGAAACCGGTAAACTGCAATGGGAGTGGGATGTGACTCCGCCTGCCGGAACGCCACACACCGCTACCGGCGGCATGACATGGATGCCCGGCACCTATGATCCCGATCTCAACCTCATCTACTGGGGGACGGGAAATCCCACGCCGGTCTTGAATGGCAAACCGCGCCCCGGCGACAACCTCTACACATGCGGCATTGTTGCGCTCAATCCGGATACCGGAAAGCTGGTGTGGGCCTTCCAAGTCTCGCCGCATGACACGCACGACTGGGACGCCGTCGAGATTCCTGTGCTGGTCAATGGGATTTTCAATGGAAAACCGCGCAAGATGCTTATGCAGGCCTCGCGCAACGGATATTTCTTCGTGCTCGATCGCACCAACGGAAAAAACCTTCTCACCACGACCTTCGGGCCTGTGAACTGGAGCCTGGGCGTGGACAAGCAAGGCGAGCCGATCCCCAATCCCGAAAAAGAACCCGCTCCGGACGGGCGCCTGATTGCCCCGGATGAGGGAGGTCTGACCAACTACCGCTCTCCCAGCTTTGATCCGGCAACAGGGTTGTTTATTGTCGACGCTCACCCCAGCTACAGCATCTACTTCGCCAAGCCCGCGGACGGCGATTATGGCTGGGCCGGCGCGGATTACGGAGTCTGGGGCAAAGGAGTGCTCGATGCCATCGACTACAAGACCGGAAAGATTCGCTGGACTCACGATCTCGGCCCGGATGGTTCCGGCGCAGGGGTCCTGACCACGGATTCCGGAGTGACATTCACCGGGGACGCGCACGGAAATGTCCTCGCCCTGGATACCGCCACCGGCAAAACACTGTGGCATGCCGGCTCGGGAGCCGGGATGCAGAGCTCTCCCATCACCTACGAGCTGGATGGCCGTCAGTACGTGCTTACAGGAAATGGCGGAGTGCTGTTTGCCTGGGCGTTGCCTGAAGATGCCATAAAGAGCGATCGACAGAAGATATCAACCAGGTAATTCAATTTCGGAGGCACAGACGACCATGAAACGACTGAAGACCGCAGTCATTGGAACAGGATTCATGGGGCGTGTGCATCTGGAAGCGCTCAGGCGGGTGGAATTCGTAGATGTGGTGGCTGTTGCCGGCCGTCGGCTTGAGACCGCAAAGAAACTCGCCGAAGGTTACGGCATCGAAACAGCAGTCAACGACTATCGTGAACTTCTTCAGAATGCAGCCATCGACGCAGTACACGTCTGCACTCCGAACGCAGCGCATTATCAGATGGCCAAAGACGCATTGCTGGCTGGTAAGCATGTCCTCTGCGAAAAGCCCCTGGCAATTTCCGCAGATGAGGCGCAAGAGCTCGTCACGCTCGCACGCGAGCGCAACCTTCGCAACTGCGTCTGCCACAACCTGCGCTATTACCCCATGGTCCAGCAGATGCGGAGTATGCGGGAAAATGGCGACTTAGGTCAGGTGCTGGTCGTGCAAGGCACATATTCGCAGGACTGGCTGCTCTATGAAACCGATTGGAACTGGCGCGTAGACTCTGCCGTGAGCGGACCGATGCGCGCCATGGCCGACATCGGCTCTCATTGGTTCGATACGGCAGAGCACGTAACCGGATTGCGCGTTCAATCTCTCTGCGCAGACTTGCAGACCTATTACCCGGTACGTAAGCGGTCAAAGCAAAATGTGGAGACATTCGCAGGCAAGCTCTCAACCGCCGATGACAATGTCGAGGAAATTCCAGTCAACACAGAAGACTTCGGGGCCGTGATCTTTCGCATGGGTGAAAACACCCGCGGCGCAATGACCGCCAGCCAGGTCTCAGCCGGTCGAAAGAACTCGCTCAGCATCGAGATTTACGGAACAAAGTCCTCAGTAGCATGGAACCAGGAACGGCCGGACGAGCTGTGGATCGGTCACCGTGACGCGCCTAATCAGGTGATCGTCAAGGACCCGGCGCTGCTGGCGAAAGGCGCGCGCGCCTACGCAGACCTGCCCGGAGGCCACTCAGAAGGCTACGACGATACGTTCAAGCAGGTCTTTCGCAGGTTCTATCTCTCCATAGCGGAGCCGCAATCCTCGCCAGAGTATCCGCAGATGCTTGATGGCTTGCGGCAAATAAATATTTTGCGAGCCGAGCTTGAGAGTCACCACAGCCGCAGCTGGGTAAGAATCTAGTCAGCAATCCCCCTCAGGAATCGATCAGGGCAAATCGGTCTACATCGACCAGCCCACGGTCGGTGATCTTCAAATGCGGAATGACTGGCAACTGCAGGAATGCGAGTTGCAGGAACGGATCGGATAGCGGACAACCCATCAGCCTCACCGCTGCACGCAGCGCTTCGAGTTTGTGCCGCACTCCTTCGAACGTGTCGAGGCTCATCAATCCTGCAAACGGCAGCGCGAGTTCCGCCCGCACCACCCCGCCCTGCACTGCAACGAATCCGCCGCCGAGTTCGAGCAGGCGATTGACCGCGCAGGCCATGTCTTCATCATCGCTGCCGACCACACATACATTATGACTATCGTGGCCGACGGAAGAAGCAAGCGCGCCCTGGCGCAAACCGAAACCTCTTACGAAACCGCGGCCGATATTCCCGTTGCGTCCATGGCGCTCCACAACGCAAATCTTGAGCAGGTCATGCGCAGGATCGGCATGGCGCTCTCCATCGCGGTAGCACGGGCTCGCGTATAAATGCTCCGTCAGGATCTTCCCCGGGATGATTCCGATAACCGGCGCAGAAGGCCCTGAAGCCGGCACAGCAAATTGCCGCGCATCCACGCGCTGAAGCCGCATGGAGTTCTCACCATGCGGCACAGGCAGCGAACGATTCTCAAACGTCTCCGCTGTAACGACGCAGCCCTTGCGCAAGACCATGCTGACCGCGCACGCCTCTAAATCATCGAGCAGCAGAATATCTGCAAGAAATCCCGGCGCAATCAAACCTCGGTCCGTGAGTCCAAAGCCGCGCGCAGCCGACCAGCTGGCCGTTCGATAGACCGCGGCCACGGGCGCGCCAAGTGCGATCGCGCGACGCACCAGGCAGTCCACATGTCCTTCTTCAAAAATATCCAGAGGATTGCGATCATCCGTGCAGAAGCCGAGAAAAGGCGAAGTGAACTCGCTGATCAGCGGGGCCAGCGCCGCCAGGTCCTTCGACACAGTACCTTCGCGGATCAGCACCTGCATGCCTTTGGAAAGCTTCTCCCGTCCCTCATCGAGATTCGTCGTCTCATGGCAATTGCGAACACCGCACGCAAGATACGCGTTCAGCGACTTTCCGGAAAGCAGCGGCGCATGGCCGTCGATGTGTTGCCCTTCAAAGGCGGCAAGCTTATCCAGGCACTCAGGATCTTTGTTCAGGACGCCGGGCACGTTCATGAACTCGGCCAGCCCAATCACTTTCGGATGATGCCGATGCGGCACCAAGTCATCGACAGTAAGTCGAGCGCCCGAGGTCTCAAGGTTCGTCGCAGGCACGCAGGAAGACAGCTGGACGCGAAGATCCATCACCGTGCCCAGCGCGCTGTCCAGAAAATATTTCAGCCCTTCCTGCCCGAGCACATTCGAAATCTCGTGCGGGTCGCAGATCGCGGTGGTGGTGCCGCGCGGAAGGACGCAGCGGTCGAACTCGCCCGGTACGACAAGCGTGCTTTCGCAATGTACATGGCTATCGATAAACCCAGGCACGGCGAAGCGTCCCTTTGCATCGACCTCATGCATGCCGCTGTAGCTATCGAGGATTCCAACGATGCGGTCTCCGCAGATCGCAATGTCCCCTGTCCGAATCTCGCCAGTGACCAGATCCGGAATCCGCGCATTGCGGATGGCGAGGTCGGCGGGCTGTCGTCCCAGGGCTTGGTCGATCCGCCGCTCCAGTATCTCTCTCATGCACCATCATGGCAGTCTGTCATACGAATCACAAGTGAGAATCGCAAGCAGCACGCCCGTTAGAAATCGGCAAATTCGCCGGCATTAGAAGCTAAGCTGCGGCATGAACTGGATTTGCCGATTGAAGAACGTATAGCGCAGGCTCAGGTTCAGCGCGAGATTGGGCCGGAACTTCCACTCGTCTTGCGCGAAGGCATAGATTTCAGTCCGCGCAAACCTTTGACGGGCAACTCAGCCGCATAGATCAGCGCACGATCCGCATGAAACTGGACCAGTAAAAACCTTTACAATCAAGTGCTTTACGCTTGGGATCGGTACGATGGGCAGATTCTGACGGCACGGCTGAAACCGTGTCCCATCAAGACAACTGGGTTTTCCATCCTAAGAAGCTTTCTCATACCGTTTTTTCTATTTCGCTCTTATGCGGGGACCTCGATTCTCTTCAGTCCTGGTGCAAGTGTACGGAGGACAAGTAACGCGATGAGGTAGGCGCTGGCTGCGATTCCGAATAGCGACGCGTAGCTGTGGGTGATCTGCAGCACCCAGCCTGTGCTGAGTGAGAAGAGCACGCCGCCGACGGAGCCGGCCATGCCTCCAATGCCGACGACTGCGCCGACTGCGCTCTTGGGGAACATGTCGGAGGCGGTGGTGAAGAGGTTGGCGGACCATCCCTGATGCGCGGCTGCGGCGAGGCTGAGCAGGCCGACGGCGACCCATTCGGAATTGGTTCGGCTGGCAAAGAAGATGGGCGTGACCATGCAGGCGAAGAGCAGCATGGTGAGCAGGCGCGCTTTCACCATAGAAGTGCCGGTGCGATTGAAGATCGCGGGCAGCCATCCTCCGCCGATGCTGCCGACAGCCGATGCGTTGTAGACGATGATGAGCGGCAGGCCAAGATGCGAGAGGCCGAGATGGAAGCGGCTGTCGAAGAATTTCGGAAGCCAGTAGAGATAGAACCACCAGATGGGGTCAGTGAGGAATTTTGCCAGTGAAAAGGCCCACGTCTGGCGGTAGGCGGCTATTTTTCGCCAGGGAATTTTGGTCGTTGGCTGTGGCGGATCGCGATGGATGAGTTCGAGTTCGGCGCGGCTGACTTTGTGGTGCTCGGATGGCTTGCGATAGTGGGTGAGCCACCAGACGATCCAAGTGGCGCTGAAGACGCCAGTGATAAGGAATGAGGCGCGCCATCCATAGCGGATTGTGACCCATGGCACGATGGCGGGCGCGAGGATGGCGCCGAGATTTGTGCCGGAGTTGAAGATTCCGGTGGCGAGGGAGCGCTCACTTTGCGGGAACCACTCGGCCGTGGTTTTGATGGCGGCGGGGAAGTTGCCGGATTCGCCAAGGCCGAGAAAGAAGCGCGCGATGCCGAATTGCAACGCCGTGCGCGCGAGAGCGTGGGACATGGCAGAAATACTCCAGATGCCCATGACGATGGCGTAACCGATGCGTGTGCCGAAGCGGTCGACCATTTGGCCGGCGAGGATGAGGCCGATTGCGTACGCAAACTGGAAGGCGCTGACGATGTAGCCGTACTGGGCCTCAGTCCAGCCGATGCTGTGCTGGAGCACAGGCGCGAGGATGCCGAGGACCTGACGGTCCATGTAGTTGATGGAGGTGGCGGCGAAGAGCAGGGCGCAGATGGTCCAGCGCGTGTGGCTTTTGGCGGGACGCGAAGGGACGAGATTGTCGGCTATGGCTGGCGGCTCTATCGAGTTGTCGGAGGCAGTCAAAATTTCTGTTTCTTTCGTGGGCAAAAATCTGGTTCGCTTGGTTATATCTGCGCAACCGTTGCGCGGGCAAGACGAATGGGGTCTTGCGTCCCTACAGGCGGTATGCCTTGCGGACAAGGTTGACGGTTAGATCCTGTGCCAATTCGAAGGCTTCGTCTTCGTCGAGGCGGTGCTCGGAGACGAGGCGCGCGAGGTAGTTACAGTCGATGCGGCGGGCCACGTCGTGACGCGCGGGGATGGAAAGGAAGGCGCGAGTGTCGTCGTTGAAGCCGACAGTGTTGTAGAAGCCGGCGGTTTCTGTGGTCAGTTCGCGGAAGCGCAGCATGCCTTCTGGGCTGTCAAGGAACCACCAGGGTGGGCCGAGGCGCAGGCATGGATAGTGTCCGGCGAGCGGGGCGAGTTCCCGGCTGTAAGTGGACTCGTCGAGCGTGAAGAGGATGAAGGTGAAGGACGGCTCGTTGCCGAAAAGATCCAGGAGCGGTTTCAGTCCGTGGACGTAGTCGATGGCGACAGGGATGTCGGCTCCGGAGTCACGGCCGAATTGCTCGAAGACTTTCTGGTTGTGGTTGCGGAAGCTGCCGGGGTGGAGTTGCATGACGAGGCCGTCGTCGATGCTCATGCGGGCCATTTCGGTGAGCATCTGGGCGCGGAAGAGCTCCTGCTGTTCACGGCTTGCGCTACCGGAGAGGATGGTTGCGAAGAGTTTTCCTGCTTCCGATGCGCTGAGATTTGCAGCGTTGGCTGTGGGGTGGCCGTGATCGGTGGCGGTGCAGCCCAGAGACTTGAAGCGCTCGCGCGATTTGCGCAGGGCATTGAGGTAGCCGGGCCAGGTGGCCGTGTCTTCGCCGGTTTTCTCGCCGAGGCGGGAGATATTTTCGCGGAAGCCCTGGAAAGCCGGATCGACTACGGAGTCAGGACGGAAAGTGGGCAGGATGCGGGCGTTCCAGCCTGATTCGCGGATGGCGCAGTGGTGTTCGAGCGAGTCGAGCGGTGTGTCGGTGGTGGCGAGCACCTCGATGTGGAATCGCTTGTAGAGCGCGCGCGGGAGGAATTCGGGCTGCTCAAGTTTTTCGGAGATGGTGTCGAAGTAGTGGTCGGCGGTTGCGGCGGAGAGGCGCTGATCGAGGCCGAAGAGGACTTCGAATTCGTAATCGAGCCATATGCGCGTGGGGGTGCCGCGGAAGAGGTAGTAGTGCTCGGCGAAGATGCGCCAGATCTTGCGCGAGTCTGGATTGGATTGGCCGATACCGAGGTCGTGCATGGAGACGCCCTGGCTGTAGAGCATGCGGTAGACGTAATGATCGGGCAGGATGAGGAACTGCGCGGGGTCGGGGAATGGCTCGTTCTTCGCGAGCCATGCGGCGTCGGTGTGGCCGTGCGGGCTGATGATTGGCAAATCGCTGATCGACGCGTAGAGGCGGCGCGCGATGGAGCGTGTTTCCGGGTCAGCGGGAAAGAGCCGGTCTGGATGCAGGATAGCCAACGGTCAAAACTCCTGAACTTAGCTTAGAGGTTGGGATTTCGCACGCCGGTACATTTTTTTCGCCGGGTGCAGTAACATATCGAGACGACAGCTGTGGTCAGACCACCGGAACCAGTCTAGTCTTTGACGAGGCATATTGGTCAAGGGCAAAAACTCCGGCGGAAAGACGCCGGCAATGCTAATCTCGGCATGCGGCTGCGTTTCCTGGCAGCAAAGAACTTATATGGCGGGGAATACAAATCGCAATCACGAGACACTTCTGACGATGCAGGTGGTCAACCACGTTCGGTCGCTGATCGAGAATGGAACGCTGCGGCCCGGAGACAAGATTCCGCCGGAGCGCGAGTTTGCCAAGGAACTGAAGATCAGCCGCGCGAGCCTGCGCGCGGGCATTGGCCACCTGGCAGCGATGGGCTTGCTGAATGTACGTCATGGCGTGGGGACGTTTGTGGCGGATGGACCTCCGGCGCTGGGCACGGCGTCGCTGGCGCTGCTGGGCGTGCTGCACGGATTCAAGCCGTGGCAGATGTTTGAGGCGAGACTGATTCTGGAGAGCCACCTGGCGGCGATGGCGGCGGAGCGCGGGAAAGAAGAGCATTTTACGGCGCTGGCTGAAGAAGTGACGGAGATGTACGCCACGTTCCATGAGCCGCAGGAGTACCTGATCCACGACATGCGCTTTCATCGGACGATTGCCGAGGCTTCGGGGAATCCGATCCTGGCCCTGCTCATGGAGACGATTACGGCTGCGCTGTATGACGAGCGCCGCAAGACGGTGGAGCGCTCGCGCGACTTGAAGCAGGCGGCGGAGATCCATCGCGAGATTTATCGGGCGATCCGCTCGCGCAATGCGCAAGAGGCGCGCAAGGTGATGGAGAAGCATTTGAAGCTGGCCGAGTCGGCGCAGGTGAGCGAGATGAAACGCACCGCGGTGAAGAAGAAGATTGCCCGGAAAGAATCGTTGGATGAGTAGGGCGCTGCCGCATCCAATTCTGCATGGCTCAGGTGAAAAGTTACGACGTGCTGGTGTTAGGGGCCGGCATTGCCGGGTTGGCTGCAGCGCGGTCGCTGGCTGAAGCGGGGAAGGACGTTCTTCTGCTGGAGGCGCGCGCGCGTGTTGGCGGGCGCGTGTGGAGTGTTGTGTCTACGGGCCTTGGTCTGCCCGTAGAACTGGGCGCCGAATTTGTGCACGGGCGGCCTCCGGAGCTGTGGCGGCTGATTGAGGAAGCCGGACTGCGGACTTACGAACTGGATGGCAGGCAGATGTGCTTTGAGGACGGCGAATTGAAGGAGTGTTCGCGCAGCGATGCTTTTTCAGTCCTGGAAGAACTTTCAGAAGACGAACCGGATTTGAGCTTTGCCGAGTGGATCGGGCAAAGGAATGTTCCGGAAGATACGGCGTGTGCCACGACTGCATTTGTGGAGGGTTTTAACGCCGCGGATGCGCGCAGGATAGGAACGGCTGCGCTGGCAAAACAGCAGAAGGCTGAGGATGCGATTGAGGGCGATCGCGGGTTCCGGATTGAGGACGGCTATTCGGCCTTGGCCGATTTTTTGCTGAAGAAGTTTGACGAGGCTGGCGGGAGTCTTCGCTTGTCGACGCCGGTTGTGGCTGTGGCATGGCAGAAAGGCTCTGTTCGCGTGCTTGTTTGGAACAATGCTGATTTCGAAACCCCACCCTTCGTCTCTGACTCAGGATGGGGCACCCACTTTGCGGCGCGGCAGTGTGTGGTGACGCTACCTCTGGGCGTGTTGCAGGCAGGAAACGTGCGGTTTGATCCGGAGCCTCAGCCGGCGATGCAGGCGGCCGCGCGTCTGGCGATGGGCAGCGCGCGCCGGATCACGTGTCTCTTTCGCGACCGGTTCTGGCAGGAGCGCGCGGCGGAGATGAGCTTTCTATTTTCAGATGAAGGCATGGTGCGCGTATGGTGGACGCCTTCGCCTCAGGCTGTGCCGCAGATTACCGGCTGGATTGGCGGCCCGAGGGCTTTGGCTGCGGGGCTAGACAACAGCGAGAATTTTGCGCAGGCGGGGTTGCGTTCGCTGGAAAGAATATTCGGCGAGCGCGAGAGCAGATTGCGGGAGTTATTGATCGGCTGGCATACGCATGACTGGCAGCGCGATCCGCTGTCTCTTGGGGCGTACAGCTATGCGCCGAAGGGCGCAGTCGATGCTTCCAGTGCGATGGCGGAGCCGGTGGAGGAGACGCTTTATTTCGCCGGCGAACATACGGACACGAGCGGGCATTGGGGAACGGTGCATGGAGCACTGCGCTCAGGGTTGCGGGCTGCGGCGCAGCTTCTCGGCGCGAAGAGCGGTGGTGAGAGCTGCCATGTGGGGTCCTAAACGACATGACTGAAACTATTGTGCCGGGATAGCCGGCTCGATGGCGCGGCCGTTGTGCCAGATGCGGACGATCTTTCGCGTGTTCTGGATGTCTTCGGCGGGGTTGGCGGCGAGCAGGATGAGGTCGGCTTGCTTGCCGGGACAGATGGTTCCGGTTTGGCCGGCGATTTCAAGAAGCCGCGCGTTGATCTGCGTCGCGCTGTGAATCGCTTCGATCGGCGTGAGGCCTGCGGCGACCATCAACTCCAGTTCACGATGCTCGGCGTAACCGGGGATGCGCGTGGGCATGGCGCCTGAGTCGGTGCCGAAGCCGACTTTGACGCCTGCATCGTAGAGCAGCTTGAGATTGCGCTGGGCGTTGGCGAAGTCTTTGCGGTGTTGCGCGGTCAATGGATTCTGCTCGACGCTCTTGCGATAGCCGGGGCTGCGCAGCATGGCGAGGATGGCGGGGTTCGCGGCGTGTTCGAGGAACTGGTCGTTGGCGAAGCCGGGGTGATCGGCGAAGACGAAGAAGGACTCGTCGACAGTCAAAGTGGGGATATAGAAGGTGCCGTGCTGCTTCATTGCGTCGATGAGCTGCTGATCGACGGTGGTGTCGCGGATGCTGTGCGCGAGCACGTCCACGCCTGCGTTGACCAGGGCCTTGGCATCGGCCAGCGCGTAGACGTGCGCGGCGACGGGGATGTGCTGGCGATGGGCTTCGTCGATGACTGCCTTGTAGATTTCCGGCGACATCTCCGGTTTCGTGTTGTAGAGGCTGTCGACCCAGATCTTGATGAAGTCGGTGTGGCGCGCGGCTGCGGCCTGCACATCGCGGCGCGCTTCTTCTGGAGTGGACGGGCGGTAGATCTGATCGGGCGCGAGCGGCAGCGGGGGCGCGCCGTTGGGCACGCCGATACCGCGGTCGGCGACGAAGACGGTGGCCCCGTCGAGTTCTCCTGCGCGTTGTTTCGCGCGGATGGGATAGATGAGGTCACGGTTGCCGCCGAGTGAAAGCATAGTGGTCACGCCGTAGCGCTCATACATGCGCAGCTCGGCGAGGACGTTGTCTTCGGTGTAGGCGGTGGCTGAGTTCTTTGCGCCGTCGATCAGCCCGAGATGACCGTGGGCGTTGATGAGGCCGGGGATGAGAGTTTGGCCGGTGGCGTCGATGATCTGTGCGTTCTTCGGCGTTGATGCGGGCTTCTGGGCGCTGACGGAGATGATCTTGTCGCCTTCGAGGATGACGGTTGCGTTCTCGATGGGAGGCCTGCCGGTGCCGTCGATGACGCGGACGTGCTCAATCGCGGTGATTGTGGCTTTTGCCGGCGCGTGCGCGAAGAAGGAAAGTAGTGGCGCTGCGAGAAAGATCGTAGCGAACATACCGGATTGGACTCATGGCAGTGTGCCGGCGTCGCATTTTTCAACACAATCAACAGGTCAGGCGCGTAAACGTGTGTGACTCAGCGTTGCACGGCCCAGGCGAGGCCATCCGGCTCATGGCCTGCGTCAATGTGTCCTGTGACTTTCAAGGACTTTAGATCGATGACGGCGACATAGTCGTCGGGCGAGCAGGAAACAAATGCGCGCGCGCCATCAGGCTCGATCAGGATGCCTGCGGAGCCGTGGCCTACGGGGATGCGCTTTACTTCTTTGTGCGTGGCGGCGTCGATGACGGTCACGTCCGGTTGACCCAGAGACGAGATGAGGACGAGCTTGCCGTCGAGCGTGAACTTCAGACGGTTGGCTCCGCGTACGTTGGCGGCGAGGGTTTGCGTCACCTTTTTCGCGGCGATGTCGATGATGGAGACGGTGCCGTCTTGCGCGTTAGCGACCCAGAGTTCTTTACCGTCGGGAGAGATGTCGAATCCCTCGCTGCCTTTGCCGACGGGGACGACGGTCTCGTTCCAATCTGTTCTTGGCCCTGGGAACGGTCCGCGCGATGGCGGAGGCCCGGCATGTACCGGTGGTGGGCCTGGAGGATTGAGGGTGACCTTGTCGATGATGCTGACAGTTGCCGAGCTGACGTTGGTGGTGAAGATGTGTTGCTGATCCGGCGAGACGTAGATCATGTGGGTGCGGTTTTGCCCGGTGCCGAGCACCCAGTCGACCTTCTTTGTTGCTGGATCGTACCGGGCGATGACCTTCGCGCCTTCGGCAGTGAACCAGGTTTTTCCGCCGACGAAGGTGAGGCCGTGCGGGCCGCGCAGGGGGCCGAGATCGATGGACGGCAGGGGCCTTTGCGCGATCAGATCAACGACGGCAAGGGTATTGTAGGCGCCAAAACCGTAATTGGAAACGTAGGCGGTCCTGCCATCGGTGGAGGCGATGACTTCGTGCGGATCGTTGCCGACGGGGACGCGCTTGAGCACTTTGAGAGTTGCGGGGTCCACGATAGCGAGCGTCTGGTCCCGCTTGGCGAGAATGAGCAGAGATTCTTTCGGTGTGCTCTGCGCGGTCAGCGCGGGGCGGATGAAAAGACTGGACAGGAGCAGCAGCATGCCGATGGCGATCTTCTTATTCATGGCTGTGAACCTTTATAGCAATGGACGTTGCAAGGCAAGAGAATTTCTCAAAGAATGTTTGCGTTTACATATCTGTTTCTGCGGCATATCTTGCTTTGTGGAAGGAGATCTCCTGAAAAAGCATGTTTAGAAACAGAGTCGCTCCCCTGGTATGTTTGCTTGTTTTTCTGCTTGCTTCCGCTGTGGCAATAGCCCAGTCGTCGCAACTGGCAGCCACGCCGCCGATGGGCTGGAACAGCTGGAATCATTTTGCGGGCAGAGTTACAGATGCCGATGTGCGCGCCGCTGCCGATGCGCTGGTGTCGAGCGGGATGCGCGATGCGGGCTATATCTATGTGAACATCGACGACACCTGGGAAGGCGAGCGCGATGCGAGTGGCGTGCTGCACACGAACAGTAAATTTCCGGACATGAAGGCGCTGGCCGATTATGTCCATTCGAAGGGATTGAAGCTGGGGATTTACTCCGGACCGGGGCCGAAAACCTGCGCGAAGTATGAGGGCAGCTACGGGCACGAAGAGCAGGACGCGAAGATGTACGCCGCGTGGGGCATCGATTACCTGAAGTACGACCTGTGCAGCTTTACTCAGTTGATGAAACAGGAAACCGGAGACGAGCACAGCGAAAAAGCATACGAGATGATGAAGGCTGCCTACGAAAAGATGCACAAGGCGCTGCTGGCGACGGGACGGCCGATTGTCTTCAGCCTTTGCCAGTACGGCTGGGACGATGTGTGGAAGTGGGGGCCGGATGTGGGCGGCAACCTGTGGCGCACGACGGGCGACATCAACGACCACTACAGCCGTATGGAGGAGATTGGATTTTCGCAGGCGGGGCTGGCGAAGTTTGCAGGGCCGGGACACTGGAACGATCCGGACATGCTGGAAGTCGGCAACGGCGGCATGACGGACGATGAGTACCGGCAGCACATGTCGCTGTGGGTGATTCTGGCGGCTCCGCTGTTGGCCGGGAATGATTTGAGCAAGATGAGCCCGGAGACGCTGGCGATTCTGACGAACAAAGACGTGATTGCCGTGGACCAGGACAAGCTGGGCAAGCAGGGTGATCGCGTATGGGCCGAGGGACCGAAAGAGATATGGACGAAGCCGCTCTCGGGCGGAGCGAAGGCTGTGGCTCTGTTCAATCGCGCGCCTGATCCTAAGTCGATTACGTTGAAGCTGAGCGATGTCGGTTTTGGATCGAATGCGAAGCTGCGCGATTTGTGGACGGGCAAGGATGTCACGGCGACGAACGGGAGCTACACGGTGCTGATTCCGAAGCATGGAGTAGTGCTGTTGCGAGTCAGCCAGTAGCGCATGGAAGCCGGGAATGAGCTGGCGCTGAGGACGCTTGCGCGCGTCTCGCGGCGGCTCATTCCTTTTCTTTTTGTGCTTTACATGTTTGCGTATCTGGACCGCGTGAATGTCGGGTATGCGGCGCTTTTTATCCGACGCGAGCTGCATTTCAGTGACACTGTGTATGGCACGGGAGCGGGGCTTTTCTTTGTGAGCTACGCGCTGTTTGAGGTGCCGAGCAACCTGATACTGCTTCGCGTCGGGCCGCGGCGGTGGATTGGGACGCTCATGGCGGTGTGGGGCGTGATCTCGGCCAGCATGCCGCTGGCGCACACTCCTATGGAGTTTTATCTGCTGCGGTTTCTGCTGGGCGCGGCGGAGGCTGGGTTTTTCCCCGGCATCGTTCTCTATTTCACTTTCTGGTTTCCCAGGCAGCTGAAGGCGAAGGCGCTGGCGCGCTTTATGGCGGCGACGGCGGTTGCGGGAGTGGTTGGCGCTCCGCTTTCGAACCTGCTATTGCGGCTGAACGGCGTGGCTGGCGTTGCGGGGTGGAAGTGGCTCTTTGTCGGCGAGGGTGTGCCTTCGATTCTGCTGGGGCTGATGGTGTTCTGGGTGCTGACGGATACTCCGGAGCAGGCTGCGTGGCTTGAGGAGGACGAGCGAAGGTGGCTGATTGAGACGCTGGAGACGGAGCGGGCTGGGATTTCGGCGGCGCACTCGGTTGATTTGAGCAAGGTGTGGCGCAATCGCATCATGTGGCAGCTTTCGGCGGTTTATTTCCTGCTGTCGGTTGGGCTGTATAGCTTGAGCCTCTGGCTGCCGGTGGTGCTGAAGCAGATTTCGGGTGCTTCGGCGTCGTACGTGATTCTGCTGACTGCGGTGCCGTGGGCGGTGGCGACGCTGGTGATGCTGGCGGTTGCGCATTTCTCGGACAAAAGGCAGGAGCGGCGGCGGTTTCTGGTGGGGAGCCTTCTGGGCGCGATGGTGGGTTTCGGGCTGAGCGCGTGGCTGGCGAATCCCTGGCTCGCGATTGCGGCGCTTTCGCTGGCGGCGGCGGGAGCGTGGGGGTGTCTTGGGCCTTTCTGGGCGATGCCCTCGGCGATGCTGCGCGGGACGGCGGCTGCGGGCGGGATTGCGACTATCAATTCCGCGGGGGCGCTGGGGGCGTTTTGCGGGCCGATCCTGATGGGGATTGTGAGCGATGCCACGCATAGTTTTCATGCGGCGCTGGGGACTGTGGCGGTGTTGCTGCTGATGGCTGCGATTCTGGCATGGAGGTTGCGGGTTGGTTGATATCCTTGCTATCCCACCCTTCGCTACGCTCAGGATTGGGCACCCGGACGTTTCGGGTTGCGTAGCTGTTTTTAGTTCATCTTCATTCCTGGCATCGCGGAGTGGTCCATGTTGTCGTGGCCCTGGTCGTCATCGTCTACGGACCAGATCTTCTTTGAGTCTGATTCGTAGGGGTAGACGTGGACCATCCAGCCGAAGATGTGGGGATGGAATTCGCCCCCTGCCGCCTCGCATGCTTCTTTGGTGGTGATGGAGCCGAGCAGCCCGAACTTTGCATCGGGGCCGAAGTATGCAGCTTTCTGTCCCATTGGCGCTTTGCAGAAATTGATGTGCTGATGCCAACGCGCGATGCTCAGCGGGATACGGTCGTTCAGCTCGTCCTCGGTGGCGTCTACGCGGTCGGTGTACATGGCTCCAACGAGCTTGTATCCGCCGTCCGGCGTTTTCTTGTAGAGCAGCGAAGTTGGTTTCAATGGATCGAAGTGTGATCTGGCCTCGAAGGCGTACTCGTATTTCGTGAAGTGGTATTGGTGTTGCGGAACGTTCGGAAGGAAGATGACATAGCCGTCAGCGAGCGCTTTGCGATAGTCCTGATAGGGCGCCATGGCTTGTTTTGCGGCGGCCACGATGGCGTCGGCTTTCTGCTGGTCGCCTGGCCTAGGTGGGCGAAGGGATGTCATGTACATGTGTCCCGACATGTGCGCCATGCCGGTTGCTGGCTGGGTGACTTGCGAGTTCGGGCCTGATGCTGATGCCGCAAGGGCGAGAGAAACGGTGGTCAGGTAGAGAAGCGCGGCGGCCCACGTTTTTGAACGGAACTGGTGAGGTATGAGTCGGGACATTTCGCTGCGCCTCCTGTGAACTGGCCGAAGATTTTCTGATTTTTGAGACGCGATCATAGTGATCGAAGTTGCGATCGAAGACAATTCCTTACAGTTCTCATTCCTGTGCGGCTATCCCAATTTGGAAATGCGGTTTTCCGGTTGTGGCGGCTTTCGGCGAGTTTTTCCGAGAACCAGTAAAATAAGAATGACGATGAAACGTCTGGCCATTTCTCGGGCACGATTTCCACGACAAGGAGTGCAGGCAAAACGCTCATTTGGGCAAGCCTGGTACTTTTGTGCGTGGCCGCGCCAATCTGCGAGCTTTGGCGGCGATTTTCCAACGGAATAACTGAATTTATGAGTGCTACCAGGCTGGAACCGACACATAGCGAACTGCAACAGCAAATCCATAACCGGGAACAGGTCTTCGACGCGTTTCGACGCTGGGGTTACCTTCAGGCGCAGCTTGATCCATTGGGGCAATACCTTCCTCCGGAATCGATCCCGGAGCTTGATCTTGATGGCGAGGACGCCGATGAGGCCCGCGGCTATTACTGTGGCACGATTGCGGCGGAGTTCATGCATATTCCTGACCGCGAGCGCCGCAGCTGGATTTCAGCGCGTCTCGAAACCGAAGCTCCAAGTACAGACGAGAAGCGGATTCTTGATCTGCTGATCAAGGCCGATGTTTTCGAGCAGGTGATTCAGTCGCGCTATCTCGGGACAAAGCGGTTTTCGCTCGAAGGCGTGACGGCTCTGATTCCGTTTCTCGATGAGCTGCTGAACCGCGCGAGCGAGTTGGGCGCGGAGAAGGCTGTGATCGGCATGAGCCATCGCGGGCGCTTGAGCGTAATGGTGAATACCTTCGGGAAGTCGCCTGCGGATATTTTTTCGAAGTTCGAAGATGTGGACCCGCGCAGCATTCTGGGCGGCGGCGATGTGAAGTATCACGTGGGCGCAACGGGCTGCTATCAGACCCGGAATGGCAAGGACATTTCGCTGCACCTGGTTTCGAACCCGAGCCATCTGGAGGCGGTCGATCCGGTGGCGATGGGACGGACGCGGGCCAAGCAGGCTCGCTTTGGCGAAGGTGGCGAGGAGCGCGTGCTGCCAGTGGTGATTCACGGCGATGCGGCCTTTGCCGGGCAGGGCATCTGGGCCGAGACGATGAATCTCGCTTCAGTAGAGGGCTTCTCGGTCGGCGGCGGGATTCATGTGATTGCGAATAACCTGATTGGGTTTACTGCCGAGCCGGATGAGTCGAATTCATCGCGCTTTGCTACGGACCTGGCGAAGCGGTTGCCGATTCCGATCTTCCATATGAATGCCGAAGACCCGGATGCGGTGGTGCGGATTGCGGCGCTGGCGATTGAGTATCGCTATACCTTCAAGAGCGATGTGGTGATCGACCTGATCGGCTATCGCCGGCATGGGCACAGCGAGGTGGACGATCCGACGATTACGCAGCCGCTGCGCTATGCGAAGATCAAGGACCATCCGCCGCTGTATGAGATTTACGCGAAGAAGCTGGGCGCGGAGATCGGCGGGCGCGTAAAGGAATTGCAGGCCGAGTTTGCCGAAGCGCAGAGCACAGCGAAGAAGATGCAGAAGATGCCAACGCTCGCGGTGCTGCCGGATTACTGGTCGGCATATCGCGGTGGGAAGTACAAGCCTGAGTATGAAGTTGAGACAGGGTTGACGGCGGAGGAAGTCGGCAAAATTTCTGACGGGCTGGCGAAGTATCCGGCTGGTTTCCATGTTCATCCGAAAATCAAAAAACTATTAGACCAGCGCGCGGAGATGGGGCAGGGCAAGCGTCCGTTTGATTACGGTATGGCCGAAGCGGTCGCCATCGGGTCGCTGCTGACGCAGGGGACGCCGGTGCGGCTGAGCGGGCAGGACAGCCAGCGCGGGACGTTTAATCAGCGCCATAGCGTGCTGATTGATATCGAGAATGAGAACGCGCATATTCCGCTGAATCATCTGGCGGAGGGGCAGGCGAAGTTTGAGGTTTACAACTCGATTCTGTCTGAGGCTGGCGTGCTGGGCTTTGAGTATGGTTACAGCCGCGATTATCCGGAGACGCTGGTGATGTGGGAGGCGCAGTTTGGCGATTTTGCCAACGGCGCGCAGATCATTATCGACCAGTTCATTTCCTCGGGCGAGGACAAATGGGGGCTGCTGGGCGGTGTGGTGGTTCTGCTGCCGCATGGGTACGAAGGGCAGGGGCCGGAGCATTCAAGCGCGCGCGTGGAGCGCTACTTGCAACTGGCGGCGCACGACAATATGCAGATCTGCCAGCCTTCGACGGCGGCGCAGTATTTCCATTTGCTGCGGCGGCAGGCGATGCGCAAGTGGCGTAAGCCGCTGATCGTCTTTACGCCGAAGAGCATGCTGCGGCATCCGGATGCGGTGTCGCCGATTGAGGATTTTGCCCAGCCGCATTTCCTGAATGTGCTGCCGGAAACGGAGATTACGAACGCGAAGCGACTGCTGATCTGCACGGGCAAAATTGGGCATGAGCTGCGGGTGGAGCGCGAGAAGCGCAAGGACACGACGACGGGCATTATCTTTCTGGAGCAGATGTATCCGTGGCCTGAGGCGGAGCTGGAAGCGGCGATCAAGGCGCATCCGGAGGCGCATGAGGTGATCTGGGTGCAGGAAGAGCCGGAGAATATGGGTGCCCTCTACTTCGTCATGCCGCGGTTGAAGCGGCTGGCGCGGGATCGCCAGGTGCTGAGCATCAAGCGGTCGGCGGCGGCCAGCCCGGCTACTGGGTCGGCCAAGGCGCACGAGATGGAGCAGAAGACGGTGATCGAGCTGGCGCTGAGCGGCGGGTTGCAGGGGAAGGTCAGCAAGTAAGATTCTGATCCGGAGAACACAAGGCCGCCATTTCAAGTCACCAGTTGTTGTTGATGTCGTTTAGCTGGTTGGTGCGGGTTTGGCCATTCCAGGCAACCATGTTGGGTACGCCGGCCGGGTGGGGCCATCGGTACCAGACATTGAGCGTCAATGCGCCGGCAATCGCAGCGGCGAAGGGGTTGGCTGCACCGCGGCCTGGGACGCCGTTCAGCCAGTTTGTGCACGGGCCGCATGGAGAAAGCTGGACAAAGAGCACCGCATGATTTGCGGCGATTTGATGGAGCGCGAGGCCAGCCACGCCTGCACCGCGCAGGGCGGCCCTCTCGGCATGGCGAGCGCCCGCGAAGCCGGGTACGACTACCTGCCGGCGGATGTTGACCATCTGCGAATTGCCGAATACAGCACCGAACCCAAGCGGCACAAACGGGGCTATGGGCGTGCCTGCGAACATCGCATGGACCGGATAGAGGGCCGGATGCGCGGCTCCCGGAACGACGGCTACAGCCGCCCAGCACGAGGCGGCGGCAATACCGCCTCCGGCCCCGAACATGGTGTTTAACGCGTATTGGTCCGCGCAGTGGCGCGCCAAGTCCAAGGCTTCTGCATAACCCGGGTCGGCGGCGCCGTCGACCGTGAACTGATACAGTGCGATGGGCATAACAATCACCTGACTGGGTGCGAGTGTTTGTTGAGGGAGTGCGCAGCCTGGCGGTCAGCGGTTTCCCAACGAACGCTTTTGAGCGGAAGCGTACCAACGTTTTGCAGCGGGACAAAAGATATCCTAAGACGTACGACTTTCGTTACCATTCTGCGCGGCGGGCGATCCGTATCCGGGTTTGGGGACGCAGCGAAAAACGGTGGTAATCCATTCTGTTTGAAGTTGCTTGAACCACTTCCAAGACCTTTCTTCTTTGCGCATTCACTGCTCATGCCATTCGCAGACTTTATTCATCGCGGAGGACGCGCATCGGGTCGACGCGGATCGCTCGCCAAGTTGGGAGGAAGCAGGCGGCGAAGGAGACGGTGCTGAGGACGATGAGGATGGTGAAGTAGGTTTTCGGGTCGAACCAGGAGACTCCGAAAAGTAATGGGCGCCACCAGTCGGCGGTGGCGAGGCTGCGGGCTGCGACGAGCGCGATTATGGTGCCCGTTGCGAGGCCTGTCAGCACCAGCACGGCGGCTCGGGTGAGGATGAGCGAGGCTACGTCCTTGCGGTCGGCTCCGATGGCCATGCGCAGGCCGATTTCGCGGGTGCGCGAGGCGACCATGGCGGCGAGGGTGGCGTAGAGGCCGAGTCCGCTTAAGAAAAGCGCGATGGAGGCGAAGGCGGAGATGAGCAGGGTCTCGAAGCGCTGCGTGCTGGAGAGACTGCCGAGCCACACGTCCATGCTTTCCGGGTGGAGGACAAAGAGGAATGGATCGATGCTGGAGAGGATGGCCCGCGCGGGCTTTTGGTACCGCAGGGGGTCTCCGGCGACGCGGAGGACAACGGCGGGGCGCATGAGCATGGAGGCCTGCGCGTAGGGAAAGATGGCCATGGCTGTGGCGGGCCGGTGACGGAGGTTTGCTGGAAGTCGGCCAGCACGCCGATGATTTCGCGGTCGTTGCGGATAGTGGGGTCGAGGTCGTTCGATTGATTGCGGAGCTCGGTGAGGTCGGGACGGATGTGCCTGCCGATGGGATTTTCGCCGGGGAAGTATTTTTTGACGAAGGCCTGATTTACGAGGGCGACGAAAGGAGATTTGGGGTCGTTATCGGCATCGTTGATGGTGCGGCCCTGCAGCACGGGAATGCCGAGGGTTTCGAAGTATCGGGGCTCCGCTACGCCGACGAGCGTGAAGAGCTGGTTGTCAGGCGGGTTGGGGCGGCCGTCGATCTCGACGGGAGCGCTGGCGTAGGCTCCGTGTAATGGCGCTGGATATCCGGCAGATGCGCTGCGGACACCGGGAATGGCTGCGAGCTTCGGCAGCAGGTTCTGATAGAAGAGAACCTTTTTCGCATCCGGATAACGTGCAGGGGTGAGCGGCAGCAGGAAGCGAAAGAGATGAGCGGATTGGAAGCCCGTTTTGGCATGGCGCACATTGACGAAGCCGCGAATGAGCAGGCCTGATGCCAGCAATAAGGCAAAGCCGAGAGCGGTCTGCGCGATCACGAGGGTGTTCTGGAAATGATGGGTGCGGGGGCTGGTTGTCGCGCTCTGGCCCTGTTCGCGCAGGGATTCGATGGGGGAGACGCGGGCGAGCTTCCAGGCGGGGACGAAGCTACTGAGCAGGGCGCAAAGGATGGAGATGGCGACGGTGAAGGCGAGTACACGGCCATCGATCGAGACTTCGCTGAGACGCGGGATATCGTCCGGGACCAAGGGCAGGGCGGTGTGCAGCAGGACGCCGGCAAGGACGATGCCGGTGGCTCCGCCTGCAAGGCCGAGGATGAGCGACTCGATAAGAAGCTGACGCCAGATGCGTTTCGAGGAAGCGCCAAGGGCGGCGCGGAGGGCGATTTCGCCGCGGCGTTTCATGGTGCGGGTGAGCATGAGTCCTGCGACGTTGGTGCAGACGATGAGCAGCACGGCAAGAACTGCGGCCATGAGCATGAGCAGAGCGGGGCGTACGTCTCCGGTGACGTCGGCGAGCTTGGATTCGAGGAAGACAGAGGTGAAATAGCGATCTTCCGGATAGGTTTTTGCCAGGCTCGACTGGATGGTGCTGAGGTCGGCGCGGGCTTGCTGCTGGGCAACGCCGGGTTTGAGGCGGCCTACGATTTCGGCAATTCCGGCACTGCGGTCTTTGCCAGGCGGCGCTGATCCTTCAAGGCTGGGAGCGAAACTGGCCCAAACCTGAGCCCCGCGGAAATAATCGGCGCGCGGCTCGATGAAGCCTTTGGGCATGACTCCGATGATGGTGTAGGGAACGTCGCTAATGAGGATGGTTACACCGACTGCATGGGGATCTTTCGCAAAGAGGCGTTGCCACAAGCCGTAGCTGATGATGGCGACGTGATGGCCGGGCTGGTCTTCGTCTGCGGTGAAGTTGCGGCCGAGGATGGGCGGCACGCCGAGGGTGTTGAAGTAGTTGTAGGAAACGCGGCTGGCGGGGATGACGGCGCCATCCGAGCCATTCGGGAGACTCACGAGGTGCGCGTCGCCGACAAGAGCGGCGAGCTGCGAGAAGGTGCGGTTGCGGCTCCGCCAGTCGAGGTAGTTGGGGTAGGAGGTTCCAGTCTGACTAGGTTCCTGACCAGAGTGAATTTCCTCAGAGTGAACAGCGACGAGCTGTTCGGGGTGCGGGAGCGGAAAGGGCTTCAGCAAAACGCCGTCGATGAGGCTGTAGATGGCGGTGGTGGTTCCTATGCCAAGGGCTAGCGTGAGGATAGCGGCGACGGCGAAGCCCGGCGATTTGCGCAGCTGGCGCAGGGCGAAGTAGAGATCAGAGCGCAGCGAGGCGAGCATGATGAGCGGCAACGGTGTGCCTCAAACGTAGCACGCATGGGCGTGCTGGGCGTTCGTTTGCGCTAATTTCCTGCTTTCGGGGTATGTTTCTGGTAACAACGCAGCGTTTTTAGTGCATTTTTCATTGGGAAATGCGTGCTCCGGCGTGCGAAAATTTCATCCCATGTCTTTATTGGGTTGAGGTTTGTCTCTATGGCATCTACGGTTTGGAAAGGTTATGTCTCGTTCGGGTTGATTTCGGTGCCGATCCGCCTGTTTGTGGCGGCGCGCGAGGAGCATGTGAGCTTCAACCAGATTCACAAAGAGTGCGGGACGCGGGTGAAGCAGCAGCTTTACTGCCCCACTGACCAACGCGTGGTCGAGCGCAGCGAGCTTGCCAAGGGTTATCCGGTGGACAAGGATACCTATGTGATTGTGACGGAAGACGAGCTGAAAACGCTTGAGGCCGAGTCATCGGAGTCGATGGATATTCAGCAGTTTGTGAAGCTCGACGATGTCGACCCGATCTATTACCAGACCTCGTACTATACCGTTCCTGAAGATCCTGGCCGCCGGGCTTATGCGCTCATTCAGCAGGGGATGGAGCAGTTGAAGCTGGGGGCGATTGCCAAGATCACGCTGCATCAGCGGGAGCAGATTGTGATGATCCGTCCATATCACAAGGGGCTGGTGCTGCATACGCTTTTCTATCCGGCTGAGGTGCGCGAGATAGCCGAGTATGGGCAGGATTCTGATGATCTGAAGCTGCAGAAGGCTGAGATCGATCTGGCCGAGCAGTTTATGAAGCAGCTGACGGCGAAATTTGATCCGGATCAGTTCAAGGATGAGTATCAGGCGCGGGTGGAAGCGCTGGTGGAGCAGAAGGAAGCCGGCATGGTCGCCAAGTCGGAGAAGCAGCCGAAGAAGCATTTGGCTACGGTGATCAATCTGATGGATGCTTTGAAGAAGAGCATGGAGCAGCAGGAAGAGGCGGCCGGGAAAAAGGAGCCTCAGCGGGAGACGGCTGCTGCTGCGAAGACTGGCGGGCGGAAGAAGAAGGTGGGTTAGTTTCCCTACTCTTTGCGAGAAGCAAAGGATGACCCCGAGGGTGAGATTTGTGCCTTCCCACCCTTTCGCAAAAAGCGCGAAAGGATGGGGCACCCTTTTTCGTGCAGCTTAGAAACTGCAGGTTCCTCGGCTTCGCTTTGCCCCGCTCGGGATGACAAATCTTAAAAGAAAGATCCCGTTTTGAAACGAGGATGGGATTCTTTTTTGCCTGCTATTTCTTTGCCGGTATATTGCCGCCGAAGCGGAAAGTTGGGCCGATGGAAACGCGGGTGGTCCAGCGAGCGTTTTTCAGCAGGTCATTGAAGAGATGGTTGTTGACCTCGTCGACCTGTACGCGCAACCCCAGATTTCTGGATGCGTTCCAGTCCATGCCTCCGCCGAAGCCGTAGAAGCTGGCCCAGCTGGTCTTGGTGCCGGACGGGGCGAGTCCCTGGACGATGAGGGCGGCAATTGGGTCGGTGGGGTGGGTGCGCGCCACTTCGCGGATAGCTCCAAGATCGGGGCGGACGAAGATGGTCACTGGAACATAGTGCCGGATGGTCAGTTCCGGGCCCGCGGCGAAGGTCTGTGTGCTGGCGCCGGTGGGTACCGACAGCTGGTAGCCAGGCGGCAGAAGGCCTTCGAGCGCCAGGTCGTTGAGCGCGGTCTGGACCTGGAGTTGCTCGGACATGGTGAGCAGACTCGGCGTGAGCGAGTTGTGGCCGCTGACGTTTGAATAGTCGAATCCGACGGCCATCATGCGGGTGGCGTTGTAGCCGGCCTGGATGTGGAAGCCATGCTCGTCGAGGTTGAGGTCAGGCGTTGTGAAGTAGGCGAAGCCGGAGTACAGGTCGAAGCGCTGTATATCTTTTTGCTGCGCTGAGGAGCGGGTGGAAAAAGCAAGGGCGGTAAGGGCAAGGACAAAAGATACGAAACAGCGAGTGAGCGGTCTTCCGGACATGGAGTTCTCCTTAAAAGGCAAAGCGAGGCAGAAGGCAAAAAAGAAGCCTTCCTCAAAACACCGAAGATTAATAACGGAAGAGAAGAGTTGGCAAGTATTTGCTGCGGCTGGCTCTGTACCTTTTCGAGTCAGTACCTTCCGGTTAATGCCTTTTTACCTGGAATGAAGCCTCATCAGATGGAAATAGCGCATGGCGTAGGCCACATCGCGCAGGATCTGGGCCTTGAGCGCTCCCGGTGTCGGGAAGCGTTTCTCCGCGCGGATGCGCTTGAGGAAAGTGAGTTCGAGCGGAGTGTCGTCAGAGAGCGCGACCGGGTGGAAGTCGAGCAGGTGCGATTCGACTGCGAAGGAGGCTTGACCAAAGGTGGGGCGAATGCCGGCGTTCGTGACCGCGTCGAAGGCAGGTGCGCCGGTGCCGTCGCCGATCTTCATGCGGGTGATGTAGACGCCGTGCGCAGGGAGCAACTCAGTGTATGGTGCGAGGTTAATCGTGGGCACGGTCTCTTGGCTGCCGATGCCGCGGCCGCGGGCCGGAGTGGAGAGGATGGAGAATGGGCGGCCGAGAAGCGCGCGGGCCGCGGTCATGTCTCCGGCGGCGATGCGCTGGCGTATCTGACTGCTCGAAACGGGCAGGCCCCGCACGGTACGGGTGTGGTGCGCGACGACGGTGAATCCGTACTGACGGCCTAATTCGATGAGTTGGGTAATGCCGGCCTGTGCCTGATAGCCGAAGCGGAAGCTGTCTCCCTCGTGGACTTCAACGGCGCGCAGACCCTGATGCAGCACGTTGCGCACAAAGACCTCGGCCGGCGTGTGGGAAAACTCCGCGGTGAAAGGCAGGACGACGGTGGCGTCGAGTCCCGTTTCGGCGAGCAGGCGCAGGCGCTCGGGCATGGGTGTGATGAGGCGCG